>Ga0210410_10000013_pt1 | contig 343119 bp, 276 predicted proteins | sample IncBWC4MmetaG_FD_161058 | JGI IMG/M metagenome (GOLD analysis project Ga0210410, IMG submission 161058) | Forest soil microbial communities from Barre Woods Harvard Forest LTER site, Petersham, Massachusetts, United States - Inc-BW-C-4-M | ecosystem: Environmental > Terrestrial > Soil >...
GAGCAAGTGGTCCGGGACTGTTTGGAAGCCGGGATACGCGGATGGGTCTTCAAGTCCGACGGAACCGAGGATCTGATGACAGCAGTGGAAGCGCTACAACGACGCAAGACTACCTTTAGTGCGCGAGTGTCGGATCTGATTATGGAAGGTTACAAGCGGCATCGGGTTGTTTCAGTCTCGTCCCACGTTCCCAAGTTGTCGCCGCGCGAGCGTGAGGTGGTGCAGCTCGTGTGCGAAGGCAAAGCATCCAAGGAAATTGCCACCATCCTCAACTTGTCATTGGCAACCGCGGAGACGCATCGCAGCAATATCTTGCGCAAGCTCAGCCTGCATTCCATCGCCGAGCTGGTGCTGTATGCGGTGAAGAATGAGATTGTCCATGTGGAGTTTCCACCCGCGTTGGGCATTCCCAGGTTGGCAGTGAAGCGCAACCTTCCACCTACACCTTCTAACTATGCAGCGTTTCCCAAACCGGGAAGCACGCCACCGAGCATCGAGCCTCAGGGTGTTAACTGAAAATTCATCGGCATGACACCAACCCACGGCTGTCCGTCGAACAGCTTGCACATTACGTTTCCCAAAGTGGTACGGCTGATCAAAATTGCACAGTTTTGACAAACATCAGGAGTTAAACTGGCATTGTTCGTGTCAGGAAGGCGGTGCTGTATGGATCCTACCGAACCAAGGTGTGCGCATAGAGTTTTACTGGTCGACGATGACGCTGCGGTTCGCAGCATGATGACGCAAGGGTTGGAACGTAAGGGATTTGATGTCGTCGGCGCCGAAAACGTGACGGAAGCTCTGCGAAGAATCGCTGACGAGCGCTTTGACGTGCTCATCTCTGACCTTCACATGCCCAACCCAGGCGATGGTTTCACGGTGGTCTCCGCCATGCGCCATTCCCAACCGAATGCGCTGACCATGCTGGTTAGCGGCTACCCTGACGTGCAAAGCGCCATGGCTGCGATTCTCCTTGAGGCAGACGAAATCGTCGTGAAACCATTCGAGATTGGACGGTTCACCGACCTTGTCCGAGAACGCGTGGTCAATCGCAAACCGGTCGAACGCGGGACCAAGGAGAGCGTGGGCGCGATACTGCGACGGTGCACTTCCGCAATTGTCGAAGGCTGGTTAACGCGGACCAAGCAGAGCAGCGAACTGAACCTGATTTCGCTTAGCGATGAAGAGCGCACTGGACATTTGCCTAAGCTGGTTGAAGACCTGGCGCTCCGCCTGAGCAAGCCGAGCGCGACCGACAAAGATAGCGATGCTATCTTCTCCGCTGCCGCCGTGGCCCATGGAAAGCTGCGCTATCAGCAAGGCTACACTCCGGCGATGCTGGTGCATGAATCGCGAATACTGCAGGTGACCATATTCGGAACCTTGCAGAGCAATCTGAATTCTTTGGATTTCAGCCTGGTGTTGCTGGATGTTATGACCATCGCGGACGAGGTGGATGCACAATTGACGCAGTCGATGGACAGCTACATGAAAGCCATGCGGAAGTCGGCAGCGTAGTTCGATATCATGATGTTTGCCATGTTCCAGGCTATCCATCTATGAAAACCCTCCTATTTGCCGGCTTGCTTCTGGTCGTGCTCGGAATCGCATCCCTGGTCGTGCCCCTTCCCCACACTGAAACGCATGGCATTAAAGCTGGCGATGTTAACCTCGGCATCCAAACCACTCACAGCGAACGAGTGTCGCCAATTATCAGCGCGGCACTGATTGCCGGCGGGATTGCCATGGCTATCGCCGGAGCGCGTGGCGGAAAGTCGACAAACTGACCCGAGTCGTCAACCGATTGTCCTGCTCGAAGGTCGCACACCTAATGCCCGAATCCCGGAGATGTAGAAGGACTACAATGAAGATGTGAGATATTACACAACCAAGCCGATGAACGGCGGCACTACGTTCAAGTGCACCCTCTGCGAGCATAGCGTCTCGACTCTCGATTTCAACCTCACCAATGGCAACCGCCGCACGCAAGCGGCAGCGATGATCAATCAGCATGCTACCTCGCTGCATTTGCGGACGTCGGTGCCCACCAAGCTGGGTGGTCGTGGCGCACTTTGAAGTCTGCGCACGTAAGAATTGATCTACCCCGCTGTCGCAATGGGGAAATCCTACCTTTTGCGCGAGCAGGCAGAAAGATTCTCAGTTCATTCCCGTTTTGGGGAACTTTAAGAGTCCTGCGAGCAAGATTGACCATCTTTCCGACTGGCAATGCTGAATAATATCGGTGTGAGACCCCAGAAGCTGATGTTGGGACATATATTGTCCGTGCGTTGCCCGAGGTGTGGAGCTAAGCCTAAAGAGAAGTGCACGCTTAGCACCGGGCATCCGTCCCTCAAAACGCATATCGACCGGGAAGTGGCGGCAGCCAAGGTTTCTCCGCCGGAGAACTCCGGTTGGTCGGCTCTGCGAACGCTGAAGGCGTTTACGACCCGTAGCCTGCGCGTCCTTTTCCAGCATAAGTAGGAACGCATGCTGGAAAAGAAACGCTCACCCGCGCTTGAGTTTCAAGAACGGCTCTACGCGACCCGGCGGCCGCTCAAGAGATTGATGACCAAAACTACCAATGCCACTACCAGCAGCAAGTGGATCAGACCGCCAGCCACGTGAAGGCTGAAGCCCAGAAGCCACATAATCAAGAGTATTACGAAGATTGTCCAAAGCATGTTTGTCTCCTCCGCTCATTTGTCGAATTGCTCATACCTGCCTGGCATCTTTCTGCCCCATCTGAATTCCCCGAAACAACTTCCCGCACTCCAAACAGTGTGGTTTGGACCGCGGGGTGATAAGCCCGCAGAATGGGCACATCCTCGGTGATCCGAAATCCCCACGACGCGTTTTGTTCGAGAAATGATTCCTCAGTGAGTCAGACATCGAGCTGAGCAAGTTACGAACTCGCATAAGATGCATCGACGGTACCAAGTGGTCGTATGAGGTCGAGGAAGAAACATTTCCTGGAACTGCTTTTCAGGATTGCAGGTCTTCACTCTTTCTCTTTCGACTGTCTCACCATGACACATCAAGATCCCTAATTCTGTGCAAGATTGCTCAGTTGACCACCCATCTTCCAGCGAGCTTTCCATCCAGGAACGTTACAGGGGCGAGAGTTCGTCTTGCTTCTGTTCTTCTTTTTCTTTAAGGAATCTTCTCTCCAGAAATTGTTTTGCCAGGTCACGGCCACCAATGCCAAAGGCGAGAGCAAGGCCGAGCATCAGCGCACCGAAGGCAATGGCGAATGCGACCAGGATTGTCCTCTCGGCCAGGCCAAGCTGTTCGAACGCCATAGTCACCGCGAAAAGCACAATGATGGTTCGAATCAAGGTTGCTAACAGTCCCGGGGATGGTGAGTCTGCGTTGACCGCCGCCAGTAGCGCAGCGCGGGAAAAGAAACTTGCCGCAACCAATCCGAAAAAGACAATAAACAGCGCCGCGAATAATCTTGGCAGGTAGAGGAAGAATCTTGAAATGTATTCTTGCAAGCCGACGATGCCGAGGACCTGTACCCCAAGCAGAATGAAGCCGAGCCACACCACCCAGAACACAACCCGGGTCAAAAGTTCGCTGGACGACGGCAGAGCCAGCTTGTTCAGTATTTGAGTCGTGCCTGCATTGTCAGATAGTCTGTCGAACTTCGCGATCCTTAAGATACCGCGCAGGGTGACTTTCAGAGCGTACGCGACCACCCAACCCAAAAGCGCAATGATCAGCATCGCCAGCAAACGGGGTAGAAGGTGCGCGAAGTGTTGGGCTAGCTCATGCACCGCATGGTCCAGTTCTCCGCCTATCATTTCCCACATAGTGACCTCACTCTCTTGCATTCCATAGATCAAGCAAGTATGGTTTCAGGCGCTCGAATGTCAGGCACAGTTCTTCGACATTTGCTTCTACTTGCTCTCCTGAAGCATCACGGTTTTCCAGCAGAAAGGTATAAACTTTCCCGCGATAAAGCGGAGCTAAAGCCTGAATAATATGATCTCGATTGATGACGGATTTGTAGTACGAAGACGCGAACTCGTAAGCCGTTTTCACCCAGAGCTCGTGGGGATACCTGAACTCCTCTTCCGACATCTTCGCGATGCCCTGAACTTCTTCCAGCGTTTGAGGCGAGAGAATCGATTTGAGAACCGGCTCAAGTTCGCCGACGCCGGAGCCGAATAGCTGATAGAGCCGTTTTCGGTTCACTCGAATCGGCTCTGTGGTTAAGTCGTACTCTGCGCCGCAAGTGGGGATGCCTTCGGTCTCGCGGTTCGCACTCCAATACGGAAAGTTAGGCTCCGCCGACCAGAAAAGAGTACCGACCGTCTGCCGCATGGCGGCCACCAGGTCCGCCGTACCTCGATCCAGATGAGGCTTCGTTCCAAGGAAAGTCTGGTAAAGCCGGAACCCTCCCGCGATGGCGGCTATGGTCATGCGAATCTCGGTGCCGACGCCGCCCCCGTCGTGGTCCCACACCTGCATTTCCTGGAGGTGACTGCAGAATCGTCCGGAAAATGCGAACTCCACCGCATATGGCTCCCTGAGGCGTTTGGCATATAGCGCCCGCGTCATCGGGTAGATGAAGTTTCGCAAAAGCAATCCATCGAACTTATGTCTGCGGTACACGGGCGTGACCAGATCGAAATTATCCCGATAAACCGGGCGCAGAAGGCGCTCCATCCAGTCCATTGTGATGTTGGTCGATTCGGGCGACACGATTGCACACGCTCGGGCGCGCAATAATTCCGCCGCCGCAAAAACTGTTCGCAAAGCAACTTCAGTAGCGGGAGTGTCACCATAGACCGTGCTGATGCAAGGCAGAGTGCGGAGAGCATATAAATCGGAGGAACGCTGTACATCATTGATCGAGGCAGCGGCAACGACGTCGCGCGTGCCGTCCTTCGATCCTCCGTCCACATTGAGGATCACGGCGCGCTCCCGAGGAAAATACTTCAGCAGTCCAGCGCGAATCCCTTGTACCGTCTCTCCAACCGTCTTGGCATTGTTGTGCGTAGGCACACCAACCAGCAGGTCCACTTCGCCCACACTGATCAGTTGGCGAAGAAAATCATCGGTAAGAACGCTGCTCTCGTCCAGTCGAAACCCCTGCCTATGCTGAGCCTTTACTTCAGCTCTTTATCTTTTCATATCCGTCGCAATCGGAACCAGAAGAACTGGTAAGGTGCCATGGTCAGCAGATATGGCAAGTCCCCGATGCGCGGAAAAATGTTTCTGCCAAACATCTCCACGAGGATATTGCCTTTGTAGCGCTTCAGATCGAGCTCCACGGCCTGCGCGGAACTGGAAAGGTTGTTCACCACCAGTACCGTTTCATTCTTGAGTTGCCTCACATAAGCGAGCACACGATGGTTCGCGGGATGCAGGAACTCGATCGAACCTCGCCCAAAAACCTGCGTCGATTTGCGCGCACTTATGATGCGTTTCATCCAGGCCAGGAGCGAATGGCTGGATCGCTTCTGCGAGTAAACATTCACCGCCGGATACCCATACACTGGATTCAGGATTAATGGTGAGTAAAGGTTTTCCGGATCGGCCGTGGAAAAGCCGGCGTTCCAACCTCCATCCCATTGCATGGGCGTGCGCACTCCATTCCGGTCGCCGAGGTGAATGTTATCCCCCATTCCAATCTCATCACCGTAATAGATGATCGGGGTGCCCGGAAGGGACATCAGCATTCCGGTCATCAGTTCAACCCGCCGCCGGTCATTGTCCAGAAGAGGCGCAAGCCGCCGTCGAATGCCAAGGTTCAACCGCATAGCCTTGTCGCCAGCATAGGTATCGTACATGTAGTCTCGTTCTATGTCGGTTACCATCTCCAGCGTTAGTTCGTCGTGATTGCGCAGGAACACACACCACTGACATAGGTCCGGGATGGCCGGAGTCTGCTGGAGAATATCCATGATCGGCTTGCGGTCTTCGAGTTGCACGCTCATGAACATTCGAGGCATGACCGGAAAATGAAAGGCCATGTGGAATTCATCGCCATCCCCGAAGTACGGACGAAGATCAGCCGGCCATTGGTTGGCTTCGGCAAGCAGCATCCTTCCGGGGAAATATTTGTCGACCCGGCTGCGAAAGTCCTTTAGGATTGCGTGGGTCTCTGGCAAGTTCTCGCAAGATGTCCCTTCCCGTTCGATAAGATAGGGAACTGCGTCGAGCCGAAAGCCGTCCACTCCCATCTCCAACCAGAACTGCATGATCGACCACATCTCTTCCCGAACCACCGGATTGTCGTAGTTGAGGTCGGGCTGGTGGCTGAAAAAGCGATGCCAATAGTATGACTTCGACACCGGATCTCGCGCCCAGTTTGATGTTTCGGTGTCGAGGAAAATAATCCGCACGCCCTTGTATTTCGTATCGGTGTCGCTCCACACGTACCAATCCCGGCGAGAGTTATCACGAGAACTTCGGGATTCCTGAAACCAGGGATGCTGGTCCGACGTGTGGTTCAATACCATCTCAACGATCACCCGTATACCGCGCTCGTGGGCAGCGGCGAGGAAACTCTTGAAGTCGTCGAGCGTCCCGTAATTGGGATGGACCGATCTGTAGTCCGCGATGTCATATCCGTCATCGCGCAGGGGTGACGGAAAGAACGGCATCAGCCACAGCGCGGTGATGCCCAGTTCCTGCAGATAGTCGAGTTTTTGAGCGAGTCCACGGAAGTCTCCGATGCCGTCGCCATTGCTATCATGGAAAGTCCGGACGTGGACTTGGTAAATGATCGCGTCTTTATACCAAAGCGCGTCTTGCTGCAATGTCACAATCCTGCTCCTTGGTGCTCTCGGCGGAGGTCGAAGTCGAAATCGCGCTTCGTCCGTGCACTCCACCGGGTATAAAAATACGAGCCGCAATTGGGCTCACCCTCATTATGCACTTTCAGGCAGAAATGGTTTTGGCTCGGTCCATCCTGCGCTGCTAACTATTCATCGGCTACAATTACCCGACTCTGGAGAATGCGAATGCGCTTTAATCCTTTGCTGATTTTGTCCGCGTTCCTGGCGCTTCCTTTGTGGGCTAACGCGCAAGCAGCCACTTCGCTGTCTCCGCCGGTGGAGAAGTATGTGCGAGTGAACGCACCAAAAGTCGTACTGCAGCACGTGCGTGTCATCGATGGTACTGGGCGCCCGCCCGTGGAAGATCAGAATGTGATCATCGAACTGGGCAAGATTACAGCAGTGCAGCCGGGCGCGAATAGTCCCTTAACCCAGGGGACTACGGTCCTGGACCTGCGCGGGTACACGGTGATTCCGGGAATCGTCGGGATGCACAACCATCTTTTTTACGTCGCCCGGCCGAACGAAGACAGCCAGTGGAACTACGAAACGCCGGTGTTGGTGCCGCAAATGACCTTCTCCGCACCCCGCCTGTACTTGGCCGGCGGCGTGACCACCATGCGCACCACCGGGAGCGTAGAGACTTACACCGACTTGAACCTGAAGCGCGCGATCGACGAGGGCAAACTCCCCGGCCCGCACATCGACGTGACTGGGCCGTACCTGGAGGGCCCCAACAGCTACTTCCTCCAGATGCATCAACTGAGGGGGCCCGACGAGGCACGACAGATGGTCGACTATTGGGCGGACCGCGGTGTGACATCGTTCAAGGCATACATGAACATTACCCGCACGGAACTGAAGGCCGCAATTGAGGCGGCCCACAAGCGTGGTCTCAAAATCACGGGTCACCTGTGCTCGGTAACTTACAAGGAGGCGGCAGAGCTTGGCATTGACGATCTCGAGCACGGATTTTTCGTGAACACGCAACTGGATCCTGATAAGAAACCTGATCTCTGCAGCGAAAGCTTTGGCGCCTACACGCTGGAACACATGCCCGCTAATAGTCCGGAGGCGAAGGATTTGATCGACACGCTGGTGAAGCATCACGTGGCCATTACCTCGACGCTGCCCGTGTTTGAGAGTGGCTCGCTCCCAGGACGTCCTCCGTTGAGACAGCAGGTTCTCGACGCCATGACGCCAGAAGCGCGCGAAGCCTATCTTTACAACCGCAAGCGGCCTGCGGGCCTGAAGCCGCCAAAAACTGATTGGCCGACGTTGTTCAAGCGCGACATGGAATTGGAACACGCATTTGCCCAGGCTGGAGGATTGCTGCTAGCCGGTCCCGACCCCACCGGCAATGGAGGTGTTGTGCCTGGATTCGGCGACCAGCGCGGGATCGAACTGCTGGTCGAGGCCGGGTTTTCGCCCCTTGAAGCCATCAAAATCGCGACCCTCAACGGCGCCATCTATCTGGGCAAGCAGGATCAGATCGGCACCGTTGCTGCAGGAAAAAACGCAGATCTCGTGGTAATCAAGGGCGACCCTGGCAGCCATATCTCGGACATTGAAACAGTGGAGATCGTCTTCAAAGACGGCGTCGGTTACGACTCACAGAAGCTGATTGATTCTGTAAAAGGACACTACGGCCAATACTGACTGGTGAAGACCCGTCATTCACCACAGAGGCACAGAGAAGGCAAGAAAGCACAAATAAATTGAGATCCTTCTCTATGTCTCTGTGGTGAAAAGCCATTCAACGGTGCGAAGTATTCGTCGCTCCCGGAGGGGGAGGCGGCGGTGTGGCATCACCAGTTTGCGTGTTGACCAGAGGATCGCTCAGAGGAGCGCCATTCTTGACCAAGTCTGTTTTGATCTCAACCTTCTGATCGGCGATTGGATTAATCGCCGTCTCAAAAGTTTGATAACCCGGAAGCGCAATTCTAATCTGATGCTGTCCGGGCGCTACCAGCATTCCGCGACCCGCGCCCTCAAACTCTCCGACGTGTCCTACGAAAAGTCCGTCCAGGAAAACTGCGGCGCGCGATGGATTGACGGCTATTTTGACTTCAGCGGTAACTCGGGGAAGTGGTCCGGTAGGCGCCTTCGCCATGGCCACCCGAACGACTTCCTTCTGTCCGGGTTGGATGACGACGCGTTCCGTGAAATCCTGATAGCCATCCTGACGCACAGTAATTACGTGTTCGCCCGGCAAAAGCATAACCTTCTTCGATCCCTTGAGTTCCTTCAGATAACCTACATACTGCCCGTCAACCCAGACGCCCGAGGTCTTTTCGACGTGAGATTTACCTTCGAACTGAACCTCACCCATGACGGTGTTTTCGGCGTGAATCGAAGGGAATAGAGCGAAAACTAAAAGTAAAACCCACACTGACGAATTTATTTGTCGAAGCGCTGTTTTCACAATGACCTCCCTGCAAGATGAAGTGCGCGCGGCCTATTTTTCACACAAACGACAATCTCTCAAAATAATGCGTGCAAGAAGTGTGCCACTCGTACAAAGTCTTTAGTTTGTGGAGATACATGATGCGTGGGATTCACAATGAGGAAATTTCGACCACTCTGATCACAAAAGTGCTCGCGCGAACTAACTTCTGACAGTAGCAACAGTCTATCCTACGTTCGTCGTGGGCCAGAGACGTAGCAAGCTACGTCTCTACCGTGAAAAAGAAGTGGAACCGGTATGTTGTTGGGCCATCGCGCAAGTGGCAAACTTCTTTAACATCGCCGACGCAGAGACGCACCGCAAGCAATCCGGGAAGCGGTACGCCGAGTTTCTCCGTGTTCCAGCCATGAGTGCTGGAATCTACGTCTTGCCCTCTGGCGGTACCGATCCTCAATCACCCCACAAAGAAGACGAAATGTATTACGTGGTTCGCGGTCAAGCCCGCATGCGAGTGGGTACCGAAGACCGGGCGGTGAGCGAGGGCAGCATCATTTTTGTCCCGGCCAGAGAAGAGCATCGTTTTTATGAGATCACTGAGGAACTAACGGTGCTGGTGTTTTTCGCGCCTGCGGAAACGGAATAAGGTCGAGGCTACCGCCTTTGCCGAAATCAAATCTGCACATGTTGGACTTTGACTCCAGCCCATGCGAAGCGACGACTGGCCTGCCGTCCAACACATTTACTCCGACGGCATCGTGCTTCTGCTTGAACGCCAAAGTTCGAATGTGGGTACTTGGATTGATCTCCACCACCTAGGACGCTGACCCGACATGCTTACCCTTGGATGGCACCCAATAAATTTCTTCTTTCAACCCTTCTTTGGTGAAGCCGATGCGCTGGAGGATTCCTTTGCTGTTTTCGACCATTGACGGATGGCCACACAAATACGCGATCGCATTGGGGCCGAGACGCCACAGGTCGGTGTATTTGCGCAGAACGTCATCCACGCGACCAGTTTCGCCGGTCCATTTCTCATCCTCCCATGGGCGGCTGACGGTGGGGACGTACTCTAACCAGGGAGCTTCCTGGGCGAACTTCTGCAACTCTTCCAGATACCCGAACTCCCACGAGCGGCTGGCTCCATTCAGCAAAAACAATTTGTGCTCTCCCGCGAACCTGCCTTCTTTCCAGTCACGGTAGAGAGTACGGATATAACTGACGAAGGGAGCCACGCCGGTTACGGTACACACTAAAAGATGATTGGTGCGGCCGCTCTGGGTATCGAGCATGAACCGTCCCTTGGGAACCTTGCGCATGAGAACTTCATCACCAGGTTGGAGTCTGTAGAGTAGCGGAGTGAGATCTCCAGGGGGAACGAGTTCGAAAAAGAACTCCAGTTCGCTCTCGTGGGGCGATGAGACGATAGAGTAGGGCCGCTCCCGATGCTTGTCGGGAGCTTCAAGACCCAGAGTTGCGTATTGTCCAGGAGCGAACTTGAACTCGCCCTCGGGCCGGACGCGGATCATCCATAACTCTGGAGCGAGATCTACCCGTTTGGTAATTGTCGCGCGCTGGAACTTGTCTGTGTTGCTGCTCATGGGCGTTCAACTCCGGGCTTCTGGCATACCCGGGGTTGGCATAGTTTACCGTAAGTGCGGCGCTGCGCACCTTGGCTTCGACTATCGATTTAATCGATTCGATCGATTTGATCTATCGCTTCTGGCTTTCTATTTGCCGAGAACCAGTACAACGAAAGTATCGGGCAGAATCGAGTGGCGAGGATGCGGTTGTTCCGGAGTCGGCGCCGGGGGCGGGCCAAATTTTGCCGTCACCACAAAAACCTCGTGGGTCTTATCATCGAGGGCCAGAGTGCGGGAGCCCTCCTGCGTCTTCACATTGTCGACGACATTGAACTTGCTGGGCGACTCCTCGCGCACTACGGTCAGCACACCTTCGCCGCAGGAGGCGAAGGCCAGTCCGGTGCCCTCGTCAAAAGCAGTGGCATCGACGCCCTCTCCGATTGCGGGTGTGGCCAGCACTTTGCCGCTGTCGGCGTCAATAACAGCCATCATTTTATTGTCGCAGCCGGCAAACAGGCGGCGATTCTTGCGGTCGATCGCGAGGCCACTGGGTTCCTCGCAAGGCGCCAGGGGCCAGCGTGATTTCACTTCCATTTTGTTGGGATCGATCGCGTCTAATTGGCTTTTGTCTTCAATGTTGACGAAAATCTCCCCCTTGCCGTCGCTGGCGGCAAATTCGGGTTTGCCTTCCAGCTTGATTGTGCCTAACACCGTGCCCTTCGCAGCGTCGATTACGGTCGAGTCGTGACTTTTTCCGTTGAAAGTGAAAACGCGTTTGGTGGCGGGGTCGTAGAGGATCGCGTCAGGATTGTCGCCGACTTTCACTTTGGTGATCGGCTTCAGAGAATCGATTTCGAAGATCGTGAGTGTGCCTTCGCGGCCATTGCTGACAAATCCGCGTCCAAGTTCAGGAGCCAGCGCAATGCCGTGAACGCCAGGAGTGTCGGGGATATCGCCGACAGTCTTGCCTGAACCGGCGTCGATCACCATGACGTGAGTGGCGCGGGAGATGTAGAGGCGCCGCGAGGAGCTGTCGAGGGTCAGATAATCCCAGCCGCCCTCGCCGCCCAACTTATACGTCTTGGTGATGTGATAGCCAGAATCCGCCGCGGCTGAAAATGTCGCCAGCAGAGAAATGAACAAAACCAGGCGCAGCCAGGTCGAACACGAATGCCTCATACTTGTGCCTCGTTCTTTGAGTTTGGGTTTCTGATGAAACATTAACGTTAGCGACAGCAAGCTGAATGCAAGCTTAACCAGGTTGGGGGCCGATACCCCTACAAAATCCGGAAAACAAACAATTAATTTTTGCGAGCCATGTGCTACATCTCTGAGTTTACATTGGTTATATGGAAATCTAGAAAACGGGAGTTAGGGCCCGAGCCGTGCCCAAGGCTATGTCGTGGATTTCGAGGGCATTTGGGAGCCCGAGGTCGCTCCTGGTTCTCGCGATTCTCAGGGAGAGAAGATTGCTCGACCCTGTCGGAAACCTTCTATGTTTGACATCCTTGTAAAAAGTTGTGCGCTGTGGCGGACCATTTTCTTCATGTGCACGTCCAAGGGAAGCAGCGACTTTCCTCAGGAGGAGCGAAGATGAACAAAATGTTTCTGGCAGTATTGTTTCTTTTGGTCAGTCTTACTGCTGGCACGATCAGTGCTTCTGGGCAGAATTCGGATGCGGCGGCTGCAGCCGATCACACTGCTCCCAGCTATGACATGAAGGCGCAGTCTCTGGCGGACTTGCAAGGCGTGCAGAAGAAGTTTGTGGACCTTGCCAATGCGCTCCCAGCTGACAAAATCACCTGGCGCCCTTCGGCGGATTCGCGTTCTTTCGCCGAGGTTTTTCTGCACGTCGCGGGTGAGCGCTATGCAATTCTAGGCCTGATGGGAGTTGCGCCTCCGGCCGGATTCGATGAAAAGAAGTTTGAGAAATCCACCACCGATCGAGCCCAGATCGTTGCGGAACTGAACCAATCATGGGAGTTCACCCAGAAGGCGATCAACGGCATGAGCAACGCCGATTTCGCGAAACTGTTGCCGAAGCTCGGCCCGCAGGCGAATGCCGGCGATGTGGTCTACATTCTGGTCGCTGATGCGCACGAGCACCTTGGGCAGTCGGTGGCCTACGCGAGAGAGAATGGCGTTGTCCCTCCCTGGACGGTTGCGCAGAAGAAGGCTGCGGAAAAGAAGGCGGAAGAGAAGTAAGCCTGCCACATTCAGGTATCCCGGCACGCTGAAAGGTGAATGCTGCGATTCGCAGCGCCGGAACGCGATCCCGACTTTGCCTGGCTAAAACGATGCCCTGATACGAATCAAATGTAGCGCCTCGAAAGCTTCACTCCGAGTTCGTCGTCACGCGTTCAGCGCCAGCCAACTTCCCAAGTGAAGCCTCGTAAGGCGCCCGAGCAATTCCCCGCTCGGTGACAATTGCGGTTACGTATTTCGCAGGGGTGACGTCGAAAGCAGGATTTTCGACTTGCACTCCGTCTGGAGTCATCTGTTTGCCGGCGATGTGCGTGACTTCCCTTTCATTGCGTTGCTCGATGGGAATCTTGCTGCCGTCCGAGAGTTCGAAATCGATGGTCGAGAGAGGCGCAGCTACATAAAAGGGGATGTCGTTCTCCTTCGCCAATACGGCAACGGTATAAGTTCCGATTTTATTGGCGACGTCGCCATTGGCCGCGATGCGATCTGCGCCAACCACAATCGCTCCGATCTTGCCCTGCTTCATGATTGCGCCCGCCATGTTGTCCGAAATCACAGTTGTGGGAATACCGTCTTTCATCAGTTCCCAAGCGGTCAGCCGCGAACCTTGGAGGAATGGACGGGTCTCGTCGGCGTACACGTTGATCTTTTTTCCCTGCTCGACGGCTGCACGAATTACGCCCAGCGCCGTTCCATAGCCGCAAGTGGCGAGTGCTCCGGCATTGCAGTGAGTAAGTACGCCTCCGCTCGCCGGCATGAGAGTCGCGCCGTAGCGTCCCATAGCCTGGTTGGCGGCGATATCTTCGGCGTGCATGCGCTGCGCTTCCTCAACCAGGGCTTGCTTAATCTGAGGCAGCGGGCGAACTCGGAGCGATTCCAATTTGTCGCGCATGCGACGGATGGCCCAGAAGAGATTCACCGCAGTCGGGCGGGTTTTGCCGATTACATCGCAGATCTGGTCGAACTCCCGCTTCAGATCGCCTCCGGTTTCAGCTTTCGAGTTCTTCATTCCCAAGGCAATACCCATGGCCGCGGCCACTCCAATGGCCGGCGCGCCGCGCACGACCATGTTGCGGATGGCGTCGGCGACCTGCTCGTAGTTCTTGCAGGTAACGTAGGTTTCTTCGGTGGGCAGCTTCGTTTGATCGATGAAGCGTACGCCTTTGTCAGTCCATTCCAGGGTTTGAATCATTTGTCGTTGGTCGTTGGCGTCTTTCAATGAGATCCTTTTACGCTTTGTGTACTTCGCAACGGTTTCGCGGCATGTTTGTTACTGCGGGCCTTCCGCACAGTTCGCAGTTGGCGGCGACTGCGAAGATTGGAGCTGTGTCGTCCATGTGCTCCAAGTGTTCTTTGCGCACATCGGTTGATGTGAATATCGAAACAAACGGAGCGGGGGCGGCGGCTTTCTCTACATTCGGGCGCCCCTTTGCCTCTTCGCGCTCGACCAGGCACATCGCACCAGCGATTTCAAATCCGAATTCACGTGCCGTTTCGATTGCTTGAATCGTGGAAGATCCGGTAGTGCAAACGTCGTCGACGATCACGACCCTCGCGCCCTTCTCCCGAAAGCCCTCGATCCGCTGTCCCGTACCATGTTGTTTCTCAGCCTTGCGGATGAGAAAACCATGAATTTCGCCGCTCACGACAGCCACCGCTACCACCACGGGATCCGCGCCCATGGTCAATCCGCCGATGGCCTGCGGACGCCATCCGCGCTGCCGAATTTCATCGAGAAAGACTTGGCCGGTAAGCTGCGAGCCCCGCGCGTCTAACGTCGTGGTGCGGCAATCCACGTAGTAATCGCTGGTGCCGCCCGAGGAAAGCTTAAACTCTCCCAAGCGAAAAGACTTCGTTGCCAATAAACGCAAAAGCTCCTGACGGGAAGAAGACATGGAAAATCTAAGATAGCACGATGCGGCTTCAGGCTTCAGGCATCAGGCTCCGGCTCCGGCCTTCAACGCCCGCGCCGCTAGGCTCTAACCGACAAGCAAGCGTGCATGGACGAGACCTAGCGCCTGACGCCCGAAGCCTAATGACTGAAGCCCGCCTCATTGATTCAGCCGCTCGAGGTGCCGGAAGCCATCCGTTCCGATGAAAAGCAAGACCGAAAGCGTGCCGTTATAGGCCACGTGCATGAGCAAGCTGGCTGCGACCGACTTGGTGATGGCGCGAGTAAGAGTCAACGCCAGCCCCACCATGAAGATGACCAGCACCGGACCCCAGGCGCGTCCCAGTTGCGGAGCGTGAATAAGGCTAAAGCCTGCGGCCGTCGTCAGCACGGCCATGGCAACGCCTAGCCGGCGAACCAGCACGGGATAGAGAAAGCCGCGAAAGAACAGCTCTTCGAGCAAAGGCGCAAAGGTTATGCTGAATAGCGAGAGTGCCCAGGCTTCGCTTGGCGTGCGGAAAAAACGGTCCATCGGCAGTTCTTTCGGCATCGGAAGAATGCGTGCGATGCCTTGCAACGCAAACGACACGGCGACACCCGACAACAAATAGGCGGACCAATTCTGCGGCCAATTCCACCGGATCGCATGCAAGAAATGCTGCCCGGGGGCGCGCCTCACAATCGAAACCATGAAGGCAAGGATCAACAGATAGGCCAAGCCTTGTCCCAGAACCGTCACCACAGGATAGGTCACGACCTGGAGAAGCGAAACCTTGGGATAGAGCAACCGCTGCGCCGCTAGCGCGACGACTGGAAGGAAAACGGCAACCGCGACAACGGTCAAAAACACAATCTGCAACACGTCCCACCCACTCCACTCGGGGTTCTCGGAAGCGATAGCGACCACAGGCGCCGGCGGTTTCGAGACCGGAAGCAGGCCAGGATCGGTGTACGGATTGGGAGGTGAGGACACGCGATGTTCAGAATTATCGAAGGGACATTTTGAATTTACACGAAAAAGAAAACTGCTGCAGGGGCCGGCTTGGAGACTGCTGTGCAGGTGGAAACCGCGTCACATCGGGTTTGGCTATCCTGTGTCATGCAAAATGCCTAACTCTGCATACTTTCACCCAGGTGCAGCTAGGCCGTCGAAAGTACTGTCGGTTGCCGGTTTCCGTTGAAATACTCCGCCAGCGCCTGGCCCGTGTAGGACTTCTTATTTCTCGCAACCTGCTCCGGCGTACCTTGAGCGACTATCCGTCCACCTTCTTCTCCACCCTCGGGACCGAGGTCGATGATCCAGTCGGCGTTGCGGATTACATCCAGATTATGCTCGATAATGACCACCATGTTTCCCAGATCAGTCAGGCGATGCAGCACATCCAGCAACTTCTTGACGTCGTCGAAGTGCAGGCCAGTCGTGGGTTCATCCAGTAGGTATAAAGTCTTTCCTGTTTGCCGTTTGCTCAACTCACGCGCGAGTTTAATGCGCTGAGCTTCACCGCCAGACAGCGTCACCGCCGATTGGCCGAGGTGAATGTATCCTAAGCCCACATCGACTAGCGTCTGCAGTTTCTGCCGGACCTGCGGAATATTTTCGAGAATGGGAAGAGCGTCGGATGCCGGCATTTCCAGCAAGTCCGCGATGGAGTATCCCTTGTACTTCACCGACAAGGTCTCGTGATTGTAGCGGCGGCCGCCGCAGATTTCACAAAGCACATAGACATCGGGCAAGAAGCTCATTTCAATGCGACGCTGTCCTTCGCCCTGACAGGCTTCGCAGCGTCCGCCCGTCACGTTGAATGAGAAGCGGCCCGGCTTGTAGCCTCGTTCCCGGGACTCTGGCAGCATGGCGTAAAGATCACGAATCTGCGCAAAGACACCGGTATAAGTCGCGGGATTCGAGCGCGGAGTGCGTCCGATGGGGGATTGATCGATGCGAATCACTTTGTCGATGTTCTCCGCGCCTGTAATCGCCTTATGCTCGCCGGATTCCTCGCGCGAGCGGTACAGTGTCTTCGCCAGCGAGCGATAGAGAATGTCGTTCACCAACGTCGATTTGCCGGAGCCTGACACTCCTGTCACCACAGTCATCACGCCCAGCGGGAAGGTGACGTCAATATTCTTCAGGTTGTTTTCACGCGCACCCAGGATGGCAATCCCCGCGCCGTTCGTCGACCGGCGTTGCGGCAACATCTCGATCTGAACTCTGCCCGAGATATAAGCTCCCGTAAGCGATCCCGGCACCTCCATGATTTGTTCTGGCGTGCCGTGGGCAACGAGTTCGCCACCGTGCCTTCCTGCGCCAGGGCCAAGGTCGATCACATAGTCCGCGCGCCGGATGGTCTCTTCATCATGCTCAACCACCAGCACCGTATTGCCCAAATCGCGCAGTTCTTCGAGCGCCTTCAGCAGTCGCGCATTGTCCCGGTGGTGCAACCCGATCGACGGCTCATCGAGCACGTAGAGCACGCCCCTCAGTTTTGACCCAATCTGGGTGGCCAGACGAATGCGTTGTCCCTCACCTCCCGAGAGCGTTGCTGCAGAGCGGTCGAGCGCGATATAGCCCAATCCTACGGCGTTCAGAAACTGCAGCCGTTCCACAATCTCGTGCATGACGCGGCTGGCAATAGCGGCTTCGCGCCCTGTAAGCTCGATTTTTCGCGCGAGCTCCAACGAACGAGAAACCGGCAGCCGGGTGAAGTCCGCAATGGACAGGCCGTTCACTTTGACCGCGAGACTTTCCGGACGCAGGCGCTGACCGTGGCACGCGGGGCATTCCGTAGCCGACATATAATCGAGCAGGAAATCGCGGTAGCCCTCGGATGTGGATTCCTCCAACACTTGTTTGAGGTAGGCGAGGATTCCGCGGAAACCACTCTTCCCTCCCCTGCCCGTTTCCCCGAACAACAGCAGATTCTGTACCTTCTCGGGAAACTTTTCGAACGGAGTGCTAAGGTCCAGACCATGCGCGGTAGCTGCGATCTGGAGCATGTGGATCAGGTTTTGCGAGGCTGATCCGGGTCCCAGGGCCCCATCGAGCAACGGCTTCGACCAGTCAACGATCACCTTTGCAGGATCAAAATCATAACGGCTGCCCAACCCGTGGCATTCGGGACAGGCGCCGTACGTACTGTTGAAGGAGAACGAACGTGGCTCGAGTTGCGGTACGCTGATGCCGCAATCCGGGCAAGCCAACCGCTCGGAATAAAGCTGCTCCTCGCCCCCCACCACCGCGACCTGCACTAAGCCGCCCGCCAGCTTCATTGCCAGTCCTACGGAAAGCTCGAGCCGGTGTTCAATTCCCGGTTTCACCAGCAGGCGATCGATGACCACTTCAATCGTATGGTTCTTGCGTTTGTCCAGCGCCAGGTCATCGTCGAGATTTACTAACTCCCCATCCACCCTCGCCCGCGTGAAGCCGTGCTGCACTAGATTCTCCATCTCTTTCTTGAATTCACCTTTGCGCCCCCGCACAATGGGCGCCAGCACCATGACGCGATCTTCCGGGGTGAGAGCCATCACACGCTGCACGATCTGGTCGGCGGTCTGGCGGCTGATCGCTCGCCCGCATTTAGGACAATGTGGCACTCCGATCGATGAGAACAAAAGACGAAGATAATCGTAAATCTCGGTGATCGTTCCGACTGTGGAGCGAGGGCTCCGGCTGGTGGTCTTTTGCTCTATGGATATTGCTGGACTCAGCCCATCGATGGCATCCACATCAGGCCGTTCCATCTGATCCAGAAACTGGCGAGCGTAGGCCGAGAGCGTCTCGACATAACGCCGCTGTCCCTCAGCATAGATGGTGTCAAAAGCTAGCGATGACTTGCCCGATCCACTCAGGCCGGTGATTACTGTCAGGCTATTACGGGGAATTTCGACGTCAATATTCTTGAGGTTGTGCTGGCGTGCCCCCCGTACCGAAATCTTGGTAATGGCCATAAATCGCGAAAGCACTGCCCTTCAGTGACCTTCCGTAATGTGGACGGGTCCCCAGAGATGTTGGAAAGTGGAGGTGCGCAGCTCTACTCACGTATCTTATTTGCTAACACTGGCAAGCGTCAATGCAGGTAGATTCAGGGAGCGCGGCGACATTAACAGAAACTGGTAATCCGTAAAAGGAAAGCAACCTTGGGCAGTTTATTGAGCGTCTGCATTCTGTGTTTTACAGTGGTTACAGTGTTGGCAATTGGAATTCTATCTGCATACGGGTTCGTTATTGGCATTCTTCACGCCTTCGCTAAGCAGTCCCAGCAACGTGCCTCAGAAAAGCCTGTACTGGCCCCCAGCCAAGCCCGCGCTGCCCACGCTGGCGGGCACTAGCCCGCACGCCAACTGACAGTGTTAAATTAAGCTCTTATTCCGAAACGACTTACCGTAGACAGGGGAGGTTACACTTTCAGGTAAGGCCGATGCACTTTCCGATACCTAACCGCGGCTAGTGTGGGGGCTGCTGGCCGGTTCCGTCACCTGCTTGGCCTGGGACTCCAGGATTCGGGAACTGTCGCATCCCCGGGGGCACTCCAGGTTGTATTCCCTGCTGCTGCAATTGTTGCTGCCGCTGTTGCAGTTCCTGCAGGAGTTGCTCGGGCGTCTTGACGTTCTGTTGTCCATCTTGTTGCTGTTGCTGATCGTCGGCTGCCGTCTGGTCGTCTGTCTGGTCCGTCTGGTCGGTCTGATCAGCCTGATCATCCGCAGCCGTAGCATCATCGGTAGAGTCAGCGGAATCATCCGGTTGATCGGCGGCGTCCTGACCTTCAACGACAACAGTATTTCCTCCCGGTGCCGGTGCCATTGGAGCGGCCATCGATGCCATCGGACGAGCGTACACATTCTGGTTGTAGGTGGCTGCCTGTTCAGTAGGCTGGGGAGCGCTCTCGGCGGAAGGGCCCGACTTGGCCATCAGAATCACGTGATCCAGCGCCATTGGGTCAGTCGACGAGCCCAGCAGAAGGTAATTGAAGTGCGATCCGTTCAGCAGCGCCGTCAGTACATCGCGAGCCGGAGCTGGGCCAAAATGTCCAACCACTCGCTCCGATGCCGTACCCGGAAGGTCGATCGTCGCACCTGTCTGCTCCCGAACTGCTTTCAAGATATCGCCCAGGGTCGAATTCTCGGCCGAAATGGTCAATTGGCCGCCTTGGAACGAAACTTGGGGAGGAGATGCCGGCTGCTGAGCCAGCGTTGGCGGTGGAAGTTCCAGCGCAGGCTGCTCTTGTGCTGTTGGCTGGCTGGTGGTGGAGTGCCGTCGCTGGCCGTAACACGGGCTAACCAGCAGCAAACTTGCGAGAATCAGGACGAAGAGAACCTTAGGCTTCAATGATCCACCTGACATAGGAATGCCCGCACCGGCCAGTCTTGCAGAAATCTTTACAAAACCACCTTAGCCACCTCAAATTGTAGCACCGTCGCCTGCCCTCCGAAGCGTAAAAAAAAACCAGGAGTCGCTGGCTGGTCAGGCATTTCGACTAGGGATTCTGAAGGCTTGGAGGTAAAGGATTTTACTGTCGCGGGGCGTAGTAGCCTCTCCGCGAGCGTACCTGAAGATCCTTCTTGACAGCCGTAATTTCAATCGGGCGATAGCGTCCGTCGGCCTCAAAATCAGCAGGGTGATAAGAGATGATGTACTGGCTGCGCAGTTCGTCTTCAATGGCTGCGAACGCGTTCTTGATGTCCTTCATCTTGTATGGAAAGAAGGCTCGGCCGCCGGTGGCCTCAGCCATGCGCTGCAGGACCTTGTCGCCCCGCAGAACCAAGCCGCTGTCATCGGTCGAGATGGCATAAACGATCACTTCCGCGCGTTGCGCCATTTCGATTGCCTGGGACTCGCTGAATTCGCTCTGATTGTCTTCGCCATCGCTCACTACAACAATGGCGCGCCTCGAAGGATGGTCTTCGTGATCCTTAATCAGGTTCTCGTGGCAGGCTCGATAGATGGCGTCGTAAAGTGCAGTTCCACCCCCGTCGTGCATGCGATGGACGGCCGCCGAAAGCAACGCAGCATTGTCGGTGAAATCCTGCATCATCTGACTGTGTCCGTTGAAGCCCACTACGAAGGCCTTGTCAAAATTCGGGCGGATGGTGTTTTGCAGAAAAGTGACGGCGGCATCCTGCTCGAAGTCAAAGCGCCCGCGCACCGAGCCGCTAGTATCGATCAACAGTCCAAGTTCGATGGGCAGGTCGGTTTCGCGGCGGAAATTCACAATCGATTGCGGCGGCTTGTGATCATCAAGAATCGCGAAGTCTTTCTCGTTAAGGTTGCGCACAAACTTGCCATGCTTGTCGGTGGCAATGAACAGCACATTAACTTCGTTCACCCGCGTCTTGATGGTAAGAACGGACTCGTCAGGCTGGCCGGAATCAGGGCTGGAGGGAGGTAATGAAACCGCTGCGTCGCTGCCCGGAGCGAAAGATGTCACCTGCGCCGGCAGCGGCAACCCGGCCGCAGCCACCAGCACTCCGAGCAAAAAATACTTGGCTATGTACTTCATTCCACATCCCGTCCCGACTTACCGCGTTTGTCCTCCGCCCGCCAAGCTAATCCACCTTATTTAGATGCACGCCGTGGGCCGAAGCACCCGCCAGATGCCGCTTTACTGATAGGACTTTAGGAGACACTTGAGCACCTGCCAAGTTACAAAAGGAGCACTCGTTGGGACATGAACAAAAGCGCGCAAAGGCTAACCGAAAGCACCATCTATTCTCGCCACCGCGATTCGACACAAGCTAAAATGGCCACACCACCAAAACAGGAGTCTCAATGAAAACCCTAGTAGCGCTTTTGCTCGTCTATGCCCTCGTTCTACCCGCGCTTGCCAGCAACGAAAAAGAAAAGGAGCGGGTTAAGGAGTCCGGCGAAGTTCTCAAAGAGATTCTGGACATCCCGGACAACATCCCTCAGGATCTGCTGAACAAGGCCGAGTGCATCATCGTTTTGCCGTCGGTAAAGAAGGGCGCCTTCGGGGTGGGAGCGAGCTACGGCCGCGGGGTCATGATCTGCCGCGGCGGCGAACATTACACCGGGCTCTGGGGTCCACCCGCACTGTATGCCTTGGAAGGCCTGAACATCGGTTTCCAGTTGGGCGGAGAAGCCACTGACTTCGTGCTGCTGGTAATGAATCCCAAAGGAGCTCGTTCCCTGCTAAGCAGCAAAGTAAAGTTGGGCGGTGACGCATCGGCCGCGGCCGGACCCAAAGGCCGCACCGCGGAAGGCGCGACCGACGTCGTAATGAACGCCGAGATTCTGTCCTATTCCCGCACCAAGGGATTGTTCGCTGGAATCTCGCTCGAAGGTTCCACCCTCCGTTCAGACGGCAGCGCCAACGAAAAGCTGTACGGCCGCAAGCTGAGCGCAAAAGAAATCATTCGCGAACACAAAGTAAGCAACCCGTCCAGCGCACAAGAACTGGTAGCGCTCCTAAACAAGAAGAGCCCAAAGAACCTTTCCGACCCAAAATCGCTGAAGTAGTTTGCTGTGAGCCTGTGTGAAGACAGGCGACTCGCCCGTCTGCGCTTAGTGTGGGAATCCTCTGTGGAGACGGGTCTCTGAGCCGTCCAGTCGAGCGCAGCTCGACTATTACGATGAATTCATCCGCCACTTTAATCCGCTGCCCCTGGGCCACCAACGATCTCTCCATCCGCTACCACGATGAAGAATGGGGCCTCCCAGTTCACGACGACACAACGCTCTTCGAATTCCTAATCCTGGAAGGCGCCCAAGCCGGCCTGAGCTGGGACACCATCCTCAAAAAACGCGGGAACTACCGGGCCGCCTTCGACCACTTCGATCCCAAAAAGGTAGCCTGCTACGACCGCCGCAAGATCCAAAGCCTGATGAACAACGCCGGCGTAATCCGCAATCGCCTGAAGATTGCCTCCACCATCCAAAACGCAAAAGCATTTCTCAAAGTGCAGGACGAGTTCGGATCGTTCGACGCCTACATCTGGCAATTGACCGGCGGCTCGCCGATGGTGAATTCCAGGCGCTCAATGAACCAAGTCCCAGCCCGCACGCCAGAATCAGACGCCATGAGCAAAGACTTAAAGAGGCGCGGATTCTCTTTCGTGGGCACTACGATTTGCTATGCCTTCATGCAAGCGGTTGGCATGGTGAACGACCACCTGATCGGTTGTTTCCGCTACTCTCAACTTCGCAAGACAAACCACGGCAGGTCGTAGGTTGCCAGTCGTCGACTCCTCTGCAGCAGGATGTCTCGATACTCTCGCGGCGAAGGTATTGCTGTTCGCTATCGCGAGAAGCTCATCAAAGGATGCATTGGGCACGGGGAGTGAGCGAGTATTTTGGTGTGCGATGATTAGGCCTTAACATAGCTGTCACCAAATTTCCTGGAGGCTTCGTTGGCCCAATTTCCAAAAATCTCTTCCACGCTGAAGAAACGCGCCAGCCAAATCAAACTGCTCCTCATGGACGTGGATGGCACAATGACGGATGGCAGCGTTACTCTGCTCTCGCAACCCGACGGCAGCGCTCTCGAAATCAAAACCTTTGACGCTCACGACGGCCAGGGTCTGACTCTCGCACACACCGCCGGCCTGCGAACGGGCTGCATTACCGGACGAGAAAGTGCTGCTCTGCTCCGTCGTGCCCATGAAATGAAAATGGAATTTATCTATATGAAGCAGCCGGTGAAAATGCCAGCCTATGAAGAGATCTTAAAAAAAGCGGGTGTCTCCGATTCTGCTGTCGCGTTTATCGGCGATGATCTTCCCGACATTCCATTAATGCGCCGCGTCGGCCTGGCCGTCGCCGTTGGCGATGCCGTCCCTGAGGTAAAAGAGGCCGCACACTACACGACCAGAGCCCTCGCGGGTCGCGGTGCGGTTCGCGAAGCTGTTGAACTTGTTCTCAAGTCCAAGGGGATCTGGACGGAGATGATCGATAAAGCGCGGGCGTGATTAGGAGAAGGAGACATTGGGATAAATATTGAAGTATTTTCTGATGACCAAACCACCGCTCGAGCGGCCGCGAAAATGATTGCAGCGGAAGCCGATGCTGCCGCCGCCGCGCGCGGTCAATTCGTCATGGCCGTCAGCGGCGGGCGTACTCCCTGGATCATGTTACGCGCGCTGGCCGACGAACCGCTCCCGTGGGATCGCGTGCATGTAGTGCAGGTGGACGAACGGGTGGCGCCGGCTGGGCACCCGGATAGAAATCTCACGCACATTCAAGAGACCCTGCTCAATCATTCACCGGCGCGCCCGCAACACATCCATGCCATGCCTGTTGAATCGCCAAATCTGGGGTCGGCAGCCCAGCAGTATGCCTTGACTCTCCGCGAGCTCGCTGGTACGCCGCCGACGCTCGACCTGGTTCACCTGGGGCTGGGGCCGGACGGACACACAGCATCTCTGGTCCCCGGAGACCCAGTGCTCAATATTACCGACACCGATGTGGCCGTAACTGGAATCTACCAAGGGAGGCGGCGAATGACATTGACGTATCCGGTCATCAATCGTGCCCGTCGCATCCTGTGGCTGGTGACGGGAAGCGAAAAAGTTGACATGCTGGTGCGCCTGCGCAAGGGCGACCCATCGATTCCGGCGGGACGGATTCGCCAAGATCGCGCTGTCGTCTTCGCGGACCGCGCGGCGGCAGGAGATTTAGCCGTCTAAAAAAGTCCTACACAAGCGAGCCAGCTCACAGATCGATCGCAGAATAATCTCTTGATGAACATAGAGCGTTTCAGCAAATTGATCGTTGCCAGAGAGAACCCTGCGTCTCTGGTCCATGCGGCTAGAATCGCGGTGGCGGCGGTTGTGTCCTATTTAATCGCCCGTTTATTCCGCTTGCCGGAAGCTTACTGGGCTCCGATTTCGACGCTGATTGTCATGCAGTCGACGCTTGGTGCCGCATTGCCGGTTTCCATGCAGCGTTTCGCGGGGACGGCGATCGGGGCCGTGGTTGGGGCAGTAGGCGCTTCTTACTTCGCGGGAAATGTCTGGGCTTTAGGTGTCGCCGTTTTTGTCATTGGAATCCTTTGCGCGGCTTTGCGGATTGAGAGAAGTGCTTACCGGTATGCGAGCATTACGCTGGTGATTGTAATGCTTGTAAACCGACCCAGCCACCCTTGGCTAATTGCGATTCACCGGTTCTTCGAAGTGTCGTTAGGGATTGCCGTCGGCCTTCTGCTATCCGCTCTCTGGCCTGAGCGGTCTGGGGATAGGGGCGATAACGCCACAGAATAGTTCCAGGGCGCCGAGCAGACTCCTTGCACACCTCCATATTCCACGCTTTGAGCGACACGCTAGTACCAGCTAGAATTCATGTTGAACCCGGCCCATACCGATGAGCTTTGAACCGATCGAAAACTACGGGGTGATTGGCAACATGTGCTCGATTGCCCTGGCGGGAGTGAACGGTTCAATCGACTTCCTTTGCTATCCCAATTTCGATTCCCCGACCGTGTTCGCAGCGTTGCTCGATGATGAGAAAGGTGGCTATTTTCAGATTCAGCCGCAACTCCAGGAAAGACATGTAAGGCAGCTGTATTTGCCAGACACGAATATTCTGCTCACGCGATTTCTAGCGGAGGAAGGTGTCGCAGAACTGACGGACTATATGCCTATCGGAATCGATGGCGAGCAACCGAACGAGATCATCCGCACGATCGCCGTCATCAGAGGCGAGGTGAACTTCAAGGTGCGGTGCCAGCCACGATTTAATTATGCGATGTCTGTTCACACGCTGAATGTCGAAGACCGGTGCGCAATTTTTTCACCGGCGAGCGATGCTTGCCCGCCGATGGCGTTGTACTCCACTGTTGCCCTTCGACAACAGTCTGAGGATGTAACCTCCGAGTTCAGTCTCCGAGCTGGTGAGAGAGCGACGTTTGTCTTTGGCCGAGTTCGCGCCCAAGGACAGGAACCCGAGATGGAATTTGTAGAGCAGCGCTTCAAGGAGACAGCAAGTTTCTGGAAAGCATGGATCGCGAAATCAAAATACAAGGGCCGCTGGCGCGAAATGGTCAACCGTTCCGCCTTGCTGTTGAAGCTTATGATCAGCCGGGAGCACGGATCGCTGATTGCCGCTCCGACATTTTCCCTACCCGAACAAATTGGCGGTATGCGCAATTGGGACTATCGCTATACCTGGTTGCGAGATGCGACATTCACGCTCTATGCGCTGATCCGGCTGGGTTTTGTCGATGAAGCTGAAGCATTCATCAACTGGCTGAAGGGTAGGCTTGGTGACGATGCCGAGCGCGGACCGTTGCAGGTGATGTACGGGATTGACGGCGGGCAGAAGCTTGATGAGTTCACGCTGGATCATCTACGGGGATATAAAGGCTCGTCGCCCGTGCGCATCGGAAACGCTGCCTATCAACAGTTGCAGCTGGATATTTATGGCGAAATGATGGACTCCATCTATCTCGCAAACAAGTACGGTGACGCGATTTCCCATGCTGGCTGGCAGGAAGTACAGCGGATATTGGATTGGCTGGGCAAGAACTGGCAACGGCCCGATGAAGGCATATGGGAGGTTCGGGGCGGGGCGCGAGAATTCCTGCATTCGCGTTTGATGTGCTGGGTGGCGTTCGATCGGGCTCTGCGGCTGGCACAGAAACGCTCGCTTTCGGCACCATTTGGCGATTGGCTGCGAACCCGCGATGCGATTCGCAAGGACATCTTTACGAACTTCTGGAACGAGGAATTGCAATCGTTTGTGCAGTCGAAAGGAACGAAAGACCTGGATGCGTCCGCCCTGCTAATGCCGCTCATGAGGTTCATCAGCCCGGTCGATCCGATGTGGCGCTCCACAATGAAAGCGATTGAGGCCCGGTTAGTCGAAGATACCCTTGTCCGACGCTATGACGCGGAGCGCACCCATGTGGACGGAATCCCCGGCGGAGAGGGCAGCTTCACCCCATGCTCGTTTTGGTACATAGAATGCCTGGCGCGCGGTGGAGAGTTGGAAAAAGCTCAATTGTTGTTTGAGAAACTCCTCGGATACGCCAACCATCTTGGGCTCTACTCGGAGGAAATTGGTCCAAGCGGACAACATCTTGGCAACTTCCCACAAGCATTCACACATCTGGCGTTGATCAGCGCCGCAACCTATCTGGACAGAGCCCTTTCCGGCAAGGACGATGCAGCGTGGCGCTAGCCATGGTCGTACAGCCCCGCTAAACATTAGTGTAAAGACTTCCGGGCCTATGCCGAGCTTGCACAAGCCCCGAAAGGCTGAGGGTCGTGTGGCCTGTTCTTATGCCGGAGCCATCCCGAACGAACTTCCGATTTGCGCTGACGAGATAGGTGCCAAAGAATGCGTAAGCTGGTCGAACCAAATCTGCGGGTGTTGTCATCTATCCGAATACGAAGTTTGTTTCGCTGCTAGCGTGATAATATCGCGTCCGTTCCCGGCCTCCTCAGCCGGGGATGCGGCAGGCATCTTGCGCACGTCGGTGCTTCGTCTGAGTGGGAACGGGTGAGGCGAATTCGCATGAGAGACCTTCAGTATTCAAGCGGCATAAGGTCGTTATTTATTGTGGTCGCGTTATACCTTCTGCCGCTGAGCTCTACGCAGGCGCAGACTGCATCACTCGTGGCAGAAAGCACTCGCATCTCAGCCGCAAGCATATGCCAAGCAACAGCGACGCATTCCTCCGTGAAAGACGCTTTGCGACAAGCCTGTCTGCGAGAGCGCCCTGCAACCGTGGACTCCGCCATTCAGCAGACGATCATTATCGGGTTTGTTGGAGGCTTTGTTAAACACGATGACCAGAGGCATCCTGAGGTGCAGTTTGCCGCGTACCTTCGCGATCGTTATCCCTCTGCGATCCACGCAGCAGTGTTTTCAAATCACAATGGACAACAAGCTCTGCGTCAGGTCTTGAGTTTTCTCGATACTGATCACGACGGCGCCGTTACGGCCAAGGAGAAAGAGCACGCGCGCATCATCATCTACGGACACAGTTGGGGCGCTTCGGAAACAGTCGCGTTTGCCAGAGAGTTGGGGCGGAAGGGTATCCCGGTGCTGCTCACGATCCAGGTAGACAGCATTGCAAAACCTGGTCAGCGGGATTCCATTATTCCAACGAATGTAGCGAGTGCGGTAAATTTTTATCAGCCAAAAGGCTTCCTTCATGGGCGCTCAGAAATTCTCGCCGCGGATCCAGCACGGACAAAGATCATTGGAAACTTTCGGATGACGTATGAGGGACGTTCGATTAATTGCAACAACTATCCCTGGTTTGCTCGAACCTTCAACAAGCCTCACCACGAAATCGAGAATGATCCGCAGGTATGGGACCAGGCGGCATCGCTGATCGAGGCGGAGGTGTTGAGCCCAAGTTCAACCGCTCGAGCGACATCGTCCTCGCAGTCAGCGCTCTTGAAATAAGCGAAGGCGCTGATTCCCCACGGCAGTTCAGGAAAAATCAAGTCGCTGCTGAGCATCCACTTTCTCAAAACGGCAGCGCAAGACCTGCAGCTCGCGGCAATGAACTGAGTAACTGGCTCGCGCCGTTCCACAGAATCTGAACGCCAATGCAAACCAGCAGAAACGAGGACAGCCTTAGAATTACGTTCATCCCGGTCGGGCCCATGGCGCCCGCCAGTCGATCCGCGAAGGCGTAACAGAGATAGATGGTTACCGCGACAAACGCTGATCCGATCGCCGCCGCGAGCAGGGCCAACAGGTTTGCTCCCAGGTGACGCGGTTCGTTTGCGCCCAGCGTAATCGCCACCGAGATAGAGCCTGGACCGACCGTTAAGGGCAACGTCAGCGGGTAAAATGCATCGCTCAAAATGTCAGTGCAGTTGACCGTGCGCCGGGTGGCGCTTCGATCATTCCCGTCTTTCTGATTCAGCATCGCCCAGCCCGTTGAAATCACGATCAATCCCCCACCCACCTGGACTACAGGAAGTGAAATTCCAAAGAATGAGAGCACGTGCGATCCGACGGCGAAGGACGCGACCAGCAGAATAAAGCTGTCCATTGCGATGCGGCGGGCCAGTAATTTCCGCGTGTCCGTCGTGTAATCCCGCGTAAGCGACAAAAAGACCGGACTTCCTCCGATCGGATCCACAATCGGAAAGAGTGCGCTCACCACCAGAAGAATGCTCTTTGCAACTTGAATTACCGAGCCCATTTTCTTTTATTAAGGACACGCGCTTTCCTGGCTTCGCAGCACGCCATGGAGTTGATTTATTTGCATCCTGCAGACAGTTCCGAGGAAGGCATTGTACAACAGCGATGACCGCCTGCTTGAGTGGCCTCATGAGCTAACGCATCATGCCACGCGATGAGCGTCTGAAACCGATCATCGCGATCTGCTATCTTGCTTGAATCAGATGCTCTGCTGCATCGCTCACCCATGAGACCCCCTTGCGACGAAGCCGTAATCCGGTCGGCAGACCTCGTAACTCCGTGTGCGGCAGAAGCGAGGACATGGATTCTTGCGGCCACTATTATCGGGTCCAGCATGGCTTTCATTGACAGTACGGTCGTCAATGTCGCTCTGCCTGCGCTCCAAACCAACTTTCATGCGACCGTGGTGGATGTGCAGTGGGTGGTCGAGTCTTATGGCCTGTTCCTGGGAGCATTGATTCTCGTGGGCGGCTCGCTCGGGGATTTGTTTGGCCGCCGATTGATGTTCCTCTTGGGCGTGGCGATTTTCTCCGTTGCTTCGCTGGGTTGCGGAGTTGCCGCCAACATACATCAACTGATCATTGCGAGGAGCATTCAAGGGGTGGGTGCGGCACTGCTCGTGCCCGGCAGCCTGGCGATTATCAGTACATCCTTCGATGAGAAAAATCGCGGTCAGGCGATTGGCACGTGGTCCGGGTTCACGGCGATCACGACAGCGGTGGGGCCGCTTCTTGGCGGCTGGCTAGTTGTGCACGCTTCCTGGCGCTGGGTATTTTTCATCAATCTTCCGCTGGCGGCAGCGGTGATCGCTATTTCGCTTTGGCATATTCCCGAGAGCCGTAGCGCCGCCGCAGGCCATGTCGATTTGCTTGGAGCCTTCATCGTCACAGTGGGATTAGGCGGGTTGGTTTATGGGTTCATCGAATCGGTGAACCTGGGTTGGGAAAATCCTGTGGTGCTGGCCAGCTTGATTGTGGGCTGCGTTTGTTTGATTCTGTTCCTGTTCGTCGAGGCTAACGCGACTTCGCCGATGCTTCCGCTGGCGCTATTTGGCTCTTCCAGCTTTAGCGGTGCCAACCTGCTGACCCTTTTCCTCTACGCCGCCATTGGAATTTTCTTCTTCTTGTTTCCGTTGAATCTGATCCAAGTTCAAGGATATTCCGCAACCACTGCTGGCGCCGCTGTGCTGCCACTGATCCTCTTGATCTTCTTTCTTTCCCGCTGGTCGGGCGGGCTTGTGACACGTTACGGGCCAAGACTTCCGCTGATCATCGGACCGCTCGTGGCCGCGTTAGGTTTCCTTCTATTCGCCGTACCCTCGGTTGGCGGCAGCTACTGGAGGGCGTTTTTTCCCGCGGTGGTTGTGCTTGGTTTTGGCATGGCGATTACCGTGGCTCCACTCACAACCGTCGTCATGAATTCAGTGGACGAGGATCGAGTCGGAACAGCCTCTGGCATCAACAATGCAGTTGCACGCGTCGCCGGGGTGCTGGCGATTGCGGTCCTGGGAATTGTAATGGTCAAGGCCTTTGGCTCTCGCCTGAATCACAGTTTGGTTCACTTCTCGCTGCCACCCGATTTGTTGAAGGTGATTCGGTCGGACGAAATACAGCTCGCCGGCTTGCAGGTTCCTGCGGGCCTCAATCCGACTACGGAAGCCGCTGTTAGGCAATCGATAGCGGAAGCGTTTGTATTTGGATTCCGAAGCGTGATGTTAATTTGCGTTGGCCTGTCCGTAGCGAGTTCTGCGGTGGCATCGGTGATGATCCCGCAAGGCACACCTGATGCCTCGTCGGCTCCGCGGGGACGATGAACAAAGATTGTTCCCGCGGTAAGTCTAACTCAAGCTGAAGTCGTTTCCGCAGTTGACATCATAATAGCGTCGGTTTCCCTGCCAGAATCGGTCTAGACAAATCGGTCACACAGCCGGCCCAAAGTCAGCAGGGCGCGATCATGGGTCTCCGACCAGGTGTGACCGCAGTTGATACGAATACAGTTCTTAAAGCGTCCGGTTGCGGAAAAGATCGTGCCTGGCAAGATGCTGATATGCTCGGCCAAAGCATCCTCATAGAGTTTCAAAGCGTTAATTTGGGGCGGCAATTGAATCCAAAGCATATAGCCACCGGCGGGTCGGCTGATGCGGGTTCCTGCCGGAAAGTATTTTGCGATCGCTTGTCGTACTGCTTCCATTTGTCCCGTAAGTTTCGCGCGCAAGTGCTTGAGGTGACGATCGTAGCCACCCGACTGCAGAAACTCCGCGACGATGAGCTGCGGCAACGCGGCTGTAGCGACGCTAGTAAGCAGTTTCAGGCGCTCGATCTCGCCATGAAATGGTCCCGCCGCTACCCAACCGATCCGGAGCCCCGGCGAAACGGTTTTCGAAATCGATGAACACAACAAAACCATTCCTTTGCGGTCAAAGGATTTCAGAACACGAGGCCGCGGTCCCTGCAATGCCAGATCGCCGTACACCTCGTCTTCAATAAGAATAAGATTGTGCTTCTCCGCCAGTTGCACGAGCGCTTTTTTGTAACTGTCAGGCAACACATAACCCAACGGATTTTGGCAATTCGTCATGGTGATGCACGCCTTAACGTTGTGTTTGCGAACGGCTCGATCCAGTTCCCCCAGGTCCATCCCCTGTTGTGGATGAGTCGGAATTTCGACCACTCTCATGCCCAGCGATGCCGCGCTCCCCAGAATTCCGAAATAGGTTGGACTCTCTACGGCAATAACCGTGCCGCGGCGGGCTACCGCTCGGAGGGCAAAATGAATGGCTTCCAGAGCTCCGCAGGTGATGATGATTTCTCCGGGCGAAACATTGCAGTCCATTTCTCCAGCCCGGCGCGCGATTTGACGGCGCAGAGACTCAGCTCCCGGCGGGAAAACATAATGGCTGCTGTGCAGCGGATGCTCACGGATAATGCGGCGCAAAATTAGATCTAACCGGCGATTGGGGAAAAGCTCCGGACTGGCAGATCCGGCCCCAAATGGAATGTTCGCGGGATCTTCAGCTGCAGCAAGGATGTTGGAAAGGATCGCCTCCGTCCCCAGAGCCGTCGGCGCCAGACGTTTGGCTTCAAACTGCGGCTCCGGGATTAGCCGGGAAAACGGTGTGCGCACGTAGAATCCGGATTGCGGCCGCGCTTCAATGTACCCATGGTTCTCCAGCCACAGATATGCCTGCAGCGCCGTGGACATACTGACGCGGCGCTGCCGGCTCAGCCGTCGCAGCGACGGCACACGGTCTCCTGGCCGAAGCGTTCCACTCGCAACTTGCCGGGTGAAGGTCGAGGCAATCTGAACGTAAAGGGGGACCGCCGTGTCAATTTCCAATATAGGCATCGTGATCGAACTGCAAGCTGATTTGAGAACTGTACCGGTCATAGTATCACTAATCTGAATCTGTACACATCCGAAGCTTCTCAGCTAAGTTGGTACTCGGAGGGACACGATGAGTGCAACCACTACCCTGAAGTTGGAGCAAGGCCTCGATCCTAAAAACTGGGAGACCCTTCGAAAATTGGGACATCGAATGGTCGACGATATGTTTTCTTATCTGGAGAATATTGGCGAGCAACCGGTCTGGCAGGCGATCCCGCCCGAGGTGAAGGAGGCTTTTGCCGAACCGGTTCCGCAGGAGCCAGAGGGCGCGAATTCGGCTTATGAGCAGTTCCACCGGAACATTCTTCCCTATCCGACAGGGAACATTCACCCGCGTTTCTGGGCGTGGGTTTCCGGAACCGGTAGTGCGGGTGGAATGCTTGCCGAGTTGCTGAGCGGCGCAATGAATTCCAGCGGACACGGCGGAGACCACGCGGCCGTTTATGTCGAGCGACAGGTTATCTCCTGGCTCAAGCAAGCGCTGGGTTATCCGGCTGAGGCAAGCGGACTACTGGTTGGCGGCGGCTCAATGGCAAATTTCGTGGGCCTCGCGGTTGCTCGCAACACAAAACCTGGATGGAATGTCAAGACGGAGGGCCTGGCAAATAGAGAAAATCCACTGTCCGTATATTGCTCTACCGAGACCCACAGCAGCGTGGTAAAGGCCGTAGAATTACTTGGCTTGGGCAGCAATGGATTGCGCCAGATCGAAGTCGACGGCAATTTCCGTATCCGTGTCGACCATCTGCGGCAGGCTGTCGCCGCTGACCGCGCCAGCGGAAAACGTCCGATATGCGTTGTCGGAAACGCAGGTACGGTGAACTCGGGTGCGATCGATGACCTCACCGCCTTGGCAGATTTTTGCCGCGAAGAGAATCTCTGGTTTCACGTGGACGGCGCGTTCGGGGCCATCCCAGCAATCTCACCCAGGTTGCGGCCGCTACTGCGCGGAATGGAACGCGCGGATTCCCTGGCCTTCGACCTGCACAAGTGGATGTACATGCCCTATGACGTGGGATGCGCCCTGGTGCGCTTTCCTCAGCATCATCGCGATACTTTCGCATATGGGGCGGCATACCTGAACTCTCAAACTCGAGGCTTGGCGGGAGGGCCGGAATGGTTCAGCCATTATGGTCTTGAGCTGTCGCGCGGCTTTCGTGCTTTAAAAGTCTGGTTCTCGCTCAAGGAGCACGGCCTCCAGACCTACCAAGCACTCGTCGAACAGAACGTGGCTCAGGCACAATATCTTGGAGAGCTGATCGCCGGAGATCGGCGGCTTGAGTTGCTGGCTCCCATACCGCTCAATGTCGTTTGTTTCCGTTATCGCGGCAACCTCGAAGATGAAGCGACCATGAAGCAGGTGAACCAGGAGATACTCTTACGACTGCAGGAATCGGGAGTGGCGGCGCCATCCGCAACCGTCATCGGCGAACGGTTTGCGATTCGGGTCGCCAACGTGAATCATCGCACCCGACGCGAGGATTTTGACATCCTGGTACGCGAGGTCTTGCGACTGGGGAGTGAAATCAGCGGGGGGCACTGATAGCGGCATTGCTATGAACAAGACGCCATGAACAAGACAATGATCAGCCGTGCGAACGCGGAGCACTATTCATGGGGCATGGATTGCGACGGGTGGCATCTCGTCAAAGACGCGGCCCTCAGTGTCATTGAGGAACACATGCCGCCAGGCAGTTCCGAAAAACTTCACTCGCACCGGGCGGCGCAACAGTTCTTCTTCGTTCTGTCCGGCGAAGTGATAATGGAGGTTGAGCATGATGAGGTACGATTGCAGGCGGGAGAAGGACTGCACATTCTCCCGCAGGTGCGGCATCGAATCAGTAACCGATCCGGAGAAGCCGCTCGCTTTCTAGTCATCTCGCAACCGCCGAGTCACGGCGACCGCGTTTATGAAAGTGTCGGCTTCTCGAAGGTGCCATAAGGAGAAACTATGTTGGATTCCACTCAAGTGCCGATCAGTCAATCGGCCCTGCTGGTCATTGACGCGCAGGATTCATTCAAAGCCACACCGCGCTGGGAACAGCGTAACAATCTCGATTTCGAGAAGAATGTGGCTGCGCTGATCGATGCGTATCGGACCGCACACTTGCCAGTCGTCTATGTTCTGCACACAGATAGTGATGAAGGGTTCGCAACCGATAGCCCTCTCTTCAAGCTTATGGATTTCATCCACCCGCGTGTGGGCGAGCCAGTGCTCATCAAGAGTACGCGCAATTGTTTTACCAGCACGCCGCTGGCGCCGTATTTGCTGGAGCGCGGAGTGCGGCGTGTAACCATCACGGGCATCCAGATGGAGCAGTGCTGCGAAACCACAGCGCGAGTTGCAGCCGATCTTGGTTATGCCGTGGACTTCCTCACCGAAGCAACCATGACCTTTCCTATTCCGAACTGGGACAAGCCTGGAGAGGAACTGAACGTTCATGCCATTCGGGAGCGCACCGAGTACGCGCTGCGTCGCCGTTTTGCCCGGATCGTAACCGTGGCGCAACTGCTCGCGGAGTTCAAAAGTGCGCGCGAAGCCGCGGCCTGATTCGAGATCTCAGGCATCCGGTGACAGTTGCTGATGTGGCAGGAGTTTTGCATCCCCGCGCACTTCGAGAGCTTTACTTTGACAGACTGTTCTTAATGCGCGGTAGAGGTAGCGGACGTAGTCCGCCCGGTTATGAAGCCAACCGCCAAGCCTCCGGCCGCGCCGGCAAGAACCGCAACCAACGCCAGCACAAGCACATTTTCTAGCCACGATTTTTTCCGGGCTATACCCATAACGCCCCTCCAAGACCGTCCAGTCTAGTTTGTCGGCGCGACGAAAACCTCGAAATTACCGGCTGGCGCTGCGAAATTCACCAAACATTAATCTTCCGGTAACTTTCGCGTAATGCTAGAGGCGCTAGCCTTGTAACCTGTTCGCGGGCAGCAATCCCGTCGAAGTGTAGTCGAGAACCTTCCCAATGAATCTTCCTTTTCGTTTTCCCTGACTGGACAAAAATGGGATACGGGATCGACTTGGAGCTCACTTGAAGAAGCTAAAGTTTATGCAGCGCAGAATCGCGCTATTGTTGACGGTGGCATTGCCATTGCTCATGACCGCGTGCGGTGGTGGCAGTAGCAGCGCGAGTTCGTCGTCCGGATCAATCTCAGGAAACTGGCAGATGAGCTTGCGAAAAGACAAAACCAAGTTGACCAGGACACAATCCGGATTTCTCCTGCAGACTAACAATGTGTTGACAGGCAGCGTGATGGTTGCAGACATCCCATGTTCTGGAGTTGGCAGCGTTACCGGGTCCGTGACGGGGACGGATATTGCGTTCACCGTCGGCCTTACCGGACTCACCGTCAATCTCAACGGCGCTCTTGGCTCCGACCAAGCTTCCATGACCGGGGACTACACCATACTGGCTTCCGGGTGCCAAGGTTCATCAGTTAATACTCAGGAAACCGGTACCTGGACTGCAAATCTGGTGAAGCCGTTGACCGGGAATCTCCAGGGCAACTTCACCTCGAATCGTATCGGAGTCTTGCCGGTTACGGGTCAACTCACCCAAGGGCAAAACACGGGGATCAGCTATGCGCCCCTCACTGGCAATCTGAGTATCACGGGCTATTGTTTCACCAGCGCGAACATCGTGGGTCTGGTTAGCGGAACTGCCGTGGTGATGAACCTGGTGAACTCGGGCGGTGTGGAAATCGGACAAGTCAACGCGACAAGTTCGCTCGATGGAACCTCAGTGACCGGTACTTACCATATTATTCCCCAGGGCCCTGGCGGTACGCCGCCTTGCGTCGATGGGGAATCCGGCACCGTGACTCTGACTTTGTAGCACGCGTCTGCGGGGCTATCCTTTCCTGACGCTACGAAATCCGGCCTTCTTGTTTGACTACTTGGCATACGGCAGCAAGTTCTGCACTCAATTAACTGTCGACAGTGCCTTGTGTCTACGTCCCTGTCCCAGATAGCACAACGGTCTGCGGACTAGCCCCGCCATCGTCGGTAATGCTGAGAGTCGCAGAACGCTGGCCTTTGGCCGTGGGAGTGAAAGTGATGGTGATGGCACAATTGCTCTGAGGCGACAGCGGAGAAATGCAGTTGTCCGTCAAAGCAAAGTCGCTGGCGTTGGAACCCTGGATCACAATTTGAGAAATGTTAAGTAGCCCTGAGCCGATGTTGCTGGCTGCGCTGATGTTGCTCAAAGTGATCGGAACCGGAGGTGTTGAGGTTCCGACGTTTGGATTTCCAAAGTTGACGGTGGCCGCAGAGAGCGTAACCATGGTGCTCGGGCTGGGCAAGAACACGATCGATGTATTTCCCACTGTGGGGTTGGCGTTCAGGTCGGCTGCAGTTAGCTGCTGGCCAGCGGGTAGTGTAGGACTGCCCGTACCGATGTTTGCAAGACTGAAAACCGTTGCGAAGTTGATCTTCGCGATCCAGTTCTGTTTTGCATCCACCAACAAACCGTAGTTCTTCTTATCCACCACACTGGTAAACGCCGCGATTGCATTCGGATCGTTGCCATTCACGAACGGGTTCCCGTCGGGAGTGGCGGGCATGGAACCGTAGGCATAAAGGATTTGCGAAGGGTCGAGTTGTGAGACCAAGTTCGGCCAAACCTGGAAACCGACGCAGTCGCCTGAAGTCTGGCTTGAAAACAATGTATGCGCAGCGGCGGCGCTCCCGCTGCTACTGACCCCGAGCGCAACCATATCCAGACGCATTGGTTGTCCCGGACAGACTCCGACGTTCGACACCAGGCTGAATACGGGATTATGGATATCCGTCGCATCGACCAGAGCCTGATCATTTGTGCTGGCATCAACGAGCGCGGCGTAATTGGTGAGCGGATCGATGGCAGCCGCATCGGCAGTGGGCAGGCCAACCGTGGTGTTTGTGGTAACTGCGTGGGTGTTGAGATCCAGGACCTGCACTTCGCTGGGAAATTTCGGGTCCTGCCCATAAGTTGGACTCAGAATATATGGGTCTGCCGCAACTGGATTAATCGCGAAATTCTGCGCCGGAAAGGCGGTGGGCGTGAAAGGCAGGGCCGTGAATGCGCCGCTATTAAAATCCATCGTGTAGTAGCCTTGCGCCGTGCTGAGTACCAGCAGGTCATTCAAGGGATTGACCACAGCCGCACAAATCATGCAGGTAATCCCGTTGAATGTCGCCTTCTTGGAAATTGGCGCGGTGAAGGTGGCGATCACGGAATTGTTCGTCAGGTCGGTTGGGTCGTTGCTGGCGTCAATTACCTGCACGTCTGCTGAGCTGTAGCTGATTACCGCCACCTTCGCACTGGTTTGGCTGGCGGCGGTTGCATTGGGCACGAATCCAGCCGGCATCGGGATCGACGCCAGTAGCGCCACCGGCACGGGAATCACACTGGAGAACTGGTCAGCATCCAGATTCACCTCCTGCACCGCATAGGCTCCCTGGATCAAGTTTTTTGAGTCCGGCAGATAGGCGGCGTCAACTTCTGTGGTCTTGAATGGAACGTTTAGAATGGCGGTCGTGCCCGACGCAAATCCATTGGTATTAACGGTGAGTTGGAGAACGCCTACCACGGATCCCATGGTCGCGAGCACAACACTCGAGCCGATTGCCGTGCCCGTGGCAACTCCCTTCGAATTAACCGATACAAAGTTCGTACTGCCGCCGGTGGAAGAACTGCTCCACGTTACCTGCGTAGTAAGATTTTGCGAGCTGCCGTCACTATAAATGCCAGTTGCTGTGAGCTGGCGGGTTCCGGCAAGCAAGATCAAGGACGTCGAGGGACTGATCTGAACGGCTTGCAGCGTCGGAGTCACGTAGGGGCTTGCACCTCCCCCTCCGCAAGCTTCCAGCAAAGTAATTGCCGCAGACAAAGTCGCAATCATCAGAATTTGTCTTAGCCGTCCCCGTCTCGATTTAGCAGTATTTCTTCGCGACGTCCGCATCAAGTCTCCTGAGTTCCGCAGTGATAGTCGTGTCGTAAACTCTACTGTTGCGAGTTCTTCCTATCGCCGGCCGCGCGATACTGCTGCGTCGGAGCAGCTTGCATCTGCTGTTTGATCCAATCGAAGCCTTTGCCGCCTGAATTGTATTTGGCGAACGCAACCGAATCTTCATAGTGCACAATCTGCGCGTTGGCGGGGGCGGCCGCTTCAATTTTCTCCTGCGCTTCCACCGGAGTGACCCCGACTGTTTTGACGAATTGAATCCTGACCTTCTGCGTTTTAAGCTTCGGCAGCCACTGCACCGGGTCGAGAGGCGCTACGCCAACCAGCCACTCGGGCTTCACGAAAGCGGGACGCTCGTTCTCCGGAACTCGCGTGGAGTTCGCCATCCAGTCAGGCCAATCGCCCCAGGGATCCACCAGATCCAGAGTCTTGATCCGCGGCTCCACCGCGGCCGCCAGAATTGCGATACTCGCGCCTGAGCCGTCGCCAAACATTCCCACGCGATCCATATCTACATCTTCGCGCGTGGCCAGGTAGTTTAGAGCCATCTGCACGTCGTGCGCGGAAGTGGCCAGCGATTCGCGAAGCTCACTCACGAACCATTCCTTCATCGGACGGTCATGGTACCGTTGCCCGGTCAAAGCAGGCACAAAACCAACCGCCGCGAATCCCTGTTGGGTCAGAAGACGGCAAAATTCACGATTGAGATAATGATCGTTCTCCGTCGGGTAATCGAAAAGATAAAGGATCACGGGCGGATTCTTAACGCCAGCAGGTTTCACGATGTATAGATCGATCGGATCTGCGGGACGCCACTGCACCCGCGTGACTTCGCGGGTGAACTGTGCGTCTACATCATCGGTTAGCTTCAGCGATTCAATACTTCCCAGCGCGGTGGTGGATGTCAGCGCCGGAGTGGAGAAGTCCTCCATCACCTTCGGAGTAAGGTCAGCACTGGACAAATTCGTAGGTGAGGACTTGCTATCGGACTGCGCAGACGGGGCTTGCTCGCTGGGTTCCTGCGCATGCCCTAGCAACGGGCTTATAAATGTTGCCGCCAAAATAAAAAAAATGATTTGAAAATCGGGCCGCGCATGAACAACCTTGTTCATTGATCCCTCAAATTGATCGCTGATTCTACGCTAAAAGGAAAAACCTGAGGCAGGCCGCTGAGAAAAGCCAGCCTGCCTCATCGTGACTTACGAACCGCATGCAGTTCCAGACATCTGAAGCAAGACTACTGCTTCTTGTTGAGATAGCCCGGAACATGCGGGGCGATGTAAATTTTGAACGCTTGCCCGGCGCCCTTCGGTGCCAAGGTCGTCAGGTACAGTGCGGCGACGGTTGGTACTTCGTTCGAAGCGGAAGAAACGACATAGTCGGTTCCGTTGATGTTGACGGTCTGACCTGCCAGTAACGCTGCGGCCGCATTTCCGGCATGGGTGGAGTCTTGATCGGAAAAGCCGAAATTGCGCCCTGCGGTCTTGGTAACTTTGCTATGCCCGATGTGGCCAGTAGTGCCGTTTGCGACCGTGACCGTGCTGTGGTCCCAGCCAATAATCACGCCACCCTCGTCGCCACCTTGCTCAGTTCCGCCACCCAAGCTGTTGCCGTTGGTCAACGTCTCCGTCGGGCTGGCGGGTCCGTTGTTGCCGGCTTTGCCGGATTGAGTGAAGTGCGAACGGTATACTTCCAAGCCGTCACTGTTGCTGGTGGTCACGAACGGAACAAAGTCCGCCACGGTGCTGTCGATGTTGTCCTGCATACTCTCGGCGAGCGCCGCCGGTCCGAGGGGATCGGTGTTGGAGTTATAGACGGTCCAGCGATACAAGGACCACGCCTTGTACGTACCGTTTCGGAGGTTCGGGAAAGAGATGCTGCCGCTCCATTGGCTGGCGGGGCAGAGGCTGGCGCTGCAGAACGGCAGTTGCTGGTTGGTCGTGGCAAGACCGATCGGATCCACGCCGTCGATCGTGAGGTAGTTGTAGTTGACAGCATTGGCAGCCGATCCGTTGACTGTGGCCGAGTTTGCGAAGCTGAAGAAGAAGTAGCCGATGGTATTCGCGGTGCCGTTGATGGCTGTGAGAACTTGGCCGGTACCAATGCGGCGCTGCCGATTGCCCACGTTGGGGCAATTGAGGTTAAGCGGGTTGTAGGGAGCACGAGTCGGGTTGATGATGCCCTTTTCCTGGGAATCTGAGGTGTTGCCGGTGGTGCGGAAGAGCGAGTATTCGGTGGTGTTCATGGTACCGGAGAGCGGCTCGCGGAGCATGATGTTGACCGCCGTTCCGAGCCCGTCGCCGTTGCCGCCGAAAGCGGCGCTGTGAGTATCGCAGGAGGTGGTGCCATCGAACAGATTTGCCAGCTTGTAGCTGCCAGCGGTGTTCCCTGTACCATCACCCTTGACACCTGAAACCAAGTTGGTCACGAGAGGGTTCGTGTTGCCAGTGTGGTTGTACGCGAAAACGATCGGAGCCGCGCCAACTGGAATGGTCGTATAGGCTGGCACCGGCACGCCAGCATTGATCGGATCGTTCGCGCCGGACAGGGCGAAGCCGATCGGCGTGAAGTTCGAGCTGCTGCCCGACTGCGCCGTGAAGATGGGAGCGCCGATCTGCCCAGTCGGTCCTACGTAACCCAAGCCGGACCAGGTGGTCGTGTTGAGTGCTGCCTTGCTACGGGTTGTGGCGGCCAAAGCGTCTTCTGGACGAATATCGGTCAGGCCCATGTTCACGTGAACGTTGCCAGGTGCCGCAGTGCCAAATACGCCGGAGACGCCGGCCGGGAGGCTGCCGACATCAGCTTTGTTGTCCGCCCAAAGCGTGTTAGGCGAAACGAGGTTGTCATCGCCCGATAGCTGTCCGGCAATGAAGTAAAGCGTCGCGCCAGCGCCAGCCGTGGGAGCCTTCTGTTGGGCGGAGAACAGACGAACGCCCAAGGTCGAATCGTACTGACCATCCAGCCAAATGTCCGTGACGCCGGTGCCGCCAGTGCCGTCGCTGCAGTCAGCAATCCAAACCACACCGACGTTGCCTGTCTCGTCGAGAATACGACCTAGGGAGTCGCGGTTGTCGTGAGCTTGCAAGGCGTTCTTACGGGTCCAGTGGTATTGGCATTTGCCGCTGACCAGATTGTTGGCGGCCAATTGGCTCATGCCGATCATGGTGCCAAGGAATTGCGCCGAAGAACCGACGCCGGCAACGTGCACTGCCTGCGCGTTGGCGGCCGGAACCACGGCTGCGATCGCGGTGACTACCAGGCCCGCGAAGAGGGATTTAATTCGTGTCATTTGCTTAGTCTCCTAAGAAAAAGTTGTGAAGCGTGAAGGCGGTGCTGGGAGCCACACCGGTGCCGCACACAAAGCATTTCGCGCGCCGGGCAATGGAGCCCACCAAAGGTTTCGTTGACATTTGCTTGGATTGACCAATGCCGCGCGGGCAACATTCGTCGCAAGCAACTATCTATGGACCGCGTTACGCTGGCATGACGCGATTGTTAAATTTGCGAGAATTCTCCAGCAATTTCGCGCGCAAAAAGTGGAGAGACATCGTGCACACCGAATTGGCCCTTGGTCACAAATGCGAGATGGTTTTCTTCTCAAACTTTTGAGGAGAAGTTTTGGTTTTAAAGAATGGAATACTACGCAGACCTCTCAATCAACTCGCCACAACTACCGAGCCAACAAGATTGGGAGCCAGGCGCAACCGATCATTGGAATTTAACCTGATCTTAATGCTTCTGTCACAATCGCGCTGTAGCTTTGACTGCTCAACTCGTCGCACTTTCAATCTGCAACAAGCGAAGACATTGGCTTGCCCGGAGGGGTCTAGAAATCGTGAGATTTCCCAGGAGTATTTTCTGTCTCTTTACCGTGATCATTGGCATGGCAGCCGCTCCGGCGCTGCGGGCCGCGGATGGCACTCCTGGATTGGATGCAGCGGTGGCAGCATCGATGGCGGATGACAACGTTGCTTCAGTCAGCGGTACGGTGACGGATCGCTCCGGCAAGGCTCTCGCCGGGGCTACGGTTTTAATCACGAACGCTTCCGGCTTTAGGCAGACGGTGATTTCGGACAAACAGGGGAAATACTGGGTCGGTGGGTTGGCCGGGGGAACATATAAAATCTCGGTCATCGCTAATGGCTTCAAAGATTTTGAAGTCGCGGATGTCGCTCTTGTGACTGGAGACGTGGTTCCCCTTGATGTCGTCATGGAGCCGGGGAGGTCTTCCGCGATTCAGGCAGTCGCCGGAAATGTTGCAAAGGGTGGGCCGTCAACAGTAGCTGCCAAAAAAGGCGAGAAGCCCGCTTCGATCAGTGGCATGGTTACCGACATGGTGGGCTCGGCGATACCCGGGGCCAGTGTTTCGATCACGAATGCATCCGGCTTCCATCAGAGTGCCGTAGCGGACGCAGAAGGCAACTACGCAGTGAAAGGCTTGCCTTCGGGATCGTATGACGTTTCTGCATCCGCACCAGGATTTAAACCCTTCCAGGCATCTGGCATTGCATTAGCTGCTGGCGACAGCCTTCCGCTAGACGCCACTCTCGAATCTGAGAAAGCAAGCCCGGCAACATCGGCTGAAGCCAGTGCGCCACCAACCCCCGCCGGTGAAGCCGCAGCTAACGCGACTTCATCAGCGATGCAAACTGGTGCGGCGAATCTCCCTGCTGAAGGTGGTATAGCAACAAGCGAACCACCAGCCGCGGCTAAGGAAAGCGCTTCATCCGAAACTGCGGGAGCCGGCACTTCTGCTCAAAATCCGTATGCGGAAAGCGCCGCCACTCTGGCTGCAGTGCTGGAAGTCACTCCGGTCATCCCTCCAGCGCCACCCGGCGCTACTGCTGTTGTTTTGCAGAACCAAGGGGCGGTTACCGCCACCGTGATCCACGACGGAAAGAGCGCCAGCATTAGCGGTACCGTGACGGACCAGACCGGCGCCGTTCTAGCCGGTGCGACGGTAACAATCACGAACTCTGCCGGATTCAAACAGACCACGACCAGCAACGGCCAAGGCGTTTACGTAGTGAATGGAATACCGCCCGGCACTTACGACGTTTCTGTCTCCGCTACGAATTTCAAACCTTTCCAAGCTCCGGGAGTGGCGCTGGCCGCCGGCGACACTGTTCCTCTCGATGCATCTCTGGAGCCGGGAGGCGAAAAGACGGAAGTCAACGTACAGGCAGGAGGTGCGGCACAGGTCGAGACAGAAAACGCTGAGGTCTCCGGAACCCTTACGCAAAAAGAAGTATCCACTCTACAACTGAACGGCCGCAACTTTACCCAGTTGATCACTCTGACTCCCGGCGTGAGTAACCAGACCGGTCAGGATGAAGCGAAAGTCGGCGTCAACGGCAGCGTAAAGTACAGCGTGAACGGCGGCCGTGTGGAATATAACTCGTTCGAAGTGGACGGCAGCGACGTTTTGAATGCCGGTCTAAGCGGAGCTGAAAGCACTCTGGTCGTCTATCCAAGCCTGGATGCGATTCAGGAAGTCAAAGTTTTGACCTCCAACTACGGCGCGCAATATGGACGGACGGCGTCTGGCACAGTGCAAGTGACTACGAAATCGGGCGGCAACCAGTGGCACGGAAATGGTTACGAGTTCTTTCGCAATGAGTTTATGAATGCGCGGAATTATTTCGATCAGACCACGAAGGCGCCGCTGTATCGCAGAAATGACTTCGGTGGAACGATTGGCGGCCCGCTGTGGATTCCAAACCACTACAACGTCAACAAGGACAAGACATTCATCTTTTTTTCTGAAGAGTTTCGTTACGAGAAGTCGCCCAGCGAGTTACAGCCGAACTTCAATCACGCCGTACCCACGTTGGCGGAGCGGACTGGAAACTTCAGCGATGTTTGTCCGAATCCGAACGACCCGGTGGATCTTAAGAAGTTGGTCAACCTGGGGTCGGCGGGAAATTATATTTTTCCGATCGCGTCTTTCCCGGACTGTCCGGGTGTTCCCAACGGAACCACGACCGCGGGATATCGCCTGCTATTTTCCAAATTCTCCAATAGCGGCATTATTTACAACAATCTGGCGAACGGTCCCAACGTAAACGCCGGGCTCGACCCCAATGCCCTGGCGATTCTGAATACGAATCTCATTCCGTTACCCAATTCGTTCACCGGTTGTAACTCGAGTCTGGTTGGGCAGATCGATCACACGACGGGACAGCTTCTCATGCCGTGTTATGACGCAGTCATTTCTGAACCCACTCACTGGCGGGAGGAACTCTTCCGGATCGACCATAACTTCACCCCACGGGTGCGCGGCAGCTTTCGATATATCCACGATTCCTGGAACACCGTGACGCCCACCCCGAACTGGGGCACGGTGAAGAACACGTTTCCCACGGTGCAGAATAACTTTGTGGGACCGGGAATTGACATGGTCGCGCGCTTGACGGAGACGATTACACCTTCGCTGCTCAATGAAACAGTCTTCAGCTACACCAACGCGCATATCACTCTGTCCGATGTGAATGGCCCGGGCGGAGCTAGTTTTCAACGCCCGGCCGGATTGGGTGATCCCAATCAGGTTGGCAAAACCAATGCTACCTGTCCTTCCTCGACCGGTGTCGATCAATGTCCCATGGGGTACGTGTTCAACAATGGATTCGGGGGCAAAGTGCCAGGACTCGTGCTTACGGGCAACAACCAGGCTTACGGAGGAGCGGGATTTACAGTTGATCCTTCCTATTTGCCGTGGGAGCACACCAACCCTACTTACAACTTCCGCGATGACGTTAGCAAAGCGGTGGGGAAACATACTTTCCAATTTGGAGTGCAGTATGTGCTGGCGCAAAAAAACGAAAACAACGGAGCTTTGGGAGCGGCCTCGGGTGACGTTCAGGGTTTGTTAACGGTTAGCAATGTGAATGGCGGCGCTCTTAGTACTGGGAACGCTTTCGCTAATTTCCTTTACAATGACGGCAACACCGCGTTTTACGGCGGAGCAAATGCCATCAGAAGCTACACTCAGGACAGCACACAACTGCGATACTACAACCGCTACCAGATCGCGGAACCGTATGTTCAGGATGATTGGAAAGTAAGCCCGCGTTTGACGCTCAATCTGGGTGTGCGCTTTAGCTTATTCGGGAACTATCACGAGAAGTATTTGCAGGCCTACAACTGGGATCCGAAGGCTTTCAGCCAGACGCTGGCGGCCGAGGTTAAGATAGATCCGAATAGCGGGCAATTGCTCGGCTTGCCGGGTTCGCGGCCTATTCCGTTAACCCTAAGCAATCTGGATCCGCGGATTACCAACGGGATCGTGCAGTGTGGCGTGCATGGAGTGCCAGCCGGGTGCGTTCAAAGTCACGTTTTCAACCCAGCGCCACGAGTTGGTTTCGCCTGGGATCCCCAAGGTAATGGCAAAACCTCGGTTCGCGCAGGTTACGGTATTTTCTTTGAGCACGGCACGGGCGATGAGGCCAATACCGGATCTTTGGAAGCAAGCGCGCCGAACGTCATCAACCTCACGCAACCTTTCCCGGCAGGCTTTGCCTGCATTGGTGACTTCAACCAGAATTGCAATCCAGCGGGCAACGCCCATCCGGGCGCCTTTCCTATCAATGTCACGTCGATTCCGACGCAAACCCAGTACTCGTATTCACAGCAGTGGAGTCTGAGCGTTCAACGGGAACTTCCTAAGAATCTTGTGGCAACTTTCGCTTATGTAGGCAGCAAAGGCACACATCTAACTGTCGAGCGCCAATTGAACCAGTTGCAACCGATTTCTCCGGCATTGAACCCGTTCGCGCTGCATGAGCCATTTCTGCTGGGGGTACCGGGAGCGACGGTAGCGGATTGCGATAATTTGGGCACGATCAGCAATCCGATTTTCAATTTGCAAAACGGAGTAGCGATCAGCGCTCAAAATCCCGCATCGATCAATATGCAGGTGGCGTGCCAAGGGCAATCATCCAACTCACTCGCGCACGCACCCGTAGCCGTGGCAAACGTGTTCCGCCCATACCCCGGTTTGGGCGAGATTTACTCCCTGCAGAATGGAGCCGACTCTTCGTATCACGGTTTTCAAGCCACGATCCGCCGCACTAAAGGACCGCTTACCGCCGGCGTCGCTTACTCCTTCAGCCACTCGATCGACGATTCCTCCGATCGCACCGACCCGACTTTTGTGAATTCTCTTGATCTACGCTCGAACAAGGCAAGTTCCAATTTCGATCAGCGACATCTTCTTAATATCAGTTACATCTTCACTCTTCCGAATCTAAGCAATGCCTTCAAAAGATGGACAGAAGGTTCTGCCGGTGCGCCCACTGGGGATGACCAGGATCTGCCAGGGTCTGGCGAGCCTTCGAGGGTTCTCCGATGGCTGGGCAGTGGGTGGCAGTTGTCGGGAATCACGACTTACCAATCGGGGACGCCGTTCAGTGTGATCAATAACGCTGGAAGTTCCGGGGTCGGAGTACTGGACAACGCGGGGGTAGCTAATGGAGTCGGGGCTGGCTCCTATCCCGATCTGGCCTTCAACCCGGCTCCCGCCGCGTTAAAGTCGAACGCCGGCAGCTTTGGTCCGCTGCTGCTGAATCCCAATGACTTTGTTGCGCCGCGCGGGTTAACTTTCGGCGACATTGGTAGAAATTTCCTGAATAATCCAAGCCGTTTGAATTTCGATATGTCGGTGCTAAAACACTTTCCCATCCGCGAAGGCAGCGAAATCGAGGTCCGCGCGGAAGCGTTCAACATTTTTAACCACACCCAGTTCCGCCTCTACAATCCGGACTTAGGCAACACCGGCAGCAATACCATCAGTTGCTATGGTGGCCCGAACTATTCTGCCGGCGCGTACTTCCCAGGAGGCTCGGATTGCCTTACCGGTAGTTCCTTCTTGCACCCAGTAGATGCGCACCGCCCGCGGACCATGCAATTGGCTATCAAGTATAGTTTCTAAGAGGTGGGAGAAGGAAACTCTGCGGCGGCGGCAATTGAGCTGATGTTGATTGGACTCATCGTCAGCTTCAGGGCAGCCGACAAGAGTGTCCGCTCTACATTAATTGGGCGGAAATGCTATTGAAAGTTAAATGCTACGGATCCGCTGTCAGAGGTTCGGTTGGCAAGTAAAGTTGGGTCAAAGATCGGGGGGCAAGGTCCCACGGTCCCGGTACCGGTGTTAGCGCCGAGAAACAGGCCGACAGTGCTGGTATCGACCAACGACAACCCGCTCGAGCTCACAACCACAGTTGCAGGAGATCCCGGAACACCGGCTGAACCAGACGACTGACCGAGACTGCCAATCTGTACGCCGTTGTAATCAAAAATATTCAGATACACATTTTGCCCGCTGATTGTCCCGCTGATCAATGCCGTGCTGAAACACGGATATCCAACCGCGCTTATCGATCCGGTAAGGGTCGCGTTGCTCCCGTCCGCATTCGTGCTCTGGGAGATGGTGCCGGACACAGCGATCGGAGCGGCTGGGGATGCACCGGTGACCAACGTCATGTAAGTCGAATTCGAGATCGTTCCGGTGAAGTTGCCGTTCAACGGCGGAATCAGGAAGGCATTCCATGTCCCGGTCGTCGGCGTGGTAAAGCATCCCCCACCCTGAGCCTGATAATTGCCGGACATCGACGTGCTGTCGGAAGAAATGCTTCCGGTCAAGTTAACGGCTGTTCCTCCCTCATTCACGGAGAGAGTTACATTCTGGCCGGTTATCGTCCCGGTCAAAGAAGCGACGCCTCCGCAGTGGTGTTGTGCGGCAACCGGAGGCACTTCGACGCTACCGGTTAACGCATTGTCCGATTCCACCAGGAAGCCGGAGACAGAAAGCGAATTCTGAGGGCGTGGCTCTTCTTGCAATAGAACCATTTGCCAGTTGCCGGTGAGCCCGTTGGCAGCCGGGGGTGGCGGCGTAGCTCCTTTGCCGCAAGCCGTCAATACCAAGAGAAAAAATGCTAGCCCTATCGTAGCGAGACTTCTATATCTTCGAAAAGTCAATAAGAATTGCATGATTGAGCGATAAACACAGCAGGGCGCAAAATAATATGCTTTCTGCTCTCTTCCAGTTTGGGTAAGTAGGTTACCTCTTCGTCTATGACGCGCTTGTTACTGCCAGGTTAAAACTCGATGAATAAATATAAGTTAGGCGGAAGGTTCGAAAGAGTGGAGATGAATACAGCCGATCTTAGCTACCAAAATCGCTCACGTGCTGATTTTTTAACGGAAGATTCACGAAGGAGATGAGTGCCGGAGATATAATCCCGGTTTCTCCTTTGATGTCCTGAGGTAATAGCATGCAAAAGTTGCTTCTAATGCCGATGATCGCGGGCTTGCTGTTCCTCGCCAATTGCGGTGGCGGTGCAAGTTCGGGCTCGACCGGCGGCTCTAGTACGGGAGGGCCAGCAGTTCTGCAGTCGATTCAAATCAATCCCAGCAGCGCGTCGATTGCTCAGGGCACCACGCAAGCATTCACCGCTACTGGAGTTTATTCGGATGGAAGCACGAAGGACCTGAGCTTGACAGTTCAATGGTCCTGCCTGCTCGGCAACCTGGCGACTGTCAGCAACACCTCGCCTACGCAGGGCCTAGCCTTCGGTGTGGCTCCCGGCGCCGCGCTCATTACTGCAACCATGGGAAGTGTCTCCAACAGCGGAACATTAACTATAAAGGGTGGCCTGAATGTTACTTCCCTGGTAGTAAGTCCGGCAAAGACAACGATCGGGTTTGGCAAGCAACAGCAATTCACGGCGACCGCGATGTTTAGCGACATGACCCAACAGGACGTTACGAATGTGTCCTCGTGGAGTGTGCCTCCGCTTTTCATCACCAGCCACAGCGGCCTCGCAATCGCAGACAATGTGGGACCGGGCAATACGGTGCAGGTCAACTTTAGCGGGGGCGGAAGCGGAGGTGGCAGCGGGAGCGCCACGCTGACCGTAGATTTGTCGAACCTGGTTTCAATCTCTCTTTTGCCATCACCTGCTTCCGTCGCCAACCACACGCAGGTGCAATTTGCCGCTATCGGTACGTTCGCAGATGGCAGCACGCGCGATATCAGCAGCCTGGCCACGTGGTCCTCGTCCGACCCTACCATCGCAAGCGCCGGCTCCCCGGGTGGAGTTTTCAAGGGCACGGGGATAGGAATGGCGACCATAACGGCAACCGCTTGTACCGTCACGGACCCGATTACGTTTGCTTGTATCGGCACCATGCTGAACGCTTCCACGTCTCTGAACGTCAGCGGCGTGCTACTACAGTCGATCGCAGTGTTTCCGGTCAATGCTTCGATTGCTCCGACCACCAAGCTTCACCTGACCGCGATTGGAGTGTTCAGTGATTCGAGTACTCAGGACCTCACGACTCAGCTTGCGTGGAGCGTGCTCGATCCCTCGGTTGCTGCTGTAGAGAGCGCAAAAGGCATAGTCACGGGGTTATCTGCGGGAGCAACCACAGTAAACGCCACAAGTTCGGCTTTACTCGGATCTATCCAAGGTTCAACACAGCTCAACGTGAGCTCGGCTACGCTTAGCTCCATTGCGCTCAAGCCGGCGAACACATTCATAACGCCGGGGGCCACTCTAACTTATTTTGCAACCGGCACCTTTAACGACACCACGGTGCAGGACATTTCCAATGTATCGTCGTGGTCGTCCGAGTTACCGAATGTTGCCACTATAACGACCGGAACAGCAACCGGTCAGGGGATGGGACAGTCCACCATCGCAGCAAAACTGAAATCGGTCAATGGAACGGTCAGCGGAAGTACTAGTCTCAAGGTCGCTTCTCCAAAACAAATTTCGGTAGCCATTGCTCCCGCCAATGTACAAATCGCGGGCCAGACATCGACCCAATTGACGGCCACAGGGACCTTTATCGACGGCAGCACGCAGGATCTCACTGGTTCTGTAGTATGGTCGTCTTCTTCGGCAAGTGTAGCCACAGTTGGCGGTCAAACCGGCGTTGTTGCGGGACTCACGCCCGGACAATCCACGATCACGGCTACGCTTGGATCAGTCTCCAGCACAACTCAAGTGACAGTGACGAATGCCACCCTTACCTCCATCACCCTTTCCCCGGCTAACCCAAGCATCGCCTTGGGGAGTTCGCAGCAGTTTGCAGCGACGGGCAAGTTTAGCGATGGAAGTACTCAGATTTTGCTTGGCGCTAGCTGGAGTTCGTCGAGCCCGACTGTCGTGGCGGTAGTCAACTCTGGCCTGGCAACGAGCACCGGGCTCGGTACCGCTACGATAACAGCTGCGCTCAAGGGGATAAGCGGGACTGCCAACGTCAGTGTGCATTGAACATAGTCGCGGGGGTGAGCTATGAAATTGACGATTTGCGGGTCCCAAGACGTTTCGAGGTAGTCGGACTGAAACGAGATATCTCTAATGATTGAATCTTCTCGACCTTCTCTAACAACAACAGGCTATCCTCGGTTGGAAGACTCGGCGCTCCGGTTCCCGTTTATTCATTACCGAATTGTCTTCGCGCTGGCTCTGTTGGCATTCTCAACTGCAGAAATATCAGCGGCAAGCAAGGATCCGACTTTGCGCGGTGCCGGTGCTGCCAGACGCACGGTTCATTCGAGTGGATCACGACGCCTGGGAAGCTCGAAAGGCGGGCATAGTTTATCGGCGGGCAGCCAGACCAAGGCGGTCAATCTCGATTCCCAGCTCAAGCAACTGGAAAAACAGACATCAAGGGCAACGACTGGAAAACCGGTCGAAGCGAAATTATCGAAGCGCGCAGCGCCGACGCCCGCAACAACTTCACGGGCCGATAAGATCGATTTTCGACAGAATCCACGGAGCAAAAGTGGGATGAGCAACCAACAGGGCGAGGGCTCGGGAAGCCGGCGATATGGGCCCGGCCGCCGGGTCACAGAAAAGTCTCCTTAATGGCCTCAGTATGGCGCTGCTGGGTACGACTCAGCTTAGCCGCCACGGAGCACTCGACGTAAAGCCGACAGCGAACAGTACTTCACAGCTTAACCAGCGGTGCACTCGATATTCCCTTCGTCACGACCGCCTAGAACAGATAATGGCAGATCAAGTAAATTGCTGATACGAAGATCGTGATGATGGTAGCTACACCGAGCGCAAATCCCTTTTCCTTAGACTCACGGCGAGTTCGCCGTGCTTGCGGAATGCCTGTTTGCAAAGTTGCCTGAGACTCTTGGAACCCCTCTTTAGAACTATTTTGGTTTTGGTCCAGTTCCGTAGGCCACAACCGAACGTCCGTCCACAATGTACCCATTTGGGGGAAGACTCCGACCGGTGCTTTACCACTTGCCCGGCTCCAGTTAAGGGGAGACTCAACTGAAACACTCCCTTGGTTCGCAAACGACAGGTTGTAAAAGACCGATTGGATCAACGCCGATGCGTCAACAGATACTCTAAGTTGCACGTGTGATGGTGTAGTGACGAAAGCGTGAAACCTGTGTAAATTTATGACGACAAATAACAATTATTTTCTAAAAACTGGACGGATAATTTTTGATTACGTGGAAGCAAACGGGCTTGGACTAGCACGGAAGAGACTGCGGCTACTAATTCCCTACCACGAACATGCGGCCGTCGTTCTCGGTGTAAATCTTTCCGTCGGGACCGATCGAGAGTGGAGTATAGGCCGCTCCAATTGCAAGGTTCAAGAAGATTGATTGCATTGGTTGGGTGAAGGTGCCGATGATTCCCTGGGGAATCGTGTAGAGATTGCCGTCCTCGCTATTGGCATACACCGTGCCGTTGGCATCGATCGCTGGAGCGTTAACGCACCATTCAAAACCATTGGGATGGTCCGACACACAACTTTGCACGCCGTTCGCGTTCAGGGTACAGCTTTCGGTGTTGGTGTTCTGAAATCTCCATTCGATCTGCAGACTCGGATTAAGCTGCGTGATGTAATAAGCGGGCTGCACTGCGGGGCAGAGTGGATTCTTCGAAAAGGGGCAGTACAGCGCAACGGGATAGTGATTGTCCTTCAGGACTACGGAGTAGCTATTGTTGTGCGCATAAATCGCCGGAGTAGAATCCCATCCGAAGTCAAAAGAGCCGAGGAACCTGCCGGTGGCATCGAACTTGAGAAGGTGCCCGCGTCCGCCGTTGTAATCGGTGAGTGCGGGCAACAGAATTGAACCGTCAGGTAGCACCGTCGGCGAAGACGAAGCTTGGTCTACGATTAACGCCGAGCCGTTGGCGTTAGTCGTCGGGTCTACACCTTGATTGGTACCCGGACGGCATGCATTTGGAGTGCTATTGGTCGCGCCGATCGGAACCAGAACGCCACAGCCATCAGTCAGAATATTCTGGAGTGTCACGCTCCAGTTCAGCGTGAGGTCCGGGTTCACCGCGACGAGATATCCCACTTGGTTGTCGAAATGCGCACGGCTTGCCGTGTAGATCGTGCCGTCTGGCCCTACAGCGGGAGCAAGGTTTATGCCCGGCCGTTGTGAGCCGCAGAGCACCGTTGGAGGGACAGCGTTCGTACTGGGAGGCCAAGGCAGCGATGCTCCATTGTCGGCAAGGAGCGAAAACGTACCGGGACACTGCGACGAAGCCGGGGGCGCGTTTGGCAGCAACGTCGCATAAGTCACAGTGCTGGCGGCGTCGGCCGACGTCACTTTCACCAGCCATGCTGCTACGACGTCATTAGAAACCCACGGGTCTCCGAGTGAGGAATCAGCCAGTTGAACCACGTTGTAATAGATATTTCCCTTCGCATCCGCCACTAGCGGGCTCGATACGTATGTGTTTTTTGGGACGACGGAAGTCGTGCTGAACGGGTTAATATGCGACGTGACCGACCCATCCGTCTTGCTCACTTTCCAGATCGTGCCGCCAGCTCCGGGAACATAGAGGGCCCCATTCGCCTCCGCGGGATGAAACACAGGCTCCCAGCCAAACAGGCCGAAGCCGCTTGGTTCGGGCGTCCAGTCGCTGTTATAAGACCAAATCTTGACGAGCTTATTGTTTTCCCAGGTGTACCGGATTTCGCCCCATATCTTCGAACTCCAAGCGTTCGGTCCGCATGCAGGAAACGGCGGTTGAGCCCAGGCGCCAGCCGGACTGCACGAGACGTAGGTACCACTTTCCGTCACCATGTAGACATCGTTGCCGTCCACCAGAGGAACCTGGTAGTGCGCCAGCAATCCAGGCGCACCGATGACCGGAGCATTTTCAGCCTGCTCCTGCTGCGTGAAAGGGTCGTAAACGATGTCGGCGAGTTGATTGTTAAGACTTTGCCCTGCTATCGCAACCGCCCCCGAGTGCTGGGAGTTCGCTGCCCACTGAGCCCAGAATGGAGTGTTTGACGGAGAAGGCGTTGACGTGCCCGGGTTCATCGCGCTGCTGCTGCCACCTCCGCACCCGGCAAGCATAAAGCTGAGAAAAACCGTGAGTACGATTTGCCAAGCGCGAATCATGGGCCAAAATAATACCGTGAAGATCTAAAGACGCGCTATGCTTCCACAAAAATATTTGGTTAATATTTTGACTGACTGCGAGATTGAATTTCCTGCGTAAGAGTCTGTCGGAGTGAGAATTGCACTCGATGGCCGACATAACTTATAACTTCCGAATGTTTGACCACTGCTGACGAAGGAGTGTAAAAAGGCGAGCAGCGACACTTCTGTCGAGGATGAGCTAGTTCGTTGACGAAGGTGGGCGCCATCGTTTGCGGTGGATCTAACTGGGGGAGAGATGAGTTCTAAGGGACAGGTAGATGAGTTGTTCACGAAAACTGTCGACGATTGGGCACGCTTTTACAGAGATCCCAAGCCAGCGACTCTAAATGCCCAGAATCTTGTCTCGCGCCGAAGGTTCGCTTTGGAGATGCTCGAAGCCAGAGTTTCGCCAGGCTCGAAGGTCTTGGATATTGGCTGCGGGACTGGTCACCTGGCAGGAGAGTTGATGCAGCGCGGGTACGCGGCGTGGGGCGTCGACCTAGCAGAAGCAATGGTGGAGTACGCCCGCGAGCATTACGACGCGGATCGGTTCCGGGTAGGCGACATCGAGCGGATTCCGTTTCCCGATAACACCTTCGATGCCGTGATGTGCCTTGGGGTCATGGAGTACCTGGAGAAGGACGAACGTGCACTGCGGGAAATGTGGCGCGTGCTCAAGCCAGGCGGCCGGGCCGTGATCACGACTCCCAACATTGTCTGCCCCTTTTTTCATGCGGACATGGCGGTCCTGAAAATGAGAGTTGCCGCGCGACCGCTTGTGGGTTTTATTCGACACCGTCTGCTAGGAAAGTCTTCTCCCCACAATGGCCTGCCTCAGGTTATCCATCGCCGATACTATCGGCCCCGGTGGCAGAATCTGCTGCGTTCCATGCAACTAGAGACAGAAGATTGGGCCTGTCACAGTTGGGGATGGTACAGCCTTGAGCGGTTTTTTGATCAAGGGGCACTCTGTCGCACCAGCGACCGCTTTGCGAGGAATTCCCTGCTGAATTGGCTCGCTTCTAATCAACTGGTGTGTGTTCGCGCGATCAAATAGTCCCGCTCTGTTTCTAAGCGGCCGATTGTGCATGACGGCGGAGGAAGGCACACTCCAGATTCCACATGAACTCATGTTCGGAACGGGGCGTCCAGATGCGCGTGAGGATATGTGGATCATCGCCCTTGCGCACCACGCCAGGAGTCGTGGTGACTGCGGTTTGATAGCCGGCTTCCTTGCTGATTGCCACGGTTCGACGAGTCCATTGGGGATTCAAGGCGGGATGAGGATAGCTGAAGTGCAGCACCGGAACCCCCAGTTCATCTTCCAACTTGCGTTTCGATATCGTCAGTTCTTTACGAGCGACACCTTCAGCTACATGCGCCACATTCGGGTGCGTCAGAGTATGACAGCCAACGATGTGGCCTGCCCGCTGTAAGGACCTAGCTTGATTCCAGTCCATCATGAGTCCGCTTACCGTGACCAAGGGCTCGATGTCAAGACCATGCTCGATGGTTTGGACAGTCTGTTCGAGAACGTCTCCGGCCAAGGATGCGCAAAGATCGAAGGCCGTAAGTAGCGCGGTGTTTTTGTCTTGGGCAGTCGTCAAGCATTGGGGGTGCCGGTTCGTTAAGAGAATCCATTGCTTCTTGCGAACGGTCGCGAAGGCGTGGCGTAGGCGGCAAAACCAGGGCGGATTTTTCGTGCCGATGAGAGCAGCCGTCAAGTAGAATGCTGCGCGAACGCCGAAACGCTGGAGGATGGGCGCTACGACCTCTGAATTATCCACATACCCATCGTCAAAGGTTACGGCGACAGCTCTCGGAGGTAACGGTTTCCCTCCATTCAGAAACACCCGAATCTCCTCAATCGTTACTGGGTTAAATCGTGTCGAGACCAGTTCCATCTGCCGCGTGAACATCGACGTAGGATGAATGATGCCTGTCCCAATTGAGTTGGCGTAGCGCGTGGGTTCATCCTGAACGGAGTGATACATCAGAATGGCAGCTCCAGGAGGCGAAAACTGACTCGCCCAACGAAGCACTCCGGCTCGCCCTGAAACCCGCTTTACCCAGTTTTTTAACTTTGATTTCATCCGATTTGGCCGACAACACTCGTGATTCTCTTGCCGCAGGCAGGGCGGAGTTCGCAGTTTATCACCGTGCTTTAGTTTGTAACCCTGCTGTAACATGCGGGCGGTACACTCGTGACTCTGCCGGGATATTGTCTTGTTATTTGCGGTCACCGGGCACTGAAGTTGGGAGAGTATCGAGATACCAATTGCGGGATTTCGGTCTAGGGGTTCGCTTTTTCGGAACTTGTGATTTCAGGCTAAAAGGTATGGAAACTGGTCAACCCAGGCACACTCCAACTGTCAGCGTCATCATTCCGGCTTACAACACGGCTGGCATGATCGCGGAGTGTATCGATTCAGTTCTGGCGCAGACCTATCGAGATTTCGAGCTCATCGTGGTGAACGACGGATCTCCCGATACCGCCTTGCTGGAGCGTGCGCTGAGTCCCTACCGGAAACAGATTCGTTATGTTCGACAAGAAAATCTTGGACCGGGCGGTGCCCGCAACCTGGGAATCAGGCAAGCAACTGGTAAGTACATCGCGTTTTTGGACAGTGATGACAAATGGCTTCCCGACCATCTGTCTGTGCAGATGTCGATGCTGCTTCAGGATCCATCGTTAGATTTAGTTTATGCCGACTATGTGCTAGTTCGCGATGGCAAGAGGGTGGGGCACGCTTTTGCGCTTGAGCCCCAGCACCCGCCAGTAACCTTCGAAAAGATTTTGACCGAAGGATGCACCATCGGCACATCTTCGACCGTGGCCAAGCGGCAAGCTCTTATCGATGCCGGTCTTTTTGACGAGCGGTTCCGTTGTTGCGAAGACTTTGACCTCTGGTTACGCATGTCGTTTCACGGAGCGAAAATCAGCTACCACGAGGGCGTGCAAGTGCTCCATCGACTCGCTCCAGAAAGCTTGTCTGGGAACCGCTACACCATGAAGTGCGCGCGCATCGAGGTTTACAAGAACACCACGCGCTTGCCCGTGTCCTCCGCACAACGAACTCTGATCGATTCTGTAATTTTGAAGAATGAAGCTGAGTGTCAAACCGACTTGGTGAAACGACATTTGCACCAGAAGGAATACTCGAAGGCTCTGCACGCCGCTAAATTGGCCAGCCTGACCAAACGGAATTGGAAGATGCGAGCAACAGTGCTGGGGTTACGAAAACTTCCTGGTGTCTTTCGTTGGTGTCACGCGGCCTATGAACGGTCGTTAGCCATCGTGCACAGCATTCGCAGGATGGGGTCTGCGCCAAACCTGCAGAGCACCGTGATGGCCGCACGCATTGATCCTGGGGCGCCTGCTGAAAGACGGTCTTATAGGAGACTTGGTGCTTAAACGAATCATAGCTGGCACCAAACTCGCCTTCGGCCTTCAGCGTCCCGGCCGGAATCTGGTGGTATTGCCGGATGATGTGTTCATCGTTTCCTATCCCAAGTCCGGCAACACTTGGACTAGATTTCTGATTGGGAACCTGATTCACCCGCGGTCGCCCGCCGACTTCTCCAACATCAACCTGATCATCCCGGACCCCGAAGGCCTGTCTAAAAGACAACTGGCTCGGATGCCCCGGCCGCGCTATATCAAGAGTCACCAGTACTTCGACCCTCGCTACCCGAAGGTCATCTACGTAGTGCGCGACCCTCGGGATGTTGCACTCTCGCAATATCACTTTCATCGCAAGCGCAAATTGCTCGCGGATGGCGCATCAGTCGAGCAGTTCATCAGCCGATTCGTGGCCGGGAAAACAAGCCCATATGCCTCGTGGGGAGAGAATGTTGCTAGTTGGGTGGCCACCCGTAGCGGCCGTCCCGGTTTCCTGCTACTGCGCTACGAGGACATGATCGAGGACACGATCCGTGAGTTAGCCAAGGTGGCTGATTTTCTCGGCCTCGATGCTTCAAAGGAACAACTCGCTCACGCGGTGGCGCGAAGCTCAGCGCATGAGATGAAGAGGCTCGAACAAAAACAAGCTCTCTTGTGGTCTTCGACAAAGGAAACCCGGCAAGATGTTCCGTTTGTCCGCGCGGCCAAGCCTGGCGGGTGGAAGAGCGAACTTTCTGAAAGCTCGGTTCGGGAAATCGAAAGCGCATGGGCCGGGTTGATGAAATCTTTGAATTATGCACTTCGCTTTGATAGAGCGGACACAGCGGGGAAAGACCGCGATGCCGTTCTCAGCAGGGTTCTGCGATGATTTACGGCGCCAAGCGAATCCTCCGGTATCTGTTGGGAACCGACATCGCGGGCCGCACGCTCGCCGTTTATCCCGACGATACTTTCATCGTTTCTTATCCTCGATCGGGCAACACTTGGACGCGATTCCTGGTGGCGAACTTGCTTCATCCCGAGGAGCCCGCCACCTTCGCCAACATAGAACGTTTAGTTCCTGATAGCGAAGCACAATCTAGCCGCTATCTGCGGCGAGTTTCCAGGCCACGAGTCATCAAGAGTCATCAGCATTTTGATCCTCGGTACCGGAGAGTGATTTACGTAGTTCGGGATCCGCGCGATGTGGCGCTCTCCTACTACGATTTCGAACGAAAATACCGGCACATCGACGACGCGTACCCGCTCCAGGACTACGTTAGCGATTTTGTCTGTGGGAGGCTGAGTTCCGCGGGTTGGGGGACATGGGGAGAAAACGTCGGGAGTTGGCTCTCCACCCGGCGTGGCCGCAAGGATTTTCTACTGCTTCGATACGAAGACATGCTCGCGAATCCGGCACTTGAAGTCGCAAAGATCGCGGCCTTCTTTGGCATAGACGCGGAGCGAGTGCGTGGCGCTGTCGAACGCAGCTCAGTTCAACGCATGCGTGGGCTCGAGAAGGTTCAGGGAAAAGATTGGGTTTCCACTAAGAATAAGCGTTCCGATATTCCTTTCGTCGGAGCCGCAGCGTCTGGACATTGGAAGTCCAAGCTACCCGCAGACTCGATTCAGGAAATTGAGTCAGCCTGGGGACCATTGTTAGCAGCGCTCGGCTACGAACTCGCGACCGCACAACCTGAATGCGGCGAGCTCTTACAAATGTTTTCGTCCAGCGTCCAACGGGCATTGTCGAGGAAGCGAATTTGACGCCGCACCGGATCCGACTGGGAATTCTGGGTTGCGGCGCCATCACCCAGATGGAACATTTGCCAGCAGCACTGGCTCATCCTGATGTTGAGTTGATTGCACTGGTAGATTCGGCTACGGACCGAACCCGTGCGCTAGCGAAAAGTCACTTAGTTCAGTGTCAGATCTCTGACGACTTCCGCCCTCTTCTTGGCCAACTTGACGCTGTGATTAACGCGCTTCCCAACAGTCTTCATGCTCCAGTTACTCTCGAGGTTTTGCGCGCCGGAGCGCATGTGCTTTGCGAAAAGCCATTGGCCATCAAGGCGTCGGATGCACTAGCTTGCGCGGCATTAGCCGAACAGCAGGGGTTAGTCCTCGCCGCCGGCATGAACCGCCGTTTTGTAGCTAGCCACAAACTAATGCTGCTCGTACTGAACGAAGGAATGTTAGGTCCATTGAAGAGCTACACCTGTGATTACGGCGGCGCCTTTGACTGGAAAAGTGCCTCCGGTTTCTATTTCTCCAAAGCACTAGCTGGCGGCGGCGCCATGATCGATTTCGGGGTTCACTTGCTGGACAGTCTGATCGACTGGTTTGGTCCGGTATCGGAATTTAGCTACCAGGACGATAACTGGGGCAGTGGAATCGAAGCCAACGCGATCATGGAATTGCGACATTCAGGAAAGTACGGTGTGGTTGAAGGACGGCTTCAAGTAAGCCGCACGTTTCCCTTGAAGAACCGCCTGCTGGTTCAAGGAGCTGAGGCCGAAGCCGAAGTAAAGGTAGCCGATCTTGACTCGCTCATTGTGCGCCGCGAAATCGCTGGCGAGCAGGTCTGTCAGACCCTGCGATTGAGTGATGCAAAGACGAATAGTTTCTACAAACAACTCGACAACTTTGTTCAAAGTATCCGTGGAACGGAGAAACCAGAGGTCAATGGCACCCAGACCGCCGCGGTCCTACAGTTGATCGAAGATGCCTACGCCAACGCCGGTCGCATCCCAGAGCCATGGTCAGAAGTTCCCTGCGGAACCCCGACGGAACCTCCAAAGGTCATGGCATGAGCTGGCTCGACGGCATTATCTTTGTGACGGGAGCCACGGGGTTCATCGGCGGACGCGTATGCGAACGCCTGGTGCAAGCCGGCGCTCGACGGGTTCGCGCACTGGTTCACAACATGCATCGCGCCGCCCGTATTGGACGTCTTCCAATTGAGCTTTGTCCCGGAAATTTACTGGAAACGGACTCTCTTCGTCAGCCATTGGCGGATTCCACAATCGTAATCCACTGTGGGTTGGGCAATGCGCGGGGAATTGTTCGCGGCACAGAGAACCTGCTCTCCGTGTGTCGCGAGGGCAAGGTAAAACGCTTTGTTCACATGAGTACAGCGGCTGTATACGGTCTTACGCCCCCGCCAGGAAGCGAAACCGAAGACGCCCCGCTGCGCCTAACCGGCGATGGCTATTGCGACAACAAGGGGCGCGCCGAACGTGCCGTTCTTCGAGCGGGGCAACACGGACTTCCGGTTGTGATCCTGCGCCCTTCAATCGTATACGGCCCATACTCAGCGTGGTCCACTCGACTAATCGAAGATTTGCGAGAGCATCGGGTTGCCCTCATCGACCGAGGCACAGGCGCTTGCAACACGACCTACGTCGACAATCTGATCGACGCTGTCTTTGCTTCTCTCGAAAACGACGAGGCGATAGGGCACACGTTTTTCATTACCGACGGTGAAGCCGTCACCTGGGGAGATTTCATTCGAGCGCATAGGGACATGCTGGGGCATAAAGAAGAGCTTCCCCAGCTCACCGGACAGGACGCCCTGGCGTATTACAAAGAACGTCCAGGCGTCGTGGCCGGGTCCTTGAAAGCCGCGAACCGAATTTTGCGCAGCCGCGAGTTGCGCCAACTGCTGCTTCAAATCCCGGTTACCGAGCGAACTCTTTCTGCACTTTGGGGACGCATGCAATCGCTGCCAGAGACTAAGCAGCAGAGTATTCGCTCGCGCGTCGGAGTTCTGCCCAAGTCTTTCGCCCCGTCCAAGAACGGCCGCTTCGTTCCGGATGAAGTCACGATAGCGACTCAGACTGGCACAGTTTTCTTCAGTATCGAGAAGGCCAAAAGAATTCTGGGCTATCGGCCTCGCATCCTTTTCCCGCAAGGCACCGCGTTGGTCGAGCAATGGCTGCGGTTTGCAAACTATCTTTAGATTTTCGTTTATGACGTTAGAAAGAACGCCCATTCTTCTGCGATGGACTTAAACGAATCGCCATAGCGAGCAGTTCCTATTATGCGCAAGCTGGAAAAACTCCAGATTCTGAAGAACGTGGGTTCCAGTTGGTTCTCGCTGGGAATCAATGTCCTGACCGGACTGTTTCTCTCGCCCTTCATTCTTCACCGGCTGGGCGACTCGGCTTACGGCATTTGGGTTCTTATCTTCTCGGTAACCGGATATTACGGTCTCTTCGATCTGGGTATTCGAACATCGATCGTTCGCTATGTGTCGAAGTTTGCTGCAACGAAAGAAACAGAAAATCTCGCCAAGCTGATCAACACCAGCCTGTTTAGCTACGCATGTATCGGCGTCGTGAGCATGTTGGTTACGCTTGGGGTCTGCACGTTCATGGACCATCTCTTCCGCATCCCCGCGGAATTCCATTCCACAGCCCGTTGGCTCTTTCTTATGGTAGGGACTTCGGTCGCGCTTGGATTTCCTTTAGGCGTCTTCGGCGGAGTGCTGGAGGGATTGCAGCGGTTTTACATCATGAACTGGACGAGCACCGCTGCCTCTCTGTTACGAACAGCTCTAATCATAGTCGTCATGAATCGGGGATATGGCCTTCTGACTGTGGCGCTGATCACGGTCGCGTTGCCCTCGGTCAGTTCCGTAGTCCGCGGAGTGGTGGCGCTCCGGATCTTGCGCATCGGCTTCGGCTTTCATTACCTGGATGGGGCCACTTTCCGGCTAATGGCGAATTACAGCTGGATCACTTTTGTCGTGCTGGTGGCGGGACGGCTGCGCTTTCGAACCGATGAGATTGTTATCGGTGGACTGCTTACCGCTTCCGCGATCACATATTTTTCGATCGGTGCCCGGATTGTCGACTACGCATCTGAAGTCGTTTCCAGTTTGGCGCAGATCTTTGTTCCCATGTCGAGCGATTCTCACGCCAAGGGCGACATGAATCGCCTGCGGAAAATCATGATCGCGGGAAATCGCGCCTGCGCCTTCATCATCCTTCCGATTGCCGCGATATTGATCATTTTGGGCAGATCGATTATTGAAGCCTGGGTGGGAAGCAAATACATCGGGCAGAGTTATCCCGTACTCGTCATTTTGATCATTCCATTCACTCTCATGCTGGCGCAGTCGGCGTCTGGGCGCATCTTGTTTGGAACCAGCCAGCACAAAATGTTTGCCATTATTGCCTTGGTTGAAGGTGTTGCGAATCTGATCCTCAGCCTGTTGCTGGTTCGCCCGTATGGAATTATTGGTGACGCGTTGGGCACGGCTATACCGTTGAGTTGCACCATGCTCCTTTTCATGCCGCGTCATGTCTGCCGGACGATTGGGATAGAGATTCCGACATTCCTACGCGAAGCTTACAGGCTGCCTTTGGTGGCGTGTGCTCCGATGGTGATCGTTCTTCTTCTGCTGCAGCACTGGTTCGTCGCGCATGGCTATCGTCAATTAGCCGTGCAACTGCTCGCAGCAGGAGCGGTCTATGGGGCGGGCCTACTCTGGATGTTTCGTACAAACCGCGCGTTTCGAGTCGGTGATCTTTCAGCAGCAAACCGGATTGAGTCTTCGAATATGCCGGCATAATTAGTTTTGGGGACTGGAATTTAACCGGAAATTCACGGACGCCTTGTATCATTTACGTTTTCGTTGCATCAGGATCGCGCCCGGTCGGTTTGAGCTGTACCTCCTCGGCATTTTGGAAAATGATTACTAAAACATTCATCGGAGCGGTTTGCATTCTCTTCTTATGGTTGCTCACGAGCCGCCTTAAGCACGTCCGGGCTCGCCAAGCCGCGGTTCTGGCAGCCAGTTATGTTTTCTATGCGAGTTGGGGACTGTGGTTTTTGCCCGTCCTGGTCGTGAGCTCACTGGTTAACTATTGGCTCGGTGGTTTCTTGCGCAGCAAGCCGAGTGCGGCAAGGCTGTGGTTGGGGGTAGGAGCCAACCTGCTCTTGCTTGGTTTCTTCAAGTACATGCCGTCGGCGGCGCGGATCGCTGCGGCGTCTTATTTGATGAACCGGCTAGGCCATCTCGCTTTACCGCTCGGGATTTCCTTTTGGACGTTTCAAGCAATGAGTTATCTCTTCGATTTATGTCGCGAGAAAGAGATAGACCCGTCGCTTCTGGAATTCTGTTTGTACATGGCATTTTTCCCCACCGTGGTTTCAGGACCCATTTGCCGCATGGGCGAGTTGCTACCCCAATTCAGACGCGGCGTAACTCTCAATTGGCTTGATTTCGCCAGCGGAGTTAGGCGCATCTCGGTGGGACTGGTAATGATGTCCGCGGCATTCCTCTTGGGAAACGGCTTGCGTTCCGGCGCTGGCTTAAACACGGCGTTCAACCAATCCACCTCGCGTTGGAGTTTCCCGGATGCGTGGTGTTTGGCGATCGGCTACGGGTTCCTATTGTTTTTCGATTTCGCGGGTTACTCGCATGTTGTGATTGGCATTGCCCGGCTGTTCGGAATTGAGCTGCGAGAGAACTTTAACCGGCCCTACCTTGCGACTTCGATTTCCAGCTTTTGGACCCGCTGGCATATGTCGCTTTCGTTCTGGATTCGCGACTACGTTTTTGTGCCGCTCGCCACAAGCAATAGTGCTAGTTCGTGGCGTCATTTTTCGCTATTCATCTCGATGGTGGTATTCGGGCTTTGGCACGGGGCAAAGTGGACCTTTCTTCTTTGGGGTGCGTTCCAGGGCACGCTTTTGGTATTGCACCGCTTGTGGCAGGAGGCCCAGCGCCGTTTCGGATTTGCCTGGACAGGCTTGGCTCTCGATTTTATTTCCTGGATTATGACCTTCGCGTCGGTTTCCGTGGGATGGGTTCTGTTTCGCGCCGAGAGCGTACATCAGGCCATTTCCTTGCTTAAGGGCTTGATTTCCATCGGTAGCCTGCATAGTAGTTCTCTGCCCCGCAGTCTGTACTTATTAGTTTTCTTCTTTGCACTGGGCTATTTTGCTGTGGGTGGCGTCTCGATCTTGCTTGACCGAATATCTGAGCCGGAAGCTGAGAACACCACTTCATCTTTCAGATCACTTTGGGAAGTGCTATCCCGGGAGCGGTGGGTGTGGGCCACCCCCCTCACTCTCATCATTGCGTTGTATCTAAGGCTGCTCATGCAGACTCAACAGGCGGTTGCTTCCCCGCTTTTATACCGGCTCTTTTAGTGGACCGCAGGTTAAGGAGGAAACAATTGCCATTGCAAACCGAAATCCTGACCCGCAAAGTGGCAAAGCGCGATGCGACTGCGGTCCAAGCAGCGGCGCTGCGGTTGTGCGTGGCAATCAGTATCGGTCTTATCTTCTTGGTTACCGGCGAGTTCGCCGCTTATTTGTTTCTCCGATCCCGAGCTGCGGGAGTCGAACCGGCAGAAAAGATTGTTGGCGACCAATCCTGGAGCCGCACCTTCTGGCAAGAGCGAGAAACAGCAGGCAAAAACCTTAACTATCACGCGTACGTCTTGTGGCGGAGAGCGCCGTTCAAAGGCCAGACTGTCTTTGTGGATGATGGCGGTTTGCGAAAAACTTACCACTCGTATTGTGATTCCGACTCGTACCTCATATGGATGTTTGGTAACTCCGGTTTGTGGGGTTATGCGACGCCGGATTGGCAGACGATTCCCTCTCTCCTCGGTGCTGAGTACGAGAGTGATGGTCAAAACGCTTGTGTTGTGAACTATGGTGAAATGGGCCGGGTGAGCACTCAGGAGGTCATCGAGCTGATGCTGGCTCTCAAGAAAGCTTCTCGCAAACCAAACCTCGTTGTTTTTTACGATGGAGTTTCCGACTCGGAATTGCCGCTCGAATCGGATCTGCCCGATATCCATACCGACTACAACGCGATCAAGGGAGTATTTGAAGAACAGCGCAAGGAAGAGAAGACGCCTTTTTCGTACTTACGCAAAACCTACACCTACCGCTTGGCTGGGGAGCTGACGAAGTTCCTCAGACTCGATGTGCCTGCGGGCAAGAGCTCAAACCCGGATCGTGCAGCTCAAGCGCGCGCCACTCTAGGCAATTATCTAAAGAATCAGGAGTTGGCACGAACCTTGTCGCAGCACTATCACTTCGACTGCTTGTTTGTGTGGCAACCTGCGCTTCTGTCCGACCGCAAGTCCTTCAGCGCTCAAGAGGAGACAATTCGCAGCCGCGAGCAGCGGACGCATACCAGTGTCGAGCCCTTGCTGCGCGCCACTTACGACGAGTTTAGACAGATCGATGCACCTGATTTTCTGAATCTGGCGGACCTGTTCCTGGATCATCGCGAAAGTGTATTTGTGGACCCCAACCACCTGACCGCTGAAGGCAATCGTCTGGTTGCGGAGAAGATATTCGAGACGTCGCGAGGACGAGGACTTTCACTGCGGGCGAAGGTAGGAAATGCAGCTCCTCCAATCTAGCTACTCATGGATATGACTACGCTCGTAACTCTTATCGCCGAAGACTTTGAACTTGAGCTGGGAATGCCCCTTCTCGGGCGGAACGGCTTGAACGAGTCGGCATTCCTGAAATCAATCGGCCACGACCGTTGGCAACTGCTGGAGCGAGTTGGCCGTGTCCCGACTCGTGAAATCCGCGATGATTTCGACAATCGGCTGTATGCGACATTCTGCTTTGTTGAAATGATGCTATCGCCTGAACGCCCCTTGAGCTGTTACACCGAGAACGAGCGGCTGCGCTTCTCTCGCGATCTCAGCCACTACGGCAGAGTGTATCTCGATGGCAGCTACAAGCTTGTGAACCAGGGCCCGTTTCAGCTGCGTTGCACGAACGTTTTCATCTATCAACTCGCCGGACCGCAACAGTTAAAGATGGCCCAGCCAGAAAACTGCAACTTTGAACAGATACCTGAGTTGCCATCTCAGCCGGATTCACTCGATATGTGCCGTGCTGCAAGAGCAGCCGGAACCTTCGAGGGACCTGACACCAACGATGGAAGACTGGGATCGCTTGCAGTGAGATACCAGCTTGATGCCGACCGCGATGCGAACGGCGCTGGCCTGATTTATTTTGCAAATTTCGTATGCTTCCTTGATTTCGCGGAGCGTGCGCTGTTAAACGGCCTCAAGGCTCCGGCTGATCTCGTAGACGCACGCTCAACCTACTGGAGGCGTCTTGGCTACTTCGGAAATGCCGAGGCCACCGACCAACTCGACATTACGATCCTGGGCGGAATCAGAACGCATGGGCACCTCCTCAGTCTTGCCTTCGATTACCGCGTACACCGGGTATCGGACGGGAAACTGATTCTGGTGTCCTCAGCGCGAAAGTCTTTAGTCTTGAACGATGCTGGTCGCTTGTGGATAACCAACCTAGACAGGACGCTCCCAAAGGAAGGCGATGGACAGCACACAAGTTGAGGTAATGATTCGGTACGTAAAGGAGAAACTTCTCCGCAAACCGGACGCGCAGATTACTGCCGATACGCCATTGGTATCTTCGGGAATCATCGACTCTTTCGCCCTGGTAGAGGCGTTGATCCAACTGGAGCGAGTTACGAACCTTAAAATCCCGGCGATCAAAGTAGCTCCCGAAGACATGGACACAGTAGCGAAGATGTTCGAGACCGCTGCGCGAATGGGAACACCTCGAAAGCGTCAGTAAGAACGGCAATGGCCAATCTGAAACCGATCTGAGGCATGCTGCATGGTTTTTTTGATGTATCACGAACTCGAGTTGCCGGGGCGCAACCTTTGCCGGCGGGAGGCAGGGTACATGCGATATGTGCTCGCTGCGGCAGATTTTCGCGCCCAAATGCAATCCTTGGGTACGGCAGGTTGGAAAGGGTTAAGCGTCAGTCAGTCTCTAGTCTTCCCAGAGTACCCTGCTGTGACGATCACATTCGATGATGGTTGCGAAACTGATCTGGTGGTAGCAGCTCCGATTTTACGGTCGCTGAATTTCAATGCGACTTTCTACATCACTTACGAGTTTCTGGAGACTTCCGGATATTTGACTAGAAAACAATTGTTAAAGTTAAGCGATCTGGGTTTTGAAATCGGCTGCCATTCTATGAGCCACGCCTACTTGTCAGACTTGGACGATGGCGGGTTACAGCGGGAAATAGCCGAATCCAAAGTGTACCTGGAGCACGTGTTGTGCAAACCTGTAGACCATTTCTCGTGCCCCGGCGGACGATTCGATCGCAGAGTGGAGGAGGTAGCGAAAGCCGCGGGATATCATTCGGTCGCAACCAGCCGCTTGCACCGGAATTCCAGCTCTACAAATCCGTATGCCTTGGGCCGCGTTGCGATGATGCGGGGAACTCCGCTACGCGAGTTTGAGTCTTTGTGCCAAGGCCACGGTTTGTGGCAGATGAGTCTCAGAAGTGGCATACAACAAGGTGCCAAACACTTATTGGGAAATTCGCTTTATGATCGTGTCCGGTCGGCAGTGCTCAAATAACAAGCCCAGCAATAAGAGGGTTTTGATCTTTCATTTGCGGCAAGAGAATATCGAACACTATGAAGCTGCAAGACATCGGCAATAAGTTACACAGCGAGGGTATTTTTACTGGTGGTCCGCCGCAGTACTTCGAATCCGCCGGGCGACTCCAGCTTTCTACTCTAGTACGCGAAGGCTTGTACCCAAATTCCAAAGTGCTCGATGTTGGCTGCGGCTGCTTGCGTGCCGGCTATTGGTTAATTCGGCTGCTAGATCCGGGTTGCTATTTTGGCATTGAGCCATTCGAAAAAATGCTGTACGCGGGGATCGAATTCTGTCTTACACCGGAACTCAGAACGCAAAAGCTTCCTCACTTCGATGGAAACGACCGCTTTGATTTTTCAGTCTTTGGCGTGAAGTTCGATGTGGTTTTAGCTCGCTCTATTTGGAGCCATGCTTCCAAATCTCAAATACAGGCGATGCTTGATGGTTTTGTTAAGTACGCGAATCCCAAGGCGTTCTTTCTCACCTCCTATTTGCCCGCGCTATGGTTTAAACGCTGGCAACGCGATTACGCCGGTCGGGATTGGGTTGGCAAGAGCCACCAACGGGATCAACCTGGGCAAATCCATCACAGCCGGAAATGGATAGAACATGAGTGCGTAACCCGAGGCCTATCCGTGAAGCAACTTCCTGATGAGCCATTTAACAGCCAATATTGGTTGAAGATCACGAAGGATCAAAGCCTCTGAGAATATCCGGATACGGGAGGCAAGCAGTGCGTATCGAGCGGCCGGGCATTCGAGTATGGACGTCTGTTCTGCCTCTGCTTTGGTTTTCCGCGACTTTGCTGCTTGGCGCGAGCCGAACAGTCGGCGACGATTCTGCCAAGCTGGAAGGTCGCTTCGACGGACCGGCGGAACTTCCCAGGGTTCACGTGTCAAGCGCGTTGGCAGATACACCAGCCCGCGGAGAAATCCGTGAGGTCCACGCAGGCGACGATCTGCAGAAAGCCATCGATGGCTCCAAGTGCGGCGACACGTTGGCTCTGCAGGCTGGCGCAACATTTCGAGGCGTCTTCCGCCTGCCCAACAAGCCGTGTGACGATGCTCGTTGGATTATTGTGCGCACCAACACGTCCGATAGCAACCTGCCTTCAGAAGGCACTCGTATTACTCCCTGCTATGCAGGCGTCACCTCTCTGCCGGGCCGTCCTGATTTTCACTGTAGCTCGGCCAAGAATGTAATGGCGAAAGTTGAGTTCGACGGCCCTGGCGAGTCGGGCCCAATCCTCTTCTTATCTGGAGCAAATCATTACAGGATGATTGGGCTGGAGGTCACGCGCGCCAAGCCGCAACTGCACATGCGCGATCTGATTACACCCGATCAACCGAGAAGTACGGCGCATCATCTTGTCTTTGACCGCCTGTGGATTCACGGTACCGCACAGGATGAAACCAAAGGTGGCGTGCATCTGAACGGCGTGACTTATGCCGCGATCGTCAATTCCTATTTCAGCGACTTCCACTGCATTGCTCGGGCAGGCTCGTGCACGGATGCGCAGGCAGTCAACGGAGGCGGTGGCGATGAACCGGGCGGACCCTACAAGATATTCGACAATTTTCTGGAAGCGTCCGGTGAAAATATTCTGTTTGGCGGCGCGCCTGGCAGCACGACGCCTGCAGATATTGAAATCCGCCGCAATCATTTTTTTAAGCCCTTGCTATGGAAGCCTGGCCAACCTGGATTTGTCGGCAGCTACACCGGAGATCCTTACATCGTGAAAAACCATTTCGAGTTGAAGAATGCTCAGCGCGTTCTCCTCGAAGGCAACCTGCTGGAGAATTGTTGGGGCGGTTTCTCGCAGATGGGTTTCTCAATCGTTTTGACGCCCGCAAATCAAGGCGGGAAATGCCCGAAGTGTCAGGTTAGCGACGTTACGATCAGATACAACAAGGTCAGTCACGTAGGCAATGGAATAGCGATTGGGACGGGGGTTGGAAAGCTAATGGCTGCATCTGCCGGGGGTGAACGGTACAGCATCCATGACGTAGTGTTCGACGATATTGACGCGACGGCTTACAAAGGCTTCGGCGCCTTTACATTTCTGCTGTCAGTCAACCCACCGATTAACAGCGTCAAGATCGATCATGTAACCGCGTTTCCCAGCGGACCTTTGCTATCGATCCTCAACCTGAAGGACAAACTGAAAAACCTCACCGTCACGAACAACCTTCTCATCTCTGGGAAACGCCAGATTGTTGGCGCCGGAGGTGGGCCGACGAACTGCGTCCACCTTGGTGACGACCCAGCAGCGGCTCTCAGTAACTGCATTGCTAACCCTCTTGTCACCCTTAATCTCATCATTGGCGGAAGGGGGAACTGGCCTCCTGGCAATATTGTGGTGAACGACGTAGCGGCCGCCGGGATCCAAGATTTTCATGACGGACGTGGTGGCGATTACCGGCTTTGCCGCCAAGCAGGCAACGGGTGCAAGAAAACTTCTCCCGGAGCGAAAGCGGCAAGTGACGGCAAGGATATCGGCGCTGATATTGACGCTGTTGAGGCGGCAGTTTCGGGTGTCGAGTAAGTAGAGTTCAGCGCTTTTGTATTACGACTTCCAGGTTCAGGTTGGGAATCGTCCCCCAAAGGCGGTCAGACAAGCGAAACCCGCTTGCAATCATTTTTTTTAGCGCTCGATGGCGCTGGCTTGTGCTTGAAAACCAGAGAGCGGCGCGATCACGCACGTCATTTTGCGTGGGCTGAAGCACGCGGGCATTTGCGGGGCACCCACCCGTCAAATTAAGGATGATTTCCTTTTCCGTCCCACCCCGCAATCCTCCGCGCAAGTGCACGTTCCAATCAGGCGATGTATTAATTCTGGGATTGCGCCCCGCAAAATGCCGGACCACGAAGTGGGTCAGCTTATCCGGCAAATAATTGATAAACCAAAGGCCGGTGCTGTGAGCCTCGTACGGCGAATAGCGATATGGAGTCTGGTTAATTAAGATGGCGGCTCCAGGCTTCATGACCGACCAGATCAGCGGCAAAACAATTTTCCGTTCTAGCGGCAAAAGATGTTCGTAAACTGCGCTCAACATGACGAAATCGAACTGCCCCACGTCCGGCGGAAGCTCATTGCCCGACGGCGAACAGAGAAAATCGACATTGTCGACCCCCCGAAAGGACTTGATACGATTTGCGGTTTCAATTCTGTCTGCACCCAACTCCACGCCTACTATCTGGGTCCGCGGAAGCATCTTTGCCAGAGCCAGAGTGGAAGCGCCACTGCCGCAACCAAAGTCCAACAGCCGCTTCCCCACCAAATCATCGGGAGTGAAATAACTGAATAGTTGGTGCTTCAGAACACCCGGCACCGAATCTTCATGGCGTGCCAGATTGTCACACAGCCATGCAAAATCGCCCCGTTGGAGAAGGAACTTGACCATCTCTAACGAAAACGTAGTGCTGCAAGTTTTCCGCGGAATATACAAAGCCGGGTTGCGCGGTAGAAGACTAACCAGCAATTGCTGGTTGTCTTCTTGCTTCCGGATGTTGACTGTGCCTTCCGCCCGCTCGATTTGGGTTTCCGCTTCATCCATATCAAAACAATTGACTGCACATTAGTGGTACGAAGTGTTTTACGGCAACGAACTCTCGTTGTTAATCCGCGATCCGGTTTCGACCTGACTGGCTCCGGCCACGCTATCTCCCGGAAATGGATTGTCGTGGCCGAGGCTCATCATGCCTCCCGAAGATAGGCAAACATCGTTGGCCGCCCCATCTACACCGCTAATCAACGCACTCACGCCAAAAACATTCTCGATACACTTGAGCAGCGAGGCGGGAGTGAAAATCGTCGTCGTGATCTGGCTCTTGCAGAACCGTCCTACGCAAAGCAACGGGACGCGTATCCCATTTGTCCAGTTGATCGAGTCCTGGTGTGGCGCGATGTGGTCAGCGAATCCGCCGAAATCATCCCACGTGATGAAGATGGTCGAATTGCTCCACAGGTAGGGGTTGTTCGCGATCGCGCTTACCTGAGTGGCCGTCCATAGCTCTCCGTCCGCAACCATCTTGTTCGGGTGTTCAGATCCTGAGCCGGAACCATTGATCCAGACAACCGAAGGAAGAATATCCGTAGCGGGCGAAATGCTGGCTGCTGCATCACTGACAAACTGGGTGTCGGGATGAACTTTGTTTGTCCAGTCGCTGCCGTAGCGAAGGTGCTGAACGTATCCAACAGGGTTCCAGAGTTGCTGTGAGCCGTTTGTATTTCCACTCCCGTAGTACATGCCCCAAGTGACGCGCGCCGCGTCCAGTCGATCCGCAATCGTGGTGACGTTGGGGCAAGCCGAGCCGCGACCCGCACTGAGAAACTGGCGGCTGGAAGCGTCGCAGACATCGGTCGGATTCAGAGCTACGCAGATTGGATCCTCAATGTTGCAGTTGGAGGTCGGAGAGCCATAGTTACAATCGTTGACCACATTGCAACCGTGCCCTGGCCCGGAACAGATCGAGTTACATCCAACTGTTCGGTGCTTACTGCACACCCCAGGAAACATCTGTTTCCCCGTGCCGCCCTTGATGTCGATGCCATAAAATGCCCCACCGGCGGCAGTGTAGACGTCCCCGTTGGTGCAATAACCAGAAGAGCAATCGGTATCGAGGGCGCACGACGCGCCGCCGACGGAGCATGTTCCGGTTCCCGAATCAATGTTGCACGCGCTCCCATTGCAATCGCTGGAAGTACTGCACAGGGCGCCAGCCTTAGAACCGCTCGCACAGTGTCCATAATGGAAGGCGTCACATGTCCAGCCATTGCCACCCTCCCCGTTCGGCGGGCGGCCTGGCGTCATCTGCGGATTGTCCTGAGTCTCATTGGCGGTGGCAGCAATGATGTACAAATGATTCGGGTACGACGGTCCCATTGCACTGGCAAACATATGGTCAGCAAGACCGTACTGCGTCGCGTAAGACCAGTAGATCGGAATCGTATTCACACAAGAGCTGCCGGGACAATCCCCGTTTGTCCTGCAGTACTTGCCGATATTACTACCGCCTTGGCACAACTGGCCGTACTGCTTAGCCCAATCAGTGCTGCCGCCACAATTCTGGTTAAACCTGTTCATTGCCCCATCGTTGTAATCGGAAATGGCATTACCGTAGTAGTGGCCGCAGTCCGCGTCTCCCAAGCTAGGGTTTCCCGGAATCACCGCGAGACGACTGTGCGAGCACCCTCCTTGGGTGCCGAAGCACGCATAGCTGGTTACCGGGCCACCCGTCACGCCGGGAAACTGGCCGAAGTAATGATCAAATGAGCGATTTTCCTTCACGATGATGATGATGTGCTTGAGCGACTGGCCTTGAGCAAGTGCCGCAAGCAGCAGGAGTACTGTAAGCAGTCGCCTCATTTAGTCCCAATCCTTTTTCCAGCCCAGAATTTCCACCAGTGACTCTTGCTTGCTTTCTTCTCAGCGTCGTCCTGGTCCGAGTCTGTCTCGGTGTACGGATTGTAGGCTTGTACCGGGAACACGCCCATCGGGCGATTGCTCACTGGATCAATGGCCATGCACAGCTCGCCGTGATTCATCAGCACGCCATTGTAGACCGCCTGATATGGAAGCGAGTCCCGTGGACACTTGCGAGCCACAAACTGCGGCTCCGGTTGCCGGCGATGCACGCAGCCCACCGAAAAAGCAATCACGGCTGACAGGAACACTAGTCGTTTCATGCAGTGCTGTTTACTGCGCCTAAGCTTGACACCTGAAAGATAGCGACGTTCGTGTGATCTCTACACCTCTTGGTGGAAATCGGATGCGGTATCTCCGGCCGAACACCGCCGGGTATCTGTAGAAGCGGAGTCTTTTAGCACGTACCCTTCTTTGAACGAGTACTTCACCAGACACCACACTGCGCGTATTCCGTCCTTCCAACCGATCTTCTTGCCTTCCTCGTAGGTTCGTCCCCAATAACTGATGCCCACCTCGTAAATTCTCAAGCGGCGCTTGGACACCTTCACGGTGATCTCCGGCTCGAACCCAAAACGGTTCTCCTCAATGGGAATGGCCTGAATCACCTCCCGACGAAAAACCTTGTAACAAGTTTCCATGTCGCTCAGATTAATGTCGGTAAAACAATTGGAAAGGAGAGTCAGAAACCTGTTTCCCACCGAATGCCAGAAGTACAGTACGCGGTGTGGTGCTGCTCCTATGAAACGGGAACCATAGACGACATCCGCCTTCCCTTGAATGAGCGGTTCAAGAAGCGCCTTGTAATCCGCGGGATCGTATTCAAGGTCAGCATCCTGGATGATGACAAAGTCGCCGCGGGCTTCCTGAATTCCACGGCGCAGCGCCGCTCCCTTGCCCAAATTGCGGCCTTGCAAGAAGACGTGAATCTGCGGATGCTGTTCTTGCAGCGCCGCTAGAAGGTCTCCCGAGCCATCAGTCGAACCGTCATCCACGCAGAGCAATTCAATATCGAGTGGAACGGATGAGACACGTTCCACGACCTCACGCAACGTATTGCGCTCATTGTAGACCGGCATCACGACAGAAAGTTTCACAGTAAAGGGGCCGCCCGTGTAAGTCGGGGTCTCCTTTCCGGGTTCAAATTACGCACAAGCATTTACAACCCGTAACTCAATTCGTAAACTCGGTACACGCCGTTGGCAAAGTCACAGCGAAATTTCACGGTACCCACCGCGGTTTCCTGGCCACAATTCTTTGGCAAGAGTACGGATGAGCGCAATGTCCCCAAGTCCGAATACACCAGAAAACGAGGACGTTTTGCTTCTATATATTGAAGTGGATCAATAGTGTTCTTAATGCTCTGCAGATACACTCGCGAGCTGGCAATGACTGGCAGGCCGCCTGCGTCCGCCAGTATGTTTGATTCCTCGTTATAGTCATCGATTACCACAGCATCTTCGGGACCCAGATGAGTTCTGAGGTAATGGCCTACGTCTGCGACTCTCGAAGGGTACCTTAGGCGTGGCGATACCGAGGCAAACTTATCTGCATATCGGTTCGGCACTTCGCTCATCGCCAGCACAGCTACCAAATTGACAATTAATAAAGCCACCACTGCGATCACCGCTAGTCTGGTGCGTCCGAGAGCGAGTTTTCGGCAGAGCAGATCGAAACCGTATCCCGAAAATATCGCCAGCAGTGTGCCCATCGTCAGTGTGTATCGGGCAAGGGCCATTGTTGCACCCCTGCAAAGCTCAACGTTCTGGACAACGAAGAAAAATATTGCCAAGCCTGCCAATGCTCGCGGCAACGGCAAACCAAATGAGTTCACCAACCCATAAATCCCAGCTGCGAGTGCGAACACAGACAAACTAACAAGTAAAACAATCGGACTTAGAGATAACTGATAACTCAAAGAACTCGGCTGTGCTGCAAACACGTGTTGTATGCGGACGTGAGTCCAGCTCACCAGGAACATCGGATCGCCGAACGTGCGGTAGCAATAGGCCATCATGAAAGCGGGCCAGATTCCTCCAGCAATCCCCATAGTAAAAGGAGGACCAAACCGACTCCACAGCCCTTCTTCACGACTTGGAGTGAAGACTGCCAGAAATGCAAGTAGAAGGACAGCGCCGACGAAAAAGATCCAAGCCTCGAATCGAATGGACTCGGAGACCGACAGGGCAAGGCCGGAACAAACCAAATACCACAGGCTTTTCGGTTCCTTGCGAAGATAGGAAAACAACAAGAACAGCGACGCAAGCAAGAAGAATAGATAGCTGACCTCGGATGAAGAAGTGGTGCTATAGGCAATGTGCATGGTGTACGTACAAATCACGGCAAGAGAAAAAACACCTGCGGTTTCACCGTAGAGCATTTCCGCCAGTTTCCAGACCAAGAAAAGCGAGCCGATCCCAAAAAGAAGACTCAGTAGGCGGCTTGCGAAACTGATGTCACGCACCACAAACGCTAAACCTCCAATCAGCCAGAAATGTCCCGGAGGATAAGCATCAAAAATTACTTTCAGACTTGGATGTTGCAGCCATTTAGCGGTGAGAGCGACCCGTGTCAGCGCATCTCCCCCGGTATTTCGAGAGACCACAAACGACAAGATGCGAATCACAATTCCAACGGCCAGCAGTGTGACGGCAATCCCTACATTGGTTGCAGAAGAGCTGGACTCAACCGAAGCCTTCGACACAGGTATGGCAATTCCGTCAGGCGTCGTTAGTTTTTCCATCACCAACAGATCCCTTCGTATGCAACACCGCGAGGTCGATGAACACTTTCCAGATTCACCAAGTCGATAACAATCTGGTGAGGAAGCAACTCGCTGCAAAGCTGATTCCCGTTTCCCAATCTAGTGCCGATAATCACCACTTCGCCGCTTCGGACTACCTTTTGAAAGTCGGTGGAAAGCAAGGAACCGATATGTGGGATCACATCTTCAATGTATTGCCGATTGGAACCGGCGAGCCGTCCCAGGGACACATTCTCGTCCCAAATCTGTACCTGAAACCCCTCTCCCAAAAACCGTTTGATCAATTGGACCTGCGGACTCTCCCGCAAATCATCGGTTCCGGTTTTGAAGCTTAAGCCCAGCATGGCAATTTTCTTCTTGTTCGTACGCAAGACGGCATCCACAGCGCGATTCAAGTGCTCTGCATTACTCGGCATGATGGATTCGAGCAAGGGCAACCTGAGATCGAGTCCCCTGGCGCGGTAGGTGATGGCCCTTAGATCTTTCGGCAAACACGATCCACCAAACGCGAACCCAGGCGTCAAATAGGCCGGTGAGATGTTCAGTTTTGTGTCGGAGGTAAAAATCCGCGTAATTGTTTGTGTGTCCACACCCATTCGCTTGCACAGCGTGCCAATTTCGTTGGCAAAGCCGACTTTCAAAGCGTGAAAGGCATTGGAAACGTATTTCACCAGTTCGGCGGAAGGAATCGTCGTTTCGAAGATATCGGCTTTCACGTTAACGTACAACTCGCGAAGAAGAGAAACATCGGCGGAGGATTGAGCGCCGAGAACGGTGTACGGCGGCTGACGAAAGTCAGCGATTGCACTCCCCTCTCGCATGAATTCCGGGTTATAGCAGACCGTAAAATCAACTCCAGCCCGCAGGCCACTGGAGCTTTCGAGGGCGGGGATAACGACAGATTCTGTCGTGCCCGACAATACCGTGCTGCGGAGCACCACGAGATGGTGTGACTTCTTCGCCTTCAGAGCCGCGCCGACTTCACCGGCGACGTGCTCCACATGGCTCAAATCCAGCTTGCCACTGGGCAGACTGGGCGTACCTACGCACAGAAAGGAAACGTCAGAACCAAGCACAGCAGCGTTCGCATCGGTGGTGGCGTGAAGGCGGCAGGCCTTGTTGGTCTCTGCAACCAACTCGCTCATTCCCTTTTCAATGATCGGGCTGCGTCCGGAATCCAGCATCTCGACTTTGGCGGGATTTACATCCACGCCCATAACCCGATGTCCCATGTCAGCAAGGCACGCTGCTGTTACCGACCCGACGTAGCCCAATCCAAAGATGCTGATCGACAAACTCACGCTGTAGCTCCCCACGATGCAATCTTAGTAACGTCCATCGACCACATTGCGATAACACAGCACGCGCGTCTTGACACACTGCCTCCTTTGGGCATGGTCGAGGATTTGGCAGGCAACTTTGCTGCGGTACAGAGACGGATTGCAACACGAACCTGAGGCTTCGACCACCGCAGTCGAACTCGCAGGAACAAAAAAGCTAGCACACGCTTATTAACAGCGTGTTAAAAATGCCCCGTACACGGATGTTTAGTTCATTCCTATGGCATACTTGCGATGCTCGCGAAGCCAGCGGCAGGGCCTCATAGGTGCGCAATGGTCGGCGAGCGATATTTGTGTCTTCTAAAGAGCCTCGGCAAACTTAATCGTGACCCCTGTACTGCACAAACGATGGTCGCAGCTTGCTCACATGAGCTGGGATGAGTTCCATACGCGCGTCGGACAAGAGGCAAGTAAACGGCTCGAACTGGCAAGATATCGATTTGGCCTTCAGCACAGTCCGAACGGGTTGACCCGCAGTGAGAACGCAACCCTGGGAGAGTTTTTTTTTGCCCCACCGGAGCTAGTGAAGCGAACCGCTTTACTTCAAAGATTCCTCAGTTCTGAAATGAAGGACCTGATAGCTGAGGCGGACGAAATTCTTGAGCATCGCTTTATCCTCTTGGGATACGAAAATGTTGAGTACGGTCCAGAGATCGATTGGCATCTCGATGCCGTTCACGGAAAACGGGCCCCGCTCAAACCATGGTTTAAGATCCGTTTTCTTGATTTCTCGGAGGTTGGCGATCATAAGGTTATATGGGAATTGAACCGGCACCAGCATTTGGTGACGCTGGCAAAAGTCTGGCGCCTTACCGGAAGCGACAGGTACGTTAAAGAATTGATTCGCCAGTGGCATGGATGGCAGATCGCGAACCCCTATCCCATGGGGATCAACTGGAGTAGTAGCCTCGAAGTGGCATTTCGCAGCTTGTCCTGGCTTTGGATCCGTCATCTGCTGACGGATTGCCAGCTGTTCACACCGAGCTTCGAGCTCGACCTATCGCATGCGCTAGCTCTCAATGCAAGACACATTGAACGTTATTTGTCCACATATTTCTCTCCCAATACTCACTTGCTGGGCGAAGCCGCGGCTTTGTTTTTTGTAGGTACGCTCTGTCCGCTCCTTAAATCCGCGAAGCGTTGGCGCGATCATGGCTGGCGCATTTTACTTGCAGAAGCACAGCGTCAGGTTCACCCGGATGGCGTCTACTTTGAGCAATCCCTCTACTACCACGTCTATGCGCTGGATTTTCTTTTGCATGCCCGCCTTTTAGCGGCCCGCAATCAGTTCAACGTTCCGGCCTGGTTTGACGAGGTTTTGGAAAAGATGCTTGACGTAGTTTCTGCGTTGTCGCAGGCTGGATCGCCCGACGGATTTGGCGATGACGACGGAGGTCGGGTCTTTAATCCCCGGCGAAATCGGCCTGAGCATCTTACAGATCCCTTGGCTCTGGGCGCGGTTTTGTTTGGGCGAGACGACCTGAGACGATCTGCTGTGCTGACCGAAGAAGCGGTTTGGCTTTTCGGCGAACCGGCTATTCAGAGCCTCGCACAAAAAGCCAATGACGACCAAAAGCTTACCTCGGTCGCGTTCGAGTCAGGGGGAATCTATGTCCTGGCTAACTCGGAGCGCTCTGCCGAGCGGTTGATCATCGATGCGGGTCCGCAGGGCACCGGGAACAGCGGACACGGACACGCTGACGCGCTTGGGATTCAAGTCTCAGTGGACGGTTGTAGATGGCTGGTTGACGCCGGCACTTATAGCTATGTATCTGAAGACCGCGACCTCTTTCGCGGCACGAGCGCTCACAACACCTTGCGAGTTGACGGTGCAGACCAAGCAGTTCAGGCGGGCCCTTTCGCCTGGAACTTACTACCCAAAGTTCACGCGGAGACCTGGATTCAGGGGGAAATGTTTAATTTCTTCGTCGGCAGTCACAGCGGTTTCACCCGCTTGTCGGATCCAGTATGCCATCGGCGTTTTGTCCTTCATCTGCACGCTGGCTTTTGGTTGGTGCGCGACCGGGCAGAGGGCAGAGACTCTCACGAACTGGAAACATTCTGGCATTTTGCGCCAGAGCTGACGGTGACCAACCGCGACAGTGTTTTCATTGCCACCCATTCAGAAGCTACACGAGAGGAACCCCTAATGTGCCTGGCTTTATTACCTGTCGAAGATCCACGCTGGGTGACCGAACTTCGTTCCGGCTACGTTTCGCCTGTATATGGCAGGAAAGATTCAGCGCCAGTCGTCCGCTGCAGTGCAAGGGTTCAACTTCCCGCCGAGCATGCAGCGCTGCTGCTGGCAGGATCACCCTCCGACAAATTTGGGAGGTTCGAGTACGCGAGTACTCCAAATAGTGCTGCGCGCGCTTATCGGTACGATGAGTCTGGGAAATCACATTCCATGATCTTTGTCGACTCTGAACAAAAGACTTGGAACTGTTGCGACTGGACCAGCGATGCCAGGTTTCTCTATTGCTGCGTGGAAGGCGGACAGCTGACTCATTTCATTCTTTGCCAGGGCCAATTTGCACATTTGAGAGGCGAACCTATCCTTGCTCATAGCCGGACAATAGAACGGTTTGAATGGCGTATCCGGGATGGGGCACCCCAGACATTTTCTTCGGATGAACTGGCACAAAATTCATGGTCTTGTAACGCGAATGCGTGGTCCGGTTAGTTATTCTTGTCCTTTTAGATTTCAGTCTCACGCAATTCATAACCCATGTGCGGAATCGCCGGAGTGGTGAAGTTCGCGAAAGACGCCGAAGTTGACGGCGCGGTTCTGCGGCAGATGTGCGCCGCCATGGTTCATCGTGGGCCCGACGACGAAGGCGTTTACGTAGGAGGTCGGGCCGGCCTCGGCATGCGCCGTCTGAGCATTATTGACCTGGCTACCGGGCATCAGCCGATCAGCAACGAAGACCGCACAATTTGGATTGTCTTCAACGGAGAAATTTATAACCATGCCGCTCTGCGCGAGCGGTTGAAGGCGCACGGTCATCGTTATGTAACCCAAGCTGACACCGAGACTATCATCCATGCTTACGAAGAATACGGACGCGATTGTGTCCGGCATTTGCGCGGTATGTTTGCGTTTGCCATCTGGGATGCGCAGAAGCGCCAACTCTTTGTTGCGCGCGACCGCTTAGGCATCAAGCCACTCTACTATCGCGCCAGCGAGGAGTCTTTTCTTTTTGGTTCAGAGATCAAGGTCATTCTCGCTCACCCGGAAGCGCACGCCGAATTCAATCGCGTCGGCCTCTCTGAATTTCTTGCTTTCGGCTACCTCAGTGGAGAGAAGACGTTTTACAAGGGCATTCGCAAACTGATGCCAGGGCATACGTTGGAATTAGATGAAAGCGGCAATCTGCGTATCGAGCGTTACTGGGATCTTAACTTAACCGCGGATAACGCGTCCCATCCCTCAAGCTATTATGTGCAGTCCTATCGCGATCTTCTGGAGCAGGCCGTTAGCAGCCATCTGATGAGCGACGTCCCTGTGGGCGTTTTCCTCAGTGGCGGACTCGATTCCAGTGCAGTGGCGGCGCTGATGACAAAGCTACGCCGCGCCCCGGTCGAAACTTTTTCCGTGGGTTACCGGGAGCAGAGCTATAGCGAACTCCCGTATGCGCGTACTGTCGCAAAACACTTGAATTCGATTCATCATGAAGTCTTGCTCAGCGGGCAGGAATTCTTTGACACGCTGCCCAAGTTGATCTGGCATGAGGATGAACCGATCGCCTGGCCCTCAAGCGTATCGCTCTATTTCGTGGCGCAGATGGCTCAGGAACACGTGAAAGTAGTGTTGACAGGCGAGGGCAGCGACGAGACCCTGGCAGGCTATGCACGCTACGCTTTTACTCTAAAGAACGTCTCGCTTGATCGCGTTTACCGTAGCTTCACCCCGAGTGCGATTCGCCGTGCATTGCGCCAAGGAATTGCGGGCTCTTCCTGGCTAGATGCCACCGTCAGACGCAAGCTGTCGCACACGTTCCTTGCACTTGATGGCGAATCGTGGAGATCTCTCTATTTCGATAATTTCTTCTCTGCCTTTGGGCCACAAGATCAGGCGGAATTATTTACCGAAGACTTCGCGAGAGAGCGCGGACAAGATGACGCCTATCGCGACGTGATCAAATACTGGGAGCAATCGTCAGGTGAGATGCTGCAGCGGTTACTTTACACGGACATCAAAACTTATCTCGTCGAACTGCTAATGAAGCAGGACAACATGAGCATGGCGGCATCGATCGAGAGCCGGGTGCCGTTTTTAGATCACGAGTTGGTGGAGTTTGCCGCCAAGATTCCTGCGAGCGTTCAACTCCATAGAACTTCGGGAAAGCAGATTCTCAAGAAGGCAATGGCAGATCTGCTGCCTCATTCGATCATCAATCGGCCAAAACTTGGATTTCCCACCCCCTGGAGCGGTTGGCTTGCTGGTCCGCGCTTGGACCTCATCGAAAACATGCTTCTTGAACCGCGGAGTACGGCGCGAGGTTTGTTTAGGGCTGCCGCAATAAAGAAGTTGTTTGCAGAACACCGAGCGTGCCATCGCGACCACTATGATCGCATCTGGAGATTGCTCAATTTGGAGTTGTGGCAACGAGTTTGCCTGGAGGGCGACTCGCATGAGATTTCATCGACGGATCCACTCGAAACGAAACTCGTAGCGTCGGTTGTGTAGGATTTACCGTGTTTATCTCAGGTTCGAACTACGGAGTGAATCTTTGAGCGGAGGAGAAGGAACAAATAAGAGGAGATTGGCGCCTGTATTCGTGCTGGGTAGCCCACGCTCCGGGACCACCTTGCTCTACGACATGCTGCTCTCTGCAGGAGGATTCGCCGTTTATCTGGCAGAGTCCAACGTCTTCAACTTGCTGGCTCCGCGTTTTGGCGATTTTGCCGCGAAGCAAAAGCGAGAAAAGGTTCTCCGTGCGTGGGTCAACAGCAAACTTTTTCGAGCAACCGGACTTGACGCGCAAGAAATTGAAAGAAAACTCCTGGAGGAATGCAGCACAATTGGGGACTTTCTCACCATTGTGATGGATGAAATTGTACGTGAACAGGGGATGCAACGTTGGGCTGAGAATTCGCCGGAAGCCATTCTGCACTTGCCTCTGATCAAAAAACAAATTCCGGATGCATTGGTGATCCACATCATTCGGGATGGCCGCGATGTCGCTATGTCTTTGGGGGCTGTCAGATATGTTCGTCCCTTCCCGTGGGAAGAGCGGCAAACCCTGCTGGGCGCGGGCGTGTACTGGGAGTGGGTTGTCCAGCACGGGCGCAACTACGGAAGATTGCTCGGACCTGACTACATGGAAATCCATTTTGAGGATTTAATTAGCTCGCCTCAGGAGACGCTGGATCGAGTCGGTCAATTTATCGATCATGAACTGGACTACGAGCGAATTCGCCAAGTTGCCTATGGTTCGGTAAGCAAGCCCAACAGCTCCTTCAAAAGCACGGAGTCAGGAGAAGGCTTCAACCCAATCGGACGCTGGAAAACTGGTCTCTCGGCGCAGGAGTTGTTAAGACTAGAACGAATACTGGGAGAAACATTGCGCGAGCTGGGGTATGTTCCGTCCGGCGCCAGGTCTGATCCGGGCATGAATTTGGAAATGCGCGCGACCCGATCGTTCTATCGGACTTACTTCGAGGCGAAACTCATGTTCAAGCGCAGCCGACTGAGCCGCGCATTGCGCCCTGAGCTCTCTGCCGCTGAGATTGATGCTACGGTGCTGGCCGAAGATCATCAACCAGAGGTTCGGCCTGCGCTCTCGGAGCGCCCGCGGTGAAAATCTTGTGGGTCAAAGCCGGCAAGCTCCTGCCCGTTGATACTGGGGGGAAGATACGCTCCTATAATCTGTTGCGGTTTCTCGCGCGAGACCATGAAGTCACCTTGCTTACCTACTATGGCGGGCACCGCGATTTGGAATATGAGGCGGCCATTCAAAAAGAATTGCCTGGAACGAAATCCATCCATACGAGCGCTCCGGATTCCACCGTAATCGTGCAGGGCGTGGACTACCTTCGGCGGATCGTAAAATCCGTGCCCTATGCAGTAAGCAAGTTCACGCACCGGGAGGTTGCAAAAACGGTGGCCGGGTGGCTGTCGGCAAGGAGTTTTGATGTCGCCGTATGCGACTTCCTCTCCGCGTCGCTGAATTTCCCCCGGAAACTGATGACGCCTACCGTGCTCTTTCAGCACAACGTCGAGAGTTCATTATGGCAACGCATGGCGTCGAGCGAATCCAATCCGGTTAAAAGTCTCGCCTTCAAAATTGAATCCGTAAAGATGAGTTCTTACGAGCGTATTGCGCTAAAACACTTTCACCATATCATCGCGGTCTCGGAACATGATCGTAAGCAGATGCTCGCAATGGACCCGTCTTGCACAATCACGGTTGTACCTACGGGGGTAGACACCCACAAGTTCACCGTTGCTCCGCCGTCAACGACTGATCCTCCACGCATTGTTTTTAGTGGCTCGATGGATTGGGAGCCAAATATCGACGCTGTCGAGTATTTTTGTCAGCGGATCTGGCCGGGAGTCTTGGAAACATTTCCGAACGCGATTTTCCAAATCGTAGGCCGTAATCCACATGGCAAAGTTCTGCGCCTGGCTTCCAAGTCGGTGCTGGTTACGGGCACCGTTCCTTCGGTTGCAGAGTATCTGCGGGATGCTTCCATGGTCGTGGTTCCGTTACGAATCGGCGGAGGTACGCGACTGAAGATCTTCGAAGCCATGGCCATGGGAAAAGCTGTGGTTGCCACCTCGATCGGCGCGGAAGGGCTTGAAGTCCAGAGTGGACGCGATCTCATGCTCGCGGACGACGCTCCTGCGTTCACTCATGCGGTTCTTCTTCTCCTCCGCGATGCTGAATTGCGCCGGAAGTACGAGCAAGCTGCAGTGCAATTGGCTTCTGAGCACGACTGGTCGAGAATCGTTTTGCAGTTCGTCGCAGTTCTGCAGCGGGCGATGCAGAACGATGCTTCGCAGCGGGAAAGTACACCATACGCAGTCTCGGTCCCTTCATGAGAGTTCTGGTCTTAGACGGAAACCAGAATCAAGCAGTCGCATCAGTGCGATCATTAGCTCACGCTGGGCACGCTGTTCTGGTAGGAGATTCCACCTCCTGGTGCAAGGCCGGGTGGTCCAACTCATGCCGCGGAACCTTTCGTTATCCCGCCCCACAACACCGCGCTGAGGCGTTTGTAGGCCGGATCGCAGAATTGGCCGCTGAGGAACCTGGAACTCTTGTGCTGCCCATGACCGAAGCGACGACCTTGCCGATAAGCGCTCATCGGGACAAAATATTCTCGGCTGGTGCGCGCCTGGTGCTGCCGTGCCACACGAATCTGCTTTGCGCCTTCGACAAAGATGAAACCACAAAGTTGGCCTCTTCTTTAGGGATTGCCGTGCCCCGTACCGCTCTTGTATCGAACCCTGAACAAGCGGAAGAAATTGCACGCAGGATCAAGTACCCAGTTGTGCTCAAGCCGCGCTTCTCCGAAGAACTCTCGACCTACAAAATACGCGCAACCGGGCGGCCTTGTTACGCCAGCAACGCCCACGAATTTCTCGCTGTATACGGGAATATGAGGCAGAGAGCTGCCGGCGTGCTCGTCCAGCAATATGTCGAAGGCCAAGGCGCTGGATATTTCGCACTGATGCGGCACGGCGAGCTGCGAGCGGAGTTTGCCCACCGTAGAATCCGCGATGTCTATCCGACCGGCTCGGGAAGCGCGGTGAGGGTAAGTGTTTCTCCCCAACCGGAAATTCGCGCTGCCGCCCTTGCCATTCTCCAAGCATTGAAGTGGCATGGAGTAGCGATGGTCGAGTTCCGCTGTCAAGAGGGCAGGCCGCCTACTTTCCTAGAGGTCAATGGGAGATTTTGGCACTCGTTGCCCCTTGCTTGTTACGCGGGAGTGGACTTCCCTGCTCTGCTTGCGAGCATGGCGGAACATGGAGACGTCGAAGCCGTCCTCGATTACCGCGCCGGCGTGCGCTGCCGCTGGGTTCTGGGCGACTTCCGTCACCTGAGCGAAGTGTGGCGCGGCGCTCCCCGTGGCTTCCCGGGAAAATATCCGGGCCGCCTGCGCACCTTAGCGTCCGTGCTCACGCCGGTTCCAGGGACCGTCCATGATCTTTTTACTTGGAAGGATCCGCTCCCGGAGTTGGGGGACTGGTTGGACTTTGGCCGGCGTGCGTTATCGCGCAAAACGGCGTAGACACAATGATGCTCAAGGGCGCTCTCCATATTCATAGCACTTATTCAGATGGCGAGTTCACGCTTGCCGAACTGAGAAATATCTTTCTCGCCGAAGGCTGTTCGTTCGTATGTATGACCGACCATGCGGAATACTTCGACGAACCAAAACTCCAGGCATATTCCGCGGAATGCAAATCCCTTTCTGACGAGAAACTGCGCTTCATTGCTGGTTTAGAGTACAGATGTGAAAAGGAAATGCACATCCTCGGCTATGGAGCCACGGTGTTAGCCAGGAGCGATGATCCGCAGACCATAATCCGCCACATTGATGCACAAGGCGCAATTTCCGTAATTGCTCATCCTAAGAACAAGGTTTTCTCCTGGATTGAAAGCTTCGAGACATTGCCCCAAGGCATTGAGACTTGGAACTCCAAATACGACGGCCGTTATGCTCCACGCCCGGCAACGTTCGCTTTGTTGCGAAGGCTGGTACAGCGGCAACCGAACATGCAAGCCTTCTACGGCCAAGATCTGCATTGGAAGAAACAGTTTCGCGGGCTCTTTATTGAACTAGATGGTAAATCGGCTCAACCAGATGAAATTCTGAGCGCATTGCAGCAAGGGCACTATCAAGGACGCAAAGGCCAACTGAAGCTTCCTTCTTCTGGAGTTCTCTCACAGGAATTGCTCGCTCAGTTCGCTCATGAGCACGGTAAGTCGTATCGTATGCGGCGGGTTTTGAAGGAGGGCAAGAAAGCACTGGACCGAGCCGGAGTAAGGGTTCCAGATTCGATCAAGGCCCAGCTGCGAAGGTTTTTCTAGCAGAAAATTCGCCTACACTTTTGCCGGTTGGACTTCCGGCAAAGAGTTATCCATCTCAAGTTCGGACAGACTAGCCATCCTTCCCGCCGGAGTCTCCATCTTCAGCCAGAACTTCGCATTCAAATACCGCGGATAAAAGGAACGCATCCACCGTTCTTGAAACCCTGCGGTCCGGCTCGCTTCCGGAATTGTCAATGGATACCCGCAGTCCTCGAGACAAGCTCCCACCAGCGTTTCTAACCTTTTCACTTCATCCTTGGATAACTTCTCTTTCCAGCGATTCACTGGGCTACTTTGCTGCTTCTCTTCCCGGAACGAAGAGTTCGACTCGCTGAGCCTTCCAAGGCTAACTTGGCGAATCCGCGCATAGTCCAGATCGTGCTCAATGAATTGGCCGAGTGACTTTAGAACTCGCTCAGGCTCGCCCACTAAATCTTCGTAATGGATCTCAATGTAGTCCGCTGGGATTTGCCGACCAAGAAACCTTCCTCGGCGAACCATCCACTCCCAATACATTCCGGTGGCCTGCAACTTTTGCGAACCCCGGTCCCACGGAAGAGGCTGGAAACCACCCATTTTATTCAGGGACAGCGCGATGTCCCGCCCGTCTCGAATCATGTGGACGAAAAGCGCCTGCGGAATGTCTGCCTTGATCTTGTCAATCCGGAGAACGTTATCGGGATCATAGAGCGCCCAGCGCTGCGCGTTCTGAATGTGAGTGATTTCATCCATCACAATCCTCATGAAATCGCCGCCGGTCCTACATTCAGCGAGCAACTTGGATGCAAGAGCGCCAGCGTCGAGTCCCGATCTCCGAAAACCCTTACTCTTAAGCCAAGCTTGCACAGCGTTTCTGCGGTTATGAAGTTTGCCGAGATTCCCAAATCGAGGGATCAGAGTTTTATAGACGGGCAGATAGCCGCGGTAAACCGCAAACCCACCTGCGGAGAGCAACGTGTCGTAGAGCAGGTTCGTTCCAGAGCGGTGGCAGCCCACCACGAAGACCGGACTGGCTCTTCGCTCGTAGGCCCTATTGACCTCGAAAGGCTTCTCACAATCCATTTTGGTATCGATGACGTTCAAATATGTCCCCGATTACTCATGCGCTGATTAATTCTCTCCCGACTTGCGTTTTCTCTGCTCGCAAGCTGTGATAGATGTCTAGCCATTGCCTTCGCACTACTTCCCAGCGGTAGCGCGGGGTTTCTTCATACGCATTAGCCGACAGTCGCGAAGCCAATTCAGGATCCCGCAGCAACCGGATCACATTTTGCGCGAGTTCGTGAGAATCTCCAACCTTCGAAAGCAAACCGGTTCGTTCGTGCTCAACTATATAGTCCATTCCTTCGGGCATGGTGCTCGCCACGGGTGTGCCCGACGCGAAAGCCTCAAGGACGGAGACAGGCATGTTGTCCAACTTCGACGCATTAATAAAGATATCGGCATGGTCGTAAAAGCGCCCGATCTCCTCCCGAGACGCAACGCCACAAAAATGAACGCCGGAAACACCCAATTTATCTAAGAGTTTCTCGATCTGTGCCTGCGTCGGACCCTTGCCCACCAAGTCTAGGCGGGCGTCAGGAAAAGTTCGCTGGACCTCAGCGAAGGCCCGAACCACGTCATCGATACAATAATAAGGATGGAATCCTCGCGTACAGACCAAGTGAGGCCGAAGCGGCTGCCTAATCCTGTAGGAAAACTGAGATAAGTCAACAATATTTGGGGCCACTTGCGCTTGCAGTCCGAACTCCCGGAACACGTCGACAAGATACCCCGAGGGTACCACCAGAATATCTGCCTTCGCCAGAATGGGACGGGCACTGCGAAATCTGCGGAGGTGATCCCGCGCCTCGCCACTGTGGTAGTGGATGAGTGTCTTTTTCCTTCGCAAGACCGCGGCCAGCCATGCCGGTGTGGGGGCCACAAGGAATGACCAGTACGAGGCAGAGAAAATATGGACCACGTCGGCGTCCTTCAGCCCCTGCCACAGCGACCAAGCGTACAACGGAGAGCGCGCCACTGTACGCAACAGAGGGACTCGCTCAATCCAGCGGAGCCCGTGCGGAAATTGTGGATCTATCGGAATAAATCGTGCTTGGACCTCGGGATCATCTTGCCAGTTGCGGAGAAGCAAATCAGCTTGTACGGATTGCCCGCCAACATAGCGCAATGAGGCGGCAATAATCGCCACTTGCAGAGGTTTGCCAGCAATAGGCCGAACCCGACGATGGAGCGGCTTTGGCTTCCAGTGTTTCCTTTCCAGCAGTTCGCTGTAAAGCTCTTCGTGCCGCCTTTGCATTTGCTCCAGCGCGAAGTTTTGTCGGGCATATTGTTGCGCGTTCTGGCCGAGCGCGGCGCGTTGGTTGGCATCACGGAGAAGGCGCTCGATCGCTCCCATGAGACCGTCCTGATCGTGCGGTGAAACCAAGATTCCCGTATGTTTGTTGATCAGCTCTGGATTTCCCCCGACATTGGTTGCGACCACTGGCAATCCTGCGGCCATGGATTCCATGACCACGTTTGACATGCTCTCAGAGGAGGAAGGCAGCACAGAGATATCGAGCGATGCCAGTATGGCGAGAATATCGCGGCGATCTCCGAGGAAAACAGCTTGCTTACCCAATCCTAACGATTGGGCTCGATGTTCAAGCTCTGGCCGCAAAGGGCCATCGCCTACCAGCACAAACTCCACGTCTGGGAAGCGATTGTGAATCGCAGTCGCGACTCTCAAAAACTCCAGGTGATTCTTGTACTGAGCATTCATGCGCGCGATCATCCCTACACGAAGGAGCCCCGATCGGCGGGGCAGTGCGGGTTCGGCTTTCGCGAACGCTATCGCAGGCAGGCCGTTGCCGATGACCGCCACACGATGCTCAGGCAGCCCCCGGCTAATCAGTCGATCGGCAGCGGCTTGAGAGTTGCAGATCACGGCGTCGCACCAGCGGAACATCGCAAACTGAGAGCGCGACTGGGCCCAACTGAGCAGGTCCCCCAGTTGACGCTGGCTGCCGATCACCACCGACACTCCCGCCATGCGCGCGGCAGGAATTAAAGTGAGGTTGGAATAGAAATCGAAAGAGTGTGCGATGGCAATTTCAGTCCCACGAAGATGGCGCGCCAATTGAAATCGTGTTCGGAGCGATTGCATTCCATACAGGCTGCCGCCGAGGCGAAATTGCGGAATCTCTGCGAGCCCTTCGAGAAAAGTCCCTCGTCGCCGAATGCAGCCTAGGTTCAATCGAAAGCTGGCCGAATCGAGAGACTGCGCCAATGCGTAAAATTGGCGCTCGGTGCCTCCCGTTTCAAGCGTCTGGATCATCAAGAAAACGCCCGGAGGGTGGGCGGCCGCAGTGTCGTCAGTCCGGTCTTGCACAGCAATAGTAGCGGGTAACGCCGGCTCGACGATGCGAGGGGTGATCATCCGGCGCTCCCGAGCAAGCCGGCAGGCTGAGGTTGCTGCGCCCAATCCCTGGATTTGAAAGATTCCAGAAAATTGCGATGCCACAGTTCGAACATCAGCACTCGCCAGATGCGGGGCGAGTGGTCTCTCCGGCCTTGAAAGTGTTCATCCAAGAGTCTTCGCACGCTAGCGGGATTAAAATAACCGCGCTGAAGCGTCCGTGGCTCGAGCAGGACGCTGAGGATGAGATCTTTCAATTCATGCCGCATCCAATGAACCAGGGGCAACGCAAAGCCTTGTTTACGGCGATAGAGCACTTCCTTCGGAACCCCCAGTTTTTCCGCCAGTTTTCTTAGGATGTATTTTGGAGTGCCGTTGCGCGTCTTCCATTCCGCACCCAGTCCAGTCACCCATTCGAGAAATACGTGATCGAGCATGGGCACACGCGCCTCGAGCGAGGTCAACATGCTCATGCGATCTACTTTCGTGAGAATGTCTCCGGGAAGATAAGTCTTGGTATCGAGATAAAGAACTCGGCTTAGCGGGTCGCTGGCGGCAGCTCGGTCCAAGTAATCGCGAAAGAGTTGCAGCGGTTTCAACGTGCCGACAAAGTCTTCGGAGAGAAGAGCCATCTCCCGCTGAAACGGTTGGAAAGAAACTCCTTCGGTGTAGCGATCTTGCCACGGCAGCGAAATGCTGTAAGCCAGACTTCTTCCCGGAATTTTGTAGGGAATCCACGGATGAATCTGCTCGCGATACAGCCGCCCAGCCCACGGCGGTATCCAGTCATGTGAGCGGTCTTGCACGTGGATGCGATAGCGGTCATACCCAGCAAAGGCCTCGTCTCCTCCATCGCCAGAGAGGGCAACGGTAACGTGCCTACGAGCCAGACAGGACACGTAATAAGTCGGAAGCATCGAGGAGTCACCGAATGGTTCTTCCAGGGACCGCGTAAGTGTTTCGACTGTGTCCACGACATCCGGATCGAGAATCAACTCCTCGTGTTCGGTACCGAAGGCCTGTGCTACGATGCGCGCGAAAGGCGCCTCGTTGAACTCCGCATTTCGAAAGCCGATGCAAAATGTTTTCACTGGCCGGGCACTCGCCCTTGCCATCAGCGCAACCACCACGGATGAATCCGTGCCTCCGCTCAACATCGCGCCCAGAGGGACGTCGGCAATCAAGCGAATGCGGACCGCTTCTGCGAGCAAGTGCTCCAGTTGCTCCAGGCACTCGCCTTCGTTCTTCGACGAATGGGTACCGTAGCGGGGCAGATCCCAGTACTGCCGGATCTTAATCGTTCCGTTTTCGAAAGTCAGAAGATGACCCGGAGCCAACTTCTTGATGGATTGAAACGAAGTTGCCGGGTCCGGAATGTACCCGAAGTACATATATTGGAGAAGGCCTTGATGATCAACCGTGGCCAGGTCGGGAGCGACTGCCAGAATCGCCTTGATTTCGGATCCGAAGAGTAACTGCTCATTTTTTAAGGCGTAGTAAAGAGGTTTTTTGCCGAGGCGATCCCGAACCAGCAACAATCGTTGCTGGCGTTCGTCATAAATAGCGAACGCAAACATGCCGCGCAGTTTGTGTACGCACTCATCTCCCAAATCCTCGTACAGGTGGACGATTACTTCCGTGTCGGTATGGGTGTAAAAGCGATGACCGCGGCTTTCCAGTTCCTGACGAAGCTGGGGGAAGTTGTAAATCTCGCCGTTGAAGACCACACAGATGGTTCGATCTTCGTTGAACACGGGCTGGTGGCCGTCGGCAAGGTCGATAATGCTAAGCCGCCGCATTCCCAGCCCGGCGTGATTCTTGACGAAGATGCCTTCATCATCCGGGCCGCGGTACACGATCGCCTGGCACATGCGATGGATGGTCTCTCCGTCAATTCGGCTCTCGCCCTTTTTGCCTACGATCCCAGCAATGCCGCACATGCGTTAGCCTTTCTATACCGCTTCGGCAACTCTATTCCGAGAAATTGCCGGAGCAGCCTTGCGAAGTTTCAAGCGATAGTTGCGGTATTGTCCCGGATTTCCTTCATGCCCATCGCAGGCAGCAAAAATGATGTTGACCATCTCTCGCGCGGAGACAAAGTGCAGAAACTCACCTCTTTGGTTCGCGCCCTCCACAAGCTCGCGAAGAAAACCGCTCATAGCGTCGCCAAGCACGGCAGGGTGCTGAGTCGGGTCCATGCTGTGACAATGGAGTTTGATGAATAACCAGTCCGGACGGCCCGCGACGCGAACTGCCGCGCGCTTCCACGATTGGAGCCGGGACAGGCTCGGCGGATTAGCGCGCGTCAAAGCTCCATTCTCGATGCTGAAATGGCGGGAACGGGTGGAAGCGAAGTCCAGCATCAACGGTCCTTGCACCATGATTGGCAGAATTGCCGGCGCTCGGCCCCGCCGCAGATCGCGTCCCCGGCGATGTGGCGCTCTTTCACTCAGCGACATCCCGCACTCGTAGAGCGAATTGATCTTGCCGATCTGTGCGGGATGAAAATAGCCGGTGGGCAGGGTCATATCGGCGTAGCAGCCAGTTTCAGCCAGCACTTGCATTTCCGAGTCGACACCGCAAGCAACGCCCTTCGACGAGTTAGCAAGCGCAAAATTGCCGTGCACGAACGCATAGACCGGTGAGCCGGCACCATCGAGATAACTAAGGGCCCGGTGCTGGCTCGCCAGCGTATCGCGAAAATTGACAAGCGTCCGATGAGTATTCAAGGCCGTGTCCGGCGCGTTCATTCCGTGATGCAGGTGAACCTCGATTTCACCCCAGCCGGCGCGGCAATGGTCCGCCAATTGACTGACCAGTCCCGCATCGTATTGCTCCGCCGGATAGAAATACGTGTGTTTGAAAGTGTGTCCGTCATGGTCGTGCCATTTGCCAACCAGTTTTGGATATTGCTCACACCATGTCTCGAGTCGTTGAATTTGTTCCGTATATGGAGCGCGAGCATATCCGTTTCCGGGCACGATCGCTGGCTCAAAATGATCGGCCAGCGTAATCATCAGATGCAACGGCCCGCGCGGCACTCGCCGTGAAATCCTCTGCCAAAAGTAATTCGGCACCCACCTCATGCCGTAAGAAACTTTGGTGGCGACTGTTACGCTGTAAATCTCCGCTGCGCTAAAGTTTGCCATTCTTCCCTGCACGCTTGATAGCACTCCCGGTATTTCGCGTATCAAAGCAAGTCTGAACTTCACGATCGGGAGGAACGTGATGCGGATAATTCCGCGTTTCTTTGCGGGCCGGTGACGCGGACGATGGGCTTTCGTCCGCGAACTGCGATCGGTGTTTCTGCTACATGCAGGTCTTCCAACCCGCAGCTTTCAAACCAGCGGAACACCTGTTCGTAGGTATGTTTGGATTGGTATTTCGGAGAATACCAATCGAAAGTATCTAAGACTCTGGCCTCGGGGTCGGCTTGACGATTCACCGGAAACATATGATGGACGAGTCCAGCGACCGGTTTCCCAACCACGGGAATGACTCGCAACCCACGATCAAGGCGATATAAAACCGGCACGGCGACGCTCAAAAGGCGATGGAGTGCAGGCGCCGACATTCGATTTGTATATCTTCGATAGATATCGGTGAAGCGGTACCATTTGTTGTATCCGCTGTACAACCAAACCGCCATTGCGCCTCCAGGTTTCAAGTACTGGGGAAGAACCTTTACCGCGGCTTCACAATCCGGCGTGTGATGTAAAACTCCCAAACTGTAAATGCAATCGAAACTCTCGAGTTCAAAAGGCAGATGAAAGACGTCGGCCTGCAAGGCCAAGAAATCTCTGTCCGCAAGATTTCGCGCCGCGACTTCGGCTGCGGCGCTCAAATCAATGCCAACCACCCTGGCTCCCCAACGGGTTGCCACTTCGGCGAAGCGGCCCATCCCACAACCTACGTCGAGCACGAGTTTTCCATTTAAATCTTGCGGCTCGAATCCTGTCTTGATGCGGAAATGGTGCTCGGATTCGCGGACCTCGTCGCTATCCAGTTGCGTTCGAGAATATCGCCTCCATTGAAAACCGAAGCTATCAGCATAGTTTTGCGCATCCACGAAACGCGCAACGCCGTTGACGCTGGGAATATCGCGTCCGCACCCGGCGCAGTGGTATCCGGCACTCTGCTGATTCAAGGGTCGCCGGCAATTTACGCACCGTAGCAAGCCGCGAACTTCATTGGAGAACAAAGATCGAATTTGATGTTTAGCCGGGCGCATAAGTCTCCAAAGAACTTCGAAGCAAACGGGGCACAGCTGAATCAGTTACCGTAACTGGTTCCCGCTGCTGCATGATAGCCAATAGAGCCGAGGTGTAACCGACGGTAAAGTACGGAAAAAACTGATATCCTTCGGGAGCAAAAAGTGCTCCTACAACGAATCCGACAAGTGAACTGTGCAAAGCGCCCACAAACAACGTGGTTTCCGGGTTCGGATTGCGGACCTGGCGCAAGGTTCTAAGATTGGAGAACCCTCGCGAGAAGAACAACAGGTAAAGAATGAGGGCCGGAATCCCACCTTCCACGGCAATCTGAAGGTAGCTCATGTGAACTTCATGCCAGTCGCCGGAATAGGTGATGAAGTTATTGATGCCGATCCCAAGGATCGGGTATTGCTTGATTCCTCTAAGGGCCTGTTCCATCAAATATCTTCGCGCTTCGAAGGAACCGCGGGCACCCAAGTCTTCACCATTAACCGAGTCCTCCTCCGACGCCGTGGCCACCAGCCTGTCTTTGAGCGTACGTCCGGCGGCCAGCATAACCAGAAGGCCGAGAACGGCAGTTGCAACGATCAGGAATGGCCTCTTTCCTTTGACTCCGAAATGCCAAAGGCAAACCGTTCCTGCAACCATCAGGTCGACGAATCCCGCGCGTGAAGCCGTCAAAGCCAGGGTCACAGCCATCATCAGCATGGCGCAAAGCCAGGCAACTTTCTTGAGCCCACTTTTTGCACTCAGCAAGAATGCGAGACAGAAAGGAAGGGAAAGAACAATCGCAAAAGCCAGATCGTTGGGGTTTGAATAAATGCCGCCCAGAACCCCGGCAAGGCGGGGTTCAGAATGTCCCTTAACAACGGAGACCAGCGCAATCACAGCCACGCACGCGGCTTGGATAAAAACTACACGACGGAACTTCGCAAAGTCGGTGACCAACAAGAATGTGAGCAGCCACACGATATAGCATTTGGAAAAATCGATTGCGTGAGAGAGCGCGCCCCCTGGCCAGATCGGTGAAAATACGGCTGAAAAATAGAAAACGGCAATTAGCGCGAGCAGGTAACTCGATTCGCGAGGAAGTCTACGAAGGACTTGGCTGCGCAGTCCTCCGATCTTGTAAAGTCCCCACAGCGCGCAAATACCCGTGATCTTGGCCAGCGGAAAATACTTCAGGCCTGGCACCCAGTCTTCTGGCCGGGCGCAGTAAACCACAAAGAACGCGCTCAGCCAGAAGAATGCGCTGCTTGCGGCTTTGGTCCTTGCCGCCGGCAGCTTGCCGTCCGCCTCGCCGATGTACTCCAACACTGCCAAGTTTCCCCTCGCTGCTTCCACAACAACAGATTCCGAAATCTATTTGCAAACTTCTACGATCAGGTTACCTTCGGTGATCCCTAACATTGAAGATCCCGCTCTCTCGATCCGAGCCAGTGAGGGCGCTCGGGAAAAAACCCCGCGGGCCTTTGTGACCACAACATTCACTTCCCGAAAACCGATGGCCCGGCAAATTTCCTGGATAACTTCTGAAGTATTCGCTCGATAGTGCGCCGGATAAATATCGGCAGGGTCGCGCCGTTCGATGACCCTCGAGGCGAGCCATACCTTCAAACCTTGTGGCAACCGTTGGGCGATCCGGACAAAGTAGCTACGAGCGCTCGGCGTCCTGAACACGAACCACCCTCCGGACCTCAGAACGCGAAAGATCTCGGCAAAGGCAAGCGACGGATACTTCAAGTGTTCGACAACGACATTGGCCGTCACCATATCAAAACTTCCGGCAGCAAAAGGCAGTGCTTCGACGGTTGCCACCGTTCTCTTGGTAATGGTGCGATGCCGTGAAACCGCCTGCCAGTCCGGGTCGAGGCCCACAATATTCGCCTTGGATAACGTTTGTTTTTCACGTTCGTGTTCCCATTGCCAATCGAAATGCCATCCGCAACCCACATCCAGCCAGTCAGGTTGCGTCCACTGCCGCAGGCGATTTGCGATCAGCGACATGTACAAGTCATGCGGGTGCAGCGCAATATCATCATTGACACGAACCACCAGACGACAGCTCTTGGTGACGTCGCTTCCGTGCGGTGTGGCGATGTCTGTCGACGCAAGCACTTCGTAACCCACCTATTCCTTTTGCTCGAAAAGTAGACGAGCAACTATCGCTCCCACACCGACATCAATAACTAACCACCCCAAACCACCCTGCGTCCCGTGACAAAACGGGCGAAGGCTACCGCAGCCGCGGTATTCAGCACCACGAAAGTGAAAGCTGCATCGGCAATGCGGGCCACTGCCCCGCGAGCTAACCGCGTCTTGGCGATGATGCACAATCCGTAGAACCCCAACTGCAATGCCAGGGCCGCGCGGTAAATGGAATCGTGAATAAACAGCGATGTGACCAGTACCGTCAGCAGCGCGAACGGCGCGATCAGACGCAGGAGCTTGTGACTCACAAATTCGAACCGAATCGAATTCTCGCTGCTCAGCAACCATGGAGCCAGTTGCAAAAGCTGATAGTTCCCGCTCAGCGTCCTCACCTTGCGGGCAAACTCCCTGTCTCTCCCTTGATCCCCCAAATCCCAAGCTCGCGCTCTTGAATCAAATACGACCCGGTATCCCTGGCGGACAACGTTCATCGGAATGTAGACATCATCCAAAATCGTTCCAGGAGGAATCGGGACAAGCAAACTTCGCCGCACCGCGTAAAGTGCGCCGGTGGCGCCGACCACCGATCCCGAAGCCGATTCCAACTCGCGGATCCGCTTCTCGACTCTCCAGTACAGACCCATGCGCGTAGTCACTTCGCCGATTTGCGGATCTCCAAGCATCAATTCGCCGCTGGCACAACCTATGGTCGGGCCCGCAAAGTTCTCGGCCAGCAGACGCACTGCGGCGGGTTCGATTTTCTGCCGGGCATCGGTGAATACAACTAGATCGCCCTTGGCAACCAGAACGGCATCGTTGAGACCTGCGGCCTTCCCTTGTGACTGTGGCTTCACAATCACGCGGATCCTATGGTTGCTGGAGTATCGCGATAGGATCTGGTTGGTGCCATCGTTGGAGCCGTCGGAGGTCACAAGAATCTCGTAACGATCCTCCGGATAGTCCAGGTTCATTAAATTTCTTAGCTTGTCCTCAACTACGCTGGCTTCATTGCGCACAACCATGACAATCGATGCGAATGGCGTGTAGGAAGCAGTTCGCACGGGCACCCGCCGCCAATGGCTGCGCAGCCACAACCACCCCGCATATCCGAAATAGGTGTATGCGATCGTGACCGCCGCCCACCAGAAAAGCCATTTCATTGTGCGCCCCGGCCCAGCGTCACGATCTTGATGGTCTGAAACATGATCAGGAGATCCAGTGCGATCGAGGCGTTCTTGATGTAGAAGAGGTCATATTGCAGTTTTTCTTTTGCGTCTTCCACGGTGTTTCCGTACCTGTACTGTACTTGCGCCCATCCCGTGATTCCGGGCCTCACCATATGGCGAACGCCATAATATGGAATTTCCTTGGTGAGCCACTCCACAAACTCCGGCCGCTCAGGACGCGGCCCGACAAAAGCCATATCGCCCTTCAACACGCACCATAACTGAGGAATCTCGTCGAGTCGCGAGCTTCGAAGAAATGTCCCGACCCTGGTGATGCGCGGGTCCTCATCTCCAGCCCAGGTTGGTCCAGTATCGGCTTCTGCGTCTTTACGCATCGTGCGAAATTTATAGCAATAAAACGTTTTGCCCGAATGCCCCACCCGCCTCTGCGCGTAAAAGAGTGGGCCAGGAGAATCCAACATGATGGCAAGCGCAACGAACGGAACCAGCGGAAGCGCGAGCAGAAGAGCAATGAGCGCAACCGTGAAGTGCAGGACACCACGCATGAACCGGAAAACCGTGCTGAAGCGAAAACCGGTGGCAAAGATGATCCAGCTTGGATAGAGCTGTTCGACCTCAATTCGTCCGGAGACTCTTTCCAGCCACGACGTTGCTTCTTCGACATGTACGCCATTCAGCCTGAGGCGCAATAGCTCAAGCATTGGCATACTGTCCCGGCGATCCTCCATGGCCACGATCACACGGTGCACCGCCGCCTGTTTGACGCGGCTCATCATGTCGGTGGCCAGATCTTCGCGGGTAACAGTTCCTTCCATGGTGCCGCTCCAACCGACCACATCAATTCCCAACTCCGAGACCTGACGCAGTCCGTGCACCAGCCGGCGGGCGCGATCTCCTCTTCCTAGCACGTAGACACGTTGCTGCAAGAAACTCTGTTGCGCCAACCACGGGTAAACGCTGCGCCAGCCGACCAGTCCCAGGGTCAATATGACTAGACCGAACAACAACGCGGTGTTCGCCAAGAGGGCACGCGGGAAAACATGACCTACCGCCGCCAGTGTCAATGCCACAATTGCCGGAACCAGGAGAACTCGGAAGTAAAGTCCTCCTCGGGCGTCAAAATTGGTTAGCTTGTAGAGGTCGAACCAATGGGAACAAAGTAAAACCACCGTCGTGACGATAAATATCTTGTAATATCCGTACTCGAAGTTAAGCACCAGATAACTATCTTCCCGATAGCAAAGAACGGTTCCGATCAGTAGCGAAACCCACACCACCAGCGCTTCGCCCACCAGCAGAATGAGGGTGCGCACCGGATAGTAAACGTTGAACAAGCGGATCACGTTGAACCAAGTCCTTTGCCTAACTGTGACCAAAATTCTCTTGGTGATAGCCAGGATGGGACAACGACCTGGCATCCACTCCATTGAGCACGACGCCCACAATCTTCTTCCCGTAAAACTCATCCCGAGCTCGTTGCGCCAAATCAAAGGGAGTGGCGTTCGAACGTACGACTAGCAGCACACCGTCGCAGCTGTTAGCCAGTTGTCCGGCATCGGAAACTTGAACCGCCGGAGGAGAATTCAAGATGATCCAGTCGAAAAACTGTTCCACACGACTGAGAAGAAGGTTCATCCGGCCATTGGCAATGAGTTCGAGTGGATTAGCAACTACCGTGCCGGCGGGAACGAAAAACAAATTCTCCATGGGACCGCGCTGCATGATCGCGAATTCTTCACTATCGCCCATCAAGTAGTCCGACAGGCCCGGCGTGGAAGAAGTTCCCAGCGCCGAATGCAGCTTTGGTCCCCGAAGATCAGCATCGATCAGTAATGCCCGTTGTCCACGCTGTTGCACCATGGCTTGCGCCAGGTTTGCGGCGACGAAGGACTTGCCTTCGCTCCCCATGGAACCCGTCACCAAAATCTTTTTCATGGGAAATTTCTCTCGTATCTGGAAAAGCCGGGAACGCAGGGTACGGAAAGACTCTCGACCTACCGCTTCTTCCTCGTGAAAAAACAACATGGTTGCCGGGTCAGGGGACCACTCTCCCGCGGCGCAGCGCTGCTGCAGAGCCTCGAAGGTGAAGGGCGCAGTGAATGATGGCATCGTGGCCACGGACGGACTAGGATGCGGCTCGACTTCCACAGCTTCAGCCAACCGTGCAGCAGCGGCTTGACCTGCTTCGCCCGAAGTGACAGATTTCTCCAGTTCCGCTTTCTTCAACGCATCGTGAATTCGGCTCATGCTTTCCTTCCCTGGGCCATGCCCTGCTCTATATAACGCAACTGATCGCCCAGCACCTTGAGAGCTTCGAGCAACTCGAATTTGCCAGCACGCACGGACTGCGCCTCCTCTATGAAGGAACTTGATTCGGATCCGGACGATTGCAGGTCGAGGTCGATGGAAATCGCTTCCACCATTTCGGCCCTGACTATTTTCTGTCCCTCGACAAATGCGGTGACCAGGCAGTGCTCACACATCAGGTTGACGACGCGAGGAATCCCTCCTGAGTAGCGCTGGATCAATATCAGCGCTCCCTGATCAAACACATCTTGTCGGACAGATCCTGCTATGGTCAGGCGCTGCGCAATATACGACTCAGTCTCCGAAAGCGAGAGCGGTTGGGTTTTTGCCCGCAACATGATTCGCTGTCGTAGTTGGCGTAAGTGCGGTTGTCGTAACTTCTGTTCCAGCTCAGGTTGTCCCACGAGCACAATCTGCAGTAACTTCTCACTCGCCGTTTCTAAATTCGACAGGAGACGGATCTCCTCGAGAAGCTCGTCAGAGAGATTGTGGGCCTCGTCCACAATCAGTACTGCAGTCTCTCCTAACCGATAACGCTCCAGCAGCCAGTGGTTCAGCCGCATCAGCAGTTGGCTTTTTACCGTCGATTCGCACGGGATGCCGAAGTCGGCCATCATGTAATCCAGAAATTCAGGCACGTTCATGCGCGAGTTGAAGATGAAGGCGGTGCTGACGCGCTGTAAACGCAACCACTCCATGAGCTTGTTCAGCAGCGTAGTTTTTCCAGTCCCCACTTCGCCTGTGAGCAACACAAACCCTTTGCGGCTCTGGATGCCGAAGGTGAGGCACGAAATTGCCTCCTCGGTATGTGGAGTCGGGCACAAGTAACGTGGATCGGGACTCACGTTAAACGGATTGGCATGCAAACCGAAAAAAGTTTTGTACATCAGCCTAAACCTCGATCGTTTCTTCCTCAGCCGATCTTCTAAACCGGCCCAACAACATTCCGCGTCCGTCTTCATCCGCCCCTACCCAGGGAACAGCTACCAGCATGGGCAACTGCAGGGCTGCCAGCACGTCCTTTTCGTCACGGATGGACTTATCCTGGAACTCCAGCAAAAACGCCAATCCCAAGCCAACCGCGAATCCAGCGCCGAGGCCGCCCGCCGCAAACATCCATCGGACGGGGAAGCTGGGCGAATCCGCATCGGCAGCTGCATTCAGCAATCTCATCTGCTCCCCTTGCTGGTGCCGTTCCATGTCCGCCTGAACCTCCGATTGGCCTTTTTTCGCCAACAAGTCAGCGTATGATTTCTGCGCAGTTTCGTAGTCTCGTGTGAGTGCCTTGAACTGTTCCTCAATCGCTGGACTTAGGGCCACACGACCCTGATAAAGATTGATGGCGTCTTGCAACCGCTTCTGCTCCCGCGTTGCTTGCGTAATCACATCGCTGTACTGATGAATCTGGACCCGCAATTGGCGAACCTCGGGTGGCTCGTTGCTGCTTGCTTTTTCAGTGGCATCGCCACTTTGCACCGTGGCGGAATTAATCTCTTTCAGCTTCTTGCGAAGTATGGCAATGTCTCGCTTGGTCTTGGCAACATCTGGATAATCATCCGTATAACGGGCTTGCAATTCGATCAACTGGCTTTGAAGCTTGGTCAACTGCTGCTCGATGCTTTGCGGGTTGTCCGCAGACTGCGATGCTTTCCACAGTGCCAAATCTTGCGCCAGTAGCGATTCCGAATAAGTCTTATCCTGCTGCGCCCGATTCAACGCTTGGGTATTAGAGTCTAGCTGAGCATTTAAACCCATGAGGATCTTGAGGTTCGCATCCTCATCCCCGGGCAATTGACCCAGGTATTGTTTCTTGAAGCTCGCGAGCTTGCTGTCCTGCCCATCCAGGTCGCGCTTGGCCTGGTCAACCTGTCGCGAGAGGAAATCGGTTGTGTTGACCGCGACTTGTTCGCGCGCTTTCAAATTTTCTTCCAGAAACATCGAGGTGAGTTCGTTGCAAATCTGCTGCGCTTCGCGGGGGTTATCTGCCGTGAAGTTCACATTGAATCCGACCATGTCCCCGCTGTTGGCATTGTTCTGTCCCGGCTTTTTCTTCTTGGAACTCGAACTGGCATTGGAGGAACTGGAAACGCTCGGCTGCACAGGTTCGACGTCGAGATTAGTCCGGATGTCTGCAATTGCATCCTCCAAAGTCTTCCCCTTTTTGACCAGACCTAACCGCTCCACCAGGGGTTGCAACCGGTTGCGGCTAAGGACCTGCTGCTGCATGGTCGCTATGCGTTGCGTGAGGTCTTCCGTAATAACGGGCTTTACATAGCCTTCGGGAACACTTTGCCCTTCGATAAGCACCAGCGATTGCGACGTATATTTCGGCGGGAAGGCATAGGAAACGAGAAATGCCACGACCGGCGCCAATAGTAGCGGTATCAAAATCACCTTGGCGCGCCGGCGCAGGAGTGCCAAGTAATCGTTGATGCCCAGTTCGCGATTTTCGATCATTCCTGAATTCCCATTCCGCCATCACGAGGATGGCAAATGAATTAATCGATCCGGATCGGGTGAGGATGCCAATCGACACCGATCAATGCCACTTCCCGTTGTGCGGTATAGCTGCACGAAATCGAGCGGATGCAAAGCGAGCCTTGAGAACCGACGTTGCTGAACTGGTAGCTGATAAATCCGCTGAACTCCCGTCCCAGTTGCCGATGGAGGCTGCCCCCGGCGTACACGTAATCGAACGACGTTCCCTTGCCGGCGAAGAGGCTCGGACCAATCAGACTGTTGTATGTGTAACCGACATCTACGTCTGCAAGCCATCGTCGACCTAATGGACGGCCCGCTGAGAATCGCACCAGGTCCGTGGTTGAACCGGTTGAAAAACCTGATCCGTTGGTGTTGTAGCGAAAGAAAGACAACGCCACTCGCCACTTCTCGAGCCGGTAGTCAAGAGACACCCTGCCACTGAACGTAACCCGGTCGGTCGAACCCAACTGAGGGTTATGAATGTGCGTAACTTGTGGACCTCCACCAGCGATAAATTGCATGCGTCCGCTGATGCGGCGTCCGAATAACACATTCACCAGGTTGGTGTTGAAGTTGCTCCCTACCACGCTCGGGAACCTGAAGGTCTGGTACGCGTATAGCAAAGCAATCTGGTCCTTCCGGTTGAGCTGATAGTCATAGGAACCTTGCACGACGAACTGGTGGCTGTTGACTAGCCCAAAAGTGTCATCGGTAAAGTGGACGAGACCATAAGACCCGACAGCCGACACCGAGCTTCGAGGCGAGAGGAATTGAGTCGCGTCAGCGATAGCGATGTTCGTGATGCGCGGCTGTTGGCCAAACGTGGCAAATTGCCCGGGGCCTAGAATGCCAACTCCTGCCAGCCCGCCGACCAAGCCGCCGATAGAACTCAAGGCTCCAGTTCCGCCAAACGATCCGGCACCGAAGTTTCCCTCGGGCAGATAACTGAACGAGTCACGAATGGCAAATTGTCCCCGGCTCCAGGAAATATGCTGGTCCACGTCGAACAGTTGCAAGGACGCGATACCTGCCGCTCGATTGCTGTAGTAGCCGACGCCACCAAGGTAGTCCGCAGCGAGGTCATAACGACGCCTAAGCCTTTGCAGAGTAAGGCTCCCCAACCCTCGTGTGACCCCATGGACGTTCGAGCTGCCCGATGTACCTCCCTCTTCGGTATCCGCAGCTTGACTTATCAGCGCGCCGGGAATCAAAAAACTACGAGTTTCGACGCCCGTCGGTGCGAGGCCCGGCGCATTTAGGCCGACAATTGGAGGGTTAAGCTCATACGGGGGCTGGCTGATCTGAGTTGACGGGGCTGGAGGATCCGGCGCAGGAGCGGGATCCGACGGCCGACCAATCTCAGCCCGCGGCCATCCGGTCGACGGTTCTTCTGATCCGCCGTCGGACTGCGCCCAGCCTAGTCCCACCGCGACCAAGAGAAACACGGCCATGGTCACGATCTTTGCCCGAGTTGTCCTACGGAACAACAATCGTATCTCCTGGTTTGAGCACAATGTTCTGGGTCATCGCCTCGCCCTTGATCAAGTGCTTGTAATTCACCGGCAGCTTCTGCTGAACTCCGTTCACTGACCGCAGAACGTAAATCTTCTTGGTGTTCGCGAATTGCGTCAGACCAGAAGTAGCCAGGCCCTGCAACACCGTCATGTTCGGCAACAAAGGCAAAGCTCCGCTGTGTTGCACTTCTCCCGTAGCGAAGAACCTCTGGCTGTTCATCTGTGACACCACAACAGAAACTCGCGGATCGTCGAGATACTTCCTCAGCTTTTCCTGGAGAGCCGCGGCCAGTTGCATCGGAGTCAAGCCAGCCGCTTGCACGTCATTCAGCAGGGGAAGAGAAATTTTGCCATCCGAGCGGACGGGGAGGGTTGCCGTGAGCTCCGGCTCCTTCCATACTGAGACGTGCAGCGTGTCCTCGGCGCCGATCAGGTAGCTCGGCCCTGGAACGTGGGGCACACTTACATCAGTGGCCTGGGCAGCGCCAGTATCATTCGCGGTTGCCGCGGAATCGGTTTTGGATTTCGAATGGTGCAACGGCCAGGTTCCAGCCAGCAGCAGCATTGCGAATGTCAACCTAGCCCTCATAGACTCTCCTCATCTGGTTACGACGCCTCGGATTGCGTGCAGCCGATCTGCTTGAGCTTGTACAAGAGCGCTTTGTAACTGATCTTCAGTTCTTGTGCGGCCCGCCGACGGTTCCATCGAGTGCGGGTGAGCGCCTTCAGGATGAGATCCTTTTCCGCTTCGCGCGCCGCCGCTCGGGTTGCGTCTTTCAACGACTCTTGTCCCGAGTGGTCACGGTCCGATTTCCGCAGCATTGCGCGCAAACCGTCCATGGCCAATGATTCGTTCCCCAGCACAACAATGGCTTTGGCTGCGTCCGCTAGTTCCTGAACGTTGCCAGGCCAGTCATATTCACTGAATAGTTGGCGGGTGCGCTCGCTCAAAAGCGGCGTAGGGCGACCGAATTCCTGTGCAAATTTACCCAGGAAAAAATCCATAAATAACGCGAGATCCTGCTTGCGATGCCGCAATGGGGGAAGCCGCAAACACAATCCACTGATCCGGTAATAGAGATCCTCATGGAACTGACCGGAACGAGCTTCCCCGTCCAAGTTGCGCGCGCTGCCGCAGATCAAGCGTCCATGGACCCTCTTGCTTTCAGCTTGCTCCAGCCGGACGAGGGCCTCAGTCAATCTGAGCTGTGCGGCCGGACTCAAGCAGGCAATCTCATCGAGATAAACCGTGCCGGGGCACGCCAAGATATTTCCATCAGCGCCGTCAAGGTTCTCAGGCCTCAGGTCCTTGCACTCGATGAGGCGAAACTCGCGGCTGCTTCTGCGAGAAGCTGCGTGAATCCGACGGGCCACCGTTTGCTTTCCTGCCCCGTTCTCCGCCAACAGCAAAACTGGAACATCACTCTGTGAAAGCTCCTGAATCATCTCTTCCACGGCCCGCATTCCCGAGCTTGTTCCTTTGAGAAATGCTTGTGAATTTCTAAGCCGCAACTGTGACTCACTCTTCTCCGAAGAGGGTACCGGCATCAATAGACCCTCGACTTGAGAAATAGCGCAATTACGCGAACTGGAATTCACAGCCATCGGCCGCGCTGGCTCCTTGTAGTAGAAAGCAACGATTCAAACGACAAGCTTGCGCTTGACTATGAGTGAAGATAGAACCAGGTAGAAATGGGGATTTCTATCCCCAAAAAATTACATACCTTGATACCACAGAAGGGTAAAGTTTCTCGTTCAGCTCTATTAATTTTCGATGAATAAAAGTGCAAAGTAGTTCCAATCACCCGGTAACTATTGCAGAATGGGCGCGCCTGATGCGGCGTGGTCCGCTTGTTCTGTTAGTTCGCAGAATAGGTTTCACGAAGCCATCAATCGCTGAGAGCGGTGGTGCCGGAAATGTTATTCCGGTTCGTGCATCGGCCAGGGTCTCGCAGGTTTCTTCCTATGAGCGTGTTGACACACAAACCGCTTCGCCTGCTCAACGCGCCGACCGTACGAGCTAGATCGAGTACCAATCTTCGGTTTGCTGTGGTGATCATCCTGCTGGCAGGAGTTGGTTGGTTTCTGCGCTCCTGGAACTACAGCGAGATCATTCCGGCGAGGGAGAATTTCAGCTCGTTTCCTCGTCAATTGGGAGAGTGGGCAGGAGTTGATTCGAACGTCCCGCAGGATGTTCGCGCCCTGCTCGGCCCGGGGGATTTCTTGTTGCGGAGCTATCGCCCGTCTTCTGCCGACAATCCTTCGGTTGATTTGTTTCTGGCCTATTTCCCAAGTCAGCGGATTGGGGATACGATTCATTCGCCGAAACACTGTCTGCCGGGCTCCGGGTGGCTGCCTGTGGAGTCCACCGAGGTTACTCTCTCGCTGCCGGAACAAACTCCTTTCCTGGTGAATCGGTATGTGATGGCGAAGGGCACGCAGCGTGCGCTCGCGATCTATTGGTATTGGGCGCACAACCGGGCCGTGACCAGTGAATACTGGGCCAAGTTCTATCTCATCGCCGATTCCATCCGCCGAAACCGAAGTGATGGTTCCTTGATCCGGGTTACCACCGAGTTGAAAAATGGCGAGACTGCAGCCGAGGCTCAATCCAGGCTGGTGTCCGTGCTGAGTGGTCTTACGCCGGTTCTTTACCGGTACATCCCCCGCTGACCTTCAGCGCAAGCTTCGCAGCTTGCGCGGTGTGTTCAGGCGATGCACTGATTTGACGTATTGATTTGAAGATACGCTTCGAACTTCTGATGAATGGCGAGTCCCGGCTAAACATGGGAGATCCCCTATGAAACATGTTTCTATTTTACGTTCGATTGTATTCCTGACTGCCGTTACAGCGTCGATGGTGAGCTGCTCTCGCGATCCTAACGTGCGCAAACAAAAATACTTTGAGAGCGGCGAGCGTTACTTTGAAAAAGAAAAGTACCGCGAGGCGGTCATCCAATTCAGCAATGCTCTTCAGGTCGATTCAAACTTCGTCGATGCGCATTATCAACTGGCGCAGGCGTACCTTAAACTACAGCAATGGAACCGGGCATACGATGAGCTCAGCCGGGCAATCGAACTACAGCCGCACAACTATGCGGCCCATCTCGATCTGGCCAATCTGCTGATCGCGGGCAACGATCTGAAGCAGGCGCAAGCACACACGAATCTTCTACTTGAAAAGCAGCCGAATAATACGCAGGTGCACGTCGCAGCCGCCAACCTCCTGGCTGCTCAAGGCAACCTTTCTGGCGCAATCCAAGAGGCACAAAAGGCAATCGAGCTAAGCCCGCAGCGATGGGAGTCTTATCTGGCGATGGCGCGGTTGCAAATGAATGCGCACCAGTCCGACCTTGCCCGAATCAATTTTGAAAAAGCCGTCGAGCTGAATCCGAAGGCAACTCCCGCGCTATTAGCTCTTGGCAACTACTATCAATTCCGCGGACAGTTCCCTGAGGCGGAGCAGCAAGTCCTGCGCGCCATCCAATCGGATCCGAAGAATCCTGATCCTCGCGCTGCGCTGGTGCAGCTTTACATGGCGGAGGGCAAGAAGAGCAAGGCAGAGGCTTCGCTGAAGCAAGTTAAGCAAGACTTCCCCGATAACTCAGTTGGCTACCGCATGCTCGGAGATTTTTACTTCGCTGCTGGAGACACAGAAAAGGCCTTGTCTGAATATGCCTTGTTGTACCAGTCCCACCCAAAAGACATCCGGGTCAAGAAGAACTACGTTCAACTTCTTATTTTGAGCAACCGTCTGGACGAAGCTCGTAAGCTCGACGAGGAACTCCTGAAAACCAGTCCTAACGACGAAGACGCGCTGATATGTCGCGGTCAAATTCAAAATCGCCAGGCCCATCCCACCGATGCCGCCGAAACCCTGCAGGCTGTCATTAACAATGATCCCGACAATGCCGTTGCGCATTATCACTTGGGGCTCACGTTCGATGCGCAAGGGAAACCGCAGCGCGCAGAAATCGAATGGCAGAATGCAGCGCGACTTCGTCCTGACCTCGCCGAGGCTCAGCGCGCTTTGGCCGGTGCCGCTCTACGTAAGGGTGATCTGAATGGCATGGAACAGTACGCCACGAATCTCATTGCTCTCCAGCCGTCTTCTCCCGACGGGTATGCGTTGCGCGCTGTTTCCTACATCAATCGCCAGCAATTCGCCGGAGCTGAGCAGGATGTTCGCAAAGCCATAGAGGTCGCTCCTCAGAACCCGCTTGGCCATATCCAAATGGGCAATTTGAAACTAGCCCAGAAGCAATTCGGGGATGCGGAACGGTCTTTTCAACGAGCACTTGACCTCGACCCTAGTTCGCCGGATGCTCTTGCAGGTTTGATGAATACGTATCTGGCCCAGAACGCGCCCGACAAAGCCTTGGCTGCGGCCAACGCTCAGATCGCCAAGGTGCCCAGCAGCAGTCCTTTCTATGACTTGCTTGGAACCGTTTTGTTCAAGAGCGAGGGGGACCGTGACGGCGCCTTGGCCGCTTTCAAGAAATCGGTCGAATTAGACAAGAACAATTCGGGTGCGGTAACTAAGCTAGGCCAAGTGCAGGCCGCAAGTGGATCCGTCGATGAGGCCATCGCTACCTATCAAAGTTCGCTCAAGGACAACCCGCGTCAACCGAACATGTACATCCTGACAGGTGGATTGTATGAGTCCAGGCAAGACTGGGATCATGCCAGACAGATGTATCAAAAGGCTCTGGAGATCAGTCCGGAAAATCCCCTTGCCTCTAATAATCTAGCGTACGTGATCCTGCGAACCGGCGGCAACGTAGACGTGGCGCTCTCCCTGGCGCAAACTGCCCGGCGCGGCATGCCCGATTCACCCAATGCCGCAGATACTCTAGGCTGGATTTTTTTTCAGAAAGGCGCTTACAAGTCTGCGATTGATCTATTCCAGGAAGCACTGAAACTCAGCGAAAAAAATAAGACTCCGGAAAATGCGACGGTGCATTATCACTTGGGCTTAGCCTACGAGAAGACGGATCAGCCTAAGCTCGCCAAGCAGCATTTGCAACGAGTGCTGAAGATCGATCCGAACTATAGCGAGGCCGCCGACGTAAAAAAACAGCTAGCCCAGTTGGCATCGTAGACAAGCAACCCCGGCGGCACCATTTAGGATTGCGGAAGAAGGAGAAATGGGAGGATAGTTTCTGAGGGCTTTGGATCGTCCCCCAGCCGCCGAAAATTTCGCAGCAAATCAAGGGGTCCCAGGGACCCCTTGTAATTTCAACTGATTCTAATTTCCATTAGGTTTGCAAGCCCGAAAAGTGTTTCCTCTTTACAAAAAGAGCTATGCCAACCAGCCCGGTGCCAAACAGAATCAGCGTCGATGACTCCGGAACAATTGGAAAGGTGCTATTACCACCGCTTAGACCGATGACCCCTTTCCCATTCGGGCCGAACGGATCGAATACCGTCTGGCCATTCTTGACAACCATTTTCTGCGTCGTAAGTTGAACTGTCGCCCCATTCACTTGCTGGCCCATGTATGAACCTGTCACAGTACCGGAGAGCGACCACTCATAAAACTGTCCCACCGTGCTGCAGCTTACCGTGCTGGTGCAGGTTCCTATATAGGTCCAGGTGAGAGAAGTAAAGGAGCCGCTAAACACGCCGGCCGTGTTTTCGCTGATGTTAAAGGTGCCGCCAGGACCGAAGTTCGTTGCACCACCGGTGATGTTGTTTATGCCAGCGAGAGTCGCCAAGGGAGTGGTGTAGTTCACCGTCCCGGTGCACGGACTGCAGTTGAGACCACCGGCCCCAGTAACGCTAGTGAGCATCGATCCAACCGTTCCGGTCGTAAGAAAATACATTCCCGAGTGATCCTGCTGCTTAAGAAAGAGATTCCCTCCCTGATTGTCGAAGCTAGCGTCGGCAAACGCTGCCGACGAAAGACAACCGATAAACAGTGCCAGAAGAACTAACTTGCTTAGTTTCATGCCGCCTCCAAGGAACGCAGTGAGAAAGTTATTCTCTGTCCTCGGGGCTGAGTACAGGGGTACTCCACGTCAACTAACGCATGCAGTTTACCCGAAATCTGTGTGACAACACTCTCGTTGGTGGCCCACTCTTTGTCAATATAAAAGTAGAGGAGAATTGTTAAAATTAGACGACAGAACTGCTGCAGCTTCGCGCAATTAGTGAATTTCTCCCATGATTTTCACAGTGGTTCCTCGTTTTTCTAAAGACTACTTGCGAAAACCAAATTCCTGGCGGAGCATTTGATTAACTGAAAGCTGACCTGCATCCCTGGCGGGAGTAACAGCTCAGTCAATGTCCATTCGATTGCCCCGACAGACCATTCGTAACTTTCTTACGATAAAAGGGTTGCCGATAATGACTCGTCAGGCCAGACCAGTTTAAGGGTTTCGTCTGGGGAGAGTTGGAATGTCGTCGGAGTTACGGTGTTCTGCTAAGTCTTCCGGAACTAACTTCTCAAGGATCATCGACAGCTATCGCACAGTTGCATTCATTTTCCTTCTCGCTTTAGTTATGGGTTTGAACGCCTCATGCGGTATGTCGGTCCCTGCAGCGAACGCTTCCACGGGACCCAATCAGGGTTCGCCGCTCACTCCGATTTCGAGCATCGCCATATTCCCGCCCGGTACGACTCTTGCCGCGGGTGATACCTTGCAGTTCACGGCTTCCGTCAACGACGCGAGCAGCACAGCTGTTACTTGGTCGGCGAGCGCGGGTAGTGTTTCCGCTGGTGGTTTTTTTACTGCCCCCTCCGTGGCTACCGAAGAGCAAGCCCTAGTGACTGTGAGCAGCAGCGTTGACCCCAGCAAGACGGCAGTGGCTAAAGTGTCGATAATCCCGCCGGTTTCGATCCCGCCATTGTTGAATAATGAGAACCGTTTTTGCGCGGCCGGGAATGTACCCCAGTACCCGAGCAAGATGGACGGCCCAGCTCATCTGCCGACAAGCTGTTACTACACCGGTCTTGACGGCACACCTTCGCCGGGGAAGACGTGGGCGGGCAAAGACCCGAATGCTCTGTATGCGCAGGCTCAGTGTGGAGATGTAATTTTACTGACAGCTGGTCAAAGCATTACAGAGAATCCTAACTTTCCCCACAAGAACTGCGACGATGGGCATTACATCACGATCCGAACCAGTACGCCCGATGCCCAACTTCCTGCCGAAGGCACCAGAATCAGTCCCTGCTTTTTCGGCACAGCCTCGTTGCCCGGGCGCCCAACATTTCCCAACTGCCCCCCAGGTGGTTCCCAGAACCTGGGATTCAAAATTGTGCCTACGCTCGCCGGGACCCCGGTTTTTGGAGATCACCTTCGATTCATTGGAATCGAGTTCGCCAAACCCGCAGGCAAGATCTGGTACGGTCTTGGACTCACCGCATCGGACCACATCATTTTTGACCGGGTCTGGATCCATGGCAATCCGCTCGAGGAAACGAGCCGCGGAGTTCGACTGGACGATGCGCGATATGTCGCAGTGATCAACTCCTACCTCAACGAATTTCACTGTAACTCCGGTCCGGTCGGAAGTTGCACGGATGCCCATGCGATTGCCGGCGGGAGTAATCAACAAACCGGCGTATACCATGGCACATTTAAAATTTACGGAAACTTTCTCGAAGGATCCGGGGAATCGATTCTTTTCGGTGGCGCACCCAGCGTGGACACCAGCTGTGACATTGACATTGAGGGTAATTTCTTCTTCCTGCCGCTCACCTGGGATCCGGCTGATCCGACCTACGACGGCGGCGTCAACGGTCACCCTTACATCGTTAAAAATCACTTCGAACTGAAGAATGCGTGCCGCGTCCTCTTTCGCGGGAACCGGCTGATGAATGTTTGGGCTGGGTTTTCTCAGACGGGGGCTTCCATTGTAATCGGCCCAGCCTCGCAACATGGAAGTTGCCCCCTCACCTGCCAGGTGCACGACGTCACCCTTGCCTATAACTACGTCTCCAATGCTGTTCAGGCGTTACAAATCGAAAATGGAGGGAACGGTGATGGCTGGTATGGTTACGAAGGCAAAAACTATTCAGTCCATGATTTGATCGCCGATGGCCTCGATTTTCCCACCGTGTATAAGCCGGGCGACGGGCCGTTTAAGGTTGGAATCGATACCGGTCCGACTGCCCCTCCGAGCGATATTGTGGCCAATGTCGACATCAACCACATCACGCTCGTCGAGCAAGCTGCCACGGTCGCTGGGTTTCTCTCGATGATGGGCCCGACGCCGGCTGCTGAGGCGGGAATCGTCTGGAAAAACTCCGTACTGCCTGCCGGCAAGTATGCTGTGTTTTCGAGCGGTGGATCAGGAAACTGCGCCAACGTGGCGGTTTCGCCAAAGGACAAATTTGATGCGTGCTGGTCCTCGCCTTATATCTTTTCTCACAATCTTATACTGGGAGGAGACGCGATACATTACGACGTCTGGCCGGCGGGCAACATTACATATGCGACCAGTCAGGCGGCCACATATGTGAATTTCAACGGAGGCAGCCTGGGTGATTACCATCTCGCTTCGAACTCGCCCGGGAAGGGCGCGGCAGATGACGGCACGGATATAGGAGCAAACGTCGACGCCGTCATGCGGGAAATCGCTGGTATTCGCTGAAGCGGAGGCCAGTCTTTAGATGACTCCGTTCCAATTCGCTCGAGGCTGCTGCCGTGCAAACTTGAGTGGCGCACAGTGCCACACTCATCTAGTAGTCGCAGCTTCCGGGAAATTCGCACTCCCTGACGGAAGACAAGTCTTCGATCACGTCCAGCGACCATGAACTCGTTCCGGTATTCAGCACATCGACATACACGCGTCCCCTAGCGGAATCCACCGCCAGGCTCCCGGGCTGATTGTCGGCTCCCAGCAAGAACGTACTAAGCAACCTTCCATTCTCGTTGTACACGTCGATCGAGTTTCCCCCGGGATTCGCAAGATACACATGTCCCAGAGCATTGTTCACTCCGATTGCCGCGGGCGTGTAGGTCAAGGCAATCGTTTTGAATACGGTCTCAGTGGTTCCCTGAATGAATTGCAATTTTGTTCCAGCGATGGCGATCAGCCTGTTGGTGGCCGAATCGATAGCCAACACCGTTCCGAACGCAGTATTCGACACCGCGAAGGTAGTTGGATTCACTTCTTTCGACACTCCACCGGAAGTCACGTAGAGCTTTCCGGTGCGCGGGTTCGCCACCGGCGGTTGTGCGATTTTGCCTCCGGAAGAAATAGGGCCCCCGAGCAGTTTGAAATTATCCGTTTCGAACACCCAGACAGGATCGTCTTTCTTACACTCAGAAGCCACCCACATCCGTCCCCTGCAATCAAACGAGACGGCTGCCGGGCAGGCACCGATCTTCTCGGAAAAAATCTCGACGTTGTTATTGCCCGCATACACCTGTAGATCCCCGGCGGTCAGAGTTCCGGTCCAGATGTTATCGCGCTTCATATCCACACTCACACCTGCGGAAGGAGTGATGGTTTTCACAATGGCAAACGTGACGCCGTCGATTACTGTGAGGCTGCTCCCACTTGCATTTGGGCCTCCTCCTGCGTAAACGATATTGAGTGCGGGATTCACCGCGACCTGGCCGACCGAGGCGCTTGATATTGGTACTGAGGCGATAACGTTCTGTCCTGCCGCCAGTCCGACCAGTATCAAAACCAGAGCGGCTGTGGAGACGATACTTTTCGCGTTACTGCAGATCGGATTCATAACATTTCTCCCTAAGTCAAACGAAATCCTTGTTTGCTTGGATCGCCGCTAAGACTACACCATGCGCATGTTGTTGCCCTTTGGAAACCGATAATTTTCATAGAATTTTCATAAGCCTGTCTAAATTAAGACTGGCCTGCGCCGCGTCGGGTGGCGAAAATTGCGACCGGACGAACATTCGGTTGTCTAGGACGGCGCTCTATGTCTGGATGGATTGCGCTTGATAAGAGGTTGGCATATGCTAGGCAGCATTCCCTCGCACTCTGACTCTGTGATTTATCAGGCACAAACCGTTTCGCTCGCAGTGCGGCCTCGGCATTTCGACGTAAACCGCCACTCGCGGTGGCAAGCCATGTTGCTCGCGCTCATGGTTGGCTGGCTTTACTGGTCCATCCTTTTTCATCTGGCGAAACAGTGGTCGAACGATGCTAACTTTTCCCACGGGTTTTTCGTTCCCGCTTTTTCTTTGTTCGTGCTGTGGCAGCATCGCGTCGCGCTTGCCCAGGTACCGCGTCAAGCCTCTTCTTGGGGACTACTTGTCGTGGCCTTCGCGCTCTGTGTGCTTGTTGTTGGAGTACTGGGAGCGGAACTGTTCTTGTCTCGCATTTCTTTGCTGCTGCTGATTGCGGGCCTCGTAATTTTCTTCCGTGGATGGAATATGTTTCGGGCGGTCCTTTTTCCCTGGGCATTCCTGATCTTGATGATTCCCATCCCCGCGATCATTTTTAGTGAGATCACCTTTCCTCTTCAGATGCTGGCGTCAAAAGTAGCCGCCCTGCTATTACCGATAGCGGGCGTCCCTGTGCTGCGCGAAGGGAATGTAATTCACTTGCCTGCAATGACGCTGGAAGTTGCAGAGGCCTGCAGCGGTGTTCGCTCACTTCTTTCGCTGGTGACCCTCGCCATCATCTATGGATATTTGGCTGAGACTCGTCGATGGGCTCGGATAGTGTTGGCCATTGCTGCGATTCCCATCGCAGTAGCAGCCAACAGCTTGCGTATCGTAATTACTGGCCTCCTGGTGCAATACTGGGATCCGGGAAAAGCAGAAGGCTTCTTTCACACATTCTCTGGCTGGCTGGTCTTTGTGGCGTCGCTCACCATGCTCTTTCTCCTGCACCGGCTTGTGCGAATGAGCCGCAGACAGCAATGGCCGCCGAATCGGGAAATGAACTGATACTGTCCAGCGTTCGTAATTGTAGGAAATTCTCAGGACACAATTCCCAACCTTCCCTGCTTGCTGAGCTGCGGCAATGAAAATTCACACGTTATTTATATTGCGGTCACCTCAGCGTAACAAAGCACAGCTTAAACTGTGACGCCGAAAGGATCAGCCGGCGACTGTTCATCGCCTTTCGAGCACTCCGTAACTTCCTTTTTAATGCAGATCTTCTAGGAACGAACGCGGGCAGAATAGGCCGCACCGCGTCAGTGGAAGCAGGGCATGAAGCAGCTCATTTTTGTTGTGGAGACCGAAACCGAAGTTCGTGAGTTAGCGCGGCACTGCCTTGAAGAGGCTGGCTACGTCGTACGTACGTTTTCGACAGCCAACGTGATTCAGGAGGCGGAAGATAAGCACCCCGCATTAATGCTGATTGCCATGGTGATGGCGGACGGCGCCGGCCTGGACCTGTGCCGGATTATCCGCGAGAATCGCGCCTTGGCAGGAACACCGCTAGTGTTTCTCATTCCGCAGGCCGCCGAGGAATACCGCGCTTTGGCATTTGAGTCCGGTGGGGATGATTGCATTATCAAACCCTTCAACCCCCGTGAATTGGTAGCGCGGGTACAAGCGGTCCTTCGCCGTTTCGCGCCCGAGTCCTGGCGGTCCCGGATGGAGCGGGCAGACCTGGTCATCGATAGTTTAGCCATGAAGCTTTCCGTCCGGGGCAGCGAAGTGCCGACCACAAGCCTGGAGTTTCGCCTCATTGAGTATCTGGCCCGTCACCGGGGTCAGGTGTTTACCCGCGATCTCCTTCTGGATGCGGTGTGGGGGGATATGCAATTCGTGACCCCGCGTAGCGTCGACGCCTGCATTCGCCGAATCCGCGAGAAGATCGAGCCGGACAGAACGACTCCGACATACCTGAAAACCATTCGAGGTGTTGGTTACCGACTGGACGCTGTTGCCACCTGGAAACTCACGTCCAACGACGGGTGTGACTGTCTTGCGTGCACCACGCCGCGCGGGGCACCAAGATTAGTTCATTCAAACAATCGACAGAGAAGAACTCCAGCACAAAGCTGAAGCCAGTCAGCCGACCAGAGAATCAATAGCCCACACCGCCCGAGTCTCTCGCAATCGATCACTTGCTGTGTGACCTACGCGCCGCCCTTGTTACGGTGAGGTAAGAGCATCCGAATACAATTCGATCTTGCCGTTCGCAAGGTAAGTGCAGGCATTTACGCATAGTCGGACGACATCTGGATGCAGGACGTATGGACGCGGAGCCATTTAGTTCTGCGAAAAAAGTGGACAAAAAGCACTTTTTCTGGTCAGAGCTCGCTCTTCGAACCTAAAAACAAGTGGGAAATGATTACCGTTGCGAGACGCTTCAACGGTATCAACACCGTGGCACACCGATTCTCGCCATCGAGTAATTAGGGGATGCGGGCGGGCACAGTGCCCGCCGATACATTCACTTTACTTCTTTGGCTGTGATTCGGGTTTCTCCTGCTTGGGTGCGGGCATTTGCCCCTGCTCGCTGGTAGGAGGAACGATGCCCTTGATCCGCATGTAGGTGACGAGGTTTCCGTAGTGCTCCATGTTGTGACCGATGTTGATACTCAGCACGGCAAATTTCGGAACATCGTTTCCGAAAAACTTCACGGTCTGTGTAGCTGCGGCGTCAGTCATGGCATCGTAGACCTTGTCGCAGTATGCGAATCCGTCTTTGAGGGCAGCGACGAGATCGGCTTTAGACGTTTTGCTTTTCTCGATATTCAGACCAGGATTTTTCTCGCCGGAGGCAGTGGAGCAAAAAAGATACTGGGCATCGGCGAGATGTCCGATGATCTGTCCATAAGTTCGTACCGTATCGACCGGTTTGAAGCTGTAATTCTCTTCAGGCACTTTTTCAGCCGAACGAAGCAGGATTCCCTTCGTCCGTTCGTAGCCGCGCTTGTTGATGGCGCTGAACGGATTGTCGGAGGACTGCTTTTCCTGAGAAAAGGCGGTTAGAGCAAAAAGACACAGCAGAATTATCGGAAGAGGTTTTCGCATGGGGTTTCTCCTTTTCGATTGGTATGCAAGGGTACCAGAAAACTCGAAAAGGCTTGTTAACGACAGAAACGCGCCGATCCGCGCCAAACTACCGGACGCAGGCCGCACAGCCTCACATTAGGCCAATATCAAGGCACCGAGGCTTCTCTATCAACGACCTTTCTAAAATCCACCTTCCTTCCTAGCGGAGGGTTTTGCAAAGCGGCCGGAAGCGGCTTGAAGGCGAGGACCGCTCTGCCACCATTCCGCCAGGAAGGAAGGTGGGCCACGCTTTCCTTATGTTTGGGCGATCCCCGAAGGGCTTTGCATGTCGTGCTTTGGCTTGTGGAAATGGGTTGCTGTTCTGCAAGTTGAAGATTCCCGATTTGAAACGAATTGATCAAAAATGTCCTTTCGAGTAAACGGATTCATATCGCCTCGTTCTCGCGAGGCTTAGTATCGAAGATGCGCACACCTTCGTCAGTTCGCAAATTGCAAGAGTAGAGGAGGTTCTGATGAAGAACCGTGAACCCAAGGAATGGCGCAGTTTACAACGTTGGTCGAAACTACAGAAAAGGGCACAAAACGAGACAGACCGAGGCAAGCTGGCCAAGATACTCGGCAGAATGGGTCGCCTAATTATTCAGATGGAGAAAAGAGCGACTCCGCTGGTTAACGAAGCACACCACGCATTGGTCTTAGGGTTGGCAGGCAACGAAGACCGAGGTGGACGTGCACCCCTTCGGACAAGGGTTCTGATCAACTAAAACGAAGGGCAGGGATTAGTCCAACCTGCCCACAGACTAACCGAGTGCCTCTCCTCATCCGAACACTCAGCACTTGTACCGAAAGATCACTTCGCAGACGTATGACGCAGAAAGGCTTTCCCCGACTGCTGAACCGGCGTCTGATTGTTGTCTGCCGCCTGGGAAAGAGTGGTAATTCTGTCGCGCCAGATGATGATGCTGTCCTTCGCGGCCTGAGTATCGGGAGCATCGGGTGCCAGTTCCACGTATTGTTTCATGTGAAGAATGGCCGTGTCGTAGTATTTCTGCTCGCCCGCTAAAGTTGCCAGATTGAACTGCCCCTCCGGCCAGGTGGGAAAAATATCCAAAGCGGCTTGGTACTCCTTGATAGCCTTTTCGGTCTCTTTCTCTTTGAAGGCGTATTCGGCCAGGACCTGGTGCTCACGGGCCGCTTCGGGCATAGCCGGCTTTACAGCAGCCTCGCGCCAAGCTTTGGCTTGCACTCGGAATTGCTGCAGGGTATTGTCCTGCTGAGTTTGTGCTTGCTCGCGCGCGGTAGCGGCAAGATAATGCAGGGCCGCGGCGAACTTATCGGCGTTGTAGATCAGGACGCAGTCTTCGCGATCGTGGCTATAGTCTTGCCAGCTCACGGTGCAATAGCCGGGGCGAGCCTCATCTCCTCCCACTCTGACAGAAATAACTCGCGCCAACGCAATGCCGAAATGGAAGCGCTTGTCCGCGGATGAGAAGCGAAGATACTGACCGTCGAGCTGCTCAATCGAATACCAATGCTTCATAGACTCGGTGATCCATTTTGTCGCCTCGGTCTGGTCGGCTGGGACCTGGTCTTTTTTCTTGGCCAACAGGGTGACAGGGAGTAGCAAAGATAGGGCCAGCAAAAACGCCGTCATGGCTCTGGCATTTCGATTTGGACAACTCATGTGAATTATTCTCCGTTTTTCTGAGCGTTTCAGCATTCAAGCGTATAAGCCGGATCTCCGGGAGCGCTACGAGAAAGCCGCTCTCCGGGTTCCTTTCGTAACTTCGCATTACCGGGGTCCTTCACCTAGTCTCTATTCAAACTCACGCCTGATAGGAGAATGACTTGCCCGAGTACCATTCATCGAGACTTCCGCTAGGCAAAGAGTGCGGATTCACTCAACGCACCCACCGCGTTGCCGCCTACAGACATTTGCGGAACGGAATCCTTCTGGCAGTGCTGTGTTGGCTGGCGTTCTCCGCGGGTACTGTTTCGTTGTGGGCCGATACTTGCTCCTACACCTACAGATGCAGCGGCCCGCAGTGCGCCGCGACCATGGGAGGCATGAGCGGGACGCGCAGCCAGTCCGGCGTGACCTTCGCTCAGTGTGAGGCGGCCCGGCAGAGCGCTCCGAGTTCGACCCGTTGCGTATGCACATCGGACGGCGCGGGCGCTTCCGGAACGGACATACCAGTGGCTACGGGTAATCTTACGCAAGACCTGGTGAGTCTGGGCGCGAACGCCATGATCATGAATATCAAGAACCCGTATGTCGGTGTGTTCATGCAGCACGCCACCAATTCCTTTCTGGTCTCGTTGTTCAGCAATAGCCAGGCGGATACGGACCGGCAACGGCAGATGAACGAACAGCGACAGATCATGGAACAGCAGCTATTGGAGCACCAGCGAGAGCAGGAACGGCAGCGGCGTATCGCCGAGCAGCAACGTCTCGATGCCATGTTTGCTCGCCTGAACCGCGAACTCAAGTTGGAGGGCATGCCGTTCAACCTCACGCTGAAGGCCATGAACACGAAGACTGACCTGGAATTGAAAAGTATGAACTCCGGTGGCCCTGATGACCTCAAATTGAAAATCAGCAATGCCAATTCAGCCTCATACGGACTGAAGGGTCTTCCCGGAATTTATGTGGGCGGGCCTGCGGGATCTGACGGATCCGCAGTCAATCAGCAGTCCGTAGCGGGCGACCCAGCAAACGGCACGGCGCCATCGGCCAACCCGAACCTGGTCTCTGGCCCAGGTTCAGGCACGACTGGTCCAGGAATACCCGGCTTGCCTGGCATCTATCTGGATGGAGTTCAACCGGGCCAGGCACCGCAACTGGCTCAGGCCGCTGAAAAGATGTCAGGACCGGAACGTGAGGTCGCGGAAGATGCGGCCTTGCAAGCCGCACAAAAGAATCCTGCCGCGATGAATGCTTCTCAGGATCCCCACGTGCAGGCTTTCCAGCAAACGGTCCAAGGCTATGACGAGGCGGCGGCCGAGGTGAAAAAGGCTCAACAGCAATTGAACAATGAGCAGGCAAACGTGGACGCCGATCACGCGGTACTCGACATGGCCCGCAGCAAACTGGAGTCCGTCACGGCCACGGAGGCACAACAACAGGCATACCGTCAAATGATTCAGGCGGCGAAGACGGATGAGGAAGCGGCGGCCGCGGGCCAGCGGATATTCGACAGTGCGAACGCTACTCTCGCAATCAGCCGCACCAGGGCAGCTTCTGCACTGTCTGCATTGGCAACTCCGCCCAGCACGGCGACTAACACATCGGTTGTCGATCTCAGCCGTGCAACCACCTTGCAGCCAACCCTTCTGCGGGCCTCATCAGCTCCAGCTCCGACTCCAATTCCGGCGTTGGCTCCGGCCCCGTCATCCGCTGCTGCTCCCAAGGTGACCCCGCCGCAGCCCAACCTACCGCAGCTCTGTACTCAGCTCACCCAGGCGCAGGATGCCTTGCGCCGCCTGATGCGCACACAAGAAACACAGTCTCAGAACCGGGAACAATGGGAAAAGGAAATCGACGACGATGCCGACGATGCCTTGAAGCGCGGGCTCGATATGGTTCGCGACTACGGCGGCAAGAAACTAACCAGGCATCTTGAAGAATTGATCAAGGGACAAGACAAGGAAATCGAAGCCCTATACTTGGAAATCTCAAACAAAAAAGGCTCCGAGGTTGGAGAGCTGCAGAAGAAATTCGAACAGATGGACTTGTACAAAGCCCGCCTGCAAGATGCGTTGAAGCGCGCCGAAATCGACAGGGGCCATCTGGATCAACTGGCGCACGAACGCGATTTCTTCGAGTGGACTCACAAACGGCCCGATGACTTGAAGGGTGCCATGGAGGGCGTCCAGCAGCTTGCCGACATCCTATTGGACGACCCTGCGGTCAAACATGCGCTGCAGCTTTCGCCCGAATCCGTTACTTTTATCAAGTCAGTTGGTTCCCTGATGGACTCCGGCTACGACATCTACGCGGATTACCTGGGAGCCCAGCAGATTAAACAGTTGAATCAGAACTCGGAGCAGTATCTCCTGGCAGTGAAGGCGCTGAATCGACGTATCCACGCGACCGTGGCGCAACTGGACGCTTACAGGATTCAGACTCCCGAAGGCTTCAGTTGCACATCGTCAGAGGCGGAGATCGTCGGAAATAATATTCCCTAGCATTGAAAAAGGCTGCGAATTGGGCCGGCGCTCGCCATTATTGACGCGCTGTTACGGTTCCGCCCGCTGACGGACGAGGGGGATGGTAGGGCAGTGCGCGCAAGGTACTGCTGTCGCCACCCCCAACAGACTGTTTGGCCCGCCGGAGCAGTTGCTCGCTGCGAGTGCGGGTTCCCGTCGTGCGCCGCAAAGCAGTCGCCAGTCGCGTCATAGGCGTTTCCTCGCAGCTGAGGACCTTAGCTCATTCTGGGCCGCGCTTCAACCGTTACTGGAAAGGTATGCCGGAAGCCCGAGTGAGGCATGTGATCAGGAGCAACTTGATCACATCGATGCTTCAAAGATCGTGTCGCCCGATTCCGCAGGGCGCCTCTGCAATCGTAGGTTCGCGGATGGGCCCTGACGCCGGCTGGGTCAGCTCCAGGATACGAGCGCACTATCCCGTTGTTGACGTAACCAGCGTTTGCATTCAAAGCCCCCTTCCAAAGCTCAATGATCGATATGGCGACGTTACGCCAATCACTAGTAGCCGAGGTTGATTAGAATTAATTGATGTTCGAGAAAGTTGAAACCGCTAGACTCAGCCTTAGGAAGCCAGAGCGCGGAGACGCTGCTGCAATCTTTGCCAGATATGCCAGCGACAAGGAAGTCACTCGCTTATTGGCTTGGCCTCGCCATACCACTATCCAGGCCACGGATTCATTTCTGGAATTGAGTGACGCAGAATGGTCGAAGTGGCCACTGGGACCGTATGTTATCGAGTCACGTCAGGACAAGACTCTGCTTGGCAGCACCGTTTTGGTGTTCGAAACACCAGGCTGTGCCGCCACGGGTTATGTCCTCGCCAAGGATTCGTGGGGCCAAGGGTACGCGACCGAAGCACTAAGAGCAGTGACAGAGATTGCGCGAAATGCCGGCGTCCTTCGCCTGTACGCCCTTTGTCATCCCGAGAATCTGGTTTCCGAGCGCGTGCTCCAAAAATGCGGCTTTAAACTTGAACGAATCTTAACAAGACACTGCAAGTTTCCAAATTTCAGAGAGGATGATCTTTGGGATGTGCTCCGTTACGGCATTCAGCTCGGAAGATGAGCGCTATGGCGGTTTTTCGCCAACTGACGCACGGTCCGGGTGGCCGACAAAGGCTTGTCATTCGTGTATCGTGGGCAGCAGAGTCCAGCTCAGGGCAGGCTGTCGAAAAACATATAGATCGCAGCAATGCGACCGTTCCGGGCAACGACAAAATCGGTTCCCGCGTAAACTGGAGGTTTGCCGGGAGTGCCAGATACCCATCGAACCCGTCCGGCATCACTTAACTCCTCGGGAGGGGAGAGAGGCTGGTATTTGAAATCTGGATGTGTTGCTTTTATCACACCAGCAATACGATCAATCTCGTCACGGCCTCGGTAGACGCCTCCGTTGGGATCGTAGAACACACCATCTTCATTCCAGATGTCGTCGATGGCCGCGCGACGACGCACGGGGTCATTTTCGCCAAATACGTCGCTCAGATTACGAAGCAGCAAGGTCGATATGCTGTAGGACATGGCTTGTCTCCTCTCGTCATCCGATCCCGAGGAAGGGAATCGGCTTCGCTGTCTAGATGCGCGCATCCAAGGAAAGTTGCAGCACGACGGGGTGTTCTGATTGTTCAAATCATTGACTATCTATCGCAGACTATCGCAAACAGCCATTGCACTCGTTGAAAATTCGACAGTGGCGAGGGAAGGGCAGCAAAGCCCCAGATCAAACGGAGATAATAACACCGACAGAGTGTGACCAGGCGTTGTATCGGCATCCTCGCCTCCCACACCCTTGCCAAAAACGCAAGGATGGGGCACCCATTGGGTTGTTGGGTTTATGGAAGGGAAAACTCGAACTTGGGCGAGGACGTCCTATTTCAACCCCGCCCCCGAGATTTTTTCCCAGATGCCGCGCCTTCGCGCGGAGCTGTTGCCGCTGGCTTTTTCTTTCCTTCCATTTCAGCCAGACTCTGCTTCAGCGCTGACATCAAGTCGACTACTGGGGCCAGCTTCTTAGGTTTCTCAACCTCGGCAATCTTGCCGCCTTCCAGTTTGGTCTGGATCAGGTTCTTGAGATTGTCCTGAAAGGTGTCGTGATATTTCTCGGGATCCCATTCGGTGGCGAGGGCTTCGATTAACTGGTGCGCGACTTTGACTTCAGCATCTTTGAGTTCAACGTCGGGAGCGCCAAAGCCTTCCACCTCCCGCACCTCTTCTTTGTAGTACATCGTATGCAACATCATTCCGCCATCGTGGGGGCGCAGAAAAACCGTGTACTCACGGTTGTGCATGGTCAGTTTCGCGATGGCAACGTACTCGCTCTCCTCCATCGCCTTGGTGAGCAACGCGTAGGGGCGGCGGCCGGCTTCGTCTGGAACCATGTAATAGGAAGATTCGAAGTACACGGGATCGACCTCGCTGGATTTGACGAATTCGAGAATCTCCATCGTTTTGGCGGTTTTGGGCTCGATCTTCTTAATTTCCTCGGGCTCGATGACTACATATTCATCCTTGCGGTACTCGTAGCCCTTGACGATTTCGCTACGTTCCACGACTTTGCCGTCGGCGAGACAAACGTATTGCTGCTTCAGGCGGGACAGATCATCGCGGTGCAGCATGTTGAAGGAAATGCCTGAACTGCGCGCGCCGGAGAACAGCTTCACCGGCATTGAAATCAAACCGAAGGTCAGATAGCCTGACCAGACCGAAGCAGCCATAGTTCACCTTTTAAGCATGAGGGTGCGCGGTATCGCAGATTCCACAAGCCTGCGCTCGTGAGTTTAAACTACATCGAAGTCTTTGATGCACCAAGGTCGCCCCGGTAACCCAGAGTGAAAGCACGATACACTGGGGCGGAGCTGGGCGCAACCCTATCCATAGTAGTATCGGCTATGGTTCGCCCGTGCCGGACATTTTTCCTTGGTCGCCAGGGCATCTTGGCCATCGCCTGGGGGCGGGACGTTCCCACGACGGCCGCCGGGAGGGCGGCGCAACAAGAACCTGAATCGGAGCGAGAATCTTCCTAGTGTCTAATTTCTCGACTGCTTTCCTCGTCACATTAGTGTTCGCCTCACTGGCCCGCTGGGTACGAGGGGTCAGTTTTGGCGGCGCGATCGCAGGAGCCGTAGTCTGCTTTCTGCTGTACGTCGGAGCCGGAGTTGGCGCATTCGTGGCCTTGGTCTTGGTGTTCGCCCTAACCTGGACTTGCACGCGCTTCGGTTATCGGCGGAAAGAAAAACTAGGAACCGCCGAGAAGCTCGATGGGAGGACCGCGTGGCAGGTTCTGGCCAACCTTGCGGTGGCTGCGGGTTGTGCCGGATTGTCAGCCGTCACTGCAAGGAGAGCAGTCTTCCTTCTCGCGCTTTCAGCCGCACTGTCAGAAGCAGCTGCGGACACGGTTTCTAGTGAACTCGGGCAGGCTCGAAGCACAAGTGCCCGGCTGATTACGACTTGGCAAGAAGTGCCAGCAGGCACGGACGGGGGCATAAGTTCGGTTGGGACCGCGGCTGGCATCGCAAGTGCGGCGGTAGTCAGCCTGGTGTGTGTCATAACCGGGCTGATACCTCTCAGGTGGCTGGGCACTTCCATCATTGCCGCACTGGCTGGCATGATCGCGGACAGCTTTTTGGGCGCCTTACTCGAACGACGCAAACTACTGAACAATGATGCTGTGAATTTCCTTGGCACGCTAATCGCGGCAGCCACCGCTTCCCTGCTGGTGATTCCATGAGACGTAGCAAGCTACCTCTCTACAGCGTCCATCAGGTCATGTCCGGCAGTTCCTTGAACCTTCCATTCTTGCCATGGAGAATCTACAGAGAACCCTTGGAACCGATCCAAGCATCCAAACTGCTTGGAGAGAATTTCTCGGCTCTGAACCAGTAGCAGAAGTAGATCAAGTTGATGAAGATTCGAACGCTAATCGTAGGTTATGTACTGGCACTGGCGCTCTTTCTTTTTGCGCAGCGCCATCCTGGCTCCTCGTCCCCGACCGGGTTTCAGGCTGTCGTGGATCTGACGCACTCGGTCGATGCTCGCGGGGCCTACCAAGCCGCTTCATCGCCCGAACAATTTGAAACTCGCATCGATGCTCCCGCCTATTTTGCGCGTGGGCTCTGGACCCTGGATCAGATCCCTGCGGAGCGCCTGCTGGCACCCCTGGTTGTGCTGGATGTGAGCGCGAACATTCAAAGCCATCCTGACTACCAGGTTTCGGTCGAAGACATTGCCCGATGGGAGCGGGCCCACAGCCAGATTCCTTTAGGCTCCGTAGTAATCGCGCGCACTGGATGGGATTCGCGTTGGCGCTCCGTCAAGGACTATCGCAACGCCGACAGGAAGGGCACAATGCACTTCCCCGGATATTCTCCGGATGCGGCGAAGTTTTTGGTGGAAGGGCGCAACGCTATAGGTGTCGGCATTGACACATTGAGCATTGACTACGGTCCGTCGAAAGATTTTCCCGTCCGCCAATACACGCTGGCTCATAGCGTCTATCAACTGGAAAACGTCGCCAACCTGGATCGCGCGCCGATAGCCGGTGGAACGGTCGTGGTTGCTCCGGCAAAGCTGGAGAGCGGGCGCAGCGGCCCGGTTCGAATCCTCGCGCTGCTGCACTGAATACGGATTCCTACCTTTATCCGGAATTCTTTTGCAGCTTTCACTCCGCAGCCTTCATCAGACTTCTGTAACCCAATCCCACCACCCGAGGCCAAGATGAGCGACCCGCGCTATCCCATCGGAAAATTTAAGTTCGACGCCCCCACTGACGAGGCCCAACGAAACAAATTCATCGACGATATCGAACAGGCCCCAGCAGCATTGCGCGTCGCCATTAAGAATCTCTCTCCGGAGCAAATCGAAACACCTTATCGCGACGGTGGCTGGACGGTGCGGCAAGTTGTGCATCACGTGCCCGAGAGCCATATGAATGCTTACATTCGTTTTAAGCTGGCGCTCACCGAAGATGAACCCACGGTCAAGCCGTACATGGAAGACCGGTGGGCGGGTACGCCGGATGTCGAGTCGACACCGCTGGAAGTGTCCCTGGCAATGATGGAGCCGTTGCATGAGCGATGGGTTCGCCTCTTGCGCCATCTAAAGCCGTCCGATTGGAAGCGGACTTTCCGCCATCCCGAGGGAGGGGTAATGCCTCTGGAGAGGAATCTGGCGCTCTATGCGTGGCATGGCAAGCATCATGTGGCGCACATTACGGAGTTGAGGAAGCGGATGGGGTGGTAAGAGTTACGAACTTGCATTGTCCTATTGACCAAATGGACTGTGGAGACGAAGCTAGCTACGTCTCTACAGAAACCAGACTGGTCACACCGGTATCTGTAGTCGCCACACCATGTAACTGACGGCCTCGCGTAGAACCGCTTCCGCGCGCTGCCATAACGAGTGCGGTCGCGAATCGAGGCGCGGGGAAACGGACACCTGTATTCCCTCGTGCTCGAGCAGTTTGCGGATGCGGAAGACGTGATACGCGTCACTTACGGCGACACAACTGTGCAGGTGATTGGCACGCATGATCACGGCAATCCGTCCGGCAGATTGTGCCGTATCCGAACCATGAGTTTCCGCAATCAGATTAGAGTCGGGGACGCCACGATGCATCAGGTAATCGTGGCCCACCCCGCCCTCACTAAAACTGGGATCGGCCGCGGCCCCGCCAGTGGTAATCACCACCGGAGCAATGCCTTGCTGGAACAGCTCGAAGGCGTGGTCGAGCCGGGCGCGATACACTGGAGAAGGACGCCCGGAATACTCAGCGGCTCCGAAGACTATGATGGCGTCGGCGGGATGAACTTCGTGTCGTGAAGCCTGGCCTACGATTCCCACACAAATTGAAGCCAGCCAGATGAGAACCACAGCAACTGCAAAAGCCCCTACCCACACCAGCCAGTGGCGTCGAAAAGGCCGTTTCGCAGCTGCTTCGCTCATCCTTGTGCGAAGAATTCGGAGATATCCTGAGCCGCAATCGCGCCTTCTCGCATGATGCGCCAGCGGGCTTCCTCGTCGGTGAGGTCAACAATGGTGGAAGCTGTTTCGTGGGGCGAGGCGCCGCCGTCCACGATGATGGAAATACGATCCTGCAGTTGATCGCGGACCGCTTCTGCGGTGGTGCACTCCGTCTCCCCGCTCAGATTGGCCGAGGTCGCGGTGATGGGAATTCCCGCGGCTTGCACCACCGCCAGCGGAATCTTCGCGCTGGGTATGCGCAGCGCCACGTTGCCAGTGTTGGCGGTTACTTTCAAAGGCAACCGCGATGCCGCTCGGACAATGATGGTCAGCGGTCCCGGCCAGAAACGGCGCGCCAGTTTGTAGAACTCGTCAGGCAGCGGCTTGGCCAACTCTTCAGCTTGCTCTTCGCTCTCGATCAAGAGTGATAAAGGCTTATGCCGCGACCGCGACTTGATCTCATAAACGCGATCGACGGCACGCAGGTTAAAGGGGTCGGCGGCCAAGCCGTAGAAAGTATCAGTAGGCATGCCCAGCACCAGGCCGGCGCGAATCTGGTCGGCCGCATACCGGATGAGCGACGCCTCCGGCTTCTCGCTATTTATCTTGACGATTTCCGCGCGCACACGTTTCCTTCCCAGCAATGTTCTGAATCCGCGAAAGCTAACATACCACGAGGCTACTCTGCAAGGAGAGATAAACGCGCGTAGGGGGCAGTTTGAAATAGTTCACGCGAGATTCCTCGCCCGGCCGGTGAACGCGCGGGGCGCCGGAATGACGATTTCAAACAAGAGTCAAACTGACCCACTACCCTGGAGTGTGGGGCCAGTTCTTCGCCCTTTACGTTGCAGTACCTAGCCGGACACGATAACATCAAGACCACGTTGCGTTGGTTGCACTCGCGCGAATAGCTGATGGAGAGTACTGTTTGCGCGGCTTGGGAATCTCGAGGCGCCGAAAAATCGTGTAGAATGCAAAAGGCCGGTGCAGTCGGAGAATGCCTTCTGACGCCGATTTAGGGTTACTTTTTGAGTACGGACTGCGGAAGTGGTGGAACTGGCAGACACACCATCTTGAGGGGGTGGCGCCGAAAGGCGTGGGGGTTCAAATCCCCCCTTCCGCACCAGTTTTACAGCCCTCTCCATCGTTCATTTGAATTCACCCGGCTCGTGTGTCGCCCCGCACAAGTGTTCGACTACCTCGTTCATTCGCCGGCGAGCTATTTGAAGCCGTCGCAGTGCGGTGGGCGGGCTAATTCCGAGAATCCTGGCTGCTTCTGCAACGCTGTGCCGTTGAATATCGCAGAGCAGGAAGACTTCCCGACAACTCCGACGCAACTGCAGCGCGTGCATTAACACAGCCTGCATCACTCCTGATGAAATTTCTTGATGGCGAGCGAATAAATGCCGCCTAACGCCCTGTGCCTGGAGTAGTTCTGTCATAGCGGTTTGTCACCCTGATTGGTTGTCTGCGTTGACGCGCAATATCATTACCTGCAATGTCCCGAAGTACCGGAGCCGTTACGAAACGGCTCCGGCGACGTATGGAAGCACGATGCCCTTCCCCCCTGCGGCAAGGTCTTCCATTCGGGATGCTGGGACCGGCAAAGCGGTTTGCTTCGGACGTCCAGAACAAGAAACGGGATTGCTTTCCAAGTCACGCGCACCTGGTTCGATGTGCATCGGAATAGTGCATTGAAGCCGAATTTCGTTTCAGGCCCGCAAGAAAATCCCGCCGCGCCTGCTGGCATCAGTGTTGGCCTGGCCTTGCTCCGCTGGGGAGTGGGTGTAAAATAGCTGCCACTTGGGCGCACTGAGGGGCACTGTCTTGCAATTCCACGAGTTCGATCAGTCTTACCTGGAGCGGCTGTGTTCGGGCGATTTCCGGACAGAGAACCATTTTGTTGCCTATTTCAGTGAGCTGATCCAATTGAAACTACGTTCCCGGGTAAATTCTTCTCATACTGTCGAAGATTTGCGACAGGAAACCTTTGCGCGTGTCTTCGTTGCGTTGCGCAGTGAGGGGAGGTTACGACAGCCGGAACGGTTAGGAGCCTTTGTGAATTCCGTTTGCAATAACGTGCTGCTTGAGCACTATCGTTCAGCGTCGCGCGAGAATCCGATCGATGACGAAGAAAGCCAGAATGTCCCCGACCCATCGCTCGACGTAGTGGCGATTTTGTCACATAAGGAGATGGAGCAAAACGTGCGCCAAGTTCTCGATGAATTATCGGAGAGAGATCGGCGTCTACTGCGCGAGATATTCCTGGAAGAGCGGGACAAGGACGCCGTATGTCAGGACTTTGGGGTAGACAGGGATTATCTCAGGGTCCTGCTCCATCGTGCCAAGCAGGCCTTTAAGGCAGTGTATTTAAAGAACATGCCATCGGGGATACGAAGCACCGCGGCAGGCTGAACCGGGTGAAACGGTCTATCCGGTTTTGTCACTATCCATACGAGGGGGATTTGCAGAAATGGACCATGGCGAGTCGGTCAGCTTAATGGCTGCGGAGAAATATCTGCTCGGCGAACTCTCGCCCGAATTGCGCGAGCAGTTCGAGGAACATTTCTTTGAATGCCCGGAGTGTGCCTTGGATGTCCGGGCGGGTGCGGCGTTGGTGGAACACAGTAAAGTCGTGTTGTTGGAGCCAATTACCGTTTCTGCCGTGGGTGCGGCGCTTCCAGGTGCCGCAAAGCCGGGTTGGTTGTCGTGGTTGCGTCCTGCCTGGGTGGTGCCAGTTCTTGCTGTGCTGCTGTTGGTGATTGGCTATCAGAATTTGGTGACATATCCCAAGCTGAAGGGCGAGGTTGCCGTGATCACCCGGCCTCAGATTCTTGCCTCGGCCTCATTGATTAATGCCAATACCCGGGGCGAGGGTAAGACTGTGGTAAGCGCACGACAAGGTGAGCCGTTCCTCTTGTTCGTGGATATTCCAGCGGACCCCAGATTCTCTTCTTATTTAGCGGAGTTGGATGGACCAGCCGGAAACTCTGAGTGGTTGCTTTCGATTCCTTCGGAAGCGACTAAGGACACGGTGCCAATCCGCGTCCCGGCGGACCATCACGGAGAGGGTGTGTACACTCTCGTGGTGCGCGGGGTAGACTCGTCGAAGCCGAAGGGCATTGAAATCGGCCGCTATCCTTTTGAGTTGCAGATCCGAAACTAGACTCGAATTCAGTTTCTCGGAATGCCAGGAGACCTCGATGGCTACAAACATGAATAGAGTTCACTACTACCATGCGGACGCCAGTGCGCTGGGCGGACACATCCGGCGACCCTTCGACCGTCCTATTCCGGTGCAAGCTGCTGTGTCCCTGCCACCGGTTGGGGGATTTGTGGAGGCGCGCGGGTGCAAGGATCCCGAGGAGTCCCAGGTTAACAGCATCGTTTCCTTCGGGAACGCCTACAGTCATGTTTCCGGCAGCGTGAATAAAGACACTGGCGCTCTTACCACTATGGTTACGTCGACCGTCGAAAACTTCAACGTGCTTGATACCTTCACCGCAGACCGCATGGTTGCGCAGATATCTCTAGATCATCCGCCCGGAGGCTTCATCCCTAAAGTGAACCTGATCGGAACTCAGTTCGAGAATGTCCGCATTGGTGGCAATCGCGTAGAAATCATTCTTGATCTTGACATTTGCAGCCATAGCAACGACGGCGAGTACCCTGACCAGCGCTGCATGTATGATCGACAGTTCCTGTCGAAAGTAGGAGAACAGTACCGCCGCATCAACGACACGAAATCGATGCCAGACTGGATTGAAGACAGGACGGTTCCACAATGGGTGCAAAAACGATATCAGTGGGATGATTCAAAAGACGCACTGAGTGAAAAAGGCTATGTCCTATGTTCGGTCGTCAAAGAAATTCGCGGAAAGTTTCCGGGGAAGCACTATCACAACATCATCGAGATACCCGACTTTGGCAAGATCTTCCTGGGCGAACTGATTGTGGATTGCGGTTCCTTCCAGCTCATTATGGCGAGGCTGGAGTTGGGAAGTCCGACGGAAGCATGCATCAGCGCCTCAGTGGGCAAGGCGAATGGCAGCGGCGGTGGAGGCGGCGGTTAGGTCGTAGTTCACTTGCGTTGTGCTTCGTCTTTCTTGCGTGTGTCCGTGCGAGAAACCCACAACTGGAGTTCGAACAAGCTCAGCAAATCTTCTTTCACGGTAATCTTACCGGCGCGCAAGAACAAGCTGAACGTGGTTGGCGATATTATTCCTCGCGTGACCTCGTGCGGGCTTGGGAGTTTCGAGTTCTGGATGCCAAAGTCCTGGCTTGGCGCGGAATGTACAGCGATGTCTTTTCAGTACTGAACGCTGAACTTCCCGCCTCCCTCAAGAATAGCGATCTCGATTTCCAAAGGCGAGCACAGGTAGGAATCGCCTACATCGGAATGCACCGGCTTGCAGAGGCGGAGACAGTATTGGCCGAACTGGAGAAGAACTGCCTGACTTCAGGCAGTGATGTGATTGGCCAGGTTTTCATTCCGCTAGGCATGCTTCAAGTGGAGCGAGGAGAATACAATCGCGCCCAAGTGCTTTTCGAAAAGAGCCTTCAGTTCGCTCGCCAGCGCAGAAATCGTTTCTTGGAGGCAGTGGCATCGTTGAAGTTAAGCAATACCGCCTTGCAGCAAGAGCATTTCGAGGAGGCCATCGACTGGTCCAATGCGGCGTATAACGCTGCCAAGGAGCTCGACGCGAGGCTGATTATTGAAGTTGTCGAGGGAAACCTCGGCTGGGCCTATTACAAGATGGGCGATTCCGAACGCTCGTTGAGCCTGTATGTTGAGGCAATTCAGCACGCAAGAGAACTGGGAGATTTGTTTGACGAGGTCAAATGGCTCACCAACACAGGATACGTTTATCTGGATGCCGGCAAGTTTGCCCTTGCTGAGGACTATTACCGGCAGTCGCTGGACCTGGCGCGCAAGCTCGATAGCAAGGAAGACATCCTAAATGCCCTCGTCGCATTGGCGTTTGTAACGGTTCAGACAGGGCAACTGGATCTGGCAAAACAGTACAGCGGGCAAGCCATCGCACAAGCTCATGCGGACGGCAATCGCGTGGATGAACTCTATCCCTTGCTTGTGAAGGGGCAAATTGCTTTCCGCAACGGAGACCTTAGTCAAGCCGAGCAAACATTCCTGGAAATTGCGACCGATCCGAAAGTGGATCCCTCACTACAGTGGGAGGCGCAGCACGAACTGGCGGGTATTTACGAAGATGAACACCGTTTCCCCGACGCGGAAAAGGTCTTTCGCACGGCCCTCAGTTCATTCGATGCCGCGCGCACTTCGCTCCACCATGAAGATTTCGAGCTGCCCTTCATGACCAATGCCACGCAGCTCTACGACGATTACATTCATTTCCTCCTGCAGCGGGGGAAAACCGGAGAAGCACTGCAGGCAGCCGAGTACAGCCGGGCTCAGACCCTGGCCGAGGGCCTTGGCTTATTACAGAAGAGTCCGCACCGAGTGGCTGCGGCCCTCGATCCGCGGCAGATCGCACGGAATGCGGGCGGCACAATCCTTTTCTATTGGCTGGGTCCGAAGCAGTCCTGCTTGTGGGCGGTAACGCGGGACCGAGTCAGGCTATTTCAACTTCCACCTGCGTCTGAGATTGACGCCGCTGTGCAAAGCTATCGCAAGGCTCTCTTGAGTCCTCGGGACGTGCTGCAAACGGCGAATCCGGAAGGCACAAAACTTTTCGAGATGCTGGTCGCTCCTGCCAGGCAAGTTATTGCTCCCAATTCGGATGTAGCCATCATCCCCGATGGCAGCTTGAATGGGCTGAATTTCGAAACCCTGTTGGTGCCAGAGCCAAATCTGCACTATTGGATCGAAGACGTAACTGTCATCAACGCCAGTTCTCTGACACTTCTAGCCGCGGCCCATAGCTCGTCAAGGACCAAAGGTGGAAAGCTCCTTCTCATCGGCGACGCCGTCGCTCCCGATCGCGAATATGGCGAACTACCTGAAGCCGCGCTCGAGATCACCAATATTGAAAAGCATTTCCGTCCTGCGGATCGGCAGATTTATACACGGGTTGCGGCAACGGCTCCAGCGTATCTTGGGAGCAGCCCGGAGCAATTCGCATATATCCATTTCGTCGCGCATGGCACCGCCAGCCGGCTGAGCCCGTTGGACTCCGCTGTTATATTGTCCAGAGCTTCTGCCGAGGAAGATTCCTTCAAGCTGTACGCGCGCGACATTATTCATCGGCCTTTACATGCGGATCTGGTGACGATTTCGACCTGCTACGGCGCGGGCGCTCGTGCCTACACGGGTGAGGGATTAGTAGGACTGTCGTGGGCATTCCTGCGTGCGGGGGCGCACAACGTGATCGGAGCGCTGTGGGAGGTCAGCGATGCTTCCACACCTCGCCTCATGGATCAACTGTATGATGAACTCAAGCAGGGCCGAACTCCGGAAGTGGCTCTTCGCTCCGCAAAGCTTTCCTTGCTGCACTCGGACGGGGTTTTCCGCAAGCCATTTTACTGGGCGCCGTTTCAGCTTTACACTGGCACTTAGAGTTGGAATTTGCCCCCGAGTTTGCGACGTTGCAGCGAAGGTGCGAAGGTCGACGTAGTGTTAACTAGAAGGGTTCATCCCGCTCGCCTTAAATGGTTGGTCTCAAACCTTTGGTTCAAGATATGACCCATAAACTCGGATGACAGAAAAGTTAGCGATTCGCCTGTTTCAGCATTTGCACTTTTAGCGAAAACATTTGCACCATTCCCAAGGCACTGTATTTTCCATATAATTATGTCTCCGCAGATGCCCCCGCATCGCAAGGGGTTCCAAAAATGCATTGGCTCCAGATATTTATATTGGGATGGCTTTTATTCGGGCTTACAACGGTTATCTTCTTGTTTTGGTTATGTAAGCGAACTGCCGCAGCCAGTGCGGCCAAGGCAGGTTCGCTTGCCCCGCAGCGAGCTGAGTTTGGGGCGGGCGAGCTGTCGAGCGACCTCCGCTCTGCCTGATTTTCGCTGATTTCAAACAATTTCCCTCATTGCCCTGCCGCCCTGCCCTCGCCGGTAGTGCACCCGGTCTTCCCTGTCCAAAGGCGAGACTCCGATGCCCCGTTTCGCTTGCTAGTGCTAACATCTAGGAATCGCGGTCGTCTCGTCGTCATGAAACCTGCCAATCTCACTCAGTATTTCCGCCACTCTTTGCGGTTGCTGCGGCGGTCGCCGGTCTTTTCAGCGGTTGTCGTGCTCATGCTCGCGCTCGGAATCGGCGCGAACACGGCCGTGTTCAGCGTCGTCGACGGAGTCCTGCTCCGAAAGCTGCCCTACCGGGATCCCGATCGGCTGGTCATGGTCTGGGAAAAGAATCCGGCGCTGGGGGCGTCGATTGGTGACCGGATTCCTGCCGCATATGCGAACTTCGCCGAATGGGTGCGCCAGTCCAATGCCTTTGAAGGGATTGCTGGAATGGAGGATGCGGACCTGAATCGTACCGGCGCGGGGGAACCAGAGCGTGTGAGCGGCGCACGGATTTCGCCTAACTTTTTTCAAGTCCTGGGAGTGACGCCGGCCACAGGCACTAGTTTTGACGCCGTCGAGCGAGAGGCGCACGATCCTCAGGTGGCCATTCTCAGCAATGCATATTGGGAGAGCCATTTCGGCGGCCGCAACGTCATCGGCCAAAGCATCACACTCAACAACATTCCTTACACCATCGTCGGCGTGCTTCCGGCGCATTTCTATTTGCCGTCCACTCGAGAAGGTACCGAGCAGCGAAAGCCCGAAATCTGGATTCCCTATGAGCCCATCGCGCAGCGCACGGCGCAAGAATTAAACCGGCTCAAGGTGCAAGTCTTCGCGCGATTGCGCCCCGGCATTTCTCTTGAGCAAGCCCGCGCTGAGATGAACATAATTGGCAAGCGTCTCGAAGATCAGAACTCCACTCTCAACGCCGGTTTTGGCATAAATATTTTCCCGGTGTACGTCGAGGACGTAGGAAAGGACCTCCGCCGCAACCTTCTGGTCCTGTTATCCGCGGTGGGATTGATTCTGCTGATCGCATGCGCCAACCTGGCAAACCTTGTATTGACCCGTGCCATGGCGCGGCAGAAGGAGCTGGCAATCCGCAAAGCCCTCGGGGCAAGCCGTTCGGAGTTGATCGCACAGATGCTCATCGAAAGCGTGGTTCTCAGCGCGATAGGAGGTCTGCTCGGTTTGCTGGTCGCACACTGGGGGATCAAAGCCATTCTCGCGCTCAAGCCTGCAGACATTCTCCGACCTGAGCAAATCCACATCGGCATTCCGGTCCTGCTGTTCACGACTGCGGCCAGCCTTCTCGCGGGCATGCTCTTTGGGATTTTCCCGGCGCTGTACGTTTCGCGCACCGAAGTCATCACCGTTCTCAAAGGGGAAGCGCAGTTCACCCGCACTCATCCGCGAACCATGCGGGCGGCGCTCATTGTGGTCGAGGTCAGTTTGGCCTCGGTCCTGTTGATCGGCGCGGGATTCATGATTCGCAGCCTGCTTTCGGCGCTCGAAGTAAATCCCGGCTTCCGTCCCGATCATCTGTTGACCATGCATTTCAGCATGCCGCCCGATCGCTATTCGACCAATCAGCAGACGGCCGCATTTTGCCGTCAGGCGCTGGAGCGCATCGCCGCTCTGCCCGGCGTGAAGGCTGCAAGTTTCGCCGACGGCTTACCCCTCACCCGGATTCGTCTGATGCGATTCACTGTCGAGGGCGAGCCAGTTCCCAAACGCGGCAGTGAACCGACGGCAGACATGCGCGGGATCAGTTCGCCATCTTATTTCGAGACCCTGGGCATCTCGCTGGTTAACGGCAGAAGCTTTACGGCGGACGAAATCAATCAAAACCTCCCAGTCATTGTCGTCAATCAAAAGCTCGCGAAAAAGCTGTGGCCTAATCAGGATGCGATCGGTAAACATATCTGGAGCGTTCCCGCGAGGGCAGAAAAAGATCCGGTGCAACTGACTGTGATTGGAGTGGTGCGCGATACGCGCCAGATGTCTGTCGAGAGTGCCACGCGGCCAGAGATCACGCGACCCATGCAGGATTACACTTACTTGACGCTGGCGGTTCGCAGCGCGTCCGATCCAACCTTGCTGACCGCAAGCATCAAGCGGCAGATTCTGACCCTCGACAAAGACCTGCCCGTATTCGATGTCCTGACCATGCAGGACGTTCTCGACGATACGCTCGGGCAGCGCCGTTTCGATTCGTTTCTCATGAGTATCTTCGGTGGGCTTGCCATGGTGCTGGCCTGCGTTGGCATTTATGGGGTACTCGCGACCACGGTAGTGCAACAGACTCGCGAAATCGGAGTGCGAATGGCTCTGGGCGCACATCGTGGCGATGTGCTCAAGATGATTGTGGGCCAGGGCGTGCGATGGGTATTTGTGGGATTGCTGATTGGTTTGACCTCAGGATTTCTGCTCACCCGAATGCTCGCCAGCCTTTTATTCGGAGTTGGCCCCACGAACCCGCTGACGTACATCGCGGTGAGCGCCGTCATGCTCGCAGTGGCAGCAGTGGCCTGCTGTTTGCCGGCAGTTCGCGCCATCCGGATCGATCCCATGCGGGCCCTACGCTACGAGTGATTCAGAACGGCGAGCGTTAGCGCGAGTCTGGGCTGGCTCCGGCGTCGTTATAGATGCGCGATGGAGGCCCCGGGCGGAGTCGAACCGCCGACCAACGGTTTAGGAAACCGCTGCTCTATCCAACTGAGCTACGGGGCCACACTCTAATTCGCTGCTTCGCCCACTTGAGTTTACAACGGCGGCGCTGGGCGCGGCGAAGGCATCCGTAACTTATAAGAAAGATACCAAGCTATACTATAGCTCAGTGAATCAGGTATATGCTCGGGAGGTTCCCAGAAAGCTATTCCCTCGCGACCCACCCTTACAGTATTGCTCAAGACAGCATACGAAGAAAAACTTAATTCTCTAGGAGTAAGTGACGGCCGGAACATAAAGTTCCGCCAACCCCGAAGGACATAAACGAATCTTAATCATTGCCCGAAGGATAAAACAGGAGTTGTTTCCCAATGGCGAAAACAAAAGTTCCGTCCGGACCGTGGAGAATCGATCCCCAGAAGCGATCGCAAGTGATCGACCGGTTCGGCCGAAACGTGGCATCCGTGGAACCAGAGATTGATGCAAGCGTGATCGCAACCGCACCGGACATGTTTGAACTGCTGGAAAAGCTTGAGAAGGACGAGAACTCGATTCCGCAAGGCTTGCGGGAAGAGATCCAATTTGTTCTGCGCAGAGCGCGCGGAGATTTTGGCCTGGCTGTCTTCCCTGGCGGCCTATCCAGGCAGAATCTGGAGAACCAGGAGTGGCTGCAGTTCGTCGCGAGATTGTTGAAACCGCGGTCCGGAACTGAGTGATATCGACGGTGAGAACTTTTTAGGACGGTTCCAACTTTCGGCAGAATTGTTGGATGAGATCGCTCTGTTTCGGAAGCGCGCCGATGAATTCAAAGCCGTGCAGGAAACCCATGCGGTGACGGACAACTGATCGGATTACGAATACCTCCGGAACGTCTGGGATTGCGAATTCCAGAGTCACCATTTCTCCTGCGGCCAGCTCACTTGTGATCACTGCGCCAAGTCCGGCCTCAGCCATCTCGAAACATCGACCGTGCACGCGGACGTACCCATCCTTCGCCAACACTTTGACAATAATCGGTATTTCCGTACGATAACGGGCGTACCGTCGAGTGGAAGATTTGTTCATTCCCACGAACCTCAAAGAACCAGGTTGAGCGCTTTTCAGAAGATCCTCTTTTTGTCTGGTAAGTAGAATAATGGATTGTTCCTCAGTCTGACAGTTACTTTGGAAACCACTGGTGGCAGTCGGGAACGGTTACGGTTCTTGTAGGAGGGTTGTCAGCTTCACAAATAGTAGAAGGATAGCGCTCCGTTGTTTTTTATGGCGAAAACCAATTTGCCACTTGTATTTTTGGAGAAGCGGGAGCAAACTGTGCACACCGAACTAGAAGGGAGAGGGGATGAATACAAAGACTTTGCGCAGGCTCTGGTCTGAGGAAGAGGGCCAGGACATTGCCGAATACGCAGTGATGTTGGCAGTCATTCTGGTATTGGTGGTTGGCACCATCCGATTGATTGGAGGAAGTTCAAACAACGTATTTTCCCAAGTGGCCAGTTCGATCCAATAGCGGATACGAAGCCGCAAACCTGATTCGCGCGGATCCAGACCTCCTAATGGTCTGGCCGTTTTTTTGCGGCATGCTTCCGCCAGCTAAGACGGGGGGCGTGCCGGGGGTGCTACTCCTCTCCTGGATACGAATCGTGGTTACCCCCGAATGTAAAAAGGAAGTAAATTCAGCCAACCCGTCCAGAAGTAACCTCCCGCGACGGCCTTCCTCTGGTATTATCTTTCGGGTGGTCGTCTGGCCAGACAGTATGGCAAGCATGTTCATTCCGCATCCCAATCTCAGTGACGAAGTGAACGCGAACATCGTCCAGGCAGAAATCGAGGGGGGGGTGTCGCTAGGAGACTTGCCACCTTCCACGGTCCTGGAAATCCAGACGCAGCACCACCGTTATACAGCAGTGTTCCTGGGCGAGAGCCAGGCGCTGATTTCCGGGCATCCAGAGTACTGTCCGGAACCGGTGCTGGTGGCCATCGCGGGCTCGACCTGGGGAGGATCGATGTTGAAACTACGCTACATCGGTCGTGGAATGCACCTGGAATTCTGTCATCCCGAGTATCGCACTCCGATTGTCACTTCCCGTATTCAGGAAGTCCGCGAACGCATTCATCTTGGTTTCGAAAGCTCCAGCAGTACGAACGATTCGTTGAACTCTGCCCCGCCAGTGTCCCGGGAATCTACCCCCGCCCCCTCGATGCTGGCCCGTGGGACTTTCAGCAAGCCCTCGTAAACAGTCGCTGCCTCAACCTTCGTCTGGCCTATCCGTTTCGCCCTCAATTTTTCCTTGACAGAATCGGCAACAAATCGCTATTGTTAGGGCCGCGTTTAAATCTATGTAAGTCGATATTATTAGTAGAGTATAAGAACTGCATCCAAACTGCCTTTGAGGAGAGCTTTTATGGATCGCTCGCACCGTCTGATTGCCGCCGTCGCTTTTCTGCTTGTTGGGCTAGGAGGAATCGCCCAGCAATCATCTACTCCGCCAGCGTCGAATGGAAATGCGAGCGCGCCAGCCTCGAGCGCCAGCACAGTTCGCGGCTGCCTTGACGGCCAGCGGGGAAATTACATCGTGGTTGAGGACAAGACTGGTCTGGTCTATGTCTTAAAGGGAGTCGGCAACAAGCTCGATGCCAAGCTCCACCACGAAGTCGAAGTAAAGGGCCGAATCCTTTCTGGCACAATCAAAACGGGTGTGAACCCGAACAAGTCAGGCAGTAATCCTAGCGATACGGCGCGCGGGATTGACGGCGTTCCTCTGCAGGTGGCAAATGTGCAAACGGACATTCGCACGATTTCGAAGGGTTGCAAAGCGGCAGATCAGCAGTAACGGTTCGCGATCTCACGCATTCGATTAAGCACCTACAATGACACCAAGTGGTCGCAAGAGGCGATCTTGGCATCCTAGTGTTCATGCAATTTGAGCTGCGACAAATTCCGGAACCGTCTCCTCCGCCGATAAAGGAACCGCCAGAGGGACCTGAAAACCCTGACGTTCCCGTGCGAGAGCCCGATCCGGATGAACCCTTCCAAATGTGAGTTTGGGCAAGGCTCTACTCTGTCGCTCTGATTCCAGAAAAGCTGCGACTGACTCATAGCCTGACCATCGCATCCCGATCGGCAAAACGCTACAATGTGGGCGGAGATTTTTTATGGCATCGCTTGCCAGCAAGACCTGCGTTCCCTGCCGAGGCGGTCACCCGCCACTCAAAGGAAAAGAACTGGAAGCCCTGCATCAGCAGGTGCCGCAATGGAAGGTGGTCAACGAGCATCATATTTCTCGCGCATTCACTTTTCCCGATTTCAAGCAGGCGCTGGATTTTGTGAATCGGGTGGGCGAAGTGGCCGAGACCCAAGGACATCATCCCGACATTCTGCTGGCTTGGGGGAAAGCCGAAATCACATTGTGGACGCACAAAATCGACGGCCTTACAGAGAGTGACTTCATTATGGCCGCTAAGATCGATGCGCTGCACGCCAGTCCCCGTTGACTCCCTTGTCAGCTTCAGCTTAAGATTCCGTACTTTCTGGAGCCTGGGGGACCGTGTTGATGAAATCTTTATCGCGTTTACTGGTAGCGCTGTTGCTCACGACTGCGGCGGTTTCGCAGAGTGATGTAATTGTTCCCAACGAAAACCTGGTGGTCGAAGGAGTTCCAAAGATCCCGGCTTCTGTAGCGGAAACCGTGGAACGCTACACCAACTTTCGCGGTGCGAATCTGCAGAGTTGGAATCCGACTACACGGGAAATGCTGATCACCACGCGTTTTGCCGATACCGCTCAAGTACACCTGCTGAAGATGCCGGGCGGGGCGCGAACCCAACTGACCTTCTACGCTGATCGGGTGTCAGGCGCCTGGTATTCTCCCACGAACGACGCTTCTTTTGTGTTCTCGAAGGACGTCGGTGGAGGGGAGTTTTTTCAGCTCTACCGATACGACCTCGCAACCGGGGACACGACGCTGCTCACCGACGGCAAGTCGCGGAACACGGATCCTGTCTGGTCTTACGCCGGGGACAAACTAGCTTACGGATCTACCCGTCGTACTGGCAACGACGTCGATCTGTACATCGTCGATCCGTCCAATCCGAAGAGCAATCACTTGCTCGCCGCGCTTAACGGTGGCGGTTGGACCGCCCTTGACTGGTCCCCGGACGGGCAAACGATTCTGGTGTCGGAGGAAATCTCCGCTGAGGAAAACTATCTTTGGACAGTCGATGCCAGCAGCGGCTCGAAAACTCTAATCACAGCCAAAGGCGGTGTAGTAAAGATCGCCTACGACGGCGGACGTTTCAGCAAGGACGGCAAGGGCATCTACGTCACCACGGATAAGGATTCTGAGTTTCAACGACTGGCCTATGTTGAGCTCACGACCAAGCAGCATACATACCTCAGCAGCAACATTCCATGGGATGTGAATGAATTCGATCTTTCTCGCGACGGCAAGACCATCGCTTTTGTGACCAACGAAGACGGCTTCGGTGTGCTGCACTTGCTCGATACCGGAAGCCGCAAGGAGAAACCGATCTCAGGTCTGCCTAAAGGTGTTATCTCCGGCGTGAACTGGCACCAGAATAATCGCGATGTGGGATTCAGCTTGTCCTCAGCGCGCTCCAGTTCGGACGTTTATTCATTTGACGTGCAAACCGGCAAGCTGGAACGCTGGACCTTCAGCGAAACCGGCGGACTCAATACCGGGGACTTCCCCGAGCCTGAGCTCATCCACTGGAAATCGTGGGACGGGCGCTCGATCAGCGGATTTCTGTACCGGCCAGCCGCGAAGTTCACCGGCAAGCGGCCCGTTATTATCAATATTCACGGCGGCCCTGAAGGACAATTCCGGCCCAGTTTTCCTGGCCGCTGGGATTACTACATGAACGAACTCGGCATCGCGATGATCGCGCCCAACGTGCGCGGCTCCACAGGCTACGGCAAGACTTTCCTTGGTCTCGACAACGGGGTTCTGCGGGAGGGTTCTTATCGCGACATTAATACCTTGCTGGACTGGATCCGAACTCAGCCTGATCTTGACTCCAGCCGGGTGCTAATCACCGGCGGCAGTTACGGCGGCTTCATGACGCTCGCAGTGGCGACCAATTATAACGATCGCATTTGCTGCTCGGTCGATGTGGTCGGCCCCTCGAACCTGGTGACTTTTCTCGAGCACACCTCGGGATATCGCCAGGATCTGCGTCGCGTGGAATATGGCGACGAGCGCGATCCAAAGACACGCGAGTTTTTGGAGCGGATTGCTCCCGCGAACAAGGCAAAGAACATTACCAAGCCACTGTTTGTAATTGCGGGCAAGAACGATCCTCGCGTGCCGGTCACCGAATCCGAACAAATGGTTTCGGTTGTCCGTCAAAACGGCACTCCGGTTTGGTGGCTGATGGCGAAGGACGAAGGCCACGGCTTCGCGAAGAAGAAAAACCAGGACTATCAGTTTTATGCCACGGTGATGTTCGTAAAGGAGTACCTGCTGAAGTAGCTTGTACTTTCTGGCCCTGTGCGGCTGATATTGACAGCTGACAGCTTCTATAATCTCTTCATGCTCGATGAGAACGATTTTCGCAAGCAGGCGGATGCCGCTCTGGAATCTCTCAAACAGAGTTTGATTACCGCTGAGGAGTCGGCCGACCTCGAAGTGGAGGACCAGTCTGGAGCTCTGCACATCTCTTTCGAAGACGGCTCCCGGTTTGTCATCTCACCTAATGCGCCGGTGCGGCAAATATGGATTTCGGCGTTGGCCACGAGTTTCAAGCTGGATTGGTCGGATGGAAATCGGGCTTTTGTCTTGCAGAAGACCGGCGAAGAGTTGAAACCGTTAGTCTCTCGTTTGATCAATCAGCAACTGGGAGAGGAAGCAGTTACGCTCGCTTAGGGGTGACTAGCGTCTGCGCCCAATTTGTATTTCAAGTGCTTGGCGATTAGCTGGCCGTGGAAGCGTCCGTTCTCGATGAAAATTTCATTCGTGCGAGAGCCGGCCACGATAACGCCAGCAACATAAATGCCGGGCACATTGCTTTCCAGCGTTTCAGGATCGCACACCGGACGGCATTGGTCCGAGGAAAGCTCGATGCCCATGGAGCGAAGGAAATCATAATCGGGGTGGTATCCCGTCAGCGCGAAAACGAAATCGTTCTTCACGCGAAGTACGCCTTCGGGCGTATAGATTACCACATGATCAGGCGCGATTTCTCCCACCGCGCTGTTGAAGTAAGCCTTGATTTCGCCATGCTTGATGCGATTCTCAATGTCCGGAAGGATCCAATATTTCACGTGGTGATGGATCTTAGGCCCGCGATAGACGAGAGTTACGCGCGCTCCGTGACGCCACAAATCCAACGCTGAAATCGCGGCGGAATTCTTGCCTCCGATGATCAGAACATCGTTATCAAAATACGGATGAGGCTCGCGGTAGTAATGAAACACTTTCGGTAAGTCTTCTCCCGGAATATTAAGCATGTTCGCCAGATCGTAATAACCGGTCGCAACGATCAATTTACGAGTCTGGTAATCGTAGATCCTTCCCAGCCGGTCGGTTGTGGTGACCTGGAAATCTCCGTCGCTCCCGTTCACCGTCTTCACCCATTGGTATTGCGCGATCGGCAGATGATAATGCTCGGCAACCTTCCGATAGTATTCGAGCGCCTCTTGCCGCGTAGGCTTCTGGTTAGCCGTGGCGAACGGAATGTCACCAATCTCCAGCAGTTCCGGGGTGGTAAAGAAGGTCATATTGGCCGGATAGTTGAAGATGGAATTAACTACGCAGCCCTTGTCAATCGCGATGACTTTGAATCCGGCTCTCTGCGCCTCGATCGCGCATGCAAGACCAGTAGGGCCAGCGCCGATGACGAGCACGTCCACGCGGGTATTGGAGCGTGACTCCAGTTGAGCACGCGGAAGCGTCTCGGGAATCTGAAGCGCGGCGTCGGACATGAGTTTGGTGAACAATGATTATCCTCGGAATTAACAACACAGAGCACGCAGATGAAGGAAAATCTTGGCTCTTGAAGATAAAGATTCTAGCATGCGGACGGCACGAAGCTCCGTCCGGGTCTATGCCTATCACATGGCTCCGTGCTCCCGCGCACAATTTCCTGCATTTTCCGCGATATAATTCGCCATTGCGTCATCTTTTTGCGGGCTAAGCTAAAAGGAACGCTTTATGGCAATATCGACGGAACCGTTGATTCTCACGCGCATTGAATCCGACAGCATGGGACAGATCGAGGTCCCATCGAACGTGTACTGGGGCGCGCAAACGCAGCGCTCGCTTCTCCACTTCAACATCGGGCGCGACCTCATGCCGCCGGAACTGATCCGGGCGTTTGGCATTCTCAAGAAGGCTTGCGCGCTGGTGAACCAGGATCTGGGCAAACTTCCCGGTGATAAGGCCAAGCTCATTGTCCAGGCCGCGGACGAGGTCATCGCCAGCAGACTCAATGACCAGTTTCCGCTACGCATCTGGCAGACCGGCAGCGGCACGCAGACCAATATGAACGTCAACGAGGTCATCGCTAACCGCGCCATTGAGCTTGCGGGCGGCGAGATGGGATCGAAAAAGCCGATCCATCCCAATGACGATGTCAACATGTCCCAGTCGTCCAACGATACGTTTCCGGCGGCCATGCACATCGCCGCAGCAGAGCGCGTAAAGAATGCTCTGATTCCTGCGATCAAAAACGTGCATGACGCGATTGCCGCCAAAGCGAAAGAATTTAACGAGGTGGTGAAGATCGGCCGCACCCATTTGCAGGATGCCGTGCCTCTGACCTTCGGGCAGGAGTTTGGCGGCTGGGCTAGTCTGCTGGAGCGGGATATCAAGCGCCTGGAGCAGGTACTCGGCGGGCTGTACGATCTCGCTATCGGCGGAACCGCGGTGGGCACCGGGTTAAACGCGCATCCTGAATTCGCGGAAAGAGCCGCGAAAAAGATTGCGGAACTGACAGGGCTTCCCTTCCGCTCGCATGGCAACAAGTTCGCGGCGCTTTCGGCGCACGATGAAATCGTCTTTGCCCAGGGTGCACTGGAAACGCTGGCCGCTTCTCTGATGAAGATTTCAAACGATATTCGCTGGTTGGCTTCGGGCCCGCGTTGCGGCCTGGGCGAACTGTCTATTCCGGAGAACGAGCCTGGGTCCTCGATCATGCCGGGCAAGGTGAATCCTACGCAGGCCGAGGCCATGACCATGGTGTGCGTGCAAGTTCACGGCGCCACGGCCGCGGTTGGATTTGCGGGTTCACAGGGGAACTTCGAACTCAACGTATTCAAGCCGGTGATCATCTACAACTTTCTGCATTCGGTCACTTTAATCGCGGACGCTTGTCACGGATACGTCGAATACATGATCAAGGGCATTGAAGTCGACCGTGCCAAAGTGGATTGGTACGTGAAAAACTCGCTGATGCTGGTAACGGCGCTGACTCCAAAAGTTGGATACGACAAAGCGGCGAAGATTGCCCACGCCGCCCACGCCGAGCACTCCAGCCTGCGTGAGGCGGCGTTAAAGCTTGGGTATCTTACAGGCGAGGAATTCGATCAACTGGTGAAGCCAGAAAAGATGACGCGGCCGTAACTTGCGCTGCTTCTCATCTGACACTTGGGCTCTCTGCATACGTCCCCCCTCTTTACGTCATCCCGAAGACCCGGCGTACTTCAGCCGGGCGAGGGATCTGGCGTGGAGTGCGTTCGATCTGTGTTGTTCATCCATCACAGACAGGTGGCCATTTGTGCGGTACAAGGAGTCAGCAGATCCAAAATCCGCAAGCTCATCGGCGATGCGCGAGAATCCCTCGCCCGGCTGAAGTACGCCGGGTCTTCGGTATGACTATGTGGTTGAGAGCTTGGAAATATGAGAGAGGCCAAGCGATTCTACGTTTACGTAATGACAAATCGACCGCGTTCCCGCGTTTTGTACACTGGTGTGACTGGGAACCTTGCGCGTCGCGTCTTCGAGCACAAGAACAAGCTCGTGCCGGGCTTCACTAGCCGCTACAACCTCACCCGGCTCGCATACTACGAGGCTTTCGCTTACCCGGACATGGCGATCGATCGAGAGAAGGAGATCAAAGGCTGGCGTCGCAGCAAAAAGATCCGCCTGATCGAGTCCGTGAACCCGAACTGGCATGACTTAGCGGAACAATGGAGTGAAGTGTATAAACCCGACACTAGCACCACTCGCGAGATCCCTCACTCGGCTGAAGTGCGCCGAGTTTCGGGATGACGGACTATGGTTCTTTTACAGAGAAAGAGCGGGAGGGACAGCTCAATCGGGATCGTAGATTGAATTGCCATACCCTGCGCGCCGGATGTTCTCTTGCATTTGCTCCAACCGGGCTTTTTCCTCAATGAGCTGACGCTGCGACGCGTCCGTCGCATCTTTCAAATTCCGGCCTATGTCGCACCAGGATTTGTAGAGCTCGGTATCGTATTCAGAAGTCCAACAAACTGTTGCATTCACATGCCGGTGCGACACGCTCCATGCATCGAACTGATCACTTAAACTTCGAACCTGATTTTGCAGGTCTACGATCTTGCCCTTTTGCATCCGGACTTGATTCTGGAATGTTTTACCTTGGATCCCAAACTCTTCGACTTGCCGTTCTTCTTCAGTCGCATTGTCCCGGGTAACTTGTGCCGCCGTATTGTCCGCCATTGGCTCGGATTTCCCCGCGTCGGGCTGGTTGCTACCGTCATTTAGATCATGGTTCCTTATTACTTTGGACGGCGGAGTCGATTGATGCGCCGACCTTGAGGCGCTGGCCGCAGCTGCCACCGGGGACAGTTTGACGGGTTTTGGCTTCGCTGGTTGTGAATTAGCCGGCTGAGAGGTGCTTGGCTGCGCTCCTGTCGATTGTGGATCAACGGGCTGCCGGTTGGTTTGGCCGCCGGCCAAAGCTGTCATCAGTATCCATCCGGCCAATGCAAGCCAATAACGAGGGCGCATAGCGCTTATGATAGCGCTGCTAAGCCTTGCTGGCTGAGGCTTTGCGAGTAACCCAAGGTCGTGTACTTCCGAGCAGGACAGCAGATTAGTTCTATTGTCTGCGCTTTTGAAGATGGTCTAATCGGCTTCGGCGATTGACAATGCTGTCCGCTTTTCAGTGTCGCTACTTCTCCTGGGCGTTGTGGCTATCGTGATCACGCTCACTAAAATCAACAGGGCTCCCACCAGCGTGCGCGGACCTACCGCTTCACCTCCGAGGAAATATCCAAGGGCGACTGCGACCATGGGATTTACATAGGCGTAGGTTCCCACCTTCGTGGGAGATTCATAGTGCAGCAGCCAGACGTATGCGGTAAACCCGACGATCGAACCGGCGACAATGAGATAAGCCAACGCGAACCATGCGTTCCAGGAAACGGCTTGAACCCGAAACCCGACAAATTCACCTGTGAGAGCGGAGAGAACAAATAGCTGAATTCCTCCAGCAATCATTTGAGCGGCAGCGCTCATGGGTTTCGAATCCGGCAGCGACAGCCGGCGAGTCAGGATCGTGGCCACTGACCAGGTGAACGACGCAACCAGTAGAGCGAGGGCGCCGGCACGATTGATGGGAACCTCTCCGAAGGAGAAAGACTGACCCGTGAGGACGGCCACACCACAGAGTCCCAACAGCAGCGCAAATCCCAGGCGGAGAGTAAGGCGCTGAGTGCGCAGAAAGATGATTTCCAGAAGCGTGATGAACACAGGAATCGTCGCCAGCACAACTGCAGCGATGCCTGATGGAACCTTCTGTTCGGCCCAGAACAGGCAGCCATAGTCCACGAGAAAGATTAGTGCTCCGAGCAGGATGGCTCCAGCCCACTGGCTCTGAGTTGGGGGTGGGGTACCCTTCAACCGCATCCAGCCGTAGAGCACGATGCCCGACACGAAGAAACGGAGGGCTGCCAACAGGAATGGCGGCACTTGGTGGACACCGACCCGTATCGCCAGATACGTCGATCCCCAAACAAAATAAATAACGGCGAACGCCAGAAGGATCTTCCAAGAAGCGGGACGTGCTGCGGTTTCCAATTGGACCTCCCTCATTCGCCGGACAAGTTACCCGCTTATAGATGTTTCAGGGATTCAAACGAACCTTGCTGAGGTCATTAAACTTTCTTACCGGTTCGAGTATTTGCTTTTATGAGGGCTACGGTTTGGTCTTTCCGAACGTCAGCCCGCTGAGTCCCGCAACTCTTTCTTCGGTGATGCCTTTCGACGCGATCAGTACATGGAACGTTTCTCCCATGCCGGCGGGACTGACCAGATGTTTCAGTTGAAGAGCTACCTTGGCGTGCTCTTGCGGCAGTCGGCATTCTTCAAAGGCGTCGGCGAATTGGTTGTGCTCTCCGATTCCCATCAGAAATTGAGACTGGGTTAGCAGCGGCTGCACTTGCATCCCCTGTTCTTCGGCCGCAGCTGCGAGCGCAGTGAAGTTCACGTGGGCGGTGATGTCCTGCTCTCCCGGCGCTTCGTAAGGATTCGCACTCATAGAGTGTTGCCGATACGCAGCGACGGTGCCGCGATGCCGTCCGGCAAGCTGCTCTTGCCGGGTGTATCCGTAATCGATGGCGATCAGGACTCCGCAGTCGATTGCTGCCGCGATCTGGGACGTATAGCGTTGCGCGATCAATGGAGCTTCGATTCGCTCTCCGGCTTCGGGATGCACGCTGTAGCGGTCGAGGAATTCCAATGCCGCTCCAGATGCGGGATGCGAGGCTTCGAGCAGTCGTCCGTCCTCTTGTGTGACTCGCAACTCGCCTTGAGGACTGAGAATCTCGACCGGCAGCGCGTCGAAAAACTCGTTGGCGAAAACGATGACGGGAACCTCAGGGGCTAAAGTCCTTTCTAAACCGATGCTATCCGGCATGGTTGAAGTCGTGCCCTCCCGATGCGCAAAACCGTTTCGCGAATGGAGAGAGGCCCTGCCTGCTGAAAAATGCCGTATCAGGTTCGATCGCAGTCGCTCGCGTAAGGCGGGTGAACGTTCCGCCAACGTGTAACGCACAGCATGAAAAAACTCCGGAAACTTTTTCTCTGACCAATCCAATACGTCCTGCGCGAATAATCCCCGCCCCGGACCAAGTTCCAGAACTTCGATTTGCGTTGGCGCCCCCAGCACGCGCCAGATCTCTTCGAAGTGACGCGCCAGGAGACGTCCGAAGACCGCGTGCACGTCACTCGATGTGTAAAAATCGCCCGACTTTCCGAACTGTTCAGCATTGCGCGAGTAATAACCAAGCTCGGGATCGTACAGGCACAGTTCCATATAGCGTGAGAAAGCAATGGGCCCGCGCTCGCGGATTTCCTGCTCAATTTTATGGCGCAGAGTCACAGGCCTTCCCGTTGACGTTCGAGCCGGTCTTGCGGCGTTCGGATAAACATTTCGACCAGGTAATCGTGCAGACAATCGTAGAGCTGACGCTGGAAGCTCCATTCGAATTGCGCATGATCCAAGTCGCGCGGGTGCAGCTCAAAATAGTAGGTATGCACCGGGACATCGGGATTCTTGAACTTGATAATGACTTCCACCGCGTCGCCCTTCGCCCGCGCATCGAAATCGAGTAGCGGATGCTCGTAGAGACGCAGTTGAGTAAACACACGTTCGAGGCGATTGTTGACTTCAGTCACAAATGCATTGTAAAGGCTGAAGAAGAACTTCGGACAAGCGCGCAAATGTAGGCGCGAGCGTCCACGCTCGTCCTTTTGTGCCGAAGGTCACATTCCAAATGATAGTTTTCCCTATGTCCTTCACGCGCGAAAGACGTCCGCGCCTACACGAACTTTTTACAACCTTTTACAACTTGCTATCCGCTGGTCTGTCCTTCCGTCTAAACGGCTGTTTTCTTCAATCGATCCGGTGGGCGTTTCTCCGGAAAACAATTCAGAAGCGGAGGGTTCATCCATGCTCAAACATTTTGTCGTCGCTCTGGTTGCAACTGCAGGGCTGTCGCTCGGAAACCCATTGTGTCGCGCGCAATCCGCGCTGTTAGACTTGCCTCGCGACAGCCAGCACTCAGTGCTGACGCAGCGCATCGGCATCACCGACATCACCATCAACTATCACCGTCCTCTCGTAAAAGGGCGGACCATCTGGGGCAAGGTTGTGCCCTACGACCAGGTTTGGCGCGCGGGAGCGAATGAGAATACGACCATCACCGTCACCGACGCGGTCTCTATCGAAGGAAAGCCGCTGCCAAAAGGTACCTATGGCCTGTTCATGATCCCAAGTCAGAACCAGTGGACGATCATTTTCTCCAAGGTCCACACCGCCTGGGGCAACTTTACCTACAAGGAAGCTGACGACGCTCTAAGAGTGACGGTAAAACCGCAGGCTTCGGAACCGCGGGAAGCTCTGACCTTCGACTTCGATGACGTGAAAGCGGATTCGGCCACGGCCACGTTGCGTTGGGAGAAAGTCACCGTTCCTTTCAAGATCGACGTGAATGTTCATGACATCGTGCAGGCCAGCCTGCACAACCAACTGCAAGGGCTGGCACAATACACGTGGGAAGGATGGGACGACGCGGCTACTTACCTGCTTACCAACAAGTACGATCTGGTTGAGGCCTTGCAGTACGAAGAGACGTCGATCCGGACCGAGCCACGGTTTGACAATCTCCTGACCAAATCACAAATCCTGGATGCCATGGGCAAAAAAGATGACGCCGAGGTGGCGAAGAGCGCCGCCCTTCAACGGGCTACAGCCGCTCAACTCTACTACTACGGTCGTCAACTCCAGACACAGGGCAAACAGGATCAAGCCTTCGATCTCTTCCGTCAGGCAGCAAAGAAGGATCCCAACGACTGGGTCGTACACGACGGAACCGCAAGACTCTATTCTTCCAAGGGCGACTTTGACAACGCGCTGAAGGAAATCAAAATCACCATGGCGGGTGCTCCCGACAACCAAAAGATTTTCTTTGAACCGCTGGTCAAACAACTGGAGGCGAAGCAGGACATCAACAAACAGTAAGCATAGTATGGCCAGTCTGTTGCAGGGACTGGTCTTTGACCTGTCCGAACGTGCTGAGACTAAATCTTTACGAGTGAATAGATTTCGCTGCGGTCAGATTCCCCGTGGATCTGGCCGCTTCTTCGTTCCAAGAAAAACATACTTGACCTGTCGATTTCGCCACTCCTCCTTCGACTTACTAGTAGAGCGAAGAAAAGCGCAGAGGAGGCAGATATGGCGGCGAAGCAGACAGCCTTGTGGAACCCCAAATCAATCGCGGGAGCAGTTCTCGCCCTGCTTGGGATGTTTATTCTTTATGACAACCTGTCTGGTGCCGTTGCCCGCTTGAGTCAGGTTATCGGCAATAGCTCACGGGCACTGGGGCGGTTCCCCGCTTTCGTTCTGGCACTCTCCCAGGCCGCACAGAGCTGCACCTTTTGTCGCCAACAATTTTTGCAGGGGCTCTTCCATCAACTGCTGGTATCGTCCTGGCCGCTGCTTCTCGTCATCTTCGGGGCACTATTGTCGACGGAGAGCAATACGGACGAGTCAAAAGCATGTCCGACAAAATAGAACTCTTCGGACTGATCGATAGTTTGATAACGCAGGCGCGCGTCCTCCGCGCGTGCAATTACGGCAACAAACCAAAGAGTGCGACCGAGTATGGTTTACACAGAAGCTTTCCTCATCCGACAATTAAAAGCTACCCTGATTGCCCATGCAGAACCTGACTCCGGCAGCAATCACAGCCCTGGCATTGGAGCTAACTCCACTGGTGGCATTCGCCCTCGCCGCAGAGCGCATCGGGCAAAGCGTCCGGCGCTGGCCGCCGGCCGCGCGCATTTCTCTTCCGGTGCTGTACGCCATCCCGTACATCGTGGTCTCGGTTTCCCAGCATATCTTTCGATGGCAATGGTTCGTGCTCTACGCCGCGCTGCCAGTTATCATCGCGGGGTTGCTCGAACAAGCGGCGGTCACCGACCCGCAGCAACGCGGCAACTGGCGCGATGCGATTATTCTGCTGGTCCTCGGACTCGCCGTCGATCTGCGCTGGTTCGACCACGCATGGCCTACTGGACTGCGGGCTTTGAATGAATTACTCCTCGTCGACGTCGGTCTGTATGGCTTTCTAGCCGTTCGGCAACTCAGCGGAACCGGTTTCGATTTTCACTTGCGCTGGACCGACTGGAAAAGTGGATTACGCGAGCTACTGTTCTTCACGCCGTTAGTTGTGATCCTGGGTCTGGCGCTCGGATTCATTCATCCTCATTTCACCCTGCCGCCGATGGGCGCGGCAGCGTTGCGATGGATCGCAATTTTCTTATTCACCGCCCTTCCCGAAGAACTTTTCTTTCGCGGCTGGGTACAGAATCTGCTCGAACGCCGCATGGGCCGGCGGACAGCACTCCTATTCGCCTCGGCGTTGTTTGGACTATCACACTTCAACAAACGCTCGGTCCATTTCAATTGGCGCTACGTATTGCTGGCCACGATTGCGGGGATCTTCTACGGACGAGCGTGGCGCGAAGCGCGGCGCGTGCCCGCCTCGACCATCACGCACGCCAGCGTGGATTGGATATGGGGGCTGTGGTTTTAGTCGTTGCTACTGACGTGATCGAAGGTTTCGCATTGGCTAAACTCACGATTCTTTTTTCAATCGATACAACTTCCGTTTGAGTCGAGGGTTTGATTCAAACGAAGCTAGACGGCTTCCCGGTTGAGATCTCAGCAGTGAATCGTGAACTGCTCCAATGTAGTTTTTCTACGTGAAGAGCAGATCATCTCCCAAATCAGCACCGAACCTTCAACAATTCAAAGGAGACCTATGAAACTTTGCACACGTGTCGTTTTGCAACTTGCAACTCTATGCTGTGTTCTGGCCGCATACGGCTTCGCCGCCGACACTGCTTACCTTTACATCGTGCACGGCATTCCAGGACGGGATGTTGCCGATAATCTCAATCCCGGTTTGCCGATCGATGTTTTGCTGAACGGCGTGTCCTGCCAGCCGCGGGGCCTGACGTTCGGCAGCACCAATGGTCCGCTCAGTTTTCCCACCGGAACGTATGAAGTGCAAATCAGCGAGGCCAATACGCTGGCACCATGTACGAATCCGCCACTCGTCGATTCGCAAGTAACGCTGACTTCTGGAGCAAGTGTGTCGGTTGTAGCCGCGATCAGCGGCGGTCAACCCACTCTGCTGCAGTTCGCCGACAACCTGTCGCCAGTAACGCCAGGTAATGCGCGATTCATCTTCGCTCACGCAGCAGACGCTCCCGCGTTGCAAGCGACGCTGACGCAATTGAATGTCAAGAATCCTAAGAAGTTCATCGTAACGGTTAGTCCGGGCAAACAGCAGGCGATCAGCATACCGGACGGCATGTACATGGTGCAGGTTGTCGCCGTCGGCAGCAGCACAGTGTTGGCATCGGAGCAGATCGGTGTAGCCGATCAGTCCGCCACCTTCACTTATGCCGCCGGCGAGGCAACCAACAACGTCTTAGGATTGGTCAGCAAGACTGTAGAAGGCGTGTTTTAGCTGAGGCAGTTCCCAATAGGGCCGCGCTCGCGCGGCCCCTCTTCGTCGCCCGGATTATTAGAGAAGGGAGCGTGAAACCGAGCCACGGATAAGCGTAAAGAGGGATGACCGCGTCACTTAACTTCATTTTCGCTCCCCGCAAGTGATAATCTTTCTGGGCTCATGAAAAATATCACGCGTCGCCGATTTGGTAAGACTTTAGCCGGCACCGCGGCGGCTGCCATAGCCACCGCCTCTTTCCCGCGGATTGCGTTGGCACAAATCCCCAGCGCCACTCTGTTGCGATTTCCGTCCAACTTTCTGTGGGGTTGTGCTACAGCTGCCTATCAGATTGAGGGCGCCGTGAATGAAGATGGACGGAAGCCATCCGTATGGGATACTTTTTCCCATACACCGGGCAAAACCTTTCAAGGGGAAACCGGCGATGTCGCCGACGATTCCTACCACCTCTACAAAGAAGATGTGAAGCTGCTCAAGAACCTGGGTGTGAGCGTCTACCGCTTCTCCATTTCGTGGTCACGCATCTTCCCCGATGGCACAGGCCAGCCGAACGAAAAGGGCCTTGCTTATTACCAGCACGTGGTTGACGAACTGCTGAAGAACAACATTGCTCCGTACATCACACTCTTCCACTGGGATCTGCCGCAGGCGTTGCCTGGCGGATGGCAGTCACTCGATACCTCAAAGGCCTTCGCCGATTACGCCGGATATATTTCCAGGAAATTATCGGATCGCGTCGGCCACTTCTTCACCATCAATGAATTCACCTGCTTCACCGACAAGAGCTATCAAACCGGGAAGTTCGCTCCGGGCCTGATGTTACCTGATGCGCAAGTGAATCAAATTCGCCACCATGCCGTGCTGGCGCATGGCCTCGCTGTGCAGGCCATACGGGACAATGGCAGGGCCGGCACACAGGTCGGCCTCGCGGAAAATGCCAATGTGTATGTCCCCGTGATCGAAACTCATGAGCAAATCGAAGCTGCGCGGCGCGCGACCCGCGAGGAAAATGCCCCGTTTTTAACCGCAGTCATGGAAGGCAAATATACCGACGGTTATCTCCAGCGCCAGGGAGCGAATGCTCCCAAGGTGGAGGCCGGCGACATGAAAATTATCGGCAGTCCACTCGATTTCGTTGGCCTCAATGTATATACGCCAGAGTATGTGCGCGCGGATGCGTCACCGGCAGGCTACGTTGTGGAGAAGCGCCAGTCTTCGTACCCACGCATGGCCTCGGACTGGCTCTACATTGGCCCCGAAGTGATCTACTGGGCGGTTCGCAACGTGAGCGACATTTGGAAGCCGGGGGCTCTCTATATCACTGAGAACGGTTGCTCGGCTGACGACGTGGTAACCGCTGACGGCCGTATCGAGGACACCGATCGGGTCATGTATCTGCGCAATCACCTCACGCACCTGCATCGCGCAGCTTCAGAGGGCTACCCAATTAAAGGCTACTTCCTCTGGAGCCTGCTCGACAATTACGAGTGGGCCGACGGCTATAGCAAGCGGTTCGGCCTCCACTATGTTGACTTCAAAACCCAGGTGCGTACACCTAAGCTCAGCGCACAGTGGTATCGCGAGGTCATTTCGCGTAACGCGGTCGAATGATGTTCGAGAATTGTCTGCCAAGCGGGATATTCCAAGAGCTGAGATTTTGCCGAATACCGACGGCAACGTACGCCTCTGATCCGTCATCTCAAAGCTAGCAACACACGCTTTATGAAACGCCGAGAATTCTTCAAAGCGGCCGCAATTTGCGGGGCCGCAAGCACACTGCCCGTCGCCTTGGCTCAGGAAAAACCTATCTCATCGAAGGAGAACAGCCCCATGAATCAGATTCCGCTGACCTCGACTGCGGGAACCCGCAAGGGCGACATGCTTTACCGCAGGCTCGGACGCACCGGAGAGCAGGTGTCTGCCATCGGCATGGGTGGATACCATATCGGAAACCATGGGCTTACCGAGGACGAGAGCATTCGCCTGATACGTGCTGCTGTCGATCGCGGCATCACGTTCATGGATAACAGCTGGGACTACAACGAAGGCCAAAGTGAAACGCGTATGGGAAAGGCATTGAAGGACGGATATCGCCAGAAGGTCTTTCTGATGACAAAAATCGATGGCCGCACTAAAGAGGTTGCGCAGCAGCAGATCGAGACTAGTCTGCAACGCCTGCAAACAGACCACATCGATCTAGTCCAGCATCATGAAATCATTCGCTTCGACGATCCTGATCGCATATTTGCGGAGGGTGGGGCCATGGAAGCGGTTCTCGCGGCGAAGAAAGCGGGGAAGATTCGCTACATCGGATTTACCGGTCACAAAGATCCGCATATTCACTTGTACATGTTGAAAGTAGCCGCCGATCACGGCTTTCACTTCGACACGGTGCAAATGCCGCTGAACGTGATGGATGCGCATTTTCGCAGTTTTGGGCAGATGGTCTTGCCGGAGTTGGTTAAACAGGAAATCGGCGTACTGGGAATGAAATCCATGGGAGACGGCGTGATCCTGAAGAGTAAGGTCGTCTCGCCGATGGAATGTCTGCACTATGCGTTAAGCCTGCCGACGTCAGTCGTGATTACGGGAATTGATAAACCGGAGATACTTGATCAAGCCTTCGATGTCGCCAAGACCTTTCGGCCCATGAATCGAGAGCAGATTGCGCAACTGCTGGCGAAGACGAAAGAAGTGGCAATGGCGGGAAAGTACGAGTTGTTCAAAACCTCATCTGTCTTCGATTCGACAGCGAAGCATCCGGACTGGCTGGGCGGGGATACACCTGCTGTTCAGCAGCTTGCTCCGAGCGCGTAGGACGCACAAGCACTTCGACCTCGGCGCGGTGCGGTCTCGGCCCTGGTGTCGAAATGAGATGCACCGCCCGCAGCGTCCAATTTTATTGCTATGCCACGCCAAACACCGTCTTGACAATAGTCGTTATAACGTATATTATACTTTCGTGAAGCAAACTAGTCAGTCTGGGAACCCGCGACGGCGACTGGCGTATCCCGAGGAGGTCACTTTCCTGGAGTTGCTGCGCACCACCGACATGTTGTCTCGCGGCCTGACCGCACTGCTAAAGACCGAGGACATCTCCTCGACGCAATACAACGTGCTCCGCATCCTGCGCGGGGCACCTGAGGGGCTTCCCTGTGGCGAAATTGGCAGCCGCATGATTACGCGGGATCCAGACATTACACGTCTTCTTGACCGCATGGAAAAGCGGGGCCTGATCTCGCGCTGCCGCGAAACCAAAGACCGCCGAATGGTGATGGCGCGGATCACTCCTGAGGGCCTCAAATTGCTCGGCCGACTCGATGAACCGGTCGAAGAAGCCCACCGTAAGCAATTGGGCCACTTGGGACGGGAAGGCCTTCAGGCACTGACAGAGTTACTGTCGATCGCGCGCAGCAAAGTAATTTGATTTTTTGTCCACAATATCTGTTGCAACGATTATCGTCTTAACGCATCTATACAAGAGAGGAAGAAAGGACAACCACCATGACCGTACTAGCTACACCGCAAAGCACAACGTCAACCGCAACCACAACCTGGAATATTGACCCCGCTCACTCCGCGGCCGAGTTCAAGGTAAAGCACATGATGATTTCTAACGTGAAGGGGCAATTTGCGAAAGTCTCGGGAGTTCTGACTCTGGATGAATCCGAACTGACCAAGTCTCGCGTAGAAGCCTCGATCGAAGCGGCCTCGCTCGAAACACGAGACGCCCAACGCGATGCACACCTGAAGAGCCCCGACTTCTTCGACGCGGAGAAGTTCCCTACCCTGTCTTTCAAGTCCACGCGCATCAGCCTCGTCCGTGACGGAGAATTGGCCGTAGAGGGCGATCTGACCATTCGGGGCGTTACCCGCAAGGTGGTCTTCTCGGTCGAAGGCCCAACGCCGCCTGCGAAAGATCCTTGGGGCAACACTCGCGTTGCGGTATCTGGGACCACCACAATCAACCGCAAAGACTTTGGCCTCACCTGGAACGCCGCGCTTGAGACTGGTGGCATCCTGGTTGGAGAAGAAGTCACCATCACGCTCGACGTACAGTTCGTGAAGGCTTAAATAAATAAGGACCCGGCAGGAACCACGGGCGAGCCACGTGCATCCTGTGGAGAGAGGAAATGTATGTCACTCCGACCAATTAAACAGATCATACAAACGAAGCCCACAATCGAGGGCGCTGGCGTAAAACTACAGCGCGCTTTCGGCTTCGGCAAAACCAAAGAGTTCGATCCTTTTTTGTTACTGGACGACTTCCGCAATGAGAATCCGAAAGATTACCTTGCGGGATTTCCCTGGCATCCGCATCGCGGGATCGAGACGATCACGTACGTGCTCGCCGGTTCGGTCGAGCACGGCGACAGCCTTGGCAACAAGGGCAAGATGACCGCCGGCGACGTGCAATGGATGACGGCGGGCAGTGGCATCCTCCACCAGGAGATGCCCAAAGGCGATAAGCATGGCCGTATGCACGGGTTCCAGTTGTGGGCCAACCTGCCCTCGCCCTTGAAGATGACCGATCCGCGCTATCAGGACATCCCTGCGAGCGCGATCCCCGAGGTTACCGACGATGACGGCACGCACGTGCGCATCATCTGCGGCGAGTTCTGGGGCAAGAAAGGACCGGTGGAAGGCGTGGCGGCTGATCCGAATTACCTCGATATCTCGGTTGCTCCCGGGCAGCGGAAACGGCTGAAAGTCGAGACCACGCGCAACGCATTTGCCTACGTGTTCGCGGGCTCTGGCACGTTTCGTGACTCGTCGGACCCGCGGGCAGTTCTGACCGAGCAAGCCGCAGACCCCAACGCGCCGGCCAAATACGATGTCGGCAACCACTCGCTGGTGCTCTTTGACCGCGGGGATGAGATCGTCGTACAAGCGGACGACGAGGGCATCCGATTCCTGTTGGTGTCGGGCAAACCGATCGAGGAACCGGTGGCGTGGTACGGGCCGATCGTGATGAATACCCAACAGCAACTCCAGCAGGCAATGGCGGAGTTACAGGATGGCACCTTCATCAAGCACCGATGACGGCGGCTAAACTTAAATAGCCCTGCGTAGCTCTATGCCGCGCAGGGCGCAACGCCTATCCGCGCTGATAGATAGACCAACTCCAACTCTGGCTGACGATGTTTGGCCCCAATCCGCGATAGAACAACCTTTCACCGAATCGGCGGTTCGGCTACGGTTTCCACTGGCTGAGGAATGGTTTGGAAACATTACATAGCAGCAGACAAACTATCACTCCTCCACCAACCAGTTCGCTACCTATGACGAATGGATTTGTCAGTACGCTGTCGTCTCCTGGCACAGGAGTTCCGGGCTTCCGCTTCCCCTTACTGCATTTTCCCGACTTGTCGGGAAAAGCATATTCTCCTTCGGACAGGTTGACGGTGCCTTTTCTGCAATTCACGTTCACACTGCCTTTATTGGCAAGAATCTGAACCGTTCCATTCATGTCGACGACTTCGAATTCTGTCCAACTATTCGACGCCGGAGTGACGGTTACTTCTCGAGCAAGCCCAACCATGCCTTTCGACGTAGCCACGCTGACGGCTCCATGCTCGACAGACACGGCGTTGCCTTCGAACTTGATCAGGGAGTCGGGGAAGATGACCACGCCCGAACCAGAGGCATCGAGGGTTCCTACGGACTCTGGTTGAGTCTCTATTACATCGCCGGGAAAAACAGCGGAGGAATTGGGCAATGGTTTACCGTTGAGCCCGACCGGGCCCCTGCCATAGAGCATCGCTGGACCCGATCCCGTATCGGCCGCGAGCATGGCCGTGGGAGTGACAACGATCAGCATCCAGCAAATAACCTTTTGCAGCATAGACACACTCATGGCTCAAGCTCTTCGCCGTGATGCTAGCCTGCGGAGTATCGACCGTCAATTGCCTTGTCTGGGTCACCGTGGAATCCACTGAAGTTGCAAATATCTAGTGCCAGCGATCGACGAGTTCCCACCACACTAGCTTCGACCACTCTTCAAAGTTCACTTTGGCCCATTGGCGATGTCGCCACCATTGCACCCCAAACTCGGTGGCATTGAAGGCGGCGGCGACGCTGTAGTCTCCCGGTAACTCGTGTTTAAAGACGCTGAGCGCACGTCGGGTATGGAAATCGGAAGTCACCAGAAGAAGCTTTTGAACGCTGCCGCCTTGAAGGCAGCGGGCTACGTCATGAGCCTCATCCCGGGTGGATTGTCCGTAGATCGGGCAAACCATAATCGATCCCGCCTGCGGCAGCCCATCGACATATTTCCGTGCAATTTCCAACTGGCTCCACTCATAGAGCTTGGTGTTGGCTGGGACGTCGAGTATCAAGCGCGGGGCATAGTCCTGTTCAAGCAACTCCAGACCTCGAGCGGGACGGCGATCAGTTTCTCCGGCCACAACAACAATAACGTCGGACTTGCGGGGTTGATTCACGACCAGGAATCGACCCGAAGCTGCGCCCAGTACAACGATGGACAGCACTGCCAAGATGAGGGCGAGTTTGGACCTTTGCATGGGTTCGATCTCGCGGTTTGGAGTCACTCAGCCGCAGTTGATTAAATGACTGAATATCCAGACTACGCGAAATCTCCGCGTCCGGTAACAGTTCACTCCGCGAGTCTTAGAACTCCGGTGTTCCACTGCTTAAAGATTTTTGGGAACAAGATGTTAAAATCCAGACTGAGCTCCCATTTCAACCATGACAATCGAATCGATTCCGGTCGCTTTATTTTCTGAACTGAAGAACAAGATTGAACAGAAACAGGCACGTGTCGCCGTAATCGGGCTTGGCTATGTAGGGCTGCCCCTGGCTTTGCTCTACACGGAGCAGAAATTTTCGGTTACCGGGTTCGATATCGATGCCCGCAAGGTCTCGATCATAGACCAGGGCGGCTCCTACATTTATCGCATTCCTGCGACCGACATTCAGGCAGCAAAGAAAAGCGGTTTCAGCGCCACCGCCGAATATTCGCGCTTAACGGAGATGGACGCCATCATCATTTGCGTCCCTACACCGTTGAATGAGTATCACGAGCCAGATTTGAGTTTCATTACAGACACGGCGAAGTCCATCGCTCCCCACTTGCGCCCTGGACATCTCGTGATTCTCGAGAGCACGACATATCCCGGCACGACGGAAGAGGTGTTGATCCCCATTTTAGAGAAAGGCAATCAGCACGGCCTCAAGGCTTCGCGCGGTGAAGGTTCGAATGGACAGGAGTTTTACGTTGCGTTCTCGCCTGAGCGGGAAGATCCGGGAAATCAGACCGTGGCGCGGCGCGACATCCCCAAAGTAGTTGGCGGACTCAATGCGAAAGCATCCGACCTGGCTGCCGCCTTGTACGGTGCGATATTCGCTCGTGTGGTGCGGGTTTCATCGCCTGCTGCCGCCGAGATGACCAAACTCCTGGAAAATATTTACCGTTGCGTGAATATTGCGCTGGTAAATGAGTTGAAACTGTTATGTCTGCGCATGGGGCTCGACATCTGGGAAGTGATCGATGCGGCTGCAACCAAGCCTTTCGGGTTTCAACCTTTCTATCCCGGGCCTGGGCTAGGGGGCCATTGCATTCCGGTAGATCCGTTTTATCTTTCGTGGAAAGCGAAGGAGTGGGACTTCCGAACGCGATTCATTGAACTGGCCGGAGAGATCAACACCAACATGCCCTATCACGTGCTCGAATCGGTGGGCAAAGCTCTCAACCAGCACAAGAAAGCTTTGAACGGCGCGAAGGTTCTGGTACTCGGACTGGCTTACAAGAAAGATATCGATGACTTGCGCGAATCGCCTTCTTTAACAATTATCGAACTGCTGCAAAAGGACGGCGCCCAGGTCAGCTACAACGATCCTTACTTTCCGACTGTCGGCAAAGGACGCAAGTATGATCTGCAGATGAAATGCGCGCCGCTGGAGAACCTCGGCCAGTACGACTGCGTGCTGATTGTTACTGATCACTCCGATTATGACTACGCGGGCATCGTCCGGGAATCGCAACTCGTAGTGGATACACGCAACGCAACGCGAGGCATTAAGAGTGCGAAAATCGTCCACTGCTGACCCGACGGTAGACTTCTCAAGTTGATTGGGGGCGGCGGCTCGAAACAAACATGCCGCGTGTCCTGCGGAGATGGTTCTGGTTTGCCGTCGGACCACTGAGATTTCAGGAGAGCGTTTCAGAAGTAAGACACACTGAAGCATCTTCTTCTCGGGCGTGTATGAGGAAAAGAAATTTCAGGCTTCGAATTTAGTTCGATATGGAACTGGCAACCGATGAAAAAACGTTGTTGGCGTTACCACCGATCAGTCGTATCGTGCCTACTACGATCACCAAAACAACGGCCAGCATGACCGCATATTCGGCCACGTCCTGTCCTCGCTCATCGGACCACAGATCCTGTAAAAATTTTGCCACGGGCTCCTCCTTAGCTCCCCAGCTAAGTACTCCCCCAAGCGAGCGGGAGGGATTGCTGATCAAGCCGACATCAGCCGAAATACCCCTGATATCAGTGATCCCTTAGATGCTAATTTTGTGGCCAAGAATGGACAATGGCTCCTAGGTGTAAGCGTATGGCACAAAAGTGCCATACGCTCAAGCGATCGGCTTCAATGGCAGGGATTGATTGACCGCAAAGAGCGCGAGTTCCAGGCGCGTGGAAACTCCCAGTTTGTCGAAGATATTGCTGAGATGGTGTTTCACGGTATCTTCGCTGATTTTGAAGTACTCTGCCGTCTCTTTATTGGAGTAGCCCGCAACCACTGCCGAAACAATCTCAAGTTCGCGCGGTGTGAGGCCGAATTTCTTCTGCCGGGCTTCTTCGCCTGAGGATTGCACCAGGGTCCTGAGGTACTGCACCAGATTGGAGACGCTCTCGCGTCCAACCCAGTATTCTCCCGCCATGACAGTGTGAATGGCTTTCAGCAGAAGTTGGGTAGCGGAGTCTTTTAGGACCACCCCGCGGGCCCCGAGCTGCAGAGCCTCGACAATCTGATTCTTCTCAGCTGCCGCAGTCAGCAATATCACTCGAACCGCGTTTTGGTTGGAAGCGGAACTCATCTCGCGCAGCGCCTCTAAGCCGGGATGACGAGGCATGGCAAGATCCAGAAGCAGAATGTCGGGCTTGAGCTGTTTCGCGAGCTTGACTGCCTCGGCGCCGTCACAGGCTTCCCCAATCACTTTGAGGTCAGGTTCGGTTTCCAAAAGTCGCCGCAAGCCATCGCGAAAAATAGGATGATCATCGGCAATCAGGATGCGAGTCGGCTGCAATCGTCTGTTATCCATAGGCTGCTTCCCGGCGTTGCGGGACAGTGATTTCTAAACGTGAACCCAAGCCGGGATTAGATTCTACCGTGAGTTCGCCTTCAATCAAACGCACACGTTCCTTAATGACCAGAGGCCCCTTCCCCAGTATGTCGAGTTCGGCCTGCGCGAGACGTCCGGCGAATGGAAAGCCACAACCGTCGTCCTCGATCAGGATGTGCCATGCGCCGTTGCGCGAACCCAGGCGCACCAGTACCTGCCGGGCGCGGCTGTGCTTGCGGACATTGACCAGCGCTTCCTGCACAATTCGCGCCAATTCCCGGCATACCGGCTGCGGCATGTTGAGTTCGTCCAGGTCCGAAAGAAATCGCGCCGAGATTCCAGTCTCCCGTTGGAATCTCTCTACCGTGTCAGATAGTAATCCCAATAGCTTCTTGGAATCTACATCCAAGGTTTTCATTTGCTGCATCAGTTCGCGCAACTTGAGAACTTCTTCGCGCAACAGCCCCTGGATTCTGCCCAGTTCCTCCGTCACCAAGCCAGGGTTGCCGGGAGATTGCCGGCGCAGCACATCGACCTGCATCTCGACGGCAATCAGAGATTGGACCGCCCCGTCATGCAACTCTCGGGCGAAACGCGCGCGCTCCAACGCTCCTGCTCGCAGTCGCAAACGCCGCAACAGAAGCACGTTGTAAACGGCCGGTCCAACCTGCCGCACTAATTCCTCCAGGAAACGCAATTCCTCCTCGGTGTCGCCGGTTAAAGAAGGGTCCAGCAGAATGATTCGCCCCGACCATTCGTGTCCAAACAAGAACGAAACAGTCATCAGACTCTGGAAATCATACTTCTTCGCAAGTGGACTCAAAAAGTCCGTGCTAAAATCTCGAACCTTGTTGCCTTCACGGTCTAAGCCCAAGGTGGAAAAATCCCCGGCGCCTCGGTTGCCGCTTCGCCGCGCATAACAGGTCACCGCCGAGGACTCGAACAAATAAGTCTCGCGGTCGGTCGCCGAAGGATCGATCCATCGAAACGCAACGTTGTCCTCAAGACGCCGTAACTCACCGACGAATACGCGATAGTTGCTGATTTCCTGAGACGCGATTACGAGTTGTTTCGCCCCATACATCGAAAGCAGCTCACTGGCAATCTCCTGGATCGTTCCGGTAAGTCCGGCCTCGACTCTCGCCTTCCCTATGGTTCTGGCAATCACAGCTTTCTCTGCGCGAAGCTGTTTCTGCTGCTCAGCCAGGTATCCCAACAGAAATCCAAGAACCAGCAGATAGACCGAGCGCATGAAAAGATGCTTAGGCTCGAACTCGGTGATATTGACCTGCAAGGCTGGCAAGTGAAATTTAGGTCGCAAGAGCAAGCCATTGACCCATCCGACGAAGTTCAGATGAATCAAACTGAAACTCTCAATCCAAAGCAACACCACGGCAGCAACCGCGGTTCCCACGGTCTCCCACAAACCCCAGCGATAGGCAGCACCCGCGAGCACGAAGATGAAAAACAAGAAGAAGAGATTGCTCTGCCCCGTGGCAAAGACCGAAATGAGACCTGGCCAAATCACATCCGCGCTGTGCACCAGCAGGCGGAAATTCGGCGTCGATTCTTGTGATCTGCGCAAGAAAAATATGATGAACATGCCCTGAATAATGTAGAAAGCCAACAGGCCGTAAGCCCAGGGCGGATAGCGAATCTCGGTTGGATCCATCCAGATCGCCACTAACGAAGCCAGTGCAAGCGAAACCCGTGCAGTAGCGAGCCACCGCTCCGTGCGGCGTATTTCGCTGGAGCTCATGGGAGAACGAAGTCTCCACAGGAATCGATCTCGCAGTGCTTGGAATGGCAATCGAATACGACCGCGTACCTGGAATGGTGTCACGCGGATATTATTTGTAATGCGGCTGGAGAGCAAGCGAAACTTCCTTCGATCAGAGCTAATGCACAGATTTTAAACAGCCTAAGCCCGAAGACGATGCGTTGGGAAGTATCGCTTATCCCAGCTTTGGTTACTTGAGTAACTTTCCCTCTCGTGTATTGTGTCTAAGAATTAGAACGGAATGAGGATGTCCGAACGCTCAAGGCCATGGATCGTTGGCATTGCCGCATTAGTGTGTGCGCAGGCCGTAGCCTCGCTTTTTTTGCGGCAGAGCTTTGCGCTGGTGGCTCTTAGCGACATTACGCAATTCATTCTGCTTCTCGCCGGTACCATCGCGATGTTGCCCAACGTTCTCGCGACCCGCGGCCGAATCCGGCTGTTCTGGGCTTTGATGATGCTGGGGATGGCCTTCTGGATGTCCTACCAGGGCCTATGGATGTACTTCGAGGTGTTGCTGCGCAGAGATTTTCCAAATCCTTTCGGGGGAGACGTAGTACTGTTTCTTCACCTCGTGCCAATGACAGCGGCTCTTGCCATGCAGCCGCATTTGCAACCGAATGATCGTACCACCCGGCTGGGAACACTTGATTTCGCCCTGCTACTGGTCTGGTGGCTCTATCTTTATTTGTTCGCAGTGATTCCCTGGCAATACGTGCACGCCTATGAGCCCAGCTACGATCACAACCTCAATATCCTTTACCTTACGGAAAAAGTAGTTTACCTGGCGGCCCTGGGTATGCTCTGGATTCGCAGCCAAGGTTCATGGAGGGTCATTTACGCCAACTGGTTTGGTGCAGGAATCACCTACTCGTTGGGTTCCTACCTGGCAAATTGGGCGATCGCGCGAAAGGTATATCACACGGGCAGCTTGTATGACGTGCCTCTGGCGGTCTCGATGGCATGGATCGCGGCAATTGGTATCCAAGCATTACATTCTCCTGGTAAGCAGCAGCCTGCGCATGCCTCTGGCAGCTACGGAGTATGGGTAGCAAAGCTGGGAATGGCCGCTATTTTTTCGCTTCCACTATTTGCGCTGTCGTCATTGTTTGACGCAGGAATCCCAGAAAAAGTACGCACCTTTCGGCTGGTGCTTACTTTGTCCAGCATGCTATTCATGGGCGCGCTGGTCTTCTTCAAACAGCACCTGCTGGACTGTGAACTCTTACGTTTGCTGAATGCTTCGCAGGAATCGTTTGGCAACCTCAAGCGCGTGCAGGCACAGCTCGTACAGTCTGAAAAATTGGCTTCGCTTGGCCAACTCGTAGGCGGTGCCGCTCACGAATTGAACAATCCGCTTACCGCCATGATGGGCTACTCGGACCTGTTGGCCTCGACTGAACTCAGTGAGGATCAGAAGCTGCTGATGCAAAAAATTGAGCATCAGGTGCGCCGGACTCGAACTCTGGTTTCCAGCCTTCTGAGTTTCGCCAAGCAGGTTCCGGCGGAGAAGACTCTGGTGGACATCAATGCCCTGGTACAGACTGCGGTCAAGCTCTGCTTACCCCAATCACATGGCTCCAATGTTCAAGTCCACACCAACTTCGCAAGCGAGTTGCCGCGAGTTCTGGGCGACTCCAATCAACTTCTACAAGTTTGCTTGCACATTACCAACAATGCCCTCCATGCCCTGGCCGACTCCGGCGGCACGCTTACGGTGAGCGCACGGTTACAGGATGTCTCCGTGGTGCTCGAGTTCGCTGACAATGGACAGGGCATGCAGGAGCCGGAGCGGGTTTTTGATCCTTTCTACACCACGCGACCGGTAGGTCAGGGACCAGGTTTAGGGCTGAGCGTCTGTTACGGCATCATTCAGGAACATAACGGAAAAATCACCTGTCAGAATCGGCCGGAAGGCGGGGCGATATTCCGCATCGAACTACCCGCCGTCGGGGATCCGGCCCACGTGCCCAGTTCGGTTTTACGGAGTTATAGCTCCCAAGAATTGCTTCCCGAAGCCAAGGCAGCTGCGACCCGCTAAGCAATTCCACCACAGCCGTCCTTTGTGTACCTTCGTGTCCTTTGTGGTTCAATAATTTGAAGTTCATTTAACCGCGAAGGACACGAAAGTACACAAAGGAACTCGTGAATGTCCCGGCGGCATCCAGCAGAAACACGTACTCAACCTAGGGTGCTGCCAGTTCGACGGTTCGCTTTAACTGGCCACAGGCGGCGTAAATGTCGCGGCCTCGCGGACGACGAATGAACGTGGGCAAGCCGGACGCAATAAGTATTTCCTGAAACTGCCGTACCCGGTTCTCGGCGGGAGTTTGAAACGCTATGCCGGGACCCGGGTTCAGCGCAATCAGGTTTACCTTCGTTTGCACGCCGCGGACGAGTTCGCTGAGTTCGCGGGCGTTTTGTGCCGAATCATTCACTCCGTCGAGGAGCACATACTCGAAGGTCAGCCGCTCCCGGTTCCGCAAAGGAAAATCACGCGCAGCGGCCACCAACTTCTCCAAATTCCATTTGCGATTGATCGGCATCAGCCGGCTTCTTATTTCGTCGTTGGACGCATTCAGCGAAATTGCCAGCTTCGGCCGAACCGGCTCGACGCCGAGATCATAGATCCGTGGCACGATCCCGGCAGTTGAGACCGTCATGCGAGATTCTGGAATGCCCACTCCCTCGGCCAGCAGACCGACTGCTCGAATGAAATTCTCATAGTTCAAGAAAGGCTCGCCCATACCCATGAAGACAATGTTCACGCGCTCCTGTGGCGGAAAGACGCTCTGATCGTTGAGAACGGCACAAACCTGTCCCACGATCTCACCGGCGGCCAGATTACGTTTCACGCCAAGCAGCGCGGTCAGACAAAACTGGCAATCCACGGCGCAACCGACCTGGCTGGAAACGCAGATGGTCGCGCGGTTCCGTGCTCGTCCTGGGGCCTTTTCGACGTCATTCCCAGCCTCGCTCCCATCCCCCGATTCCCCGTCGTCGCCTTCCGGCATCCAGACCGTTTCTACACTTTGTCCATCGGCGAAGCCGATCAGGTATCGAACAGTGCCATCGCTGGAGACGAATTTCTTATCGATGGATGGCGTCCCCAGGGACAGTCCCCTTTGGCTCAGGCTGTGGCGAAAATCCTGCGGAAGCGTAGAAATTTGCTCAACCGATGCGAAGCGCTGGCGATAAAGCGCCTCAAACAATTGCCGTCCCCGGTACGAGGGCTCGCCCTCTTCTTCGACGAAATCTGTAAGTTCGCGAAGATTGAGGCCTAAAAGCGCCGTTGGTTTCTCTTCGGCCATTGTTTAAAGACGATTGAACGGCACCTTTACGATTGTAGAGGAGATGCCGGAAACGGGTTGGCGAAGAATTGATTGTTCGGCGATATTCTCCTAACTATATGATTCTTCGTTAGTAAGCATGTTTTCGCACGGGTGCGTCGCGTGTGTAACAATATATAGCAGGCTCGCCCCGGTCCTGAGCGGCAGAGCAGTTTAGGAAAAAGAGAATGGTTGAAGAAGTGCGAAATATCCAGCGCGAATTGCTGCCCAATGGTCTGACCGTGATTACGGAACAGATGCAGCATATTCGTTCGGCCTCGATTGGCGTGTGGATCAAGAGTGGATCGCGCGACGAAGATGCTCAATGGAATGGCATCTCCCATTTCGTCGAGCACATGGTCTTTAAAGGCACAAAGCATCGCTCCGCGGAGGACATAGCCCGCCAGGTCGATTCCATCGGCGGGAACATGGATGCGTTTACCGCTAAGGAATGCATCTGTTTCAACGTCAAGGTACTGGATGAGCATCTGCCCATTGCGATGGATGTTCTCAGCGATCTGGTGCTGAACCCAACTTTCGATGTCCAGGATATCAGCCGTGAACGGGGCGTAATCCTGGAAGAAATCAAAATGGACGAAGATAGCCCCGATTACCTGGTCCATGAAATCTTCACTCAGAATTTCTGGAAGGATCACGCGCTGGGCAAACCGATCCTGGGCACCAAAGACAGTGTTAAGACATTCGAGCGCGATCCAGTGTTGGACTTCTACGATAAGCGATTTACTCCAGGCAATCTGATTATTTGCGCTGCCGGCAACCTTAAGCACGAACAGTTCGTGGAGTTGGTGGCGAAACACTTCCAGCACATGAAACCGATTAAAAACGGATTTCACAGTCCCCAGCCAAAGATTGTTCCGCGCATCGTCATGCGCAACAAGAAGTCGCTGGAGCAGGTGCAGATCTGCGTGGGCGTGCCTTCTCACCCCATCGCGCACGAACGGCGGCATGCGTCCTACATTCTGAATACGCTGCTGGGCGGCGGCATGAGTTCGCGACTGTTTCAGAACATCCGTGAACGCCAGGGACTTGCCTATGCGATTTACAGCGACTTGAATCCGTACCGTGATACCGGATGTCTTTCGGTGTATGCCGGAACCTCGCGGGAATCGGCAGGCAAGGTGGTGCAGAGTATTGTTTCCGAGTTCCGTAAACTCAAGTCAGAGAATGTTCCCGAGGAAGAACTTCGCCGCTCGAAAGATCAACTAAAAGGGAGCTTGATGTTGTCGCTGGAGTCCTCGACCGCTCGCATGTCCAGCCTGGCTCGGCAGGAGATGTACTTCGATCGCTTCTACAGCATGGACGAACTGATCGAAAAAATCGAAAGCGTAACCGCGGAAGAAGTGAAGGAACTTGCCAATGAGTTCTTCTTGAGCGAATCAATCGCGGTCACCGTTCTGGGCAATTTGAACGGTTTGAAGTTGAGCCGCGAACACTTGGCCTGCTAGGGCCATCCAGTCGGTGTCACAAATTGGCAAAACCCAGTCAGGAAACTTGCCCTCCGCCGCTAGCTTTACTGGCTAATTCAGGGCATACTAGGCAGCGAGTCCCGGGTTCCCCCAAGGGCAGGGGAGTTCGTGTATGCCTATGCTGGAGCAGAATAGCGGTACAGAGATTGGCAACCCCGTGCCGCAAGAGGCTTCGGAGCAGCAGCAACGACGACGGATGCTTGTGGCCCTCTGCGTCTTACTGCTAGCGCTGATTTCTGTTCTTATCAAAGACCGCCAATTCTGGTTCCCGCCTGGTCCGAGCGCTGAGTCTGAAACTCCGGAGCAGAGTGTCCCCCAGAGCAAGCCCTTAAATACACCAGCCAAGATTGCGACCCCTTACGCCGCATCAAAACATCTGGCTCCGGCACCGGTCCACGCGCGGCCAAAATCAAAGCGACCCACGGCAATCGCGACTACGACTGAAAGGCAGGGTGGTGGCATGTCGCCGGTCATTACGGCGACGAGTCGCGCCGTACTCCCACCGCTTGAGGTCGAGGTTGTAGCCGGCAATCAACACCGGGCCGTCAGACCGGGGGACAGCTCCGTGAAACTAGACACACAACCCAGTACCGAGGATGCCTCCGAGCAAGCCCCCGCTCCGCCTCCGAGTCAGGACAATGCTTCCTCGGCGCCATACGCTGGGGCGCACGTCCAATTGTCGCCCGGGGCCGCGCAAGTGGTTTCCCGGGTAGACCCAAGCTATCCGCTGCTTGCGAAACAGATGAAAGTTCAGGGCGCTGTCGTTCTGGAGGCTTTGATCGGCAAGACTGGCAGCATTCAAGATATACAGGTGGTCAGCGGGCCGGCAATTCTCTCTGAGGCTGCCCGCGAAGCCGTAAAGCAGTGGCACTTCAAGCCTTATTACCAGGGCGGTCGACCGGTGGAAACCGAAGCTCGCATCACGGTGAATTTCACCATCTCAACCTATTGATCAATTCAGCAGGATGGCGGCCACTCCCTTGTTACTGGTCTATCGAACGAGCGTACCGATAGCGACAAAATCCTGGGCAAATAAAACGGGCGTCCGACTCTTTCGAGTCACTGGACGCCCGGGCAGCCCTCCCCCAGAACTGCTCACCTAGGAAAGTAAATCTTCCCTTAGTTTCTGTGAATGGCACGTCCGGGCTAGATGCGCCCACCAAGGTGCTATCCTGCGTGCGGTTGCCGTCGGCGTTACATCGCCGCTGGTGTGCTCAGCCTTTTTCTGGGGATCCGTCGGTTTGTTGCCCGAGCAAACGTGTCGCAGTAGCAGTTTCCACCCGATTCCGGCCTCGAGCCTTGGCAGCGTAAAGGGCTTCGTCCGCGTTGTGTAACAGTGCCTCGCGGTTCACCAGCCCTGATTCATTTGCCTCTGCGGCCGCAAGTCCAAGACTGATAGTGACTGAAACCGGACCTGCACTTGTTTCAATAGGTTGATCCGCGATCCTGTGCCGTAGCCTTTCCGCCGTGACGACAAGGTTCAATGGGTCACATCCGGGAACAATAATCAGAAACTCTTCGCCTCCATATCGGCCTACCGAATCGTAACTTCGAAGTCCGGAAGCCAAACGATGGCCCACCTCTTGCAATACCGCGTCCCCGACCAGGTGTCCGTGGCTGTCGTTGATCTTCTTAAAGAAGTCGACGTCCGCCATAATGATGCCCAAAGAATCCTGGCCTCGGCGGCTGCGCTCCATCTCACCTCGCAGCAAATCAAGGATGGCTCCCCGATTCCAAATCGCTGTGAGCCGGTCATGAGCCGCCTCAAACTGCAATGCGCTCTGGGCGCGCATCAAGGCCGCTTGCAGATCGAGAATCCGTTTGCCGGCACGCACCCTGGCGCGCAGTTCATCCACATCGAACGGCTTGGTCAAGTAATCATCGGCGCCAGCCTCCAGGCCCGCCACCACATCCTGTTTGTCGTCCTTGGCGGTCAGCAATAAAACGTACCGATACGGACCTTGGTCGCGGCTGCGGATTCTGCGGCAGAGTTCGATCCCGTCCATCCCCGGCATCATCCAGTCGAGAATGGCCAACTGCGGAGCATCTTCACTTTGCAGGATATTCCACGCGTCCAGGCCATTTTCCACTGCTGTGACGTGATAGTCCCACCGCTTGAACCAGCTCTCGAGAATGCGGCGAAAAATGGGATCATCTTCTGCGATCAACGCAGTGTTGAGCCGAGGCGCCTCTCCGTCGACACCTGACTTTTCACCGCTGAGTTCTTCGGCCAGCTGTTCTGGAAATCTATTCATGTTGTGCCCTCGCTAAGTCTTTCAGGTCGAGATGCAGACTCGCTACCTCCCTTTCCAATAGCGCAAGCGTATTGCCGGCGTGGGAAAGATCTTGGCTGCGGCCCATCTCTTCGAGCTGCCGGGCAGCTTGCGATGTGCTACCCGCGCCTAGGTAGCTGGATTCGCCCTTAAGGCTGTGCGCCGCGCGCATGACCCCGTCAGAGTCGCCAGCCGCCACTGCCTCCTGCAATTTCTGCATCAGTTTCGGAGATTCTTCCAGAAAAATTTTGCACAGGTCCCGGAGCAGTTCCTGATCGCCGCCAATCCGATCGAGGGCTTCGGTTTTGTTCCATGACGCTACCTGCGCCGACCGCTTCTTGGGGGTGGCGTGTGTGCTCGCAAAACTTGCCAGGGTCTGCTCAATGTCGCTGAAACGGATCGGTTTGGTAATGTAGCCATCCATGCCGGCTTCGAGGCAGCGCTCGCGGTCGCCCTTCATGGCATGCGCCGTCATAGCAAAGATAGGCAGGTGACGTCCGCTATTCTTCTCGTTTTGACGGATGGCAGCAGTGGCGGCCAAACCGTCCATCTCCGGCATTTGAACGTCCATGAAAACAAGATCGAACGGTTCTCTCAAGGCCAGGGCCAGCGCCTCTTTGCCGTTTTGCGCCAACTCAGGAGCGTGCCCCATTTTCTGCAAGACACGAATGATCACTGCCTGATTCACGGCGTTATCTTCCGCCACCAGAATTCTGAGTTTGCGGGCCGATTCACGCAGTGTGTGGCGCGTGACCAGCGCCGAAGTGAGACCCGTTTCCGCCTGCCGCTGGCTTAGCGCTGCCAGAACGGCCGCCAGCAGATCGGCCTTGGCCACGGGCTTGAGGAGGTAGGCCGAGATTCCCAATTCCTTGCAGCGGTTGGCTTCTCCGGGCCGTCCGCCGGAGGTCAGCATCAGCACGGTGACTTCGGTCCGGATGGGACCGCTGGTGTTTCTTGACTGTATCCTTTCAGCTAACTCGAACCCGTCCATTACCGGCATGTTGCCGTCGATCAGAACCACCCGGAAAGGATCTCCTTCTTGCTGCGCTGCCTCCAACGCAGTCAATGCGAGGGCCCCGCTTTCCGCTGCGCACGGCCTCATTCCCCATCCGCGAGTCATCTCGGTCAGAATCCGTCGATTGGTTTCGTTGTCGTCGACTACCAGCACCGGGAGACCTTGTAACTCGGCTTTAAGCGCAGGAGAGGCGGGTTGGGACTTTATCTCGACTGCAGCAAAGCGCGCGGTGAAATGAAACGTGCTCCCCCTGCCTTCGCTACTTTCCACCCACGTGGTTCCACCCATCAATTGAACCAGGCGGGCTGAGATTGCCAGTCCCAGGCCGGTCCCGCCGTACTTCCGAGTGGTACTGCTGTCCGCCTGCGAAAAAGCTTTGAACAGCAGTCCTTGTTTTTCCGCCGGAATTCCGATACCGGTATCCCTCACAGTGAAATGAAGCTCCACGTTCTTGGCGTCCTGCGAGCGCGTTTCAATTGCGACTAGCACTTCTCCCCGCAGAGTGAACTTAATCGCATTGCCAACCAGGTTTACCAGAATCTGCCGCAGGCGTCCGGGATCACCCCGCAGTTGCGAGGGCACCTCCGCATCCGCGTCATAAGCCAGTTCCAATCCCTTCTGATGAGCTCGCAGAGCGAGTGTCTTCATGGTCTCGCCGACGCAGTCGTAGAGATTGAATTCGAGCATCTCCAAATCAAGTTTGCCCGACTCTACCTTGGAGAAATCCAGAATGTCGTTGATCACCGACAACAGTGATTCACCTGAGGTCTTTACCAGTACCAGGTAGCCCCGCTGTTCGGAGTTCAATTCCGTATCCAGGGCCAATTCGGTCATGCCCATAATGCCGTTGATCGGGGTGCGGATTTCGTGGCTCATGTTGGCGAGAAACTCGCCTTTCGCACGGCTGGCGGCTTCGGCCGTTTCTTTTGCTGCTTTCAGTTCTGTGTTGGTGGTAAGCAGTTCGGCGGTGCGGTGGGCAACTTGCTCCTCCAGGTTTTCCCGGTGTTGCTGCAGTTCTAAGTCACGCGATTCGATTTGCTCCAGCATCCCGTTGAACTCGACTGCCAGCATGCCGAACTCATCACGATTGAGGACTTCAGCCCGGATCGAGTAGTCGCCACGGCTAGAAACAGCTTTAGTAGTTTCTACCAGGTTAAGAACCGGCCGGGAAATGGGCTTTTGAAAACGCGACGCCAGCAAGAAGGCCATACAAAATGTGACCAGCAAAGTCGATACGGAGGTGATGGCATACCCTCGCAATCGCGCATGCAGTCTTCCTAGATCAGATTCAAGGTACAGCGTGCCAAGGCTCTCACCAGCAAGCGTGATCTTTCGGAACTGAATCAGGTGACCATTCTTGAACTGAGTAGTTTCCGCCAGCGGGACTGGCGGTAGGAAACCTGAATCTGCTTCATCTCGCGTGTATTTGGCAAAGGCTTTGCCGTCAGGGGTGTAGATACAAGCTGCCGTCACGTTAGGTTCGGCCCGCAAAGCCCGCAAGACATCGCGTGCTGCTTCTGCATCCCGAAAAGTCAGGGCAGCCGTGCTATTGCCCGCCAGAACATCGCCCAGGACCGCCAGGTTAAGAGCCACCGCGTGCCTGAATGTCAGCACGTCATAAACAACCATAGGGCAGGAGACCGCCATTGCGGTGATGCCGCTGATCGCCATGAACAGGACGGTCAGCTTGTGGCGGATCGACAAATCCCCAAAATGACGCATTAGCTACTCCCGTATAATGCTTACCCGACTACAAGCTTTGCCACCGCCAACAGCTTGGAACTGATTTTCAACCCGCCTTCCTCTGCCGCCTTGCGGTTCACTTCGAACTGCACCCGGCTGTTTTCCAGAACAAAATTAATCATCCCGCCCTGCTCGACAAAACTTTTCGTATCGCCCACGGTCAAGGCGTCAGCCCCTCGCAGGCTCTCAAAAATCTGCTTCAGTCGTGCCGTCTCCGACGCCGCAATGAAGAGAATCTGGCAAGTTCTGGCCACCTGCAGATCGATCCCTTGATCGACCTCGAGTCTGCGTCCGTTCACCGTCTTGTCCTTGGTAATGTTGTGTAACTCGTCTCCGAAGGGATCGTGCCCGAAAACGCAGATCCGAAGTGGCGCGGAGGCATTAGCGAAACTGCTCGACGGCCATTCCACAAACTTCGCGAAGTTGAACAGAAAGGCCGCCTTGACTTGATACTCGCCAGCCGTCGGGGGTTGCGCATGCGTGCCGTTGAGGAACAGCACTACCACGCCCACCACCCATAGAACTCGTTTTGGACTCGGCATACCCTTAAACTTCACCGGAGTCGCATTTACCATCTGCATGTCGCTCTCGAAGCACGGTTACGTACCTTAAGGCTGAAACCGACGCGTCCAATGATGCGGCGCTTCATGTTCCTTCAGAACCGGCCAGTAATTTTGATCCGGAGACTTCTTCCATCCTGCTGAATGGCATCTTCCGGATCCTCGGGGCGGCCGGGATCGAAGTATTTCTTGTCCAGAACATTGAATACGCTGGCCGCCACATCCAAGTGTTTTCCGACAGTGTGGCCCAGCAACGTGAGGTTGAAGACCTGATAACTGCTTAAGGAATTCTGCAAGAGTGTCAGGCGGCGCCCTAAAAATTGCCCCTCGACTCCTGCAAACAACCATTGGCCGATCAGCGGGACAGTCACATTCAACTTCGCCATGGGGCCGGGAGAGTTATCCAGTGCCTGGTGCCCGGCACCGTCGTTATTCGCATTCACGTAATCGAAGCTGGCCTTGCCCTGCAAACCGTTGGGGGCATGTCCGCTGACCTCTACATCCATTCCCGTGGCCTGTGCACTGCCGTCGTTTTGATACTGAAAGTTTCGGTCAACGGGATTGGAGACGAGCGAAATCAGATTGTCGATTTGGTTGTGATATACACCGCTAGACAGTTGAAAGTATTGTCCAAGTCCTTGTTCCACTCTTCCCTCCAGACTCCGGATGTGCTCGGGCTGGAGTTTGGGATTGTCGTCGTAAAAAACCCCGAAGTCCGGGGAGCTTTGATAAACGTCGGGAGCGCTAAAGGCATTGCCATATAGGAACTTGAGGGTGGTCTTTTCGGCCGCACGGTAGATCAGCGCCAGCCGCGGGTTGGTAGTTCCGCCAAAGGTGGAATAGTGGTCATAACGAGCTCCGGCATCCAGCGTGAAGCGCCGGGTGATGGCGAATTCATCCTGGGCATAGAAAGCAGTTATCAGGGAAGTGTTCGGCTCCCGAGTAAAGTCATTGGGAGGGTTCAGCAAGTCGCCCTGGTCTTGCCGCAGGTTGTCTCGAACCTCCGATCCCAGGGTTAGCCGGTTCCCTTCAAAAAGATCGCGGCTCACTTTGATCTCTCCCGTCCACCAATTTCCGCGGAAGGAGTACGTGCTTAGCACAATCGGGTCACCGGGCATTACGGGCGCCTCGGGGACCGGGCCTTGCAACCGAGCCTGGTCATATCCCGTGTGCGCATCCAGTTGCCATTTCCCGATTGGGTGCTGGTATCCGAGATTCACGAACTGATGGCTGTCAACATTGAAATCCCTAGGATCGTTGAACACCGCCCCAAAGTACGCTGTCGGAACCACCTTATCGCGCGTGCTGAACAACCCCTGCAGCGTGAATCCGTGGTAAGTAAGCGTAGCCAGAATGTGCTTATAGGATTCATGGTCCGTGTCGCTGGTAGTTCCGTTGTGGTTAGCGGGAGTGTTGAATTCAGGGAAAAACAAAGTCTGGCCTCGGCTGTCATAGAACGTGCCGGAGAGAAGCACGCCCAGGTCGTGAAATTGATGGCCGTAGGTCGCTCTGCCCTCATTGGTGCCGAAGCTTCCTGTCTGAAAAGAAAGTTCCCAGTCCTTCACTTCCTTCGATGTACGGGTAATGATGTTGATTACCGCGAAAAAGGCGTTCGCGCCATAGAGGCAAGAACTGGGCCCGCGGACGATCTCGACTCGTTCGATCATGTCCACATCCACCAGAAACTCATTCCCCAACAGTGCCTGCCCGAGAACGTTGTTGTTGATGCGATGCCCGTCGATCAATACCAGAATCCGGCTATTCCAGTCTCCCAAGCGTCCAAAGCCGCGTACTCCGACAAAGGTGTAATCGCGGTCGTAGGTGACATAGAAGCCGGGCACACTGCGCAGGATGTCGGCCAAGTTGCGATAGCCATACTTTTGGATTTCGTCTGCAGTGACCACCGTGACCGAAGCCGGCGCCTCGCTGGCGCTCTGCATGTGCTTCGAGGCGCTGTATACCTGGATGTTGCTCAACTCTTCCAAGCTGGCTTCACTCAAGTCTTTCGCCCCTTGCTGTGCAACCGCAGCTCCTGTCAGCACCAAGAGCGCAAGCGAGCGGATTACATTCCGGGACCGTCCTCGTGGCTCTTTTTGAGCAGGGTGGAGTGGAACTGTTGGTAAAGTATTGGACGGTCGAGGGCACATAGAATTTCTCCAACTTGCAAAACAGCGCCACCCACTCGGCGCATTGGCGCTATGAGGGGCCACACACACTCCGTCGGCCAGTTGTGAGCTTTTCTTTACTTCCGGATGGACACTTTTCAACCAAGGAGGCGACAACATCCATGGAGTGTCCCCGGAGGTACACGACCATTCGGGCATTCGGAAAAATGCTGCGCTGAACCTCGTTGTTGGCCGATCAACCCCGCTTAGCCTGAAGTACTGCGCGGTTCCTGCCGATAAGCACTCCAGCACGACCTCTAAAGCTTCTATGTCGGAACTTCAAGATCCGGAGATCTTTCGAATCGTGCTGGACAGCCTGCAGACCGGCGTGGCCGTGGCCGACCGAAACGGAAAAATCCAGTTCTGGAACCAGGGCGCCGAAAGGGTGACCGGGCACAAGCGGCACGAGGTCGTGGGGCGTTCCTGTCGTGACAATATTCTGGTGCAGTGTAACGATCAAGGTTGTGTCGCTTGCGGCGCAACATGCCCTATCAGCCGGACCCTGCACGAAGGCAAGCCCCAGGAAGCAAAAATGCAATTGCGGCATAAAGAAGGACATCCGGTTCACGTGCTGATGCGGTTGGCTCCGCTGCGCGATCTCCATGGCTCGATCATCGGCATCGCGGAGAGTTTTGACGAACAAAGTTTTGGCGCGGAGCGGGACCGCAACTGCCACACTCTGGCCGCGCACGGCTGCATCGACGAAAGTACCGACGTCCCTAATCACGAGTTCACCCAGTTCCACATCGGGAAGAATCTCGCCAGTTTCGCGCGTTACCACCTCCCCTTCGGCATCATCCTCATCCGGGTGGATCGCTTGGCGCACTTTCGATCGGCCTACGGCCCGCCAGCGGGCGACGCTATCTTGCGCGTGGTTGCTCAGACCATGAAGAGTGCTTTCCGGCCCAGCGATTTCGTGGGACGTTGGGCCGAGGATCAATTCCTCGCAATCCTGATCAATTGTGGCGATCATGGCGTCGAAAAGACTTGGGAACGCATACGAAAGATGGTCACATGCGCGGGGCTGCGATGGTGGAGTGACGAGTTATCGGTCACGACTTCGGTGGGATATGCGAAGGCTCAAGCCGGGGACAGCGTGGAGTCCCTCATGAACCGAGCCACTGATTCGCTACCGCGATCCCCTACGGTGTCGCCCGTCTCGGCGGCCATAAGCTCGCAGGCAAACTACGAAGGCTCAGAGGTCTGATCCACCATGTTTGCAATTATTGGAATCGTGATTGTCTTCGGCTCGGTAGTGGGTGGATACCTGATGGAACATGGCAACCTCAGAGTACTGATCCAACCCGCCGAATTGGTCGTCATTGGAGGAGCCTCCATCGGCACAGTGTTGATCGCCAATCCGCTGCACATTCTGAAACAAATCGCGGCCGGCCTCGCTGGCGTTTTCAAAGGATCACAATTCACCAAACAGCGCTACCTCGACTCCCTCAAAATGATGTATGAGCTGTTAAACAAGGCGCGCCGTGAGGGCTTGATGGCCTTGGAAACTGACGTCGAGGATCCGGCCAAGAGTCCAATCCTCTCCAAATACCCTGCCTTCATCAAGGATCACCATGTCCGGGATTATTTTTGCGATACCATGCGCATGGCGGTCAGCGGCATTGAAGCCTTTGACCTTGACCAACTCCTCGATCTCGACATGGAAGTTCATCATCACGGAAGCAGCCTGCCGGTCGCATCCCTCAGCAGCATGGCCGATGCCTTGCCCGGCTTGGGAATTGTCGCCGCTGTGCTGGGCGTCGTGATCACCATGGGCGCCCTCGGAGGACCTCCCGAAGAGATCGGCCATAAAGTTGCCGCCGCGCTGGTCGGCACGTTTCTCGGCATCCTGCTTTGCTACGGATTGGTAGGGCCGCTCGCCGCCAGCATGCAGAAAACCACGGAAGATGAGGGCGCCTTCCTGTATGTCCTGCGCGTGCTCATGATTTCTTTCTTGAAAGGAAATGCGCCTATCATGGCAGTCGAGTTTGCGCGGCGCGCGATTCCAGGCCACGTGCGCCCTTCGTTCCTGGAAGTAGAGACCCATTGCAAAAAGGGCGGCGACGCAACCCCGGCCGCAACCGAAGGAGCGCCAGCAGAACCCGAGGCCGCCGCTGCTGCTTCGGCATCGGCTTGATAGAGCGGCCTTATGCCTGGCTCCCCTCCCATCATCATCATCAAGAAGAAAGGCGCTCATGGCGGACACCATGGAGGCGCCTGGAAGGTAGCCTACGCCGACTTCGTCACGGCGATGATGGCGCTCTTCATCGTGCTCTGGCTGCTCAACACCAGCAAACCTGTGAAAGAAGCTGTTGCCGGCTACTTCCGGGATCCCTCTGGAACCGCGAATAAAGTCGGGTCCGACAAAGCTGGCGCGGCGGACGCTGTTGCCATCACCAAGGACGACATGCCGAAGCTCAAGGAGGAACTGGAAAAGGCGATCCGGGCTATACCCAACTTTGAAAAACTGAAGGACCAAATCGAAATGACCTTAACCCCGGAGGGATTGCGCATTGAACTGCTCGAAACCGAAACTGGAACCTTTTTCGACGTCGGCAGCCCGGCGCCGAACGACAATGGGAAAGAGTTACTGACTTTGTTGGCGCATGAACTCAGGAAGCTTCCCAATCACCTCTCCATCGAAGGGCATACCGATTCCAAGCCCTACACCGGTCGCCACGAATACGGGAATTGGGAGCTCTCCGCGGATCGGGCCAACGCTGCCCGGCGCTTGATGCAGAGCAGCGGTCTGCGCGGCGACGAGGTTACGCAAATCCGGGGCTACGCCGATCAGATGCCGCGCAAGAAAGACGAACCGCTGGATGCATCCAATCGTCGCATCTCCGTAATCGTGCAGAATCTCGAAGCCAAGCCGGAGAAAACTGATGTCCAATCCGTGGCCAGCCCGTCTGCTGAAGATCTTCCCAAGAAGAATTGATCGCCACTGACGTTCATTCTTCCACATGTCACTGCACTGCGAACGTCCATCCGCTACAATAAACCGTTCGCAGGCTTTGCCCGACTCAAAGGGGAACAACTCCGTGATTATTGGTGTGCCCAAGGAAACGTATCCGGGGGAGCGGCGGGTTGCGCTCGTGCCCATGGTAATTCCGAACCTCGTCAAAGCGGGGTTCGAGGTCGCCATTGAAAAGGGCGCGGGAGTGGAAGCCGGTTATCCCGACGCGCTCTACGTCGAAAAGGCCGCGAAGATCCTTCCCGATCGCGCAACGCTTTTTGCTGCTGCCGACGTCGTTGTGCAAGTGCTGTGCTATGGCTCGAACGACGTCACAGGAAAAGCCGACCTGCCGCTGATGCGTCGCGGCCAGGTTCTCATCGGCTTCTTGCGTCCGCTGGGATCGCTGGAAGTAATTCAGCAAGTCGCGCAAACCGGCGTCACGTCTCTCGCCGTGGAGCTGATGCCGCGCAGCACGCGCGCCCAAAGCATGGATGTGCTCTCCTCGATGGGCACAATCTGCGGCTACAAGGCGGTGCTGATCGCAGCCGACACGCTGCCAAGAATTTTTCCCATGCTGACCACGGCAGCCGGAACCATCACCCCCGCGCGTGTTCTGGTGATTGGCGCCGGAGTCGCTGGGCTCCAAGCCATCGCAACAGCGCGCCGGCTAGGTGCCGTCGTCTCCGCGTACGATCTGCGGCCGGCCTCGAAAGAGCAGGTGCAGAGCCTCGGAGGACGATTCATCGAACTTCCTATCGAAGCCAAGGATGCCCAAGATGCGCGCGGATATGGCACCGCGCAGGATGAAACTTTCTACGCCAAACAGCGCGAGCTACTCGCCCGCGTGATCGCCGAGAGCGATGTTGTGGTCACCACCGCTGTTGTCCCAGGTAAGAAGGCTCCCGTGCTAGTTACCGCGGAGATGGTGAAAGCAATGGCGCCGGGCTCAGTCATTTTTGATCTCGCCAGCGAGCGCGGAGGTAATTGCGAGCTGACCCAATCAGGCAAGACCGTAGTTGATTATGGAGTCACGATCATCGGCCGCATCAATATCGCGACCGAAGTCCCTTATCACGCCAGTCAGATGTACGCGCGCAATATCACCGCGTTTATCCTGCATCTGGGAAAAGATGGAAAGTTTCAGATCAACCTGCAGGACGAAATTACTCGCGAAACGCTGTTGACGCGTGACGGCGAGATAGTAAACCAGCGCGTCCGCGAATTTTGCAATCTGCCAGCGCTGGTCACGCAAAGCGCATAACCAATATAGGCACGGGCGTCCTCGCCCGTGCTCGTCTGTAAGAGTGCAGGAGGAAAGATGGGTTCTGCCTTAATTGACGGACTGTTTGTTTTCATGCTGGCGGCCTTCATCGGATTCGAAGTAATCCGGCGAGTCTCGCCGCTGCTGCACACGCCATTAATGTCGCTGACCAATGCCCTCGACGCCATCGCAGTCGTCGGCGCCATCGTGCTGGTAGGCGAACATAAGAGCACTCTTTCCTTCGTGTTCGGATTCCTTGCGGTGGTCGCCGCGACCAGCAACGTCGTAGGCGGATTTTTGATTACCGATCGCATGCTCAAAATGTTCAAGTCCAGCCGTCCAACAAAGCCATGAACACCGATCTCGCGGGCAATCAGCAAATCATCGAGATCGTCTACCTCGTCGCCAGCGCTCTCTTTATTCTTTCGCTGAAATGGATGAGTTCTCCGGCAACCGCGCAGCGCGGCGTCCGAGCTGGCGAAATCGGCATGGTGCTGGCCATTGCGGGCACGCTGCTGCATCACGGCATCGTCGACTACAAGTGGATCGTCATTGCGCTCGTTCTTGGAACCGGAATCGGAATTCCGCTGGGCATGGTGCACATGACCGCGGTCCCGCAACGAACCGCGCTCAGCCACGCTTTCGGAGCGTTCTGCGTAACTCTGGTCGGCACCGCGGAATTCTATCTGCGAACACCCGATGTCCCGCGTTTCATGATGGCAGTTCTTTCGATGGAGGTCATCCTCGGCTCGCTGACCTTCACGGGCAGCTTGATGGCCGCGGGAAAACTTCAGGAAATCCTGCCGCAGCGCCCGCTCACCTACAAAGGACAAAACTTCGTCAATCTCTCTTTGCTGGCGGCTTCTGTTGCTATCGCCGTATACCTCGTGATTCACCCAGGCGCGCGCCAACTCTTTCCCGCGATGATCGCCGTTCCCCTGCTGTTCGGCGTGCTGATGATCGTTCCCATCGGCGGCGCCGATATGCCCACTGTCATCTCGCTGCTCAATTCCTACGCCGGCCTTTCCGCTGCAGCCATGGGATTCGTTCTAAACAGCAAGCTCCTCATTATCGCGGGCGCGCTCGACGGATCTTCCGGCCTCATCCTTTCCGTGATCATGTCCAAGGCGATGAACCGTTCGTTCACGAATGTTCTGTTTGGAGCGTTCGGACAAGTGCAGGCATCCGCTGCGGCTGGACAGGAAGAAAAAACGGTGCGCAGCGCTACCGCCGACGAAGCCGCCGGAATCTTAGCTGCTGCCAACAAAGTTGTGATTGTTCCAGGTTACGGCATGGCCGTCGCCCAAGCTCAGCACAAAGTTCGCGAACTTTACGACGCCCTCACCAAACGCGGCGTGGACGTGCGTTTCGCTATTCATCCTGTCGCCGGTCGCATGCCCGGACATATGAACGTCCTTCTCGCTGAAGCCGACATTCCCTACGATCGCCTGATCGAAATGGATGACATCAACGGCGACTTTCCCCAAACCGACGTAGCCCTGGTGATCGGAGCCAACGATGTCACCAACCCCGCCGCCCGCACCGATACTGGAAGCCCCATTTACGGTATGCCGATTCTCGACGTCGACAAGGCCCGTACGGTCATGGTGATCAAACGCAGCATGAGCCCCGGCTTTGCCGGCATCGACAACCCGCTCTATTATCTGGACAAGACTCTGATGCTTTTTGGCGACGCCAAGTCGTTTGTGAACAGCATCGTCCACGAATTAACCGGAAGCGCACACTAACTCACGTGGCCCCGGACGCCTCGTCCGGGCGACTCACGCGACGATCCTCAAGGCTGAGAAACCTGTCTCTCAACTTCGCGATGCATCGCAGAAAGTGAAACCTTCTGCTGACCATTCGCGTCGAAGTTCGACGGATCCAGCCAGCGCTCGAATGCCACTTTTCGTTTCGGCCACTCGGAGTCGAGCATGGAGAACCAGGCCGTATCGCGATTGCGTCCCTTGATGATCATGTGCTGGCGAAAGATTCCCTCGAAGGTAAAACCCAGCCGCAGAGCCGCGCTGCGCGAAGGCGCATTCAAAGCATTGCACTTCCACTCGTAGCGCCGGTATCGCAGATCTTCGAAAACGTGCCGAGCCATCAGGTACATCGCTTCGGTGGCTCCAATCGTCCGCTGCAAACGTCGTGTATAGAGGATGCTGCCAACCTCGATCACGCGATGCACCGGCTCGATGCGCATATAGGCGGCGTACCCAACCGCATCTCCGGAAGGCTGATCGAGAATGGTAAAAAACAATGGGTCCTGTGAGTCCGCCTTCTGTTTGAGGTGAATATCAAACGCAGTGCGACTTGAAAATGGCCCCTCAAAAAGATAGCGCCACAATCCTTCATTTTCCTCCCCGCACGAGCTTTCAAAGAGCGATCCGGCATGAGCCGAAGGGTCAAGAGGCACAACGCGGACCACGCGGCCGTTAAGAGTCGTGCGTTGCGGGGGAGTAGCTGGCGTTGCATCGACAAGATCGCCGAGGGAAACAGGTTCGAATTGAGGTTTTGAAATCATAGGAATGTCGCTTCGGATTTCCGCTACGATGCTTCGACTTCGAAAGTTGGAGTGCGCTCCTGATCGCTTCCGCGAAAAGGTTTCTAGCGATTCTTCCACAGTTCCGATCTCAAGATAAGGCATTTTGCTGCTGCATCCACGCGAGGCACTTATTGAGTCGCTTGTCTATGAAATTCCATACCAAGCAAGTGGGGATTTATCCCACTTTTGGTAGACATAACAAAGTCTACACATAACTCATTTAGTTTCATTAACAAACACAGTCTTGTTTTGGAATCAAAGTTGCCTGACAGATGTCTGAAACTGTAATGTCTTGGAACCATCAGGGACGGCCTTAGGAGCTGGGGCGTGTTAGAGATCGCTTCCTGATCCGTCAGCTGACTTAGCTCTTCAACCGAGCAGTTTGTCCAATGAACTCACGCTTTATAGGAGAATTCTAATGACTTGCCACTTTAGAAGCATGTTTGGCCGCAATCGGTTTACCTGGCTCTTGGCCGTACTCGCACTTACCGGCACGCTAGCTGTGCAGATGGTAGGTCAGAGCAGTGTCACCGGCGACATAGCCGGCACCGTGACTGATCCTTCCGGTGCAGTTGTCTCCGGCGCCAAAGTCTCAGCCAAGAGCACGACCACCGACGTTACGCAGACCACGACCACAAATGCCGGCGGCTCCTTTCGTCTGCCTCTTTTGAAGCCTGGCACCTACCGGCTAACTGTGACCCAGAACGGGTTTCGCACAGCTTCGGAAACCGTCGAGGTTGCCGTGAGCGCAGTCGCGAATGTGAGCATCAAGCTAGATGTGGGTCAGACCAGCGAGACGGTGGAAGTAACGGCCGGCACCCCGCTGATTGAAACGGAGAACGCCAACCTTTCGACGACCTTCAACACGACCCAGGTCGAGAATCTGCCCAATGGCGGCAACGATATTACCGCTTACGCTCAGACGGCCCCTGGCGTTCTGATGAACTCTTCCAGCGGTGGTGGCTATGGCAACTTCACCGCATTCGGATTGCCGGCGACCTCAAACCTCTTCACCGTCAACGGCAACGACGAAATGGACCCTTACCTGAACCTGAATAACTCCGGCGCGACCAACCTGCTCCTCGGCGCCAATGAGGTTGAAGAAGTCGGAGTCACCAGCAATGGCTATACGGGCCAGTACGGACGCATGGCTGGAGCTCAGGTCAATTACTCGACTAAGTCCGGCGGAAACGCTTTCCACGGCAATGCCAAGTACTGGTACAACACTCAATCGTTCAACGCGACCGACTGGTTCCTTAACAATACCGGCACGAAGCCCGGTTTCGACGTCAACAACCAGTATGCAGCCGCGATCGGCGGCCCGATCGTGAAGGACAAATTGTTCTTCTTCGTTGGAACTGAAGGCTTGCGCTATGTTCTCGCGACCAGCAACCAGATTTTTGTTCCGACCCAAGCTTTTGAGACAGCGGTGTTGAATAACATCGGACCGACCTATGGTGCGGTGAATTCGGCGCCCTTCTATCAAAACCTGTTCAGCCTGTTCAATAACGCGCCTGGGGCGGCTAACGCTGTTCCTGTAACTGCGCCTGGCACCGGTTTTGGCTGCGGCGATATCAACGAGTTCAATCCGAACACCGGCGTACCCGGCCCGATGCCTGGATTCGAAAACTTCGGCGAGCCGGGCTTTATTTCAGCGAGCGAAGGCCTTCCGCTTGCTGGTCCTGGTGGCACTCCTTGCGCGGCGCAGTTCCGTTCGACCGTGGGTGCGTTGTCCACAGAATGGCTCATGTACGGTAAAGTCGACTGGGTTCACACCAACAATGACCGGTGGTCGATCAGAATGAAGACCGACCATGGTCTGCAGCCCACCTACATCGACTTCCTGACTCCGAACTTTAACGCGATCAGCGATCAGCCGGCGTGGGAAGGCCAACTGACCAACACTCACATCTTCAGCAACAGCGTTGTGAACCAGTTCATCGGTTCCGTGTTCTGGTACAGTGCGATCTTTAAACAGTCCAACGCATCCCTTGCGGCAGCAACGCTGCCGTATGCGATCTACGACTTCGATTCGCCCTTTGGCAATCCCAGTACGGCGGTCATGGCGGGCGGAGAGCAAAACGTCTTCCCGCAAGGCCGCAACGTAACCCAGTACCAACTGGCCGACGACGTGTCCATTAGCAAGGGTAATCATGGGTTGAAGTTCGGCGTGAACTTCCGTAGAGACGACATTACCGATGCATCCCCGGGCGTTCGCACCATTCCCAGGGCCCGGGTCTTCTCTACAAGCGACTTCGCGGCGGGTTTCATCGATCAGTTCAGCCAGCGCTTCCCCGGGAGTCTGGAACAACGAATCGCCAATTACAGTATCGGCTTTTACGCGCAGGATGAGTGGCGCGTCGACCCCAAGTTGAAGCTGACCTTAACCATACGCCTGGATCGCAACTCGAATGTAACTTGCCCGTCGAATTGCTTCTCTCGATTCGCAACGGAGTTCAGTCAGTTGAACCATGACCCGACCATCCCGTTCAATCAGGGAATCAAAAACAACCTCAATACAGCTTTCTCGAGCGTCCAGCCGATTGTTGCGGAGCCGCGTTTTGGTTTCGCTTACAACCTGCACCAGAACACGGTTCTCCGCGGTGGCGTTGGTCTGTTCTCCGATCTTTACCCGGCCACACTTGCGGATAACTTCCTGGACCAGGCACCCTTCGATCCAACCTTTACCATAGCCGGTTTCCTTTCGCCGGCCGAGGGAGCAGCCAGTGCCGCAGCCACGGCAGCGGGTTGTAATACCGCCTTCCAAACAACCTACGCTGGCGGCGGGACCGTCGCCGATTACCATGCCGCGGCGCCAGGAGGATGCAACGTCCCCGACTATCACGACTCCGTTAACCACATCAAGAACCCCACGTACGTAGAGTGGAATCTTGAACTTCAGCACGCAATCTCCAACCGGACTGCGGTTTCGATTAACTACGTTGGCAACCGCGGCTATGATGAGTTCATTTACAACGATTTGGTAAACGCCTATCAAGCAAGCGGTGCGTCTGGTTTGCCCACTACCGTGCCAGATCAAAGAGTCCGCAACGTGAATGGTGTTTCCAACGGCGGCTTCTCTAACTACAACGGCTTGACTGCAAGTGTCACTCAGCGAGCTCTATACGGCCTGCAGTTCTCCGCCAACTACACCTGGAGCCACGCGAACGATATTATTTCCAACGGTGGCATCCTTCCCTACAGCTTCAACGACAGCCTGGGCGCGATAGCCAACCCTTTCAATCCCAGGGCACTGAATTACGGGCCCTCCGACTACGATATTCGCCATAACTTCAACGCCAACTATGTCTGGCAGCCGACGACGCATTTTCAAGGGCTGATGGACAAAGCTCTTGGTGGATGGACGATCTCCGGGACATTCTTTGTCCGTTCCGGCTATCCGTTCACCGTGGAGAATACGGGTGCGGGGTTCTCCAACGGGACTGGCTTTGCGGTCGGATATAGCCCACTACCTATCTTCCTCGGCGGCAGCAGCACGGACTGCCCTGGTCATAGCCAAACCACACCTTGCTTTTCGTTGAGCCAGTTCAACTCGACAACCTCAACGTTTGGTGTGACCCGGCGTAACTCTTTCCGTGGGCCGCATTACTTCAACAGCGATTTTGCTGTGTTGAAGAATTTCAAGCTCTCGGAACGGTTTAACTTTGGGCTTGGGGCCAATGCCTACAACGTGTTCAACCATCCCAACTTCGGCAACCCGAATCACGATATGTCCGGAGGTTCGTTTGGTATGTCCGAGACTACAGTCGAGCCGCCGACCAGCCCATACGGCGCATTCGTCGGTTCTGCGGTTTCAGGTCGCGTAGTTCAACTTCACGCCGAGCTCAAGTTCTAATCTGAGCTCTTCACATCCAGGGCGATCCCTCACGGGATCGCCCTTTTGTCTTGGTAATGTAGACGCAGGCGTCTCCGCCCGTGCGGCCCAACCGAAATTCAGACGTAATCAGATCTCCGAAGAACGTGGACGCTCGCGAAGAGGCCCCGGCACATGACCTCCGTCGGTCGGAGCTGAGTATGCGTCCAAGGGTTATCTCGGTTTAGTTGGATCATTGTCATTGCAGCTTCGCCGCGGAGGGGGGAACCTGACCAGGGAATCTAAACGGAGGGCGGGCACTAACAGGAACAATCGGCAAACGCTTCAGCGAGGCTTCTTTTCGCTCACGGAAACGATGCTCCAGAGATCTCCATCGCGATGCATCGTCATCCAAAGATCGCTCGTTTTCTTGACTGTCTTTTTGTCCGATGTATTTGTGGGGCCGGGGCGCTGCGCCACAATTCCACCCATCGTAGCGTCACCGGACGAATAACTGGAACTTACCACTTGAACGTATTGTTCGTTGCACTTGGCCTTCACAACTGCTTCATCCTTCGACGAAAACTGCACATCTTGCGGCTCCAGGGCAACTTTCATCTGGGAAATATCAGCCCGATCAAATTCTTTCTTGATTTTCTTTTGTTCCTTCTGATCGTTTTGCAGAGTCGGCCATATTGTCTGTAGCTCCACCATGTTTCGACCCTCGTAGGCCGTCTCATAGCGCTTCAGGACCTTCTGGATCTGATCGCGGTCGGTGCTCTGAGAATCGGCCTGTGAACTTGGCGCGGGTTGTGACGGAGTCGTCTGCTGGGCCAGCATCGTGGAAGCAAAGAAGGCAACGGCAAAAATCAAAGTGCGTGACATAGCGCCAACATTGTCGTCCCTGCTGAAACCCATGTCAACCGGAAAGGCGTGACTGTCTGCGGTTGCGGACAGCGCGAATGAGTTAGCCGCGGACTTCGTCCAAAGAAAAATGCGATCCGTTTCCCTGCCTGGACAGCCTAGTTTCACCATCCTGTTTGCTGATGTGCCGCGCCGTGCACGTTGGCCGCCGGCCAAGGCGCGGCTCCATGGACGCCAGCGCGCAGAGTACGAAGAAAAGAGCTGCGTTCGCTGGAATCTGCAGGTTGAAATCTACCAAACTGTGAACCAGGATTCCGGTGATGCCGAGTATAGCCGCTAAAGTCATGGCGGTGTTCGTGCCAGGGGGCCAATGTTTCAATTTCTTCACGGCAGAACGAAATACCGTCACGAGAAACCAGATGGCGGCTGCAAATCCGACCGTCCCCGTTTCTACTAGTAACTGCAAATAGTCATTATGGGCAGCGCCGACTTGGAGGTTGGTTGAGAGGCTGCTGAACCGTGGATAAATCTCAGGAAATACGCTCAGTCCCCATCCCAGCCATGGTTTTTGCACGAACATTTTCAGCGCGTCGCGATCGATTGTGAGCCGCGTCCCTCCAGACAACTCTGCCTGCGTCCCGCTATGAATGCTGGCCATGCGCTCAGCTAACTCGCCCCCGCCGAGCCAGGCTAGCAAGACCAGTCCACTGCCCAGGAAGCAAACCAACACAAAAGTTGTGGTCCAGTTCTTCCATCGTTTAAGCAAGAAAGCAGCAAGCAACGCCATCTGCGCGGCAAAGGCCATCATCCCGCCTCGCGATCCAGAAAGAAAAATCGTGCTGGCCATGAAAGCTGCCGCTAGAACCGCCAGTGCTTTGCGAGGACTTCGAATACCTCCGGCGAAGGAAACGACCAGAGGAACCGGCATCAACATCTCCATGAGCCCGGCGTAGTGATTGTGGTTTACGTACGGGCCGTAAATCCAACCGTCGGATTGTGGAGTCCTGAGCCAGTACAGCTTGCCGTTCGAGACGAGACCTTGCATCAGAGCGAAGATCGCAATCGTTAGACCATATCCGGAGAACATCCAAGCGAGAACCTTAACCTGTGAGGTTCTGCGCAGGCACTGAACCGCCAGGAAACACAACAGGCCATAAGCGCAGTACAGCAGCGCGATAGAAAAGGTTTGCGCACGGTAGGCCGTTCGTCCGCTTGCAAGTTGCAATAAAATCACGCCTGCGAAAAGCAACATCGGAAAAAACAGCGGTGAGGCTTCGATTTCCAATTCGCCTACCGCGACTTGCCGCGCGGCCCAAAGCGCGAACAGCAAACCTGCACCGGTTTGCAAAATCGAAATCGACCATGGCTCGACCGCACCAAACGCCAATGGCCCAAACAACAGGAAGCCGAACACACCGCAGAAAAGAACGGAATCCAAGTGCGAACCGTGAACCCGTCTAATTGAGTTTCGCTCCGCAGCCAGCGCCAATGAATTCACTGGCCACCCGCCACGGTTTGTTCTTGAACTAATTGGCGCGGAGTCAGACGGACGCCGCCGATCCACAGCTTGCCACGAATCGCATTTCCAGCGGGCACTCGCTGTATCCGCAGAACCAGCAGGTTTGTATCCGCGCCGGTGCTGAAGGTTCCTGCTACCGGTTTCCAGATATCCGCGTTCTTAAGCTCTTCGCTGGCAAGGTATTTTGCTCCGGTAAAGTGATCCGCGATCAAGAAGCGTGGCCCACCCGCGCCTTGCAGGCCTTCCGACTTGAAATAAGCGGAGAACTTATAGTCCGTATTCGGCTCGACCGGAATCAGTTGCCGGATGCCTGCGTCTTCCATACCACGACTGTCAAAGACGATGGAGAGAGAACGGTGCCCGGAGTAAGACTCAACTGGGTCCAGAGCCAGCGAGACGTCGGATGACTTCTCGTACAGCCAATCGAAGCCGCCGTTGAGCACGGGTAAGGCGAAATCGCCGTTAACCAAAAGATTGTCCGGCGAAGGCTGATATCCAGAAAGATCACAAAGATGTACCGCTTGTCGCCAAGCTTGATGAGCCTGCGCGACGTCCCGGCGATCGATGAGATATCGGACATAATCGAAAACGTGATGTGTCTCCACCGGATGCCCGAGTTGCACCATCTGGGTCCACACTCTTGACGCTCCACCCGGTTCATTTTTGGAAATAAGGAAATCCAAAAACGCGGAGTAAACGTCGGCATTGGGTGGTATGACGTCCCTCAGAAGGCTGTCGACATCTGGTTTGATTCGCCAACAGCGTTCCAAGGCGGCAGGCGGCAAGTAGAGATCGTTCGCGAGAACCACGCGGAATTCCTGCAGCGCTTTATCCGTTTCGCCCAGAGCCCAGTAGAAATTGGCCGCTTCCCAGGCAACATCTGGCGTAGATGGATCGGCAGCGATGGCGTGTTCTAAAGCATCTTTCTGCTGGTCGCTGTTTGCCAGCCGCCGATAAGTTCTCGAGAGTTCAAGCCAGTAGCTTGCATTGTTCGGGTTTAGCGCGGTCGCCGATTTGAAGAATTGCGCTGCGGTTTCTGGTTCATGCTGTGTCTGCAGGAAATAGTGCCCAAGCCGGGATTGATAATCGGCATTCCCGGGCTCGACTCTTGCGGCCATTTGCAAGCTGGCGAGGTCAAGCTTTCTGGAAAAATGATCAGCAAGAAATTCGCGGGTGACCAATCCAATGTAGACTGCGGTCAGCGCCATACATGTCCCGCAGAAAACGATTTTTCGAGCGGGACTTTGAAGCGCAATCTTCATTTGAACATTTTCGTGCGAGTGCCGCGAAACATTATGCTCCGCTGGAACCGGCTTCAGAAACGACTTCCTGCGCAGTGCTCAATGCATCATCTTGGTAGTAACCGTGGCCGTACTTCCCCTGGTATTCGTAGTGATAGTAATAATCGGGCGAATTGAGATTGACCGCGTTCACCAATACGCCGCACACTCGCGCGTTCACCTGCAGAAGGATGTCGCGGGCGCGTCGCAAAGCCGGTTTTGTGGTGTGTCCAGACCGGATGACGAGAACAACCGCGTCGGCGCTGGTCGAGATAACTACGGCATCTGTGACCGACAAGGTCGGCGGAGAATCTATCACGACGTGGTCATAGTCTTTCCGCAGCTCCTCAAGGACATCCTTCATTTTTGTGGAGGCCAGAAGTTCAGCGGGGTTCGGCGGCGGGGTGCCGGCCGGGAGAATAAATAGTTCGGGAAGAATCGTCGACGGAATAATCGCCTGTTGCAGGGTCGCGGTTCCGGTTAGCACGTTGCTGAGCCCAAGCTTCGGCCCCATTCCCAGGGTTTTGTGAATGCTGGGCCGGCGGAGATCCGCATCAATCAGCAGAACTCGCGTGCCTTTCTGGGCCAGCACAATCGCCGAGTTGACGCTCGTGGTGGTCTTGCCTTCCTCAGGAAGTGCGCTGGTAATCAGAATAACCTTTGGAGGTCCTCCCGCAAATGTGAGGAGCAAGGAAGTTCGTAGCGCGCGATAAGACTCGGCCATCTGCGACCTGGGACGCGATTTCGTCACTAATTCGACGGCCTCGCGGGAGGAGGCCAGTTCCAGCTTTTCATGGCCGCCCAGTGCCCTCATGCTTCTGGACCCGAGAGGAATCATGCCCAAGGACGGAAGCGCTGAGATGGTTTGCGCTTGCTCCGGCGTTCGCACGGTGTTGTCCATACTTTCGAAAAGGAATGCCAGTCCGATACCGGTGGACAGACCCAGCGCTAGGGCAAAAGCAAGGTTTCGCAGAACGTTTGGCCCGGAGGGCTCCGTAGGAACCCGCGCGACATCGACGATGCGGAAGTTATTCGACCTCAGACCTGCCGTAACGCCCGCTTCCTTCAGTCTTTCCAGTAATCCTTCGGAGAGTGTGCGGTTGGCGTCAACGTCTCGCTTGAGCAGGCTGTATTCGATTGCACTCTCGTTCAGCTTGTTCGCTTCCTGTTTTTGCTTCTCCAGTGCGCTGCGCAGCATGGCTTCGCGCTGCATGGCAGCAAGGTAGTCGCCGCGCAAACGAGCTGCTACCTTGCGCATTTCAGTCTGAATTTGGACATCGACTTCCTTGAGTTGACTACTCAGCTGCGCCAATCTCGGATAGGAAGGTCCAAATTGTGTGCTCAGTTGTGCTACTTGAATTTTCAGATCGGCCTGCTGTTCTCGTAGTTTTTCCAGCAGCGCGGAGTTCGCGCTGGAACCCTTGGCCGCACCGTCGACGTTCGCGGCCGCTGCGATCGAGTCCGAATCGCCGGCCTGCACGAGGTGGTAAATCGACTCTTTCTCCATTCGAGCGGATTCGGCTGAGGTCAACTCGCGGTTCAATTCGTCCAGCTTGGCGGTGGTTATGTTTTGCTTTTCGTCGATCCCGAGAATTTCGTGCTCCTTCTGGTACTTGACCAGTTTTTCCTGGGAGGTCTCGACTTTTATTTGGAGGTCAACTAATTGCTTGGAAAGCCAGTCCGAAGCCTGCATGGTGGACTCGAATCGCGTCTTGAAGTTTTGCTCCACATAGGTATTGGCTAACGCGTTTACTACTCGCGCTGCGAGATTCTTGTCCGGGCTACGGTAACGGATCTCGATAATCCTGGTGTTGGGGACGAGCGAAACTTGCAGGCTGCCTTTGAAACCGGCAAGAATGGCGGAAGTTTTTGCCGAATCAGGCTGCATCGCGTCCGTTGTCAACTCCAGAGAGGAAGACGCTGATTTGCTCTTGGCGCCGAATTCCGGCTGCTTGTCCAGATTTAGTTGCCGGATGACCTGGAGGGCTAGCAGGTCGCTCTTCAGAATCCGGACCTCGGTGTCCATATCGGCTGGATCGTAATACTCGACACTGCTGGACGAATCCTTCAGGTTGAAGGTCACTGGGTCCATCTTATTAATGGCGATGCTGCCCACCGCTTCGTAGATTGGCGTGGTTCGCAAGGTAGAAATCGTGACCACGCCAACGACCAGCGCCACGCTTGCAATGACGATCCACTTGCTCTTGATGAGAACCCGTAAGTATTCGCGAAGCACGGAATCTTGGGTGGAAGCGCCAGGGTAGCCGTTCGGCACAGCGTCGCGGTTGAGTTGGATAGGAAAAGACTGCTGGCGTTCGCGTAGGATCTGGCCGTTCAACGGTATTAGCGGTCCTGCGTCCATCAGCGCTCCCAAAGAAAATCTACTGCAAAGGAGATCCCGTCAAATCGCCATCCTGCTTTCGTTCAACTGAGAACGGTGATCTGAGTTTCCTTCACTGAGTTTGGGCACAGTCTAGCACTCTAAGATGCGGGTCACTGCTCCTTAATCAAACGGGTTCCTTAGTGTTAACGGGGGTTCCTGCAGGCTTGATTGCGCCTTTTCTCCGCTATACTGGCGCTGGCAAATTCCATTTTGATCGCGCACAAGCGACGCAGGTTCGTTGTACGGCGATGTGTTTTCACTTCGAAGGATTGCATCGATGAACTGGTCCGAACAAGTTGTGCTGGTCACCGGCGGGACGGGCTCTTTCGGCAAGAAGTTCGTCGACTTGATGCTGCGCGAGTACCGCCCGCAAAAACTCATCATCTTTAGCCGTGACGAACTGAAGCAGCATGAAATGCGGGCTTCCGGATTCGACCATCCGAGTTTGCGCTATTTCATCGGAGATGTCCGGGATCCGCAACGTTTGGAACGCGCGTTCGCCGGCGTCACAGTCGTGGTTCACGCCGCTGCGCTGAAACAAGTCCCCGCCTGCGAATACAATCCGTTCGAAGCTATCCAGACCAATATCATGGGTGGCCGTAACGTCATCGATGCTGCCATCAATCGTGGTGTTCGTCGCATTCTGGCTCTGAGCACCGACAAAGCGGTAAACCCCATCAACCTGTACGGCGCGACCAAATTGTGCGCGGAGAAAATGTTTATTCAAGCCAACGCCTATTCCGGCGCGCAGGATACCCGTTTCAGTTGTGCGCGCTATGGAAATGTGCTGGGCAGCCGGGGCAGCGTGATCCCCATGTTTCAGGAGCAGCGTAAGCGCGGCAAGATCACCATCACAGATTCCCGGATGACGCGCTTCTGGATCACGCTCGAGCAGGGCGTCAGGCTTGTGATTCGTTGTATCGAGCAGATGCACGGGGGCGAAATCTTTGTCCCCAAGATTCCGAGCATGACGATGGCGGATCTTGCCGCGGCAATGGCTCCCGGTTGCGATGTGGAAGCGATCGGGATCCGCCCAGGCGAAAAACTGCATGAAGTGCTGCTCTCCGAAGATGAAGCTCGCCACGCCTTGGAGATGAATGACATGTACGTTATCCAGCCGGCACATCCTTGGTGGCGCAAAGAAAACTGGAAGCAGGCTCACCCACTTCCCGAGGGGTTTCGTTACACCAGCGATAACAATCCACAGTGGCTGAGCGCGGAGGAACTGTACGGGCTTGTGGAGGAATGTTCGCCGTTGGTTGTCGCGTGGCCGCAAGAAGAAAATCTTCGCGCCCCAGCCTAAAGGAAACTTATGACGATAGCCCTGGTGAGCAGTGAAGCGCTGGCGATCCATGGCGGACCGCCGGTACGGAAGACTTTGCTGCCTTACGGGCGGCAGTCGATCGATGAGAGCGATATTGAAGCTGTGGTGGAGACGCTGCGATCCGATTGGTTAACCACAGGCCCCAAAGTTGCCGAATTTGAAGAAGCGATTGCTGCCTGGGTGGGGGCCAAATATGCAATCAGCTTCAGTTCCGGCACCGCTGCTTTGCACGGCGCCGCTTTCGCTGCTGGGTTGCAACCAGGGGATGAGGCAATCACTTCGCCACTGACCTTCGCGGCCACCGCGAACTGCGTGCTCTATCAGGGTGCAACGCTAGTCTTCGCCGATGTCGTCCAGGACACGCTGAACATTGACCCCGAGCTGGTAGCGGCCAGAATCACGGCCCGCACTAAAGCAATCCTTCCGGTCGATTACGCTGGGCATCCTGCGGATTTGGATTCCATTCTGCACTTGGCCGAGCACCACGGCTTGACCGTAATCGAAGACGCATGCCACGCCTTGGGAGCGGAATATGGCGGACGCCGCGTGGGCAGTATCGCGCACATGACCGTTTTCAGTTTTCATCCTGTAAAGCATCTGACGACCGGCGAGGGTGGCATGGTCACCACCGACAATCCCGTCTTTGCCGAGACACTTCGCTGCTTTCGAAATCACGGAATCAGCAGCGATGCGAGGCAGCGCCAGAGTGCCGGCCAATGGCACTACGAAATGGTGCTGCTGGGCTTCAATTATCGACTGACCGACATTGCTTGCGCTCTTGGCCTCCAGCAAATGAAAAAGCTTGATGCGAATCTTGCGCGACGCCGGCAAATTGCAGCCCGATACGACGCGGAGTTCCGGAACATCCCCGGCGTGATGCCCCCGCAAACCCGTCCGGATGTCGATTCTGCCTGGCATCTCTATCCGATACGTCTGAAATTGAGCGAACTCTCGGCCGGCCGGCGAGAAGTATTTCAGGCGTTGCGCGCCGAGAAAATTGGTGTGAACGTGCACTACATCCCGGTCCACCTTCATCCGTACTATCGCGATCGCTTTGGATACAAGGGCGGAGAGTATCCCATAACAGAAAAGGCATCTGAGCGGCTGATAAGTCTGCCCATGTTTCACGGGATGAGTGACGATGATGTGGAAGATGTGGTGCGCGCCGTCTGCAAGGTTGTTGGTTACTTTGCAAACTAGGCTTCACTCCACCCGAACTGTGATTTTGGGGCAAGAGATCATGATTTCAAAAGCGCAAGTAACTCCACAGCTTCGAGCGTGGTGCGGGGAGTTCGGGCACGAATATACGCAGCGCAGCTGCCTGACGCCCGAACAGGTGGACGCGCTGTGGGAGAAGAATTTTGGCACGACCAGAACAGAACTGAATCGCCGATTCCTGGCGAACATCCCCGCGGGCGCGCGAATTCTGGAAGTAGGATGCAATACCGGCAACCAGCTTTTGCTCCTCCAGCGGCTCGGTTATTGCAACCTATACGGGATCGAGGTCCAGGACTGTGCCTTGGAAATCGCGCGATCCAGAATGAACCATGTGAAACTTACCGTAGCGTCCGCCTTTGCGCTCCCGTTCGAAGATAAATATTTCGACCTGGTTTTTACATCGGGAGTACTTATACACGTTTCGCCGAACGATCTTCCCCTTGCACTAGACGAAATCCACCGTTGTGCGAAAAATTACGTCTGGGGATGTGAGTATTACGCTTCAAACGTGACCGAGATTAATTACCGCGGCCACAGTGAGCTGCTTTGGAAGATGGACTATGCCAAAGAATACTTAGCGCGTTTCGACGATCTGGAACTGGTGTCGGAACAGCGACTCTCTTACATCGAGAACCAGAACGTCGACTCGATGTTCCTGTTGCGAAAAGTTGCACGGGCTCAAGGGTCGTCGAGATAGGCATTGCAGCCAAACACAGGATGAAAACCGTTAGCATCATCCAGGCTCGAATGAGAAGCACTCGCCTGCCAGGCAAAGTGCTGATGGATTTGGGCGGAGAGAGTGTTCTCGCTCGGGTCATCGGTCGTTTGCGGCGATCCCGATTGGTAAACGAGATTGTGATCGCTACGACCGATTCTAATGTGGACGATGCCATTGTTCAGGAGTGCCATCGCCACGACATCCCATGTTTTCGCGGCTCCGAGAGTGATGTTCTGGATCGCTACTACCAAGCGGCGCGGGTGTGGGCTGCTGACGCCATTGTGCGCATCACCTCCGACTGTCCTCTGATCGATTCTCAACTCCTGGACGAGACTATCCGAGCTTTTCATCAGCACCACGCGGATTATGCCAGCAACGTGTTCCCGCGGACTTATCCGCGGGGCTTGGATACTGAGGTTTTCACCCTAGCTGCGCTTGAACAGGCTTGGCACGCTGCAGAGGAACCCTACGAGCGGGAGCACGTGACACCGTACTTTTACGAGCATCCAGAACTATTCCGACTGGTTTCGCAGACCGGCCCCATTGACTACAGCCAATATCGCTGGACGCTGGATACAGCCGAAGACCTTGATCTACTCCGGATCATCTATGCGCGCTTTGGCAACGCGGATGACTTTAGCTGGACCGAAGTCATTCAACTCATGGAGCGTGAGCCTGAACTTGCGGATCTGAACTCCAGTGTGCTGCAGAAAGCGCTGCAAGGAGCCCGATGCTGACCGATACCCTCATCATTCGAGCTGACGCCAGCATTGCGATAGCCACAGGCCACGTGATGCGTTGCCTGGCATTGGCGCAAGCGTGGCAAGATGGTGGCGGAAATGTCGTATTTGCGATGGCGGAATCGACTCGCGCAATCGATTCACGGCTGCGTTCCGAAACGATGGAAATCGTCCGGTTGCAGGCTCCTCCCAATAGCGTTGAGGACGCTCAGGATTTCGCAGCGCTGGCGCATGCGCGCCACGCCGCTTGGGTAGTTGTAGATGGCTATCGATTCGATTCTACGTATCAGCGGAATCTGAAGAACACAGGCTTGAAGGTGTTGTTCGTGGATGACCTTGGTCAATGCGAGCATTATTCCGCTGACATCGTGCTCAATCAAAATGTGCACGCGACCGAGAATATGTACGCGAGGCGTGAGGCTCATACTCGTTTGCTCCTTGGTCCTCGTTTCGCAATGCTGCGACGAGACTTCATGTCTTGGAGTAAATGGCATCGCGAAGTCGCTCCGAACGGACGCAAGGTGCTGATCATGATGGGCGGCAGTGATCCCGACAATGTCACAGCGTTTGTTTTGGAGGCACTTCGCCAAGTAAAGATCGACGGGCTTGAAGTGGTTGCTGTCCTTGGGGGCAGCAATCCGCACGCTGAATTTCTGCAGCAATTCGCGAATCAACCGCTTCCTATTCAGTTTCTGAAGGATGCAGCAAACATGCCGGAACTTATGGCTTGGGCCGATATTGCTGTTTCGGCTGCGGGTTCGACCTGCGCAGAAATGTGCCTGCTAGGCCTTCCAGCCATGTTGATCGACGTGGCCGAGAACCAGACGCCCGTTGCACAGGAACTTGGCCGACGACGGGCCGCGATTCATCTCGGTTCGAGCAAACAGGTAACCTCGGAAGAGATTGCGGAAAAACTGCAATCACTTCTCCTGGGAGGAGAACATCGGCCTTCTCTGTCACAACGATCCAGAGAATTGGTGGACGGCGAGGGCGCGGGAAGAGTCAGGGCGGCAATTCATGGTCTCGACCTGCGATTGAGACGCGTCGAAGAAAAAGATTGCCGGCAGCTATGGGACTGGGCGAACGATCCCGAAGTTCGGCCAGTATCTTTTGCTACCGAACCGATTTCCTGGGAACGGCACCTGGCATGGTTTCGCTCCAAGCTATGCGATCCCAATGCGGTGCTGTACTTGGTTGTGGACGCTGGGGGAGTCCCAGCCGGGCAGGTTAGATTTCAGATCGATAACACTAGGGCGGCAGTGTCCATTAGCATGGGCCACCCATTCCGTGGCAAGGGTTATGGAAAAGCGGTCTTGGCAATGGCAGCGGAGGATCTGTTCCGGACGACGGCTGTAAGCCAGATCGATGCCTATGTGAAACCTAGTAACACACCCTCCCTTCGGCTGTTCGCGCAAGCCGGGTTTGCCCGCACCAATTCCGAGATGATCAGGGGACAGCGGGCTATTCACTTTGTCCTCGAAAGGACACTGGACCGGCATAACGAAGATATGACTCTGGGCAACCTAGTTCTGGCGGAAAACGCCGAACGACATTGACGACCATCTTCAAAATCGGAGATCGCGGGATCGGTACGGGTCAGCCGGTTTATGTCGTCGCCGAACTCTCGGCTAATCACAGCCAGGACTTTGATCAAGCGATCCGGCTTATCCAGGCTGCCAAGGAATCTGGTGCCGATGCCGTGAAGTTACAGACCTACACGCCGGATACGATTACGATCCGCAGCGATCGCGAGTACTTCCAGATTCGGAGTGGCACGATCTGGGACGGCCGCACCCTTCATGAACTCTATGGTGAGGCCTATACGCCATGGGAGTGGCAACCCAGGCTGAAACGGGTGGCCGACGATCTCGGGATTGATTTCTTTTCCTCTGCCTTCGATTCAACTTCCGTAGACCTACTCGAAAGCATGGGCGTGCCGGCATACAAGGTCGCATCGTGCGAACTGGTTGACGTTCCGCTTCTTCAGAAAATATCGCGGACCGGCAAGCCACTGATTCTGTCGACCGGCATGGCCACGATTGAAGAAATCGAGGAAGCGGTGAACACTGCTCGCCAGGCCGGCGCCACGCAAATCGCAATGCTGAAGTGCGCCAGCGCTTATCCCGCACCTCCACACGATATGAACCTTCGAACGATTCCTGAGCTGGAGCGAAGATTTGAAGTTCCGGTGGGATTGTCGGATCACACCACTAACATCGCCGTTCCAGTCGCTGCTGTAGCTTTGGGCGCATGCATCATCGAAAAACATCTGACTTTATCCCGATCGTTGAAGGGACCAGACAGCACTTTTTCCCTGGAGCCAGCAGAGTTCAAAGCCATGGTGGAAGCGGTTCGAGTCGCCGAGAAATCTCTGGGACAAGTTCACTTCGGTCCCACCGGAAGTGAACGCGGCAGCCAAATCTTTCGCCGTTCCCTGTTTGTCGTCGAGCCCGTAAGGCAGGGAGAAACGTTCAGCCACGAAAATATCCGCTCCATCCGCCCCGGTCACGGATTGCACACAAGGCATTTCCCGCAGATCGTTGGCAAACACGCATCCCGCGACATCGAGCGCGGAACCCCGCTGAGCTGGGACCTGGTGGCCGAAGCATGAAGCTGGTTAGTCCATTGTTGAAGCACGTTGTTTATCCGGGCTTGTCGAGGGCGGGATATCTTCGCCGTGTGGCCGGAACTGGACCTGCAGTGTTGACCTATCACGGTGTCTTGCCCGCAGGATACAGAATCGTTCATCCCCAACTGGACGGCAATCTGGTGAGCGCGGATTCTTTTCGCTATCAACTCCGATTGATTAAGGACCGGTACAACGTAATCTCTCCGGCAGACTTTCTGCTCTGGTGCGAGGCAGCGCATGAATTGCCGCCACGGTCCGTGCTGCTGACTTGCGACGATGGCCTGCGGAATTGTTTATTCGACGCGCTGCCTATTCTTCGGGAATTCAAGATCGAATGCCTATTCTTTGTCACTGGCAGTTCTCTCAGCGACACGCCCACAATATTGTGGTATGAAAAGCTCTATTTGATGTTAATCGCAGCTCCGGAGCGCTTTAACTTGGAGTTGCCTGAAATCGGGCTTCTGGTTGAGCCAAGGCAGCAAAAAAGACATGCCTTGTGGTGGCAGTTGACAAAAAAGCTTTCGCAATACGACCTGAATCGCAGGCAAACGCTTCTGGAGAGAATAAGAATGCAATTGGGACTTGCGGAGCACTGGGATGCTGAATACCGCGAGGATCCAGTCCTCAGCCGCCGGTTTCTAGCGATGAATCAATCTGAACTGCATCAACTTGCCGACGCGGGAATGTGCATCGGTGCACACACTCTGTCTCATCCGATGCTTTCGCAGTCAGCGCCTGATGTGGCCTGGAGCGAGATCTCAGAGTGCAAGCACAATCTCGAGCGCGCTTTGGGACAAGAGGTGTGGGCGTTGGCTTATCCTTTCGGCGATTCGTCCTCGGTCACGACGCGAGAATTGCGAATGGCAGAGCGAGCGGGCTTCAAAGGTGCATTTCTCAATATGGGCGGAGATTTCGGAAAACAAACTCCGAGATTTGCCCTGCCCCGAGTACACATCACCGCCGGGATGACTGGCGCGGAACTTGAAGCGCGCATTTCAGGGGTTCATCGATCACTGCAGGAATTGTTCAGGCCAGGAAGCCCAAGCGCTGCTGCGGGGTTGAACATTTGAGCACAGAAACAATGCCGGTGCAGGAGGAAGCGGTCAATCTCCGAGCCTACAGGCTACCTGCGGTGGCCTCTCACTATGCGGCCCTGAATTATCTGACTTCCTGTGAGCGACTGATTTTTCAAAGTTACATTAAGCCCGGTATGACCGTCCTCGACTTGGGTGTCGGCGGCGGACGGACTACACCTTATCTCTCTAAAGTTGCGTCGCGTTACGTGGGAGTGGACTACTCGGAACCAATGGTTCACGCGTGCCGACGAAAGTTTCCGAATCTCGATTTCCGACTGGCGGACGCCTCTAGTTTGTCTGCTTTCAGAGACGCGTCGTTTAATGCCGTCGTATTCTCCTTTAACGGGCTGGATTCCCTTGTGCCGACTGAAAAAAGATCGCGTTGCATCCAGGAATGCTGGCGGGTCCTGCGCCCTGGAGGAGTGCTCGTTTTCTCTTCCCACAATCCGCGCTCAATCCTGGTTCGTGCAGACTGGGACGGCGCGCGAGTAAGGGCTTTCGCGCGACGACTCGTCTCGCAGAGAAATGTCTGCTTCCCGTTAGTTGTAACAGTGCTCACTGTAGCGAAGGCGACTCAGGCGTTTCTTTCCGCGGCGATGAGGTGCATGTCAAAGATAATGCGGCGGGTTTCGAAATCGGCCTTCTGGCGCGGTGACGGCGAACTCTATGATTCAAGCCACGGGGGCCTCATGATTCACTGCTCGACACCAGATCGTGTCATCACAGAGTTGGCCGAGTTCAATTTCCAGTTGGTTAGATTCATGGGAGATGACTATCCGCGAGCAAGTAACGCATTTCTAACCGACTGGTATTACTACGTGTTTTCGAAAACCAATAACTCTTCGATTGGCAGGAAACCTTGCGCCTAGTTCTTCACCGAGAAATTCCGGACGACAACATCTTGGCTCACCAGTGGAACGAACTGGTGCACCAGATGGAGTGTCCCGAGGTTTTTTACACCTACGAGTGGTCACTGGCGGCAAGCCGCGCCTATCGCGCTTCCATTACGCCTCTGTTGATCCTGGCCTATGAGCAAGGGTCGTTAGTTGGTGTTGCTTCCCTCGCAACGGATAAAGGACAAGCCGGAACATTTTTCTTAGCAGGGACGACGGCGGACTACTGTGACTTTGTTTCTTCCCCTGAATTGCGACAAGAACTGGTGACCGGCGTTTTAGCCGAACTGCGAATGCTGGGGATGTCCATGCTGGTGCTGCCGAACCTGCCGGCCGATTCTGCTACGGCGCGGGCGCTCGCATCGTCTGCGGACTTCCGAGGGTACAACTTGCTTTCTCAGACGGCATTTCAGTGCGCCCAAGTCCTGTTACGGACAACGGAACAGCGTGAGTTGGTCCGCCGGTCGATGCGGCATAAACGCGAACGACGCTACCTTAAAGCATTAGCGGCTCAAGTTCCTGTCGTAGTGGACCATCTCCGGTCGTCGGACCAAATTGCTTCGGCTTTGCCATCTTTCACTGAGACCCACGTGGCCAGGTTCTCGGCCATTGGCCGAACCAGTAATTTGGACAGCCCGCAACGGGTTAACTTTCTTTCTGAACTTACCAAATTACTTTCACCGCATGGTTGGATCACGTTAAGTCAACTTCGTGCCGGTGAACATCCCATAGCTTGGCAATACGCTTTTCGATTCGCTCGCCATTGCTCTTTTTACCAGACAACTTTTGATAGTAGCTTTCGTGAGTATTCACCGGGCTTCAGCTTGATCCTCAGGTTGATTGAGGAAGCCTGCGACTGCTCTGACACCGATTGTGTCGACCTCGGTTTAGGTGGAGAAGACTACAAGAAACGCTTGGCCACCGCTACGCGCGAAACTTTACATGTGACTCTTGCAAGATCGACAGTGACTTATCTAAGACTCGCAGCGCGCTATCACGCCGCCGCAGCAATCAAGACTTCCCCTCGGCTCGAACACTATGTTCGCCGGGTTTTAGGGCGACCATCGACGGGAAATGTCCGGGCATGAAGGTATTACTGCTCCATCCCGAGGATACCTTTGATCAGTCGCACGCAACCCAGCATTGGGACCTGGTGGTCGATCTCGGGCGCGCTCCAACTGGCACCTACGACCGCTGGAGCCGGCGGACTGGGTGCCCTGTAATCAGTATCTATGACTACGCCGAGGAGACTGAGGATCTTTATTGCCTTCGCGAACTTCTGCAACTCGGGGCCGGTCGCGTCGTCGATCGGTGGGGCATTGACTGGTGGGATGTGTTCTCGTTGGAAATTGCCTCGAAAGTCCAGCGCGCTATCCTAGTTCATCGGCTATCGAAAGAGCTTTCAGCAAATTGCGATCTGTATGCCAGTCGTCCGGATCCCGCGGCGACTGCTTTGCAACAACTGCTCGGCGCACAACTAACTTGCTTCGGCAGCGGGTTGCAGTCGATGCGTCGTCGCGTACACCGCTACTATGAGACATTGTCGCGGCTCGGCAAGGCCGAACTTCTCCAACTGCTGGAGGATAAATTCGACGTTGATCGTTCGATTAGCCGTCATTTCACCGTGCGCCGCGCCAAGGCGGAGCAACCCCTAGTACTGCTGCCGTCTGCTTACGCGAATGTCTCCCGCACTGCGCTCTCATATGCTGCGCTGCTACCAGATCAGCAATTCATGTTGGTTGTTGCCCGCCGAAACGGGCTTCCGGCGACCGTACCGCCCAATGTCGTTGTGACATCGCTGACTCCATATTTCGGCGCGACCGACAAGCACGAAGTCGCAGCTTTACATGCGTTCTGGGAAAACCTGAAGACTTGGCTAGTCGGCCGCGCGGCAGAGTTTAAGACGGCCGAATCGCAAGGGTTCCTGGGATCAGCCAGCGCGCCCTTCGGTTGGGGAATCGCTCTGCGCGATGCTTGGCTGCGTTTGTTTGCGTCGGAGCACGTGACGGCCTGTCTCAGCGCGGATGACAGTAACCCGAACAGCCGGATTCCGCTAATGCTGGCAAAAAAGCAGGGCATCCCCGCTCTGGCTTGCCACCACGGTGCTCTCGACTTTCGCATGGCAATCAAGGTGAACCATGCGGACTTGTACTTAGCCAAAAATGAGATGGAACGAGACTACCTGAAACACGTTTGCCATCTTGCGCCGGAGAAGTTAGTCATCGCCGCACCGGCGCGTGCGAAGCCGTGGCTTTTGCAACCCGCAGTTCGCCGCAATGCTCCCTGGCTGGTTTTTTTTACCGAACCATATCAGAGCTACGGATGGCGTAGCAACGAGGTCTACCGTGATCTCTTACCGCATTTGTGCGCGCTGGCTCAGGCCTGCGGAGTGAGACTCGTTTTCAAGCTTCATCCTTTCGAAAACGTTAAAGGTTATCGCAGGATGTTACGCCGGCTCATCCCCCAGCATGAGCGCCAAATCGAGGTGCTTGGCGAAGCGCCATCGCATCAGTTCTGGAACAACACACGATTCGCGTTGACCGTGCAATCATCTGTAGCTTTGGAGTGCGCTGCTTTGGGCATTCCTGTCTTCTTATGCTCGTGGCTGCGAGATCCTTATTCGGGCTATGTTCGGCAATACGCACGATTCGGTGTCGGTCATACATTGGAATCGTCAGAGCAGATCGCGTTCATTCCTGAGTTGCTTGAGAGCAACTACGGAAACTTTTCCCAACGGCAGGCTACTAAGAGCGTTGAAGATCCTGACAACTTTGCACGTCTATTGTCAGGAGCTAGCTCTTTGCCAGTTGCAAGCAACGCATCAGCTTTCTGAGACGCTCGATCAGGACGCCGCTTACAGACGTTTATTTCGGAACTTAACGTGGTGATGAAAATCAACTCGCCAACTCGGCCCATTACGATTTTCACACCTTCGTTCGCCGACGAAGACAACACCAATGCTCAGAATCTTTCAGTAAAAGAGATCGTTGCCCGTCTGCCGCCAGCGTTGTTTCGCGTGATCATGATTGCTGAGGGCAAACCTGATCCCCGCATCGCCGCGCGCAGAAACACGACGCTATTGCCTTACTACAAGCACGGGAACGCAGTCCAATTACTCGTGCGATCCCTTGTTTTCCGGCCTGATATTTACTTTTATCCGAGGTTCGGGCCGCTCGACCGTGTAGTGTTCGCGCTGCGCAGAAACCTCCGGCTTCGGACTGCAATAGTCGCACATATTGTGTCGGGAATGAATGACGCGGCAGGAAAGAGTTTGGTCGCCCGCTCTATCGTAGAAGGCGATGCGGTGTTCGCAAACTCAGCGTACGTTGCGGAAACGGTGCAACGGAGGTTCGGCGTGAGGGCCGGAACAATCTACAACGGTATCGACCGTCGATTCTTCTTTTCCCGCAATGAACCAGCATCGACTCACAACGCCTGTCCGGTAACTGTTCTCTACGCCGGGTCCTTTCGACCGTGGAAGCGAGTTGAATTGGTAATCGAACAGGCCGCCCGCTGGCCGAGTGTTCAGTTCCGTTTGGCGGGTCGCGGTGAAACCGAGCAATATTGCCGCACTTTGTCCCGAAAGTATAAATGCCACAATATTTCCTTCCTGGGTCATCTGCCACTAGCGCAACTTGGAGAAGAAATGCGCAGCGCGCAGATTTTTCTTTTCCCCAGCGTCGTCGAGGGTCATCCTCAAGTGCTCGGACAGGCGGCCGCTTGCGGCTTGCCAGCAATCGCGATGGATTCGTATCAGCCGGAATACGTACTGCACGGAAAGACTGGGTTTCTAGCGCACTCGGATGACGAAGTCTCCCAATATTTGGATGTGTTACTGCGCGACACAGCGAAGCGGCAATCGATGGCGGCCGCGGCGGCCCAACATGCACGAAAATTCGATTGGGATCGAGTTGCCGAGCAATGGGCAGGAGTTTTCCAAGAAGTGGTTGCTCAACGGCAGAACTCATAAATATGTGCGGAATCTTTGGCATGATCGACCGTGCTCATCCCTTACCCGATTCTGTCAGGGCTTGGGCGGAGCAAGCTCAGTTGCGTCTTCGGCACCGAGGCCCCGACGGTCAGCAGTGCGTAAGCCTCATGGATGGGCGCTGTCTGCTTGGTCATCTAAGACTGGCGATTATAGACATCGAGGGCGGTGCTCAGCCGATCAGCAACGAAGATGGTACCGTCTGGGTAGTTTGTAACGGTGAGATTTACAACTATCTGGAGTTGCGCGAGAAATTAGTTCAGCAGGGCCACCGTTTTTCTACTCGCAGCGATACTGAAGTATTGGTACATCTTTTCGAGCAGAAAGGAACCGCGCTGCTCGACGATGTGGAAGGTATGTATGCGTTTGCCATCGTCGACAGCCGCAAAGGCCAGATCTTTCTGGCCCGTGACCGTTTTGGAGAGAAGCCACTCTATTGGGCGCCTATCCACGACGGTCATGGTCTCGCCTTCGCCTCGGAATTGAAAGCCTTATTACCACTGGAAAATGTGGATCATACTCTGGATGTGGCGGCCATGGCTCAGTTCCTGGCGCTCGGTTATATTCCCGCGCCACGAACTCATCTCAAAGGAGTGTCCAAGCTTCGCGCCGGTGAGGCCATCGTTTTCGGGCCTGGATCGCAGCATCGTACATTTCGATACTGGCAACCCGAATTCATTCGTTCGAATGGTCACCGACCCTTCAGCCAAGAGCAAGCGATCGAAAAGGTGCGGCACGATTTCCGTGAAGCCGTCCGGCTGCGCCTGCGCAGCGACGTACCAGTCGGCGCATTTCTGTCTGGCGGGATTGATTCGACGCTCGTGGCCTGCACGATGCGAGAGATTCTGCCTAACAGTTCCTTCACGACCTTTTGTGCATCTTTCGAAGACGAACAACTTAACGAAGCGCCATACGCGAAACAAATCGCGGAACACATCGGCTCTGATCATCACGAGGTTCGATTCTCCTCCGCTGAACTCCTCAATATTTTTGATGTTCTCATTGATCACTACGACGAGCCTTTTGCCGATGCTTCGATGTTTCCGACCTTCGCCGTTTGCCACGCTGCCCGTCAACACTGCAAGGTAATGTTGTCAGGAGACGGCGGCGACGAATGTTTTGCCGGTTACAGGCAATTCTTTTCGTATTCTCGTTGGCACCCTGTTCGACGATTTCCTGGAATCAATCTGGCCACAGACCACTTGCTTCGGCATTGGCACGCTCGATGGCGTGGTGCAGGTCTGCTGAATTTTCTGCACAAAAACGATTGGCAGCTTCTATATCCCGAACCAGAACGAGCTTCGACCCTGGCTTGCTTTCAGCCCGAATTTCAGGAGTCCGCGTTTGAAGGACTAGGGGAGCTTAGAGATGCTGCCCTGCAGCGTGCGCGCCTGAGCTATCCGCTTTCGGCGATGGAGGACATGGCCAACGGATATTTACCTGAGCAGATTTTAGTCAAGGTGGATCGGGCCAGCATGTTCAGTGCGGTTGAATGTCGAACTCCATTCCTGGATCGAGGCATGTTTGCATTTGCCGCAAGTTTGCCCCTCGATTATCACATTGCCCATGGTCAAGGTAAGGCTCTGCTGCGCCGCTGCTTGCCGGATTGGGTCCCGCCTGAAGTGCGCCGGCGTCGAAAGCAAGGATTCACGCCGCCGCTCGATACCTGGTTTCGGACCAGCCTGCGCCAGCAAATGGAGGAAGCAATCGAGAACATTTCGCAGCGGATCCGCCACGTGATTGTAACCAGCCGCGTGGCAAACCTTTATCAACAGCACCTGGCTGGCGCTGATAGAAGCCCGCTATTGTTTCGCTGGCTGGTATTAAGCAGAAGCCTTAACTCCAGGCCGGAGAGCGCACTCGGAAGTCTACAAACTAATCTGCCGGCGGGTGCCGCAGCCTCCCACACCTTTCGAGAAAGCACAATATGAATGCGACCGCTCAGTTAACACAAGAGCAGTCGTCTCCAACGGCAGTGGGTCTGACTCGCGTTATCAACAACTCTGCTGCCTTGTTCTTGCTCGATTTGCTCAACAAGGCAATCCCTCTGATCGTGTTCCCGCGAGTAGTTCGCGCACTCGGACCTGCCGTCTACGGTCAGTTGGGATTTGCCGCCGCAGTCGCTGGCTTTTTTGGACTCTTGGCTTCTCCCGGTTTTTCAACCTACGCGTTGCGCGAAGCAGCCAAGAACAGCGAAAGTGTTCCCTTCCTTGTGAAGCACGTTCTCGGGGCACGGATGGTGTTCGCAGCGGCCGCTTACGCACTACTTGCGCTCTTTACCTTGTTCTTTGCGCCACCGGACCATCAGACACGGTTGTTGATCATGCTCTCGGGACTGGCATTCGTCGCAGGCAGTGTGGATACCCAATGGATTTTTGCGGCCCGATCGCGCATGTCGGTGATTGCAGTGCAGGGCGCTCTGGCACAACTTGCCTATGCTGGCTTGATTGTCGCGCTGGTTCGCGGTTCACGCGATGCGTGGATTATTCCGTCAGCGACCCTGGTCTCCTTAGGTCTTAGTACGTTGTTGATCTGGGTGCCAGCCCGCCGTGAATTTCACATTCCGCTGCCGGAGATCTCGCCGCAAACCTGGAGTCTCTTCCTGCCGATCTGCCTGGTCATGGGATTCTCCAGTCTCATGTCAATGATCTATGACCAGATCGACGTCGTCATGCTCAAGTACTTTCGAGCCGACGCGGAACTGGGAACGTACGTGGCCAGCTATGGCCTGATGACGATGGCAATGTCTTTCGTCCCGATTCTGGGCCAGGTATTTTTGCCACTGCTTTCCGAAACTGCGGGGCAGAATAGCATTACGAAGAATGGCAAGGCGGAGAAAACATACCTGCTCTGGTTCGGTAACGCTACCGTCGGTCTGGCCTTACCGATCGCGGTGGGCGGCTTTATTTTAGCGGCTCCGCTCACCCTGTTTGTCTTTGGAAGCCAATACTCCGGGTCAGGAATGTTATTTCGCTGGCTGATGTTGACCATCATCACGGCGCCGGCCGCGAGCTATTGCGGAGCACAACTCATACCGAATGGCCGGGAGAAGAAATATCTTGTTGCGGTGCTCGCCGGGGCAGCCACGAATGTCTTTTTGAATTTGCTCTTTATTCCCAGGTACGGAGCCCTCGCGGCGGCATTTACAACCGCCTTCAGTCAAGGAGTTGTAGCGCTCATGAATTACTTGTTCGTCAGAGATTTGACCAGGCCTCCTCTGCTTACCGCGGTGGCAATATCCGTTCCCGCCACTGCCGTCATGACAGTCGGCCTTCTATTGGTGAAGATGTTTTTTCCGGTTCACGTCTTGGTACTAGTCACTCTGGGAGGCTTGACATACCTTGGTGTTTACGCACTGAGTCTAAGTCTGTGGAATTCACGCCGCGGGTAAAGCCTATTGATTTCGTATAAAGAAAGAGCTGGTCTGATCACTGTTGGATTCGCGGCTAGCACGCAGGCGGATCTGCCTACGGTTGACCATCCTTACCGGGACGAAACTTATCAAGCTGCACTGCGAGTCCTAACTCTGACCCCCTTTTATCCCACCGCTTCCGACGATGCAGAAGGTTGCTTCATTGCGGAACCGCTGCGGGCAATGCATGAGCTTGGCGTCAACTCCTGCGTGGTGGCAGTGCAGCCATTGCATCACATGAGGGCAGCATCGAACGCGGGTATTCCCGTCGCAACTTGGATTCGCTACCCCTCTGTACCGGGCGGACTTGGTCTTGCATCCGCCGGAGCATTTCTTTATACGCGTCTGATTTCTAAGATTCGCAATTTGCACTGCTCGCAGCGCATCGACTTGATTCATGCTCATGCTGCCTTGCCTTGCGGGCATGCCGCTATGTTGTTGAGTCAGGAACTGAGAATTCCTTTTGTAGTCACGGCTCACGGCTTGGATGTTTTCTTTGACAAGCAGGTTCGCGGATACGCGGGCGCATGGTGCAAGCGGGTTGCGCAATCTGTCTATCGCTCAGCGGCGCGAGTCATTTGTATCAGCCACAAGGTTGCCGACAAGGTGGCTGACAATGCGGCGCCCCGGACTAATACGCGGGTGATTTACAACAGCGCCGATGCACAAATGTTTTCGCCGTCACCGGATGATTTTGTGCCAGACACCATCCTCAGCGTCGGTAACTTGATTCCGATTAAGGGCCACGAATTGCTCCTTCGCGCGGTCGCCGCCATCATTCCCGAGTATCCTCAAATCTCGTGTGAGATTATCGGCAACGGTCCCGAACTTCTCCGCCTTGACAGATTGGCCAGTAACTGCAAGATTGCCGGCAATGTTCGCTTTCTTGGCCGCCAAAGTCGAAAGCAAGTCGCCGATGCAATGCGCCGGTGTGTGATCTTCGCTTTGCCCAGCCAATATGAAGGGCTGGGTTGTGTTTATCTGGAAGCAATGTCAGCAGCGAAACCGGTGATTGCGTGCCGCGGCCAGGGGATTGACGAAATTATTCAGCATGGGAAAAGCGGCTGGCTCATCGATCCCGGAAACCTGCAAGAACTAATTGCAGCTCTGTCTGCACTTCTGCAGAATAAACGGCTTCGACGGCGGATCAGTGAGTCCGCTCGCCGCACCGTCCTTGAAAACCATACTTCGGCGCATCAAGCTACGCAGCTCGCCGCCATCTATCGGGAATGCGTAGCATGAACCGCCGGGTTGTCATCATCACCGAGATCATCGCGCCCTACCGGATTCCAGTTTTTAACGCGCTTGCCCGGCACAAGGGGATCGATCTGCATGTAATCTTCCTGGCTGAGAACGATCCCACCCAACGCCAATGGCTGGTTTACAAACATGAGATTCGTTTCTCCTACCAAGTGCTTCCTTCCTGGCGGCGAAGGGTCGGCCGGCACAGCTTTCTGCTCAATTGGGGAGCGGAAAAAGCACTCCGCCGTGCATCTCCGGATTTCATCATTTGTGGTGGCTATAACTATGTCGCTTCATGGCAATCCATGATTTGGGCGCGACGAAATGGTGTGCCATTTAGTCTGTGGGCGGAAAGCACGACCAGAGACTTCCGCAGCCGACATACCTTGATAGAATTTTTAAAAACACGATTCCTTCGCCATTGCGATGCATTTGTAGTCCCCGGAAAATCTTCGACCGAGTATTTGCAAGATCACGGGGTGCCGCAGAATTTGATTTCTACTGCTCCGAATGCAGTTGATACTCAATTCTTCGCACAGCGTGCCGAAGTGATTCGCAGGGACGGCGCCAGGCATCGCGAGGCTCTGCGATTGCCTGCTCGTTTTTTTCTCTTCGCTGGTCGCCTGGTCCCGGAAAAGGGCGTCTTTGATCTTCTCCGAGCTTACGGAGCACTAGCGCCGGAAATCAGAAAAGATGTGGGTCTGGTGTTCGTCGGAGACGGTCCCGCGCGTTCTGCACTGCTTCAACGTGCCGCCGCAACGAATCCGGGATCGATTCAACTCGTGGGTTTTGCACAGCAAGAACAATTGGCCGCTTACTATGCGCTGGCGGACGTCTTTGTCTTCCCCTCCTACACTGATCCTTGGGGTCTGGTGGTGAACGAAGCAATGGCGTGCGGTTTACCAGTTATTTCTTCCGTCGCGCCAGGCTGTGTTCCCGACTTGGTCGAGAGCGGATGGAACGGTCGCATCTTCCCTGCCGGTGACGTCGGACTACTAGCTTGCGCTCTGGACGAACTTGCCCGTGATGCCGAACTGCGATCGCTCATGGGGCGACGCAGTAGAAAACGCATCGGACAATATTCCCCCGAGGCCTGGGCCGCAGGCATGGCGCGCGCTGTTGTGTCGGATCGGGGGTACGCAGCGTGAGTGATCGCCTGTCCAGTTTCTGCTTGCCATTGACGATCGTTATCTCCTGCCTGTTGGCCGCCTACGCCGTGGTTCTCCGTCCAGCGTACCTCAGTAATTCTGATGACCTTGCGACCCTGCTGTTTCTACAGGTGCTCCTAGCGGCGATTTGGAATTACCGGGCACGATTTTTTCCTTTGTTGCTGGCAGTTTTCTTGTGGGCGGGGATGGCCTTACCGCTTAACGTGGCCTGGACTTCTGGCCGATGGGTCGTTCTGGCGGTCGGCGCGGTCGCCGGACTGATTGTTTATGCCGGGGATCCGCGATACTCTTTCGGGAAATTCCACCTCGTAGCACTGTTTTGCGTGGTCGCGGCTCTGGTATCCGCCGCCGCGTCGTCCTATCCGAATCTGGCGTTTCTTAAGGCCGCCAGCCTGCTGCTTCTTTTCCTTTACGGCTCGACCGGGGCGCGGCTGGCCGTGATGGAAAGGGAGGCTGTTTTTTTCTCCAGATTATTGCTGGGTTGTGAATTGCTTGTCTACATTGCAGGAATTTCCTATTTCGTATTTCACTTCGAGGTTTTCGGCAACCCAAATTCTCTGGGTGCTGTGATGGGGGTGGCCGCAGCTCCAGTCCTGCTCTGGGGCATTCTGATAAGCGAACGGCCAACCACCCGTTGGCGGCGCACATTCGCTTTTACACTCGCGCTTCTTTTGCTCTTTAGCAGCTATGCCCGCGCCGGTATCGCCGGCGCAGCGGTTTCCTGCATTTTGTTATGTCTCGCTTTGCGGCGATACGGAATGCTACTCAGAGGGGTGGCCGTTTCTCTGGCGTTAGCCGCAGTCGTGGCGGCGGTTGTTCCTCTACACCAGCAGCCACCAGATTCACTCACATCTGTTTTCGTGTACAAAGGACGACGCGAGGACGGGATTCTCGCATCCCGGCGGCCCATTTGGGATGAGACTGTTTCCGCCATTCAGGAGCACCCCTGGTTAGGGAGCGGGTTTGGAACAAGTCTGACCAGCAGCGAGGTAGTGCAGCAACCCGGAAGCTTCCAGTCCCTTCGCGAGGCCACTCGAGAGCATGGCAACAGTTATTTGGCTATTACGGAATGGGTCGGATTAGTAGGAGATATTCCATTTCTTGCGCTGGTGATTTTGATTGCTGTGAATGTCGGCCGCGTGTTGGCACGAATTCGACGAACAGGAAATGTCTTCTCACCCGCAATTCCGTTGGCAGCTGTTCTGGTGGCCGGCTTGGTTCATGCTGGTTTTGAAGATTGGCTGTTCGCCGTTGGCTACTATCTGTGTATCTTTTTCTGGACTCTGGCCTTCATTATGGTCGACATTGTTCCCGTGACCGCGCCCTCATCTGTATCCACCGATCCGCTGACTGCGCACACATGGGCTAAAAGTTTTGGCCCCGCGGCGATGGGCCGATGATGCATCTTTTTCTCAATTGCCTTGCCGCCAGTTCTGGAAGCGGACTGACCTATGTTCGCAATGTCATTCCGCAATTTTCCACCCGTCCGGAATTGCAAGTCAGCGTTGCTCTTGCTCCGAAGTTGAGGACTGGCCTTCCTAGTTCGGATAACATTTCATTTCTTGAAATGGATCTTCCGTCGAATGCAGCTGCACGATTCTGTTGGGAGCAATCCCAATTGCCCCGCATGATTCAGAAGAGCGGTGCGGATGTATTGATCTCGGCCGGAAACTTCGCACTGTGGCGTGCGCCCGTGCCCCAGATTCTTCTGTCGGGGAATTCTCTTTATACCTCTGCCGACTTTCGTCGCGACCTCCGTGCACGCGGGGCATATCGCATCTGGCTGGATACTCTGGTTCGAGGCTTTTTCGCTCGGCGCTCGGTTCGCTGGGCCGACTGCACTGTAGCTCCCAGCAATGCTTTTGCCAATACCCTGCAGCGGTGGACCGGAAGCAAAGTCGTCGGCCTCCACCATGGATTCAATCCGGAAGTATTCTTCAGGGAAGGGGCGCGCTTACCCTCTGCGATTCAGGAGAAGATCAATTCCGGCAAGAAACCTCTGCGCCTCATCTTCGTCAGCCACTACAACTACTACCGGAATTTCGAAACTCTGCTGCGCGCCTTACCTTATATTCAGGAGCGCTTGGGCGGAAGGCACGTCCAACTTCTTCTCACCTGCAAACTGTCTGACGAGGAAGATTCTGGCTTGTATCGCACTGACGCCGCCGCTGGCCTGGTCAAGCATCTTGAGATTTCGGATCAAGTTGTCGAACTCGGCAGTGTTCCATATCACCTTCTGCAGCACGTACTCCGCGCCTGTGATATTTACGTGAGTCCCGCGTATGCCGAGACATTTGCTCATCCCTTGGTAGAAGCCATGGCGTGCGGGTTGCCCGTCGTGGCGTCCGATCTGCCCGTGCATCGGGAAATATGTGGAGACGCCGCTGTATATTTCCCGCGCTTCTCTCCCCAAGTGCTGGCCGACCGTGTGGTGCAGCTAGAAAAGTCTTTTGCGCTGCGAAAAAAGCTTTCCGAACGCGCATTGGAACGGTCGTACGGGTTCTCCTGGCGCGCTCACGTCGATCAGGTCATCGCGCTCGCCCACAGTCTAAAACTGGCCGATCTCGCATATCCTCATGCGGCCTAGTTAATCGGCACAAGCGGCTACAGCCGGGGGCGGGAGAGTCCGCAAGTGTGAACGGCAATAAGCCACCACGCTGTCGATAATCTCGTCCAGCGATTTGGTCGGAGCATAACCGAACCACCGGTATGCTTTTGAAATGTCGGGCACGCGCCGCTGCATGTCCTCAAAGCCCACGCCATAGGCTTGATCGTAGCTAATGTATTCGCTAATGCTGGACGACTGAGTTGCGTAGATGACTTTCTCCGCCAACGCGCGAATGGTCACTTCTTCGGTGTTGCCGAGATTGAAAACCTGTCCAAAAGCCGCATCGCAAAAAGCACATTGCGCCAATCCTTTAACGATGTCGCCGACATGAGTGAAACAGCGGGACTGTTCGCCATTGCCAAACACAGTTAACGGCTCGCCCGAAAGCGCCTGATTGACCAGGGTTGGCAAGACCATACCGTAGCGGCCAGTTTGCCGCGGTCCCACAGTATTGAAAAGCCGCACAATCGTGACCGGAAGATTGCGTTCTCGATGGTAAGCCAGCGCCAGGAACTCATCAATCGCCTTCGAGCAAGCATAACTCCAGCGCCCTTTTGTAGTCGGCCCGAGCACGAGATCATCCTCTTCGGAAAAGGGAAACTTGTTGGACTTGCCGTAAACCTCCGAAGTGGATGTGATCAGCACCCGTTTTTTTTTCTTGGCTGCTAATTCCAACACCAGTTCAGAGCCGCCAACGTTGGTCTGAATGGTGCGCACGGGCGATTCGACAATGTTGAGCACACCAACGGCGGCGGCTAAATGGAACACGATCTCCGCGTCATCGATCAACTCCGCAAGCAGTGGTTTGTCGAAAATGGTGTCAATGCAGTATTGAAAGCGGCGATTTTCTTTGGCCTCGCGAATGTTCTCCATACTTCCCGTCGAAAGATCGTCGATGATGGTCACATCGTGACCCTGGCCGAGAAGATAGTCCGCGAGATGTGACCCGATGAAACCGGCCCCACCTGTAATCAGAATGCGCATATAACTCCGCGCACCGGAATTTCGTTTTCGGATTGCACCTGTTACCCAGTCTATGTCAACTCGTCACCCGGATCATGGTTGAAAAAACGTCTTTCATCAGTCATGTCTTCAAAGCGTCAACAGGCAGGGGACACCCGGCTAATCTGCTCTGTCATCCTTTCTGTCATATCCCGACGACCAGCCTCGACGTTAATATTTTGTTGCCGATTCAAGGCTCCGTATGGAAACCATTGAGGAACCGAAGCTCTCGCAGGCCGCCGCTCGCTCCGTGTCCTTACCGGTGAGTGTGATTATTCCCGTCCGCAACGAAGCGCGGAATTTGCCTCGCTGCCTGGAATCGTTGCGCGAAGCCGGTGAAATTTACGTCATCGATTCCGGCAGTACCGACGAAACCGCGGAAATCGCCCGCTCTTTTGGCGCGAAGGTCGTGCAGTTCCACTATCACGGCGGCTGGCCCAAGAAGCGTCAATGGGCCATGGACACGTTGCCACTGGCTTATGACTGGATACTTCTCCTGGATGCCGACGAGGTTTTGACACCGGAATCACTGGAAGAAATTCGGCAAGCTGTCCAAGATCCACGCTACGACGGCTACTATTTTGTTCTGCGCATGTATTTCCTGGGACGAGTACTTCGCCACGGAGACGCCAGTTTCTACACCAGCGCACGCCTGCTTCGCCGTGGCAAGGGCCGCTTCGAATGCCGATTCAAAGATCAGGATGCTTCCATGTGCGACATGGAGGTGCACGAGAGGGTGGTGGTCGAAGGCAAAACTGCGCGGTTGAAAAATTCGCTGGTCCATCACAATGTGAATTCACTTTCCAGATACATCCTCAAACACGATGAATATTCGAACTGGGAGGCACGAGTGTGGTTGGCGGGCGAGAGCGGTTACCGAGACTTGCCCCCCTCGCTGTTTGGGACCCAAGCGCAGCGCCGCCGTTGGCTGAAAAAAAACTGTCTAACTCTCCCCGGGTCGCCTTTTCTGTTCTTTCTGTATAAGTATTTTTTTTGTATGGGGTTCCTGGATGGTGTTCCCGGACTGATTTACTGCAGTTTTCAAGCGGTTCAGCTCTTCCATACCAAAGCCAAAATTTACGAGTTGCGCACCAGCAAGGACTGACTCTTAAATGTGCGGCATAAATGGTTTGTTTAATTGCGGAGATCGGGAAACACTGGCGCGAATGGCGTCTGTGCAAGCCCATCGCGGCCCCGATGATGCCGGCCTGTGGGAGAGGCGATTTCCTGATGGCAGCTATGTCGGATTAGGTTCCCGCCGCTTGTCGATTATCGATCTCTCCGCCAGCGGGCACATGCCGATGTGCAACGCGGATCGTACTCTATGGATTACGTACAACGGGGAGATTTACAATTTCCAGGACTTAAGGCGTCAACTACAAAGCAGGGGCCATCGTTTTGTTTCCGGCACCGACACCGAAGTTGTACTGCATCTCTACGAGGAGGAAGGCGCGGAGTGCGTAAGGCGATTGAATGGCATGTTTGCATTTGCCATTTGCGATCTTCGCTCGGCGATGCCTGAGTTGTTTCTGGCGCGCGACCATTTCGGAGTGAAGCCGTTCTACTACGCACACTTCGGGCGCCGCTTTGCGTTCGCGTCCGAAATCAAGGCTCTACTTGAAGTTCCAGGAATTGACGCCCAACTCGATCCGGAGTCCCTGCACCAATACCTAACTTTCCTGTGGGTTCCCGAACCCAGGACGATGTTTCGCGCGATCCATAAACTTCCCGTCGGTCACTATGGAATTGTGCGCGACGGCCAGTTCCGCATTACAAAATATTGGGATCTGACTTTTCCCCCGGCTGAAGCCGCCTATCCTCGCTCTGAGCCAGAGCTGGCTGAAGAAATTCGCGAACGCTTCCGCCGTTCAGTCGAAGCACAGATGGTCAGTGACGTTCCGGTGGGGGCATTTCTGAGCGCGGGGTTGGATTCATCGAGCATCGTGGCGATGTTGGCGCGAGACGCCTGGCGGCCGCTTCGGACGTACACTATCACCTACCCGCAGAAGCATCGCGTAGGCGAAAATGCTCTCGACGATCCCAATGTTCCTGCGCGCCTCGCCCGTCGCCTCGGCTTCGAGAACCAGCAAATCGTGGTTGAGCCTGATGTGACCGCTTTGTTGCCCCGGCTTATCTGGCACATGGACGAACCCGTAGCTGATCCTGCCATTATCGCGGCGTATCTCGTGTGTCACGAGGCGCGCAAGCAATCGACGGTTTTGCTGTCCGGCGTTGGAGGCGATGAATTGTTTGCCGGGTACCGGAAGCATTCCGCGCATTATTGGGCGCAGGCGTACCAGAAAGTTCCGGCCTCGTGGCGTCGATGGATCGATCTATCGCTGACAAGCTTGCCTGACCTGCGTGGCACGCGCGCCAAGGGAAGAGTGCGTTTGGCAAAAAAGATGGCTCGCACCGCGTCGCTCCCATCCGCCGAACGCTTCGTAGCCAACGGCACCTACCTGAATGCGGAACAGAAAGCATCGCTCTACACGCCAGACCTGTGGAATCAGGTCCGTGATTTCGATCCTGCGCTGCGACATTGGGCATATTTTGAGCGTGTGCGTGATGCAGACTTCCTCAACCAGATGCTGTATCTTGACACCAAGATTTTCATGCCCAGCCTGAATCTTAATTACACCGACAAAATGAGTATGGCTTCGTCGGTTGAGGTCCGCGTGCCTTTTCTCGACCGGGAACTCGCCGAATTTGTTGCCTGGAATGTACCGCCCAGCCTGAAACTCAAAGGGTTCCTTCGTCCAATCACGAAGCACATCTTTCGGGAGACTATGCGAGACATCCTGCCCGAGGAGGCATTGAATCAGCCGAAAGCTGGTTTCGCCGCGCCAGTGGATTATTGGTTGGCCAACGACTTAAGAGAAATGGTCGATGACTTGCTTTCCGAATCGCGAGTTCGCCAGCGCGGCCTCTTTTGTCACGAAACTGTGCGAGCCTATGTCGATGAGCACCGCCGAGGAAAGCACGACTGGTCCATGCAGGTCTGGCAATTTCTCACGCTTGAGGTGTGGATGCAGAATTTCCTCGACGGTCGCAAGCACACGACAGCACAGCGGATCGACGTTCCGCGAGTTGCGATCGCATGAAACCCGATCGCATAAAACAAGGGCTCCAGATCAACCAATGCTGATCCTCGGACTGAACATGTTTCACGCAGACGCATCAGCCGCACTGGTGCAGGATGGCGAGGTTGTATTCGCTATCGCGGAAGAGCGCCTGAACCGCGTTAAGCACTACGCCGGATTTCCCGCGCTCGCGATTAAGGCCTGCCTGGATTTCGCCGGCGTGAAGATTACAGATATTGATCATGTGGCGATTGGCCAAGACAGTGATGCCAACCTTGCTAAGAAAGTTCAGTACGCCCTTGCGAACCCCGCGAAGATTCTGAATCTGATCCGAATGCGGCGGCGCAAGCAACCGATGCGCGATCTGCGTTCGCTGGTCGCCCAAGCGCTCGAGGTCGATCCCAAAACGCTTCGCTTCCAAGAGCACCATCTTGAGCATCACATCGCGCACATTGCCAGCGCTTACTACTGCTCTCCCTGGGACAAGGCCGCGGGCTTCAGTTACGACGGCTCGGGAGATTTCGTTTCCACCATGATGGCCCGCTGCGAAGGCAATCAGATTGAGGTGCTCGACCGTGTTTTCTTGCCTGACTCGCTCGGGAGTTTCTATACGATGATTTGCGAATTCATCGGCTACCAGCAGTACGGCGACGAAGGCAAGGTCATGGGGCTCGCGCCCTACGGGAAAGACACGCTCCGTGACAAACTCACAGAAGTTATCGGTTTGAAAAATGGCAGCTTTAACCTCGACCATAGTTTCTTCAAGCCATTGGGGAGCAATCAGGGAATGCAAGTGCTGCCGGACGGTACAGTCCGGTTGGCCCGTCACTTTTCTGATCGGATGGTCAAAGCCTTTGGCGATCCGCGTGAGCCGCACACGCAACTTACTCAGCGCGAGATGGACCTCGCGTACGCGATGCAGCATCGTTTCGAAGATGTGTTCTTCCATCTGCTCAACCAACTTCACCAGCAAGTGCCTTGCGCAGACTTAGCAATGGCGGGCGGATGCGCGCTCAACAGCGTTGCCAATGGGAAACTTTTCACGCATACCCCGTTTCGCCGCACCTGCATCCAGCCTGCCGCCGGGGATGAAGGATTGGCTATCGGCGCGGCCCTCCACACTTACCACGCCGTCCTCAACCAGCCGCGCCGTTTTGTGATGAAGAACTCTTATCTAGGACCAGAGTTTTCAGACGCTCGTATCGAATCCGATTTAAGAAAAGCAAGGCTCCCGTATAGCAAACTTAAACGCGAATCATTGCTCGACTTCGTCGCTCAACAGATCGCGGCAGGCAACGTTGTAGGCTGGTTTCAGGGTCGCATGGAGTGGGGTCCGCGTGCGCTAGGCAACCGCTCGATTCTGGCTCATCCGGGTTTACCCGGAATGAAAGATGTCCTGAACGCGCGCATCAAGCAGCGCGAATGGTTTCGTCCGTTTGCGCCGTCGATTCTCGAAGAATGCCAATGGGAATACTTCGAGCACGATCACCCATCGCCTTTCATGCTGCATGTGTACAAAATTCGCCCAGACAAACGCGCGCACCTTTCTGCAGTCAATCACGTCGACGATACCGGACGTTTGCAGAGCGTAAGCGGCGAGGAGAATCCGCTGTACTACGAATTGATTCGTGCGTTCGAGCGTAAAACCGGAATTCCCGCGCTCCTGAATACCAGCTTCAACGAAAACGAACCGATCGTTTGCCAACCCGAGGAGGCTATCGATTGCTTTAAGCGCACGCATATGGACGTTTTGGCGATCGGACCTTATCTAAGTTTGAAAACGGAGAACTAGCCTTCGGCACATGGCAGCCCATTCAACTTACGAGATTTCGCTCGATCAAAGTTCAGGGCTGCATCCAGTTCGCATCGCGACCTTCGCTCGGCTGCGGGCCCTTGCATGGCACAATGACGTACTCTATGCATCCCGAGGGTACGCAGTTCTTCGCGCCAAGGTAAAGACGCAGGTTGGCGCCATCAAATGGGAGCACGTAGGACTGTACCGACCGGCCGCGTGGCGAACCATCACTTCATCTTCCCGGCTGGCATCCCGTCTTTTTCGCGACGGTTTCCACGCGATCGCGGCTTTGTCCTCAGGGCACTTGATCGGAACTGTCCCTCATGCCATCGTCACTCTGGTGCCGGGGGATACAGAGTTTAACGAAACCCACAAGGTGGTTCGTGGCACACGACCATTGCATTTTGCCACCACTCCAAACGACCACATTTTCTGGGGCGAATACTTCAACAACCCGCGACGCGACGAAGTTCACATTTACGTATCAACCGACCGAGGCGCTCATTGGGACGTGGCCTACACATTTCCTGGAGGCACCATCCGTCACGTGCACAACATTGTTTACGACGAGTGGGACAACTGCTTCTGGGTGCTCACTGGCGACCATGACTCAGAATGTCGTATCCTGCGCGCCTCGTGCGATTTCAAAACCGTGGAAGTGGTTTTGTGTGGCAGCCAGCAAACCCGATCCGCGGCTCTGGTTCCCACTCCGGACGGGATTTACTTTTCTTCCGACACGCCGCTCGAGACGAATCATGTCTACCGTCTCGATCGCCGCGGAGATCTCCGCCAAGTGGCGACATTGAACAGTTCTTCGACCCATGGCTGCCGGGTAGGGAATGGTATTTTTTTCTCCACGATGGTTGAACCGAGCGCAATCAACTCCAGCCGTGACGTGTACCTCTACGGCAGCGCTGATGGCGGCCGCTGGCAACTGCTGGAGCAATGGGAAAAAGATCGTTGGCCTATGGGCTTGCTTCAGTATGGTAATGCGTTCCTACCGGATGGAAAGAACACCACAGGTTTGCTGGCGGCAACAACGATCGCGGTGGAAGGAGCCGACCTCGAGACCAGCATTTGGCGAATCTGACGGGTCGGTCGGCGGGGGAATCCCGCATGCTACCAGCGACACGCTTGTCCCATGCTAATGTCCAGTTGTGAGTTCTCTGCAATACTATCGACGCATCTTCAGTGCCTATTTAGTTCCCGGGAAGAGTCAACTCACATTCTGGCACGAGACACCTCAAGTAAATTCTCGCGCCAACATCCATCGGCTTGGCGAATACTACATGTTGTTTGCCGAGAAAGCGGATTATCCGGGTCATCACGACTCCGCTGGCATTCCGATGCTCGACTACCATGGCAGGATCGGATTGCAGTACAACCCGATCGCGATCGCGCAGTGGGGACTGGGTAACTACAACCGCTTCTGCCAGAATCAGAATGAAATAGGAAGAGAGCGAAAGAACAAATTCCTAGCCGCCAGCGACTGGCTCTGTGCTCATCTCGAACTCAACTCGCAGGGGTCGTGGGTCTGGAACCACTACTTCGATTGGGAATATCGTTCGCCCCTGAAGGCCCCCTGGTACTCCGCGCTCGCCCAAGGCCATGGAATTTCTTTGCTGGTTCGCGCCTATAGAGAGACCGGAATCGCTGCCTATCTTGACGCTGCGGAGCGGGCGTTCACCAGTTTCCTCAAACCCACCAGCGAAGGCGGCGTGACATTCACTGACGATCGCGGCAATCTCTGGTTCGAGGAATACATCGTTTCGCCGCCTACCCACATTCTTAACGGATTCATCTGGGCGGCATGGGGCGTACACGATTATTTTTTGATGACAAAAAGCAACACCGCGCGGGAGTTGTTTGCGCACGCCGTGCTTACCCTTCGTACAAATCTTGATCGTTACGATCTCGGTTTCTGGTCGCTGTATGAGCAATCTGGCACGATGCTTCCCATGGTCGCCAGCCCCTTCTACCACCGGTTGCATGTTGTGCAGTTACGCGTAATGCATCGACTGACTGGAGATGAGATGTTTGCTCGATTTGCTGACAAATGGGAATCATATGCGCGTAGCCGCGCCAAGCGCACCCGCGCTCTTTGCTACAAGAGTGCGTTCAAACTCGGGTACTACTAAGAACTCGTGAAAATTCTCTACGTGTCGCAATACTTTCCGCCGGAGATGGGGGCTCCCGCTGGCCGTGCCGCGGAGTTGTCCCGTCTTTGGGCAGATGACGGCCATGAAGTCACGGTCCTAACCGGATTTCCCAATCATCCCACTGGAGTCGTGCCTCAAGAATATCGCCGCAAGCTTCACCGCTTGGTATTGCACGAGACTTATCACGGCGTCGAGGTCGTTCGTACCTGGCTTCTTCCCTTCCCCAATCGCAAAGCCTACGAGCGCATGTTTAACTACAGTTCGTTTTGCATTTCTTCCGCTACTACGGGTGCCTTCCTGGAAAAACCTGACGTGGTAATTGCCAGTTCACCACAACTGCTGGTCGGGCTTTCAGGTTGGTGGCTCGCCCGCTATAACGGAGTGCCATTTGTCTTCGAAGTTCGAGATCTCTGGCCTGAGTCTCTGGCCGCAGTCGGCGTTAGCAGCCAGAAATCAGCTCTGCATCGCTCTTTAGCGAAGATCGCAGGATTTCTTTACCGCAGCTGTGACCGTCTCGTAGTCGTAACTCCAGTTTTCAAAGAGTATCTGGTCGAGCGCTGGCAGGTTCCTGAAGAGAAAGTTTTCGTGGTCGAGAACGGAGTCGAAACAAGCGTCTTCAGCAGGCTTGTTCCCAACATTGCGATAAGACGTGAACTGGGCGCCGAAGAGAGATTTGTGGTCTCGTACATCGGTACTCTCGGCGCTGCGCACGGCTTAGAAACTCTGCTGGAAGCCGCCGCTCATCTGCGGGAGAGCGCACCCAATATTCTTTTTGTCGTCGTCGGCGAAGGCGCCGAGAAAGCGCGCATCGTCTCTCTGGCCCGCTCTCGTGGACTCACCAACTTGCGCTTCGTCGATCAGCAGCCCCGCGAAAAAATCCCCGTTTACATTGCCGCTTCGGATGTATGTCTTGTATTACTCAAGCGAGCTGAGCTTTTCAAAACCGTTCTGCCCACGAAAATGCTGGAGTTCATGTCGTGCGCTCGCCCAGTGATTCTGGGCGTGGATGGCCACGCTCGTAAAGTTATGGAGCGAGCCAACGCGGGGATTTTCATCGCACCTGAAGATCCCGCGGCATTGGCGGAGGCGGTCATGCGGCTGGCCACAAATCCAGCGCTTTGTGAATCCCTCGGCCGCAATGGCCGCCAGCATATTGTCCGCTATTACGCCCGCCGGGATACCGCGAAGGTATATCTCGACCTACTGCAGGATTTGTTGATGAGAGAAGAACGGCGCACAGCAGCCGCAGCTTAGCGAAATGTAGGCGCTGGCATCCACGCCCGTGTGGGATGCGGCGGAATTCCTTACTATGGAATGGCTACAATGCTCGCGGCCGTGGCGGCCTGCATTGCCGCTTCCATCGCGCGTCCGGCAAAAACCTTGGTGGCGCTGGTTGGGACAAAAAGAATATCGTCCGCTTGCATCGTCACATCGGGTGATTTGGCTCTCAGGATTTTTTTTAGCTCGACCGGAGTTTCGCTCAGCCCACCAGCGCCGCGGTGAATAATTCTGGTACCGCCGAGATTGGCCGTGCGGGTGGTGCCGCCGGCTAGCGCGATGGCTTGCAGCACCGTCAGATGCCCGCTGTCCATAAGAAATCCACTCGGCCTTCCTACATCTCCGACCACATAAACCAAGTCCGCTTTGCGCACGATGATTGTGTCCCCTGGCAAGACCGCAATATTGCTCTCCGGATTGTCGGTGACGTTGCGCGCGAGTGGAACGGTAATCGGTTTGTCGAGCTGATCGCGATGTGTGACGGTAATGCTCCGACCTGCCTTTTCCGTGAACCCCCCAGCGGCGGAGATGAGATCGAACAGCCGTTGTTGTCCGGGGACTGGATACACCCCAGGCCTCGCTACTTCGCCTAATATGCTCGCCCCTTGTGATGCATACTGATCGACAAACAAAGTGACGTGGGGATTTTTCACGAAACCACCATCAAAAAGCCGCTTCTGGATAAGTCCCTCGGCTTCCTCCGCCGTCAGCCCAGCGATCGAAACATAGTCAATCAGCGGGAGGTAGACTTCCCCTTTGCTGCTGACGCGAGCCTTGGTGGTGAGCTCAGGAACGTTGTAAACTCCAACCTCGACCAAATCCCCAGCTTCGAGTCTCAGCGAAGAACCAGACTGCGCCGTCGCGCTCTCACTTGGTCGCGTGGCAGGCGCCGATTGAATCGCTGACAGTGCCCCAGCGTTCTCCACCATCACATTCTTCGCTGGTGTCTCTGTGATTTGCTGTTGCGCTGCGCTTCCCTGCACCAATGCCGGCAGCAATAGAAACGAAACCATCCAACCGTTCGCGAGCTTGGACAAACTACATCGCATCGACGGTGTCGAAAAGTCCATTGCCATTTTTGCAAGAAGTCTAGCACAGCCTGGACCCGCGACCGATCAGTGTTCCAGGCCGGTGCTTAGATCGCAAACATCACAATCTTGAAGCTTGACCAGCGAACGTTTCGTGCTGAACGCAACGTACCAAGACAGAGAATAGTAGTCCGGCCTTGATGGTTATACGATCAGAGAGGCTTCTCAAACGAAACATTGACACAGCGAAGGAAAACGTGGCTCCAGGGGTGATGTACGTTTTCACTTCCAAGAGAGGAGTTAATTGACACCTTTTTTCCTCGCGATATTTGCAGGGTCGCTGCTGCTTTCTTTTGTTCTGACCAAGTACGTGCGCGATCTCGCGACTGTGCGCGGATGGGTAGCAATCCCTGCCCTAGAGCGCCATCTGCACAGCCGCCCCCTGCCACGATTCGGCGGCGTGGCAATCTTTCTCTCTTTTCTTTGTGCTTCTGCTATCGCGTTGCTGGCCGGTTGGCATTATTTTGCTGTGGGCTTCGGGCTTTCCCTTAAAACTCTGCTCACAATTCTGCTGCCCGGTTGTCTGATCTTCGGGCTAGGCGTTTACGACGACATTCATCCGGTGAGTGCGTACGTCAAGCTTGCCGTTCAGGCTGTAGCTGGAGCAATGTTGTTTGCTGGGGGCCTACGCATTCTGGATCTGCCAGTACTTTTTGGCAGTCATCATTTCCCGTGGTTCGTCGGTCTTCCGCTGACTGTCCTCTGGGTTCTTGCCATCACGAACGCTTTCAATCTCATTGATGGACTCGACGGCCTGGCTGCAGGTTCCGCCCTTTTTTCCACGATCGTTGTGTTCGCCGTAGCCCTGGTCTCAGGTTCGTCTCTTGTTTCGCTCATGGCACTGGCGCTGGCAGGTTCGATTCTTGGATTTCTCCGTTTTAATTTCAGCCCGGCGACCATATTCTTGGGAGACTGCGGAAGTCTTTTCATCGGATTCATGTTAAGCGCTCTTGCTCTCCAAGGCGCGCAGAAGGCACCGACAGTTATCGCCGTGGCGATCCCCGTGGTTTCATTCGGTTTACCGATTTTGGAAACTGCTCTTTCCATTGTTCGCCGTTTTCTTGGAGGACGACCCGTTTTCACGGCTGACCGCGAACACATTCATCACAAGCTTTTGCAGCGGGGTTTATCGCATCGCCAAGTGGTCATTGTTCTTTATGCCGTCTCGGCGTTGTTCGCCTTGCTCAGCCTTTTTCTGCTGTGGCCGAGTGGCGATCTGCTGGGGTTGGTCTTGGCAGTGCTCGGCACTGGGATATGGATCGGAGTGCAGCGTCTCGGCTATCTGGAGTTTGGCGAACTGCGGCGAGTGGCGCATCGTACCATCGAACGCCAGATTCTGATCAATAATCTCGCCATTCTGAGGGCCACGGAGGAGTTGAAGGTCACTCGCGATTACACACAACTCTGCCGAATCCTCGTGGCTGCGCTCGCGGGCAACGACTTCGATGCCTTCGACTTGAGATTGTCCTACCAGTCCGCCGAAATTCCTACTATTAGCGGGTTGCATCTCATCTCGCGCTGGGGAGAGATTCCTTGCCTGCGCTGGACCAAGCCAGGCAGCCATTTCGAATCGACCAGCGCCTGGTGCTTGACTCTGGATCTCGTGACTACCCAGAATGGCCGCTCTGGTTCCATGACCATTTACCGCCTCTATACTGATCGCGAATTGCAATTCGATATCAACCTGCTTACTTCCGTGTTTCCGGTAGCCTTGGCCGATGCCCTCGATCGAATCTCGACTCCCACCCTCGAAATACTGCCCGCGACCGACCGGGTTTCCGCACTCGTCGCAGCGCACGCGAGTTGACAACCACTTCATTAAGTTGCGTTGAGTTTCTGCATTCATCAACTGCGAGACGACGGCAACAAAAGATGTAAACGGAGCTTTATCCACAGCACTGAACCAGCCCTGTCACTTCTAGAGCATCGACGTCCCGTTTACCTTTTTCAATTCGCTAGCTAAAGAGAAAACTCGCGGAAGGAAATTTCACAGATGGCAGAAAAGTTAACCGGGCAGGACATCAGCTTCATTACTTTGCCGACTGCCGTGTTCTGCGTCGAATGTGAGTTGATCAGCAAGAACAACACTCCGCATTGCCTGGCATGCGGATCCCGGGCCCTGTTGAGTTTGTCGCGAGTGCTTGGCGGTTCTTTACAGGGACAGCAGACTGCTCATCTGATCGAGGATGCGGAATTGGATCGCTTAGTGCGCGAACTGCTTCGCACGGTTCCTACTTCAGAGAACCGGATTCCCGCTTCGTTCGCAACTCTGGCTCCGTCGCGGAGCCATGCTCGAACCATGGTCTCGCATCCGGTGCAAAGCATGGGGCAACCTTCCAGGTACGAACCTGATTTTCACCCCGGCGAGATCGATCTGGAACCGGCCATCAGCGTGATTGCCGAACGCGCCCAAGCTTTGACTGGAGCCACCGGTGCCGCTATCGCCTTGCGTCACGGAGATGAGATCATCTGCCGCGCCCGCACCGGCCGCACCGCACCCGATCTGGGAGTTCGGCTCCAAACTGATTCTGGAATTTCCGCCGATTGTGTCCGCACTGGCGAGATCGTGCTTTGCCACGATGCCGAGCGCAATCCCTGTGTCGACCTAGCCAGCTGCCGCCGTTTGGGTGCGCGCTCTATTTTGGCTGCCCCGCTGCGTCATTTCCGCAGGACGCTTGGCGTGTTTGAGGTCCTCTCAGGGGCCCCACACGCTTTCGACCAGCGCGATGTAACGACAATGCAGCTGCTTTCGAGCCTCATGGTCGCTGCCATCTCGCGCTTGTCCAGTATCCACAGTCAGTAAAACGCAGGGACGGGAATCTCGCTCTAGAGCCTTTTATGCGGTGGAAGCGCTGCCCGATCCAAAACAGGTGCGACATCGAGTTTTTCGCAGCCCGCGTTCAGCCCCGCCTAACTCTGGACCACGGGTGCTTTTGATAATCGGAGAACGACGAAGCAAAGCGTGGGGCAGCCTTCTTAATTTATCATCTTTATCATGTGCCATTGAGCGGCTCCGGTTTTAACGACGAAGAAAAAAGGCTGTGCACCTCTATAGGCCATGGATCGACTCACAGGTTTCGGACTGTTTGCAGTAACCGCGATGTTGATTTCATACTCGCTTGAGAAGCGCAGCTCCTGGTTCATTTTGGCGTTCTCGATCGCGTGTGCGCTGGGATCGATCTACGGCTTTCTTCAAGGCGCTTGGCCATTCGGTATCGTGGAAGCAGTGTGGTGTTTAGTAGCGCTTGGCCGCTGGTATGGCGCGACAGCGCGATAAAGTAACCTGCCCTTGTAAGCCGCCTCTGTTTCCCTGTTCAAGCAACCGCGACGACGGCCCTCTCATCGTAAGCGCAGTTTGGCGAGTTAAGGAGAGGTCTGATGACACGTGTGGCTGCCGCATTAATGCTGATGTTATTTGCCGCAACGGCGTTCGCGAATGATTCGACGAAGGAACTAGATAGCGCCGCGGTTGTGATCCGCAATATGACGTCGTCCCACCAGATTCCATCTTCTGTGCTCCAGAATACGGAGTGCCTTGCGATCATACCCGCAGTGAAGCAGGCGGCCGTGATTGTGGGCGGCAAGCACGGGAACGGCGTGGCTAGTTGCCGCACGGCAACAGGTTGGAGTGCACCGGCTTTTATTAGCATCACGGGTGGAAGCGTAGGGTTACAAGCCGGTTTAGAACATCAGGATCTGGTTTTATTGTTGAACAATCAGGGTGAGCAGGAGTTGGAACGAGGACAATGGAGTCTCGGCGCAGAGGCCGCGGTGGCGGGGCCGATGGCGACCAGTTCAGGCGGTACGGAAGCCAATGGCTGGAAAACGCCAGTCCTTGTTTATACAACCTCTACCGGCGCCTACGCAGGTGCCAGTCTGGAAGGTTCCAAGATTAGTGTCGACGACCAGAATATGCGGAACCTTTACGGACCCAACGCCAGCCTGCAGTTGGTGCTGAATGGCCAAATACCGTCTCCTGCTTCCGCGCAGGCGTTTCTCTCGACTTTGAACCAAGTCGCAAAGAAATAACTTGGCGCTGAATCAGGCTCGAGCCAGTCGGTTCGCGGATTGAAAGAACGGATGGCCCTTAGGCTGCTTCCGCAAGTCCGCTCGGTAGCTGTAGACAATTTTTTAAGGCACGCAGAGCATAAAGCGCATCATCCAACGCTTCTTCTTCTTGAATGTTGTCTCCCGAAGCTCTGAATAACTCTCTTGCCCGGTTCAAGATTGCGAGTTCCGCATCCGCGATGCGTCCAGGCGTTTTTTCCCTATCGCCTTCCATCAGAGCGGTAACATACAAATCTCTCCACACCCAACCTTGGGCAGTGGGGTTTCCAGCAGTGGCCATACATTCCTCCGTGAGGGGCTGCTACGTGGATTAAGGGACAGTACGTCGATTCCAACAAGTAATACGGGTTTGATGCATTCGCAATACGGTGAATCCTGTAGGAGGCCGGGGCTGCTGTCTCAATTATTGGCTTCGTTTATTTCTACAGCACGTCGGTTGCCGAAGTGGGAGTACACAGCTGTGGATGACTATTGTCGGAAGCGATTGCATAGCCGCAATTTTAGGTTGGCGCCGCGTAAATCCTGTGGTGAAGCGGCTCACGAGCGTGACTGGGCAAAGGCCGATCATTATGTTGTCCGAATTTTGATCGGACAACTACAAGTTCGACATGTCTAGTCCACCTTGTCGCTTTTCAGCTTACTTGCAAGATTCTTTATCTCTTTTTCCCGCGCGATATTCACGATTCCTTTTGCATCGTCGTACAGGCTTTCGCGTAAGAGGTTGTAGAGCCGGGCCTTGATTTTTGCCCGTTCCGCGAGGGGTCTGGCAATGACCAGCTTTTGGGGTTCCGAACACGTCAGAGGCCTCCCGACGAACGCAGCCGCGAGATCAGGGTGCGGGTCTCGCAACGCTTGAGCAGTTGCTTGTACAGAACAAAGAGCATAAGCAAGGGCCAGCGTAAGCAGAGAATAGCGAAGCTTCGCCACATTTCCACCTCGTCCATTTTCAACGACATCAAGACTGAAAGAATCCATGTGAACTTCTCAAATCGCTCTACAAGGATGGCATTCTTGCCGCTGAGGATTGCCGTATACAAGAAACCGATTCGCGACCTACTCCATTCGTAGTATTCAATCGCGAGTCGGCTGCGGTGGTGTGGTTTCAATCGAGGGTGACAGCCGTTGAGGTGACGAAGAGAATTCGCTGGGAGGGTGTTGCAAAGCTGATTTCCGCTGGGCGCGCCAGGCACCTCCCCAACAAAGTCGACTCGAGGACGCTATGCGGCGCGAGAGCTGAACGCGGTTCCCGCCTCAGTGCTTGCTGCGGAAATCAGTTCCGAATAGCCACTCTCAATCTGCGCCATGAATCGCCTTTCTATCTGGGACGCACTCCCTCCGCCCTGCAGAATACGCGCCAGTGAAACCAGGTTAGAGCAGCCACAAGCGCACCGGTTAGGGTTGTCAGTAACATGGGGGCCAGAAGCTTCGTCCAAGCCAGGGCACAGCCAGCACGAGGAAAGTGACAAAGCGATCATGAAAACCTCAACGTAGATCGAGGCGCCTGCGGCTTCAGCTGTGTGCACCGCGATCTACGAATTTAAGCACTAAGCATCAGTGAAGGGTCGAACCTCTATTGGCGACCGCACTGACTGAACCTGGCGCCGTAGCTCACGTAAAGAATTCACAGCATTGATCATCGACTGGCGTTCGGATTGGCTCGCCGTTTCAAACGAATCCTCTATTTGATCCATGACGGCATCCTGCGCGTCCTGAAGGCGCCGGGACAAGTTAATCGGGTTTCTCTCAAAGATGGCGGCTTCGACCAGGTACTTCCAACTCTCTGTGGCATCGAGCGCGGACTGTACGAGCTTATTCATGAGCCCTCCACAGGGGCAACGAGTCTCTCACATAAAAGACAAAAATCGACAATGGCGCAATACGGTGAATATGGTATTAACTGACTTGTTATATCTGTTCAGTTAGTACGGGTAGTTAGAGCAGGCCTTGCTGATGGCCGACGGATCTAAGACCAAACTACCGGCTTGTCCGATGGGGGCGCAGGTCGCTCCCCCGCGCGGCGTTGCCGAACTGGGTGTGCTCGTGATCTTAACCTCGTTGCGCAGGACTGCGATCCAGCTCAGCTTGCGGCGCGTGCCTGAGATTTTCTCTGCCGCTCAATCTTTCTGGCGAGCAACGACTTTGCCTTTTCGAGCTTGGCGCGCCGGCTCGCGCTCAGACTGCGTCCAGCCCGGTTTATGAAGTACGAAAGCATTCGCATACCCGAGCCGGGTCCTTTTGGTGAAACCTTCTTAGAAGCCAGCGTATTTGCAATTGTGCTCGCGTCCTTGGTAAACAATCCAGCGGGCGGATGAGTGGAATCTGTTTTCACCCCGGCGACCCATTTCTTTTTCGCGGTGGGCATCAGACCTCCTTTCTAAGGATTGTGATGCGTTCTAAGCTACAAGAGTGCGCATCAAATTGGTAGCCTGACGTCATGAAAAGGATTTTCAAAAACGAGCCGAAGCGATCAGGGACAACCAGCGCGCCTGCTACCGATCTTGTGTCCGCCGCCAGCACAATCGCGGAACTGGAGCAAGCAGCCACAGGATGCAAGGCCTGTGATCTTTGGAAGAACGCTACCCAGACAGTCTTCGGCGAAGGAGCATCGAACGCCAAGATCATGTTCGTGGGAGAACAACCTGGAGATCAAGAGGACCGCGTTGGTCACCCATTTGTCGGACCAGCGGGAAAGCTTCTGAACGAAGCCCTGGCGGAGGCCGGAATCGATCGCAAACAAGTCTATCTGACGGATGTGGTGAAACATTTCAAGTGGACCCCGTCCGAACGCGGCAAGCGGCGCATTCACAAAAAACCTCGCTACTCCGAAATTCAGGCGTGCCGCCCCTGGCTTGAGGCCGAGCTACGGATAGTCAGGCCCGAGGTTCTGGTCTGCCTGGGTGCTACCGCCGCGCAGTCTTTGTTAGGCAGAACGTTCAGCGTAAACCGGCAGCGCGGGCAACTGGTCGAGTCCCCGCTCGCCCCTTACGTGATGGCGACGGTGCACCCGTCGTCGATTCTTCGGGCACCCGATTCCCATGCTCGACAATTGCAAATGCACGCATTCGTTGACGATTTGAAAAAGGTGGCCCAGTTGGCTGGAAACAGACGCGCGGCTTAAAGGTGGAGCTCGCGCATGGCGGAGAGTACATAGCGGGCCTGTTCTCGATGCAAAATTGATCTCCCTACAGAAATTACTGTATCGTGGTCGAGAACGCGCCTTTGGTACATCTAATCTCACGACGAAGCACGTGGTCTCTAGTGATGTTTGAAGTATTGAACGGCCCGCTCGTGAGCTTGTGCGGCTTTCTTCGTACCGAACGTCCCGAGGTTGCGCCGGCGGCCGGTTTTAGCATCTTTCTTTCGAGAGTAGAGTCGGTATTGGCCGGACTTTAGTTTTCGAATCATTGTAAACCTCGAGAAGCTTTGATGCCTGCCCGCGGAAGAGGTTGACAGTCGAACATGATTCAGAAATACACTTGGATCTAGAGAACTAGCGTTCTGAAAGAACTGCAAGGAAAGGTGGCACACCATGAAAACTGTGAGCGGAGTATTTCGTTCAAAATCAGACGCGCAGCGCGCTTTGGCTGAGTTGCACTCAGTCGGTCTGCGAGAAGATCAGATCACGCTGTTGACCCCGGAAACAATGGAAGCGGGTCTGCAATCGGTTCCCACGGTCGCAGCGGAGCAGCCGGGTATGGGTAAGGCGATTGGCGCAGTTCTTGGCGGCACCGCCGGACTTTCCGGAGCAGCCCTGGTCATGGCGGCCATCCCCGGTGTAGGTCCGATCACGGCGATTGGCTTGTTGGGTTCCGCGATCCTCGGAGCGGCTGGAGCAAGTATCGGCGCTGCCGCCGGCGGGAAATTGGAGAATTCGATGACCGAGGGCCTGCCGGAGGATGAGTTGTTTGTCTACGAAGATGCTTTACGACGCGGGCGCAGCGTAGTCGTTGCAATGGCCGAGGATGAAACTGCCGCAACCCGCTTTCGCGAATTGCTGAAAGCAGAGGGAGCAGAAGGGGTCGACAGCGCCCGCGAGCAATGGTGGATCGGTCTGCGTGACGCCGAGAAAGAACACTATACGGCTCTCGGGAAAAACTTCGGCAATGACGAGAAGTTTTATCGCCTGGGCTTCGAGGCCGCGCTACACGCTCGGACGCGTTGCAAAGAATACGATCAAGTGATGGGTGAAATGACCGCCCTAATCGAAGACCTTGAGCGTCAATATCCCGGAGTGGAAGTGGCCGAACCCTTTACCCGTGGGTACGAACGCGGTCGAGATTACTATCAGGAGCTATGCAATAAACGCGAGGCCGCATAACCGACCTCATCGCTCATCACCATCCACCGGCCGTGGGATCTCGTTGACGTTTGCCTCTTCGAATACGGCAACCGGTGTCCGAGTATACAGAAAATAGTCGATTCCTCCTGCTCCTCAGCGCGGCTAGAGTAGCTGTAGAGGAGGCGTTATGCCTGAAAAAGAAACCGTCGAACGCGCTCAGGAGGATGCCCGCGAAGGCAAGTCACCCAGCACACAGGCGGGAGAATTTGTGCGTGAGGAGATGCACCATATTCGCGAAGGCAAACATGGTGCGGCTTCAACCAAACAAGCAATTGCCATCGGCCTCTCAAAAGCGCGGAGGTCAGGCGTAAAGTTGCCGGCTCCCGGCGATGGAAAAGTTTCGGCGAAAACCAGTAAACAGGCGGATCGGGATTACAGAAAAGGACAGAGCCATTCACGTCGTCGGCCGTCTCCTACTCGTTCTCGCGCTACGAGGCGCGCTCTTAAACGAAAAGGCCACAGCGCTGCCTCGCACCAATCGTTATCCAAGCAAGCTCATACTTCTGCGCGGAAGCGCGGCGCCAGTGCCCGGCAGCATTCGGCCCAGAAGGCCGTCCGGACGAAGGGATCGAAAGGCCGCAGTCAGGCAGCGCGCAAAGCTGCCAGCTCTCGGCGTCGTATTTCTTCGCGCTGACCATAACTCATTTCCAAAGCCTAGGTGCTCATTCACGAGTTTCATACTTCACGCTACAAAGGGGGAGACTTCGCCTTGCTGTTCTCGATTGTGACTAAGGGAAAACATGGTCTATGCCTTGCAACCGTCGCAATGCTTGAACCATCCTGTGAATACGTTTGCGCACCGCAGCCCCTCGGATCGGAGATTTGATGGGTAAGAATGGCAATTCCAGGAATGGGCTGGCGGATCCATCTCGGCTTCCAGCTTTGGATAGCAAGAACGACGCCCTTATTCAAGTGGTAATCGAAACGCCTAAGGGTAGCCGGAACAAATATGCATTTGACCCGGAGCAAAAGATATTTGAACTGAAAAAAGTTCTACCCGCGGGCATGACGTTTCCCTACGATTTTGGATTCATCCCTCGAACCAAAGGCGGAGATGGCGATCCCGTCGATGTTCTGGTGTTGATGGATGAACCCGCGTTTCCGGGTGTCGTGGTGAAGTGTCGTCTGGTCGGAATTATTGAAGGCGAGCAGTACGACAAGAAAGACAAAGAGCGCAATGACCGGGTTGTTGCAGTGGCGAACCAAAATCACAGCTTCGCCGACATTCAGCATATCGATGACCTGGGTAAGCTGTTCCTGCGCGAACTGGAAGAATTCTTCGTAAACTACCACGAGTTGAGCGCCGAACAATACCGCGTCATCGACGTTCGCGGACCGGGGCACGCTCGAAAGCGAATCGAAGAAGGAATTCGCGCAGCTCGCCGAGGATGAGTTTTGCTTTCAAACAACCTCTCAGGCGAGATGCAACTCTAAGCGACAGGAGAACTTTATGCCGACGAAGAAGAAATCCAGCCGTAAATACGGTAAAGCCGCGGGCAAGACAGTCGCCAGCGCCATGCGCAGGAAGAAGAAGGGTACGCTCCGCTCCGGCAAGGGTGGAAAGGGCGGCGCGGTAAAGAGCCGCAAGCAAGCCATTGCGATCGGACTTTCTGAAGCACGGAAAAAGGGCGCTAAAGTGCCAAAGAAAAAAGCGGCATGAGTGTGAGCAAACGAAGAAAATCTTCAATCGCGCGGTCGCCGGACAAAATCCGCTTTTGAGAGAAGATCAGGTTTTATCGGCGACATGCGACTTTAGATTCTCCAAGGGCTGCTTCGCCGCGGAGAGCTACTTCACAATTACCTCAATCTCACCTTGTTTCTCAAGAACCTCTATCCGCACCGCTCCAGCATGTCGTTCCAGGAAAAGGTCGGCCCCTCCGTCTCCAACTCGAAGGTTCATAATCCACAGTTGCGGAATCCCTTCCGGCAGGTAAGGGCGATCAAACACGATATATTTCTTGCAGCCGTCAATCGAGAGGCCTAGACACGCTTGCAGAAGCAGGAATACCGCTCCCGCTGCCCATGCCTGGGGCGAACAAGCTACGGGATAAAGGGTGGGCCCCTCTCCCTCCCGCCGGTCCAGGCCGCAGAATAGTTCTGGGAGCCGATGAAGATCTACAGCGCTGCTAGTGTCCAGGAGTCCCATTAAGATCTGCCCTGCGAGTTGCCGAAGGCCATATTTGGCCATGCCCCCGGCAATCAGGGCATTGTCGTGTGGCCAGACCGAACCGTTGTGATACGAGAGCGGATTGTAGCGAGCTTCCTCCGAGCCCACCGTGCGCACGCCCCAGCCGGTGAACATATCCCGGCTCACTAGAGTATGGGCCACCAGTTGAGCATTCTCAGGGCTGGCGATCTCTGTAAAAAGACAATGGCCAGCATTGGAACTTCTTACCCGGCAAGCTCTCTTGTGCCCATCCAGCGCCAAAGCGTAGGTGGAGAGATCGTCGCACCAAAATGCTTCCTCGAACCTGTTCTGGAGCTCAGCGGCCTCCGCTTCAAGCGCAGCCTCTCTCTCCTGACCACCGAGGACGCGGCTGATCTTTGCAGCTGCCCGTTTGGCGGCGTACACATAGCCTTGCACTTCACACAGCGCGATGGGGGCTTCGGCCAGAGCTCCATCGGCATGGAAGATGGAATCATGCGAGTCCTTCCAGCCTTGCTGAATCAAACCTTTGCTGCCGTGACGCACGTATTCCACAAAGCCATCGCCGTCCACATCGCCGAAATTGTCGATCCACTGCAGCGCAAGATCGATGTGAGGCCACAGCGTCCGGATAAACTCGAGGTCTCCGGTATAGTCGTAATACGCTCCGGCTAGCATGATGAACAACGGCGTCGCATCGACCGTCCCGTAATAGCGCGCGAAGGGAACCTCGCCAAGCGCGGCCATTTCTCCCTTGCGCATTTCGTGCAGGATCTTGCCAGGCTCCGCTTCGACCTCTGGATTCAATTCGGTCGCTTGCGTGGAGGCGAGGTATTGCAGAACTCCCATTGCGATTCTGGGATTGATCCAAAGCATTTCCAGCGCGGTGATAATTCCATCCCGGCCAAAAATCGTGCTGAACCAAGGCACTCCTGCATACGGGTAGTCGTGTTCGGGATTGCCAACTATCATCATTTCCACATCCGCCATGGAGCGCCTGACCCAGCGGTTGAACCGATCGTTCGAACTGGAAATGCGGCACAGGTTTGCCGAGGCCGCTTTAAGTTCGCTTTCCGCCGCAACCATGGCCCTCGTGTAACCGACGGAGGGCTCCGACATCCGCGGATTACAAGAAACCACTACCTGCAGAAGCACGGACTGTTTGGGACGAAGCGAGATTTCAAATCTCATCCCGGCAGAAGAAATCTGAACTGGATCCGGGTAAGCTTGAACGCGAGTCTGCCGGAGAACTTTATCCAAGCCTTCGTAGGATAGTAGGATCGAATTCCTGTCGATTCGATCCTCCAGCCTATGTCCTCTTCTTTCGCGCAGTGTGCCTCGCACTTCGAAAATATCGGCGAAATCAGCGCCAATCGCCAACTGCAATGGAATCTCCACAGGCACCAGTCCGTAATTAACAATCTGAAACTCTTCGTAGCAGACACCGCGCCATAGAAACTTGGAGCGCAACACGTGGATGGTGCCACGTTCCACGATCACGTCGTGAATTTCAGACACATCAACATTGGCCAGATCGGCGGTGAAGACAAGATTATCGGGTTTGACCGTGGAACTCAGGAGCAAGGGCCGCGCATTCCACAACGACAAGACCAGTTCGGAGAGGAAGCGGGTTCCGTCGGAGAAAATTCCCTGTTCGCCCATCCCTAGCGGCTCTATGTCGCCATAACGGTCAAATACGGCAAACATTTTGCCGTATTTCAGAACGCGAGGACGATCATCCGATGGAGACGACCTGGTAGCTATGTAGTACTGCTGGGTGACACTAGCTTCGTCCAACTTAGATCTCCGTTGGTGGGTAGGAGCGGATCAGGCCCGCCTCTTACTATACGATCATAGATCGCCAGGTATTCCTGCGTCATCCGAGCCAAGGTGAAACGTTCCTCGAAACGCTGCCGGCATTGGGCTCGATCGATTTTACTAAGTTTCTCGACCGCATGGGCGGCGCTCTTGACGTCGCGAACCAGGAATCCGGTGACTCCGTTTTCGATCACTTCCAGCACCGAGCCAAATGGGTATGCGATAACTGGAGTTCCACAAGCCATGGCCTCGATCATGACTATGCCAAACGGCTCCGGCCAGTTGATGGGGAACAGCAGTGCGGCCGCGTTGCCTAGAAATTCATTTTTTTCAGCATAACCGATCTCTCCGACGAACTCGATGAGCGGGTGGTTGAGCAAAGGCTTAATCACAGCTTCAAAATACGGTTCATCCACCCGGTCGATTTTGGCCGCGACTTTCAGCGGCATGCCTACGCGTTTTGCGATCTTTATGGCTTGGTCTAAACCTTTCTCCGGAGAGGTTCGACCCAGGAATGCCAGATATTGTCCGGGCTCGCCGTAGAAAGCCAGGCTGTCTTCTCGCAATCCGTGATGCACCGTGCCTTGCCAGTTCGCCCAAGGTAGAGGTGTTCGCTGAGCATGGGAGATGGAAACCACAGGCATATCGGAAAATGTGCGATAAACAGGTGCGAGATCGGGGATGTCGAGGCGCCCGTGCAAGGTTGAGACATTTGGCAGCCGAGCCTGACGGCTCAGAGGAAAATGCAAATAATCGATATGAAAATGTATTAGGTCGAAGTTGTCTTTTTCACCGACAACAGCCTGCAGCATATTGATGTGATGAGCCAATTGGTCGACGCACTGCGGATTTAACCGTAAGGATTGTGGACACCCTGCGACTAACCGCGCGGTTGTCATGGAGTCACCGCTGGCAAACAAGGTCACATCGTGGCCCAAGCGAACCAACTCCTCCGTGAGCCATGACACAATCCGTTCCGTTCCTCCGTACAATTTTGGCGGAACGCTTTCAAATAGTGGCGCGACTTGGGCAATTCTCATGGACAGTCCTTTTCATCATCGAACCGGCTAATATTTAAAGATATTCGGGCGGCGGCTTTCGGAGGGCTCTCAGATTGGAACTGAAAAACCAGCGAGTAATTTGGCAATTTGCAGTGATAAATCCATTGCATGTATCACAGAAATGATTTTACCGCTCCATCTGAACTTTATCTCTAAGGAACATCCTGTACGCTGTGCGAACGCACTACGTAGAACTTGCATCCAGCGCTGCTCGTACCTGGTCTCCTCACCAGGACTCGACCTTCGGGTCACCCTAGGAACCACAAACCTACCGGGAACTCTGCCAAGAGTTTCGAGACAGCGATTTTTTCGCAACCGTCGCTTTTCTCCAGGTCCACAGTTTCTCTTGTAAATACGTTGCGGTATTTCTGGGAACAACTGCAAAAAGGAATCGAAATATGGGTATCTTCCCAGATTCGGGTCCCGATTGGCGGGACATCGATATTATTGAGCAACCCTGCCACCAGATGGGGAACAACCACCAGAACGCTGGAGTTTTCACGCCTCCTCGCAAAGGCGACCACGTGATCGGCTTTCGCGCCCTCAACCGCTAGCGGCACATATTCGCCCTCTTGAAAAAGTGCTGGTTGCTCTTGACGCAAGCACAGAGTTCTCCACGTCGTATACATCTTGATCCGACCGTCCTCGGGAGTTTCCAGCAAGACCTTGGCAGGATCGGGTCCCAACTCGCGGATGTTGCGGAAGACTTCCTGACCACGGGCGTAGTCGACCGGACGCCGGTTGTCAGGGTCAACCAAACTTAGATCCCACAGCTCATTGCCTTGGTAAATATCGGGCACGCCCGGGGACGTCAATTTTAGAAGGGTCTGGGCCAGTCCATTCCACAGGCCAATACGACCGAGACGACGTTGGAGCGGTATAAAGTCATTGAGAAATTTGTTCTGGGGCCCCGGCTTTAGTAATTTCTCGACAAACGATGACACCGCGGTTTCGTATTGAACATTTCGATTAATCCAACTGGTGTTCTGCTTGGCTTCGCGGATGGCTTTCAACATATAGTTTTCTATCCGCTCGCAGAAATTTTCCCAAGCCTCGGTATCGCTCGGAGAATCCGATGGCCATGCGCCAACCAATGTCTGATAAAGCAAGTATTCGTCATTCGGCGAAGGGGCGGGCCTGCCGTTCACCAGACTCTTGTGACTGCGGTTGAAGCGCCTCCACTCCCGCACTCGAAGCCTCCACAGCGCCGGTATTTCCGAGAGTACGTTGATCCGGGCACGCACGTCCTCGGACCGCTTGGAGTCATGCGTGCTCGTTGCCAGCATAGTGTGCGGCCAATCAAGAAGGCGCTCCTGGTTCGCGAGGTGAAATTCAGCAGCGGTGGTTCCGAAGCGGTGAAGATCGCTGCCTACGTCATTCAATGAAATCAGGCGGTGGTAACGGTAGAAAGCGGTATCTTCAATACCCTTAGCCATGACCGGGCTTGTGAACTGCTGGAATTTCATGGCGAAGGTCGTAACTGCATTCTCGTACACGGGATCTTGCCCTTCGGCGATGCTGGTCAGAAGCACTCGGCCGACGAAATCGAAGACGCTGGTATCAACCGCCAGGCTTCTGCCTTTCGCCGCCGCGATAGCGCTGCGGATGTGGTGCACATCCTCATCCGAAACTCCTGAGGAACTGACGTAGGTCCGGTACACCGGAAAGCTAGCGCTCACCTTCATCAGTGCATCGCGCAGGTTATTGAGTGTAAAGTCGCAGGTACGCCGTTTAGAAAGTGCGATCCGAGTAAGTTGACTGGCGAGCACGTTCAGTTCGCTGGCCAGCGCGACCCTCATGATCAGCTGACGGCAACGTTCTGCAAGGTCATCCACATTGATTTCGTCATCGATAAAGTTTCGATAAATGCGATCTAAATTCGTCGCTGCGTCAGGGTCTACCGATACTCCGTTGACAAGACTTGCGAAATCGTAGCCGGTAGTGCCGCACACAGGCCATTCTCTGGGCAGACGTTCCGCACCCGTGAGGATTTTCTCGATAACCACGTAGCGCGAACCATTCTCGGAATTGTTTACGGCAGCTGCGATGCTGCGGTTGAGGCGCTCGAAGTATTGGCGCGGATTGTACAAGCCGTCGGGATGGTCGATACGCAAACCGTCCACTTTGCCGCCTGCTATGAAACTGAGAATCAGACGATGTGTTGCTTCAAAGACTGTCTCATTCTCCACGCAAATACCGGCGAGATCGTTGGTATCGAAAAAGCGCCGGTAGTTGATGTCATCAGAGGCAACCCTCCAATTGGCCAAGCGGAAGGCCTGCGCCTTGATAAGTTCATGAAGCTGCTCGAAACTGCCAGGATCGGCGGAGTTGCCGTTCATCGAATCGACCGCAGAGAGAATACAAGCCGTAATCTCCGGGGAACGCCCGCACAACTCCGCCAGGCGACGCTTATGAATCTCTTTATCACGGTTACGCTCGGCGACGCGCTCGCTACTGATTTCATATCTTGCCGGTAGGTGGCCAAAAGAAGTGACCAGACTCTGGAACTCAAGTAAGTCCGGATTTTGCTCGCCGAGTGATGCTGCGGTCTTATCCGTGCAATGCTGCAGAATCCGAGGATACTCCCGGGGATCCACGGGAAAGCGATGATTGAAATAGGACACATCAAACTCGCCGCGCTCCTGGCGAAAAACAAGTTTAAGTTCACCGCTCTCGAGGACAACGCCATAATGATCGTGGAGCACTGGAATCAAAACCTTTCCATACAGTTCGTCCTTCAGCGGATGCCAGTCAATGTCGAAGAAATTCGCGTAGATGGAAGCTTCACCGTTTTCGAGAACGTCCAACCACCAGGCATTGTCGCTGCCCATCACTCCCATGTGATTGGGCACAATATCGACTATCAATCCCATGCCGTGTTCATGGAGAGTATTCACCAGCCGGTCGAATTCTTCGGGGCTCCCGATTTCAGGGTTCAGCGAGTTGTGGTCGACGATGTCGTACCCGTGCATGCTCCCGGCACGGGCCTTCAACAGCGGAGAAACATAGAAATGACTGATGCCAAGCTCGGAAAGATAGGGGACGATCGCCGTGGCCTGCGCGAACGTGAAGTCACGATTGAGTTGCAGGCGATAGGTCGCGAGCGGGATGTGCAAGCGTTGCTTCATGATTCCAAACCCCACACTACGGACCAAGGCGGCAGCTTTCCTTGCTTTAGACTATTCGCACTTACCCCCTCACTCTTATAGATAATCTGGGAAACAGGAGGAGTCACACCTGGGAACGAATCTGTTCCGAGATTCGCCATTAGAATAAGTTTCGATCGATCCGGAAGCTTCCAATAAGCAGTTAGGCCATGCTCTCCATGGATCTCGTAACCGGAACTTAGCACGCAGCCCGAGGAAAGACGGGGAAAGATGTGTTGAGAACGCAGTTTCAATAAATCCCGACAAAAGCGCAGCCGTTCTTGATGCCGGGGTTGATTAAGCTCGCTCCAATCGAGCCGCGAGGCCTCAAAGGTTCTGGCATCGCTTGGGTCGGGAATCGTTTCGCGTTCGGTCGGATCATTGAACATGGGAAAACGAGCAAATTCATTTCGCCGGCCCATGGTGACTGCCGCAGCCAAATCCTTCTCGAAATCACAGAAAAACAAGAACGGTGTTTCCGCTGCGAACTCTTCGCCCATAAAGAGCAACGGTGGCGAAGGCGCGAGAAGGAGAATCGCTTCGGCGGCGCGAACGGCCCGAGGATCTGCGATCTGGTTGATCCGTTCTCCGAACGCGCGGTTTCCGACCTGGTCATGGTTCTGGAGGAAGGAAACGAACGCGGTGGGCGGCAATCCCTTAGTCGACTCACCGCGCGCTTCTCCGTTTCTGTACCGCGACGATTCACCCTGGTAAGCGAATCCTTCGACCAAGCAGCGACCCAGGTGTTGGATTGGACGTTCCGAATAGTCTGAATAATAACCGTCCCTTTCCCCAGTGATCAGCACGTGCAAGGCGTGGTGGACGTCGTCATTCCACTGGGCGCTGTAGTTTTTAGGGCGACAGCGTTCTGTGCGCTGCAGATAACGGGCTTGGTTGCGGTCATTTTCGAGAATGAGATGCACGTGGCGATTCGGATTGATCGAACTCCGCACTGCATCGGCCAATTCCGTGAGGATATCAGGTTTCGAGTCGTCGATGATCGCGTGGACCGCATCAAGGCGCAAGCCGTCGAAATGATATTCAGTCAGCCAGTAGAGCGCGTTGTGGATGAAAAAGTACCGGACAACTCGGCTTTCGGGTCCATCGAAGTTGATGCCGTCTCCCCACGGCGTGTGGTGGCGATCGGTAAAAAACTGCGGCGCGTACGACCTGAGATAATTTCCTTCCGGGCCAAAATGGTTGTAGACAACATCCAGCAGAACCATAATGCCGCGCGCGTGAGCGCTTTGAACTAATTCTTTGAGATCTTCGGGGCGGCCGTAGATACTATCGGGAGCGAACAGGAATACGCCGTCGTAGCCCCAATTGCGTTTGCCGGGGAAGTCGGCCACCGGCATCAATTCGATAGCGGTGATGCCCGTATCTGCGAGATAGTCGAGTCGCTCGCGTACCCCGGAAAATGTTCCCGACGGAATAAATGTTCCGACGTGCACCTCGTAGATGACAGCTTCTTCCCATCGACTGCCCCGCCAGTCGCCATCTTGCCAGTCGAAGTCTTCGGGGCGGACCACTTCGCTCGGTCCGTGCACATCCTGCGGCTGAAATCGGGAGGCCGGGTCAGGAACTTCCTGCGAATCATTAAGACGGAATTTGTATTGCGTGCCCCGCTTAGCGGCATCAGTTGTTAACTCGAACCAACCGCCCTCGCGTTCATCTAACGTTAGCCGCATGGATCCGTTCGCGCCTGCCACGGCGAGTTCGACTTGACGCGCGGCTGGCGCCCATAAACGAAAGCGCACGCCCCCGTCGTCAAGGCATTCGGCACCGAATGGCATGTTATAGCGACGGTTCATTCGAGTCTTCCTTCTTGCCATTTCCTCGCCGCTCCATCATCACGACCATGGAGCGCGCCTGCAGGGGATAAACTGCCCCGGCATCATACGTATCGACGGCTCGCAGACCGTCTTCGCGAGAAGTGTCCATCCAGGCGGTCCAGCGGGCACCGGGGCGCGAAGCCGGTAAGGTGAATCCGACATCTTCGTGATGCGCATTGAGCAACACAAGAAAATTTTCGTCGCTCAGTTTGCGGCCGCGGTCGTCAGTCTCATCCAATCCCTGGCCCGAGAGAAACATTCCTAGACACCGAAGCGAAGGATCGTGCCACTCATCCTCGCTCATCTCATTGCCGCTGGGATTAAGCCAGAGCACATCCTTTACATTTGCTCCTTTGATCGGGCGACCCTGAAAGAATCGTTTGCGGCGGAAGACAGGATGCCTCTTGCGCAAGTTAACCATGCGCTGAAGAAAGGCGAGCAAGTCACGATCCTGAGGCTGCAAATTCCAGTTGATCCAACTGGTCTCATTGTCCTGGCAGTAGGCATTGTTGTTGCCCATCTGTGTATGCCCGATCGCATCTCCGGCATACATCATCGGTACACCTTGGGAGAGCAGGAGGGTTGCCAGAAAATTCCGCTTCTGCCTCGCGCGTAGTGTCAGAATGTCGGGATTGTCCGTCGGACCTTCGGCGCCGCAATTCCAGCTGCGATTGTCGTTGTTGCCGTCGCGATTGTTTTCGCCGTTGGCTTCGTTATGTTTTTCGTTGTAGCTGACCAGGTCCTGTAAGGTGAAGCCGTCATGCGCGGTGACAAAATTCACGCTGGCATAAGGACGGCGACCGCTGTGCGCATAGAGATCGCTCGAACCCGTGATGCGATAAGCTAGATCTCCTACCACTCCTTCGTCACCTTTCCAGTACGAACGCACCGTATCCCGGTAGCGATCGTTCCATTCCGCCCAGCCTACGGGGAAGTTTCCGACCTGATATCCGCCCTCGCCGAGGTCCCAGGGTTCGGCAATCAGCTTCACCTGCGAGAGCACGGGATCCTGATGGATGATGTCGAGGAATGCGCCCAGGCGATCAACTTCGTGCAACTCGCGCGCGAGCGTGGCGGCGAGGTCGAAACGGAAACCGTCCACGTGCATATCGAGAACCCAATAGCGCAGGCTATCCATAATCAGCTGCAGCACACGAGGATGCCGCATATTCAGAGTGTTTCCGGTGCCGGTATAATCCCTGTAAAAACGGGGATTCTCGGGGGCGAGGCGGTAGAACGTGCTGTTGTCGATACCCTTCAGCGAGAGCGTGGGGCCAAGATGATTGCCCTCGGCGGTGTGGTTGTAGACGACATCGAGAATCACTTCCAGTCCTGCAGAATGGAGCGTCTTGACCATGGTTTTGAATTCGCGGATTGAGCTCGTGGCCATGTACCGCGGCTCGAGAGCAAGAAAACCGATGGAGTTGTATCCCCAATAGTTCCGGAGACCACGTTCCACGAGTTGGCGATCGTCAACGAAAGCGTGTACAGGCATCAATTCGATTGAAGTTACTCCTAGTCGCGTGAGGTATTCGATGACCGGAGCTGTTGCCAGGCCCGCATACGTCCCGCGCAAATGCTGCGGAACGTCAGGGTGGCACATGGTGAATCCTTTCACGTGCGTCTCGTAGATGACGGTTTCGTGCCAGGGGATGCGAGGTGCTGCATCGGCTCCCCAGGTGAAAGCAGAATCGATTACTCGATTCTTGGGCATTCCGGTGGCATTGTCTCGCCGGTCAAAAGAAAGATCTTCCTGTTTGCTTCCGACCCGGTACCCGAAGTGAGCATCGCTCCAACGGATCGATCCCTGAATCTGCTTGCCATAGGGGTCGAGTAGAAGTTTGTGGTGATTAAATCGATGTCCTTGTTCCGGCGCATAGGGGCCAAACACGCGATAACCGTACAACTGCCCGGGGCGCACTTCTGGCAGATAGCCATGCCAGACCATGTCGGTTTGCTCGGGAAGGGGGACGCGGAGGGTCTCACGTTTTCCAGTAATGTCGAACAGGCAAAGCTCCACTTTCTCCGCGTGCTCGGAGTACAGCGCGAAGTTGACGCCCTCGCCGTCCCAGGTTGATCCCAAGGGATAAGGGCGTCCGGGCCACACAATGGGCTGGGATTGCGGCATTTATTTTCGATGCCTCCGACGTAAGCGAGGGAACTCTTTTGAAGTGGTGAGCGCCAATCTTTCAGTCGAGGCCATGCAGGATCTCCTTTGCGGCACGGCGTCCGCTGGCAATCGCGCCATGGACGGTGCCGTTGTGGCCGGTCGTATCAGTGGCTTCACCCGCGAAAAACAGAGTATTGTCGATGGGGCTCGCCAAAGCCTCTTGCGCACCGCCTGCTCCGACCGCGCCATAACTATACGCGCCACGGGAAAATGGATCGCTCTGCCAGTCATGAAAATAAGCAGCATCGAGCAATGGCGTGATTTGCTCAAGCCCAATGTTCAGCAAGCGGCTAAGGGTTTGCAAACATCGATCAACGACGAAATCGTGGCTCTTGCCGGACAAACGCTCAGCGCAACGAAATGGCGCCCACCCTGTAATGATCGGCAGTTTCTCCGGCATGGTCGTCCACCAAGTGGGAAGCCACTCATCGTCGGAGAGCAGAAAGCTCATTCCCGAGAGGGTTTTGTTCTCCGCGCCGGGTGCAGAAATTGTGTCCCAAAAACGATTTCGAAAGCGGAGTGTGACCCGGATCACTTTTCCCATCTCCAGCTTCTTAAGCGCGTCCAACTTTGTCTGAGGCAATGCGGGAGTGAATTGGATCGCGCCTTCATCATCAGGTTCGGTTTTCAAAACACCAAGAGGAATTGTTACGAGGACGCGGGCAGCTTCGAACTTGCGTGGTTCGCTGACTCCGTGGGCTGAGACTTCGACCCGGCCTGGCGTCCAGCGCACCGATTCGACGACGGTTTGCGTTTGCGTATGGACGCCTACCTGAGCCAATTCCTCGCAAAAGATATCGAGCAGATCTTGATATCCGTTGGCAGAGCGGAAGGCGCGATCTCCTTCGATCTGCTCTTCCGCTTTCATCCCTTTCACGAGCCAATGCACACCCACTCGATCCGGATCGGCTGCATTGAAACCGGTAACGTAAGCCAGCGCCCGCTCGCTCGTCTCTTGTTCTTTCGGACCGCGTTTTCCTATATAGCAACGTTTCAAGAAGCTGAGAAACGATTCATCGGGCGCATTAGCATCCATCTTTTTGAGAATGTCGTCGACTTCGGAGAAGAAGTCGCAACTGCACAGTCGGGCCTTCCGGAAGCACCACAAATCGCCATTGACTTCCGTAATCCGGACATTTCGTGCCTGGAGAGGTTCCCATATTTCAGGAGGAAGACCGTGAATAAACTCGGCGCCGAACTCAATAGGAGCATCGCAGACGGGATCACGTTGGGTGAACATACGACCACCGATGCGGTCGCGCGCTTCAAGAATAGTTACGGAGACACCGGCGCGTCCCAACTCCGCGGCGGCCGCGAGTCCCGCCGCTCCCGCGCCAAGCACGATAACATCGGTGATTTTCGACATGACAATGTGTTTCGACAGCCCGGACGCCAAAAACCTCGGTTCGACTGCGGAACGACTCTATTGCCAAGCAAGCCTGCGGGGAAGCACGCATCATTTGCCGCTCGGTGTGAATCTGCCCATCCTACTCTCCAGAGGCAAATTGAACATTCACGCTCTTCGGATTGCTATGCGGCGCCCGATGAATTTCCTGTTGCGCTGTCGGCTTTTTTTCAGGGTAGTTCTGGAAGTTTAACCACCACCCTTCCGGTGCCTACCGATTCATATGCGGCGCGCACAATTCTAACGTCTGCCAAGCCTTCTTGCCCACCTGGTCCTGTTTCTCGGCGTCGCCGGAAACCTGGGCGACCAATTCAGAATTCTCCGCCTTGTTGAACACGGGTAAACGTGCGACCTGCGTCAGGTGCCCCACCCCTACGACGGCGTAGCGAATCTTACGGCTGGATTTGCGATTGCGACTCATTTCCCTTTTCCAGTTTCGAATCTTTTTGGATGATCTTTTTCGGCAGAGCGTTGTGAGGTTTCTGCAATAAAAGCCTTGTTTTCTTGGATAACACTACGACACTGCCGGGAGCAATTCTTACTGTCACGTGCTGGCTTTCGTTTTCCTACTTGCTGGGGTTCTATTTTCGTCACTTGGCCAATCTAAGCCGGACATATGGAACTTTGGCCGGATTCATTGCCTTCATGACCTGGTTTTACTGGAATTCATTCGCAGTGCTGGCGGGCGCTGAACTCAACGCGGAACTGGCGAAGGAAAGCGCCAAGGGTCAACTGCCTCAGAAGGATCATCCGGCCGCAGAGAACACACTTGGCCGCGCCGCCTGAGCGCACACCGCCCTGCTCAGAATTTGGTGTGGAAACGGCCGTCTACGGAGACTCCTCCTAGTTGGTCGCGTTCAACGCTGACCGACCATCGTCTAGTGACCTGGTAATCTCCTTGAACTATTTCTTGTCCCGGCTGCGAAACGTCGGTGGAGAAGGTAAACAGAAAATTCTTCGTCACTCGTTGCTGGATGGCAACTTGTGCGGAGGGATTCTGGCTGTTGCCACCGAGAAGCGGGTTGATTTGCAGGCTCGAAATTCCGGCGAACTTTTGAACTCCGCTGCTGAGTTGGCCGGCCGCTTGAGAAGCGATTATCGAATCCGTGCTCTGACTAGCTGCAGCCGACTCCGAGGTGGTCTTGCCCATCGCAATCAAGTTAATGATGTCGGCGGTGGCAAGCGGGGGATCGGAAGTATAGGAAGTGGTCAGCCTGTCGAACGGGCCACGCAAGTTTATTGTGAGGTTGTATTGCTCGACGACAGTGGATACGGAAACGTCAAGGACCGGGCTGATCTGATTCGGATCCGCAAAGGTGACAATGCCGCGCTGCAGTTGATAGCGAACATTCCGGTAGAAGAGTTCTGCGTCAGTGAGATCCGTTCTACCGATGATGACTGGACTGGCCGCGGTTCCGATAACGTTGAGATTCGCGCTTCCTGTCAGGCTGACCTGCGAACTAGTGGCGCTGAGATTGTCCTGTGTCTGGATTGAAACTTGTAATTTAATCGTGTCATCGAAACCGGGCTGAGCGGGAGCGGCCGCGTTGCTGCTGAACTGGTCGCCAAAGCTGGCTAGGTCAAAATCCGGCGTAAAGGAAAGCTGATCCACTAGGACACGCCCAGTCAGAGTGGAATCCTGGGTCGTGCCGGCCCAGTTGAGATTGCTGTCAAGCAAAGTTCGCAGGCCTTCGGGATAGCGCAGGCGAATCGATTTGCCCTGCAGGGAGATATTAAATTGTACGTTGGGACGGTACTCGATTGAACCAGCGGCGGTGATCTGCCCGCCGTTGACTTCTGCTGCCACATTGGAAATTTGCACGCGCTCATTCGCCAGATCGAGAGTGCCGTTCAGTTTATCGACGCTGACCGGCGCATCTGGCGTTGACATGGCGATATCTTGCAGACGGACTTGCCCCTGTACGACGGGACTCTTCGCAGATCCTGTCGTGCGAACATCCAAGGCGACCGTTCCCGAGCTTCTCAAGTCAGGCGAGACGATGCGAAGAATGCGCGCGCCGATCGTGCCCTGAGCCGTGAGCGTCGGAGATGCGGTGCCGGCAAGGGGAACGCTGCCCTGCACACGAATCGAGGTCTCTGTGCCGCGGATCTCGGCGGGCTGAAGGGTCACGACGGAATTGGAATAGTCCGCGCGAATCGGCCCGGCAGCGCGGATTTGCAGCGCTTGATAGCTGGCGTTCAGCGTGGGAATGGTGAGGTGAGCCTCCAGTTTGGTTGTATCTTTCAGCGGCCCCTTCACCACGGCGTGAAACTCGGTTTGGCCCTGAAAGCCTTCGGGTGCGCTGTTTGCGTATGTCGCTAACAACACATCGAGGGGAATCGCGGTCGTGTCGATGGTGGCGTCGGTTTCATAGTCGCCGGTGAGATTCACATGGCCACGAGCCCGGACAGAGGCCTGGGCGACTTGTGAATCCAATGTTAGATTGGCTTGCTTGTTAGCGACATGGACTTCTGCTTTCACTCCGGCAATCGACTTCTGCTTCACGTCGAGCCTGGGCAACTGGAGGCTGGCGGTCAGTTGAGGATCGTCGAGAGTTCCCTGTCCACTCGCGGAAACGGTCAGGGTGCCATTCACCGCCAGATTCTTTCCCTGCACCGTCTTCAGCTTCTGCAGAACAATCGAGGGAGCATCGAGGCGAAGCACGTACGCTTTGGTTTCAGGGGTGAAGGTCAGATTTGAATTGGCGGACCCCGCGCTGGTAGAGACGTTCAGAGTGGAAACGATGGAACTGCCTTCCGTATGGAACTTGAGAGCCAGGGTTCGAATGGGCTCATCGTAGACGCGCGCGTTCGCAACCTCGAGCGTACCTGATCCTTTGGGATCGAGTTGTGATCCATTCACAGAAACTTTCGCTGACAAATTCCCGCTCACCGGATATTGAACATTGGCTAGATGCTCCAGGTCGGAGACAGACGTCTGCCGCACAGAAAGATTCGCCTGGATTGGATTGGCCGGGAGATAAGACCAGTCATGCAGACCAATGGTTGCGGCGAACGAGGCTTCCCCGCGTTGCGCACTTATCAGAGTGCCATTCGAGACGATGATTCGGGATGGGTTGGCCTGGAGCGAGAGCTCTGCGCTCTGCCAAGCGCTGCCCTGAACGTGAAGATCCTGCGCCCTCACCTTGCCGGATATTTGGGGTCGCTGCATAGAGCCCTGCACAGTGGCGTTCAGTACGGCAGATCCGGAGACGGCGAGTGGCGCGGTCGGCGTAGAACTGAACGCCGAAGCCAGTGCGACCAGTTGATGCAGATCGCCAACTGCGGCATGAATATCCAACTTGGAGCGCTTGCTGACCTGCCCGTCTGCAGTCAGAGTCGTTGAGGGAATTCGGACGGTAGTTTGATGCAGGGTGAGGACATTGTTCAGACCGTCGTAAGCCGCATGGATAACCCCGTCAATCGGGAGATACGTTGCGGAAGGTGCATGAGAGATCTTGGCAGCGCGTAAGGCGAGGTCCGAGCGAGCGCGTATATTGCTCATACTGCCAGTCCAAGCGGCTTCGGCGGTGCCGTCGAGTATCCCTGAGATTGCAACGCGCCGGAGTTCGGGTTTGTCCACGGCACGTTGCGCGGCACGAAGTGAGATGCTGTGCAGAGTAGCACTGAGTCGCGACGACGGCGTGGTGTCGATATTCTTCATTTCGACGTCAGCATTCATTCGGCCATCAAGCAACTCCGCTTCAACACCATAAGCGCGCAAATTGCCGTTAGCCAACTGATAGCGCCCCTGAAGCCTACGAACGTCGATGTGACCGCCGGAGGCTACCGCGGACAGACCCTCACTCGCTATCTGTCCTTCTAGCGCAACACTTCGCAGAAAAGACTGGTTGCTTTGGTTTTGGTAGTGGATTTTGCCGGTCAGCGAAACGTCCCCGGCTGTCTTTGCTGCGGGCGACATTGCAGCCAGATCTTGCGTATGAACCCGAATGTCATACTCCCCGGCAACGATTGGATTGCTGTAGTTGCTTATGTCCGCATGCAAGGTCACAGAGGACAATGCCACCTTTATGACAGCGGACTCGAGAGAGAGAACGGACGGTGTCGCGCTGAATCTTGCGTTGAAGCTGTGAGGCAACGGCGCGTACTCGCCATAGTGAAGATGGCCATTGTTGTATGAAATCGAGCCACGGTAGCGCGTCGCCGGCGGATCGAAAGTAACGTCGGTTCCGAGATTGTAGAGGTCGGCATCCACTGGCGTTTTCCGGTCGTTGTAGTCGATCTCACCACGCGTCAAGGACACGTGTCCGACCGCAAGGTCGAACACATTCGTGTGGCTGCTAGACTGGCTCGGCGGCTCCTGCGGGATGTTGCTCTTGCCTTCGCGATCCACTTGAATGCGTACAACCGGATGCTCAATCAACAACTCGCTAAGGGTAACTTTGCGGTGAAGCGCCGATTGGATTTTCACTGCGACCGTGAGTCTGTCGAGTTTAAGAAGCGGCGGAGCGTCAGAGGATTCATTGCCGCGAATCACCACATCGTAGAGATGAGCAGTCAAGGTCGAAAGGCTAAAGTCGAGGGCGCGGATCTGCGTGCGGCCACCGGTCGCTTCGTTGGCCTGGTCAATGATCTTGCGTATGGCAAGCTGCTGAAAGCCGCTGCTCTTGAGATAGAAGTATCCACCGATAACTCCGATCGCAACCACTGCTATGAGCGCCGCAAATGTCCAGCCGACAATTTTCTTCCAATTCATGACTGCTCCTAAAAGGCCTGACCCAGCGTTATGAAGTATTGCGTGGCAGTTATTCCTGGGACTGGATTGAGGTTGCGTCCGATATCGATGCGGACTGGCCCAATCGGCGTCGCGTAACGCAGACCCACTCCAATGGTGTTGCTGTAGTTGTTGACGAAATTGTTCAGGTTGATGGCACTGTAGACATTGCCGCCGTCATAGAAGACCACGCCGCCAAGCGCTTTCATAATGCCCAGAGGAAAGCGCAACTCCGAGTTCAAGATGAACAGTTCACGGCCGCCGACGGGCACAGTCACGTTCACACACCCAGTCTGTCCTTGCAGCACATTGCAGAAAGGAACAAGGCGTTGCGGTCCTGCCTCGTCGATGGGGAAGCCGCGAAGCGTTGTGCCGCCGCCGGAGAAGAATAGTTGACTGGTCGGGACGAAGCTTCCGGCGAAGGCCTTTGCGAACCCCAAGCGAATGCTGTTGGCAAAGACGACCGAGTGCAGCTGCTTATAAAAAGCATACTGGCTGAGAAGCCGGGCAAAGTTTGCGCTGGAGCCCAGGCCCGTCGGTGTAATGCCCAGCGTCAGCATACTGAAACTGCCGCGGTGCGCGTCAAGGGGCTTGTCTCGTGAATCGCGTAAAAGAGTGCCAGAGATAGTAGACAGGTGAACATTGCGATCCTGCGGCAGAACAAGCGCAGGAACCAGTAAATTAGATAGCACGGTCTTGTTGAAGTCGTAACGGATTTGAAACCGCGTATTGTTCTTTCGGTTGATCAGATGTTCCAGTTGAAACGAAGCGTCTCCCAGACTGGCGCCGAAGAGTGGATTTTCGGTGGTCCGCTCCAGAGAAAAACTCGAAAGTGAACTCCATTGCGACCCGATGAAATGCGGTTGCGCATACGTAGTGAGAGCGCGCTGGTCGAGGCGGGAGAGCAACAGCGAGGCGCTAGCGGTCTCTCCTAACCCTCGCATGTTGTGCCGGTCGAACTCCACGGAACCGCGTGGGCTGGCAAAAGTGGATTGGCTGGGCGCGATCTGATTATTGCCAAGTTGGATCGTAGGCCCTCCTGGGACGGCCACGGTTCCACTGGGAATATTTCCCCCGCGATGGGAAATCTCAAAGCCGAATCCGTAGGTAATCTCGTTCCGTTTCGCCTCGTGAACCTTAACCAGCGCAACTTCCTCGGTCTGATCGGTGATCGGCTTTCTCGGGCCGACGCTCGACCAATCGAAAATATTCAATTCGTAAAGACGGCTCTCGGCCTCGAGCAGGTCTCCTCGTCTCATCGGTGTCTCGCTCGAGACTTTGGCAGCTCTCCGAATGAGGGACAGTCGTGTTCGTTCCTGCCCCAAATAAATTACGTCACCGACGCGCACCATTTGTTGTTCGTTCACTGCGTATGTGACATCCACAGCGTGAGGATCGGCGGGATCACGGTTCACCTTGGCTTTCACTTCGACGTTGAGGTATCCACGGTTTAGATAGGTAGCGGAAATACGGTTGCGATCTTCGGAAAGCCGCCGCGGCGAAAAAGGCGCACCCGCGCGAAGCTGAAAGCCCACTGGAGCCGTGAGTTGTTCATAGCGAACATTACTGTTTCCGGTCACGTCAAGGTTGCGAACCAGAGTCTGAGCGCCTTCTTCAATGTTGAAGACGGCGTCGATCTTGGGCTCATGATCGACAGTTTTGGCGGTTACCTTCACCTGCTCATATCCCCGATCGCGATATAGCGCCTCGAGGTTTGCCGTACTCTGTTTCAAAAGCTTCTGGCTTACGCTGCCGCGCGACCAGATATGAGACTTTTTCACCGCGACCACGGCGAGTAGATCTTTCTCTGAGATATCGTGATTTCCCTGAAACATGATGCGGTCGACCTTGTGCTTCTTGCCCTTGTCGACTTCGTAGACCAGCAGGATCTGTTCGGGCTGATGCTGAAACGTAGTCTTGACTTGCACATCGAAGTAGCCTTTTTTCTGAAAGTAGTCGACGAGATTTTGCTGACCTTCCTGCACCAGATCGCGATCGATGGCTCCTTCGGAATAAATTGGAATCAGTTTTTTCCTCTGCCGCCCCGACATGAACGGAAGCAGGGACAAGCGCGCTCCGGTCATTCTCACCGTGACCACCGGGCCGACATCCACTTTGAACGAGACATCGACGCGATTCGTTTCAGGGTGATATTGGGGAGGATTTTCCTGAACGTGGCTGGCCAGGTGATGTTGCTGCGACAGCGTTCGTCGGATGAGTGTCGTGGCTGCAGTGATGCGCTCCGGCGTATAGGGCTTCCCCGCCTTGAGAAGCCCGCCGGAAAAGTGGGCCCGCAGGGATCGGATCGAGTGCAGCAGACGCGCGTCCTCAGTCGCGTCTGGGCCTTGAAAGCTCACGTTTGCCACACGCGCCAATCTCCCCAGCTTGACCGAGAAGGTCAGGTTGACCAACTGGTGATTGTCGTCAATCTGGGAGTCTGTTTTTATCGAGGCCTGGAAGTATCCATTGTGTTGCAGGAATTTTTGCAATGCGTCTTGAGCGAGCCCGACCCGCGCTTTGTCAAAGGGATCTTCGTCTGGAAGGTTCACAACCTGCAAAAGACGCGTGTACGAGAAAAGTTTCCCCACGAGGCCCGGGAAGTCAATCACGCCAAGATAGTAGGCGGGTTCCAACAGGAAATTCAGACGGAGGCCCGAAGGATCGGGGACGACGTTTACCTCAACTTTAGGGAATTGTCCGGTGCGTTCGAGCGCCGTGATGCTGGCGTCGACTTTCGCATGAGAGTACGGATCCCCCACTTTCTGCACGATCAGGGAGCGAAGCGGTTCCAGGTCGCGGTGGGGATTTCCAATCAGATCGATCGCGCCTACAGTTTGCCCTTCGTAAACAGCTTGAGGACCTTGCACCGCAAGCTGCGCCCAGGACGCGGTCACGAATAAGAAGAAGAATACACCCGACAATCGCATAGTCGACCGCTTGAGGTTTCAATAGCTTTTCCGATTTGTCACACAGCTCAACCGTCCCCGAGCCGTTCTGTGATGCGCCCGCAAGCGGAGAAGTTGTCGACCGTGATCAGCGGGCGAGGATGCGGGGATCGCACCAACAGTGAGGGTAGCTGCGACTATGAGCAAATGCTCGCGGACGACCGATAAAGTTCGCCAATTTTCCAACACTCAAGGACCGACGGCGAACTCGATGCTACGCCGTTCTCGCCCCGCGCACGAAATCTAATACCAGAGAAATCGCAGCCAACACGAGCAGAATGTGGATCGTCGCGCCAGCGACGTGAAAAATCACCACGCCGCTGATCACGGCGCTGGCGACACCGATCATGACAATTCCCTCGTTGCTTTTGACCAAGTCATTGGAAATGAAAGGTGAATACTCGAACGTGCTCGGAGACAACGCGGCAGGGGAAGACCACTGAACGACGTTTGAAATTCGTGAACCGACTGCTGCATCGCGAAGCAAGCAACCCGAGTCTACCAATCACCATCGAAGACCCGCCTGTAGAACAGAATAGGGGGCAACTCTATGCCTAGGCCGAGGGTGGATGTTGTCGTTTGCTGTCTGATCTCGTTACTCCTGATAATTCTTTGCGGTTGCGGCGGAGGCGGAAGCAGTTCGAGTTTCCCCACTGGCTCCGTTCAACTTAGTGTCCAGGCCGCCGGCGGTGGCGGAGGGACGATCAGCAGCACTCCCCCTGGAATCAATTGCGGCCAGAACTGCACGGCCAACTTTTCGAGCGGAACCCAAGTCACACTCACTGCCTCGCCGGCAGCGAACTCCTTTTTCGCGGGATGGTCAGGTTCCTGCAGCGGCACTGGCGTCTGTCAGTTGACGGTGACGCAAAATACTTCTGTCATGGCCAACTTCAGCACCTCGCCGGTGCTGACTGTTAGTTTGAGCGGCACTGGCCAAGGCAGCGTTACCAGCAGTCCGTCTGGCATCAATTGCGGACAAACCTGCAGCGCACCCTTTAACCCTGGAACTTCAGTCACACTCACGGCGACTGCCGGCGTCAACTCAATGTTCGCTGGCTGGACAGGCACCAACAACTGCAGCAGCAATCCCACTTGTGTGGTGACGGTCAATGCAAGCGAGAAGGTCACTGCAACCTTCAATCCGGTCCAAGGCACGGCGCTCTTGTCCGTCGCACTTGCCGGAAGCGGCTCGGGTACGGTCACGAGCAATCCTGCAGGAATTAATTGCGGGACGACCTGCACCGCACCATTTAACACCGGAACCCCAGTGACGCTTACCGAGACCCCTGCTCAGAACTCGATCTTCGCGGGATGGTCTGTGAGCAGTTGTGGCAACAATTCCACTTGTGTAGTGACGCTCAGCGCGAACGACAATGTGACTGCGACTTTCAACATCATGCAAAGCGCGCCGGTTCTAACCGTGGTGCTTGCGGGGACCGGAACGGGCACAGTCACGAGCAGCCCTACCGGGATCAATTGTCCACAGCAATGCAGTGCTAGCTTTGCCACTGGTACGCAGGTGACGCTCACTGAAACGCCTACAGGAAGCTCAACCTTCGCGGGATGGTCTGTGAGCAGCTGTGGCACTAATCCCACTTGCATGGTTACGATGAACGCGAACCAGCAAGTGATCGCCACATTCTCGGGCCCTCAAAACATCAACGTTCTCAATCACATCGTTTTCCTGGCGCAGGAGAATCGTTCTTTCGATCACTACTTTGGCGCCCTGCGAGAATACTGGGCGCAGAATGGCTATCCTGACCAAGCCATTGATGGCCTGCCGCAGTTCAACCCCGGCGGCCAGCCCCCGACCAACCCGGGCTGTAATCCCAATGACCCGCCGCCCCACAATTGCGTATTTGACCCGAATAACCCGGTTACTTCGTACCACTTGATTACTCAATGCATCGAAACTCCCGCGCCTTTATGGAATGAGAGCCACGTGGATTGGGACTACTATGATCCGGTTGGTCTGAAACCTGCGACCATGAATGGGTTCGTCTGGACCGCAGCATTTTATGCGAGGACGAAGTTTGGGCAGCCGTTCTATGACGTTAATGGTATCCGTGCCATGGGTTACTACGACGGCGGCGATCTCAACTACTACTATTTCATGGCGTCGAACTTCGCCACCTCAGATCGGTTTTTCAGTCCGGTCATGACACGCACGTCTCCAAACCGCGAATATCTTGTCGCAGCTACTTCGCAGGGATATGCGTATCCCGTAGGGACAGACCAGCAGGACAGCCAGCTGTTGACGGCGACAACAATCTTTCAAGAACTTCAGGCAAAGGGCGTGAGTTGGAAGATCTATGTGGATCCGGTAAACAGCAAGTGTTCCGGACCGCCATACGATCCAGCCTGCCTACTGACCTTGAGCTACATACAGAATTTCAAGTGGGGCCAAACCATCCCGACCCAATATCCTAACAATATCGGCACCATAGGCTTCGACGGCGCTGATTACGAGAACGACTTGAAGAATGGAACCTTGCCTGCAGTTGCTCAGATTGAGCCAGCAACGGATGCGGGTTTTGACGAGCATCCATCGGACTTCGACACCGTGCCGAATTACATGCAACATGGCGCCAATTATGTTGCCACCAGGATCATTAACGAGTTGATGGCCAGTAGCTCGTGGAAGGACTCCGCATTCATTTTGACCTTCGATGAATTCGGAGGCCTCTACGACCACGTTCCGCCCTACAACACCGTCAGTCCGGATGGCATCAAGCCGGTGGATCTGCGTCCGTTTGATATTTGTGCGCAAACGACTGGGCCGATCTGCGACTTCACCTACACTGGATACCGCGTGCCGCTGATCGTAGTCTCGCCGTACACGCAGAAGAATTACGTCTCTCACACACCGGCCGATTTAACCGCGATTCTGAAGTTCATCGAAACTCGTTTCGACCTGAATCCTCTTACTGCGCGGGACGCTGCGCAAATGGACATGACCGAGTTCTTTGATTTCAACAATCCGGTCTGGCTGACCCCTCCAACTCCGCCAACCCAGAACATCAATAATCCTTGCTATTTGGATCACCTGCCTTAGGGAAGGATGTTTGTGGGTCGACAGGACTTAGGCATCCCCTCCCGGAGCAAGGCAACCCACCTTGCTCCGTTTCCATCGAACACCATCCAGTAGGGGAAAGAGCGTGCCACGTCCATGTCGGAGTCTGGATTGAAGTATCGGGTCAGCATTCACTTCTTGGTTTTGATATTCCTGAATTTTCTTGTTGGTTGCGGCGGGGGGGGAAGCAGTTCCAGTTTTCCTGGTGGCTCGGTTCAACTCAGTGTCCAAGCTACCGGTGCTGGCGCAGGGACAATCACCAGCAATCCCACGGGCATCAATTGCGGTAAGACTTGTACTGGCAGTTTTTCCAGCGGAACCCAGGTGACGCTCACTGCCTCTCCGGCAGCGAACTCTTTTTTCGCGGGGTGGTCAGGCTCCTGCAGCGGCACCGGTGTCTGTCAGTTGACGATGACGCAGAATACTTCGGTCACCGCGAACTTCAGCACCTCGCCGATGTTGACTGTGACTCTGAGCGGCACTGGCACGGGCAGCGTTGCAAGCAACCCCTCCGGCATCAATTGCGGACAGACCTGCAGCGCGAGCTTTGCCCCTGGAACGTCAGTGACACTCGCCGCAACCGCTGGCGCGAATTCATCATTCATGGGGTGGACCGGGGGCGGATGTAGCGGCACCAGCGCCTGCACAGTAACACTGAGTGCGAGCCAACAGGTTACCGCGACCTTTAATCCTGTCCAAAGCGTACCAGTGCTTAGCGTGACCCTGGGGGGAAACGGCTCGGGCACGGTCACGAGTAACCCTGGCGGAATCAATTGCGGGACTACCTGCAGCGCACCCTTTAACGCCGGAACCCAGGTAACGCTCACCGAAACACCAACTCAGAACTCGACCTTCGCGGGATGGTCCGTGAGCAGTTGTGGCATGAATTCCACTTGCGCAGTGACGCTCAATTCGAACCAATTGGTGACGGCAACCTTCACCACCCCGCCTACATTAACCGTGAGCGTTGTCGATAACGGGACGGCGACGGGCACTGTGTCCAGTAACCCTGCCGGAATTAGTTGTCCAACGATCTGCACTGCGACCTTCCCTGTCGGCACTAACGTGACTCTCACCGAGACCCCAGGGGCCGGCTCCAATTTCGCAGGATGGGGTCCCGGAGCCTGTAGTGGGAACGCGTCGACTTGCCAACTGACGCTCGCGGCGAATCAGCAGGTGACGGCCACGTTTAGCCCGCAAAACATCGCCGCAATCAACCACATTATTTTCATGGCGCAGGAGAATCGTTCTTTTGATCATTACTTCGGCGCAATGCGAGAATACTGGGCACAGAATGGCTATCCCGACCAACCCTTTGACGGCCTGCCTCAATTTAATCCCGGTGGTGGACAGCCCCCGGCTATCCCCGGCTGTAATCCCGCCGACCCGCCGCCAGCCGACTGCATGTTCGACCCGACGAACTTGGTTACTTCGTACCATCTGATTACGCAGTGCATAGAGAACCCGAGCCCGTCCTGGAATGAAAGTCATGTGGATTGGGACTACAACGATCCTCTTGGGCAGATGTCTGCCACTTTGAACGGATTCGTCTGGACCGCAGCGCACGACGGTAGGGTCCTGAAGTACTACGACAGCGATGGTATCCGGGCGATGGGCTATTACGACGGCACCGACCTCAATTACTACTATTTCATGGCTTCGAACTTCGCTACTTCGGATCGATGGTTCAACGCGGCTATGACGCGAACCCAGCCAAACCGTGAGTATCTGATCGCAGCCACATCCGGGGGATATGCCTATCCCATCGGCACCAGCAGCAAGGACCAAGCGCTGTTAACAGAACCGACAATCTTTCAGGAGTTGCAGGCCGCGAATATCAGTTGGAAGATTTACGTGAACCCGGGCAATGTTTGCGCGCCTCACGGCGATCCAGCTTGCTATTTGACCTTGAGCTATGTTCAGAATTTTAAATGGGGCCAAACGATTCCCACCCAGTATCCAAATAACATTGGCACTATAGGCCCCCCAGGCACAGGCTCTGATTTCGAGAATGATTTGAAAAACGGGACGTTGCCGCAAGTCGTCCAGATCGAGCCCGCATCAGATGCTGGCTTGGACGAGCATCCATCCGATTTTGACACGTCGCCAATCGAAGCCCAAGCGGGAGCCGCCTATGTGTCCTCGATCATCAACGCAGTGATGGCAAGCACTTCATGGAAAGATTCGGCATTTGTTTTGACATTCGACGAGTTTGGAGGTCTCTATGATCACGTCTCACCGTATCTCACTGTCAGCCCGGATTCCATCAAGCCGGTAGATCTGCTTCCCGGAGATATTTGTACGCAAAGCACCGGGCCGACCTGCGACTTTACTTACACCGGTTACCGTGTGCCCCTGGTCGTAGTGTCACCCTATGCGAAGCGGAATTACGTTTCACATAACCAAGCGGACATCACCGCAATTCTGAAGTTCGTCGAGACGCGTTTCAATCTGTCTCCGTTGACTAAGCGCGACGCGGCTCAAATCGATATGACTGAGTTCTTTGATTTTACAAATCCGGTCTGGCTGACTCCCCCGACGCCGCCAAACCAGAACACCAGCAATCCGTGCTATTTGGACAAATTGCCTTAGAGTGTGGGTTTGGAAAGTTCCACCCGGTGGTATATCAGCAGGACTTGGTGCAACCCTTGGGTCAGGTTTGGCCTCTGAACACTGGCAGCTATGAGCTTAGAGGCGAACGTTAGCAGGAACCAAATTCTTGCTGCAATCCAGCAATGGCACCGGTCCGTGGCCGTTGTCGCCATATGCTTCTCTCTCGCGCTGGTGGCCGTTACTGTCCAGGCTCAAACATCACCTTCGATTCCAGCGCCTACCGGCGCAACTGGTGTCGGGCATCCGGATTCAGTTCCAGTCCCCAATACTTCGCCTGCGGCTCAGAGTGGTAGCGCGACGACAGCACCACCACCGGACGACCAGGCACCCGCCAACGACAGCGTTTTCGTTTTCAAAAAGGAAGTGCAAGAAGTAATGCTGCACGCCACCGTCGTCGATGAGCAGCGACGCCTGGTTACCAATCTAGACAAATCGGCATTTACGGTATTCGAGGACGGAGTGGCGCAGAAGACTACGTCGTTCCATCGCGACGACGTGCCGGTCGCAATGGGGATTGTGATTGACAATTCCGGCTCCATGCGCGAGAAGCGTGACAAAGTGAATCAGGCAGTGCTTAATCTGATTAAAGCCAGCAATAGCAACGATGAAATCTTTGTGGTGAATTTCAGTCAGGACTCCTATCTCGATCAGGATTTCACCTCCGACATCAACCTTCTGCAACAGGCTCTGCACAAGGTCTCCGCACAAGGCAGGACGGCGCTCTATGACGCCATTGTCGCCTCCGCCGTCCATTTGAAGAACAATACCCGCGTGGACCGCAAGGTTCTGCTGGTAGTCACGGACGGCCGGGACAATGCAAGTCAGGAAACGTTGCAGCAGGCCGCGCGGCGATTGCAGCAGGAAAATGGCCCCACGCTTTATGCCATCGGCCTGCTCAGCGACGAGCTCCAGCAATCAGGGGTCGACGCGCTGCAGAGTCTGGCCGACAGCACGGGCGGCGTCGCCTTCTTTCCCAAAGGCCCGGATGAAGTGGATGACATCACTCGAACCGTGGCCCGCGACATTCGCAGTCAGTACACCATTGGTTACAAGCCAACCAGACCCAGGGAAAGTGGCGGTTACCGCGCTATCGAGGTAAGGGCGCAGGCGCCAGGCTATCGCAAACTAACGGTTCGCACTCGAAGCGGATACTACTCCGGCGAAACTGTCCGCTAACGGTCTTGAATTTAGTCCGGAGCTGTTCCGCAGGATGGTCAGCCTACCAAATTCCCTTATCGCTTCCGGTGATCTTCATCCCCACAGCAGCAGCTGTAGCCAGGTATGGCAGCAGGCTGAGCCGGGCGCTGTTCTTGAATTCGCGATTGCGAAGAAGAGTTGTGAGCTCGGAGGCGTAGAGCGCGGCAGATTCTGGAAGAATCGGGACCCGCAGGAAATCTCGCCGGAAGTGGAGCTTATCACCGCCGAACTGCGCTGACGCTCTGACGAATGAGGGCAGATAAAGACCACTACCGCGGTAGCGCTTAACGTAGTCGGACACAATCACAAGGTAGGTCGCAACCCCTTCCCAGATGCCGGCCGATTGGGCGGAAGAGCGCAGGTCTTCGTAGTCTATGACGCCACCGTCAGCCAGTTTCGCGCTGTCGACGATGTCACATAGGCGGAAGTAAAAGTGGCGGTACATTCGTTGCAGGGTAGAGATCATCAATCGGTCGGAGACAACCGGCACCCGAAACATGTGCTTTCCAACTGGGACTATCCGGGCGCGCCGAGCCACCGAGCGGGCGATTGTAATCTGTTCTCCAGTTTGACCCAGACGGCCCATGTGAATCTCAACCGCCTCAGGCAATCCCGGAATCACGAAGTTCCATTTGTTGGCCAGACGATCTCCCCAACTGCGCGCGGCAATTTCGGCTTTAAAATGCTGGCGCATTAGGCGCACTACATCGTCTGGTTGTGTGTTCGTATATAGATCCAAATCGCTGCCAAGGTCGGGCCAGTGATCCAGCGATTTGATCACCGTAACGTCAAGTCCTTGCGCTCCGAAGGCATCGCAAATTTCCCGGAGAAACGAGAGCGCGTTCTCGATACGCGCACCCTCGGCTTCGATTGCGGCGGTGGCCCATTCCGCGCGACCACTGTCGCCGGCCATGTTTGCTACCTGACGAAAGGCGTCTAATCCGCGCATAACTACGTGGTTGGCATTGGCCAGCGCCAGCACATCTTCGAACTCTTCCCTGCTGATCTGGGTGATGCTCAGATCTGGTTCCGCAGTCGTCGGAGAAGCTGCGTCGCCTCTGCTCAGCAGGAGCGCGGAAAGCATGGTCAGAGATGGACGCGAAGCGAACGAAGAAGCTGTATTTGTGGTCATATTCGGCAAGAATCCATAGGGACTATTGGGGTGTCTGCGGAACTGGTGGCTGGGAAACTGGCGCCGGAGCCACTGAAGATTGCGGCCCGGCGGGCTGCGGTACCGGTTCAACCACGGGCGTATTGTCACGATGTTTCAGTTCGACCGGGCCTGGATGCCGGCGCCTCGCTTCGTTTTCACGTGTGATCTCGCCGTCAACTTTCTGGTCGCTATCCGTTGCAACCGCAAAAAGCCGCATACCTTCGGCGGACTGCCGGGTCGCAAGCCCAACCTCGACTCTGGCGTCTTGCGCGCTGCGGGCCCGTTGGTAAAAGAACTCGGCGGTCTCGAGATCGCCTTCCCGCTCCGCGAGATAGCCGATATTGTTGAGCGAAAACGCGCTGTTGGGATTCAACGAGTAAGCCTTTAGGAAGTCTTCCCGCGCAGTTGACCAATCATTGTGATTCGTCGCCGACACTCCACGCACGTTGAGCAAGGCGGCCTGCGCCTCCGCAGTGGCTGCATTCTGCATGCGCTCTCGCAGTTTTTTTTCGCTATCAGCAGCCATCTCGCTAACCGGTTTCCCTCTCCATGCCCGGTTCAGCGTAACGATCACCGGTTCCGACGACCGTGAATCTGCCGCTGCAGCATAGTATTTTAGAGCCTCGTCGTAATCTCCTCGCGCTTCCTTCGCAACTCCTAAATTGTTCAGCGTGTACGTATTGTGCGGATCGAGGGCCAACGCCTTTTGCAGGACAACTAATGCCTCCGGAGCTCGCCCCTGTGACAAGAGCCGAATCGCTTCCACGTTCATCCGGTTTACCTGCATGGTCACATCTTTCAGGCTACCGAATGCGTCCCTCATCGGCTTGCCTTCCAATTGCTGCACGCTGGTGCGGTCGATGACTGCATCGGTGGCCTGCTCGGACGCCAAGCTATAAAGCTTCTGCGCGCGCTCCAATTGACCCTTCAGTTCCGAGACGTAGCCCAAGTTGTACAGCGTAAAAGGATCGGCGGGATCGAAGAGATAGGCTTGGTAGAACAGCGTTTCTGCCTTCTCATAGTTGTGCTTCTGAATAGCGTCAACTCCCTCGCGATTAAGACGCTGCACGGGGGTCAAGTGGCTTCGTTTTGGCAAAGTGAGTTTCAGGTCCCCAGCTCGGGCGTTTTGAGCCACGAAGCCCACAATGACGACAATTATTGCCAGCCAGCTAAGTCGTTTAGCGAACATTCTTTACCTCTAACTGCGTATCCGGGGACAGCTCTTTAAAGCTTGAGATTGGATGCACCCGCCGCGAGGACGTTGCCTGCTAAACCCGACATTCTTATAGGGAAACAAATACTGAGGCCACTGTTCGTCCCGTCTCGCCATCCAAGATCACGATAGAAATCTAAGTTCTGGTTAAGGGTGTCCTAATGGGTCGCTTTCTGATCGTAGCCATGCTCAGCACCGTCGCGATTGCACAGCAGCCGTCGTCCGGAAATTCAAATCCTCAAGACGCTGGTAATCAGATTGCCTCCAAGCTCGAAGCACTCATAACCTTTCTGCCTGACCTGCCCGCCATGCCGCGCGGCAAAAGCACCGTCATTGGAGGGGCGATTCGCGAGGTCGATGGAGTCCGTGACCAGCTCACTCTGAATATCTTTGGCGGACGGTCGATGAGGGTTCTGTTCGACGAACGTACTCAAGTCTATCGTGATGGGGTCAAGGCTTCGCTGCGAGACCTGCGCGCTGGCGATCACGTGTCGGTAGAGACAGTTTTAGACGGAACCACAGTTTTTGCGCGCAGCATCCACATGTTGTCGCAGTTGCCAGAAGGGGAGTGCCAGGGTCAGGTCATCAGTTACGATCGCAGCAAAGGTGAACTCGAGGTTCGCGATTCGCTCTCTCCCGAACCCATCAAGCTGCATGTTTCTTCTGCAACGACAATTGTTCGCCAGGGTCAGGAATCGTCTTCCGGTGATCTGAGAGCAGGAACATTAATCTCCATCCAATTCCAATCCGATAACACTGGGCAGAATGTTGTCCGTAAGATCGCGGTGCTCGCTGCCCCAGGTAGCGCATTCGTGTTCAGCGGAAACGTGGCCTTTCTCGATCTCCATCGCGGGCTCATGGTGCTGGTTGATCCCGACGACCGGCACTACGAAATATCTTTTGATCCCGATCGCTTCGTGATGAGCCGCGATGTGCACGAGGGTTCAGCCGTAACAGTCACCGCCAGCTTTGACGGTAGCCGCTATTCGGCAAGCGCCGTCACCCTGAACCCGCAGGCGAGCAAGTAAAGTCCGCAAGCGGATCAGATCAAACAAACATCAATGCCAGTCAGGCATTTTGCGTACCTCAAATCCTATTGTCATTTTAAGCGTCTGCAAAACGCGGACGTTTCTGCGAATTCGAGAACCGCGTCTAGCTCGCACCAGCTAAACAGCAGGTTCCTCGGCTTCGCTCGGAATGACACGAATCGATTACGGAAGCTTATTCAGATAACACGCCCCACTGGTTGGCTGCGCGGGAGGAACAGGCGGCGTGCTCCAGGGCACGTTTACGAAGTCGAAGAACTCCGTCATATCCATCTGCGCTGCATCCCGTTTCGTAAGGCTAGGGAGGTTGAAACGGGTTTCCACAAGCTTGAGCCACGCAGTGTAGTCCGCAACAGTATGTGACACGTAGTTCTTTTTCGTGAATGGCGAAACCACGATCAACGGAACGCGATATCCGGTGTAAACGAAATCGCAGGTCGGCCCAGTTCCCTTCGTACAAATATCACCCGGAAGCAAATCCGTCGGCTTTATGCCGTCCGGGCTGACGGCGGGTTGGGGCGGCACATGATCGTAGAAACCGCCAAACTCATCGAAGGTGAGGATGAAGACCGAATCCTGCCAGGAAGAGCTCTGCATCAGCGCATTGATCAGAGTGGAAACGTATTGCGATCCCACCTGGACACTTCCGCCGGGCACGCCATCGTCCAGACCCGGATGTTCGTCGAGCCCGCTGCTGAAGCCGGGATCGATATATGCCACAGAGGGCAGGGTTCCGTTCGCCAGATCGGTCATGAATTGTGAAACTGGCACAATGTTTTTCGGATACTTGCTGGCGGTGGCGAACATGTTGAGCGTGCTGTCTTGTATCGGGGGAGTGGCGTACGTCAAATCGGTAACGTAGACCTTCCAGCTAACTCCGGCCGTCTGCAACAAATCAAAAATAGTCTGGTTCGGCAAGGTGCTTGTCAGCGGATAAGCGTGCCCAGCCGAGGTCGATGCCAGCATGTACAAACGATTGGGCTGGGTTCGGGACATGACCGGAGAAAACCAGCGATCCGACGTAGCGAACTGGGATGCCATGAAATAGTAGTAAGGAAGATCGGTTCCGTCGTAGTGCCCCATGGCACGCACCCCGTTCACATCAGTGAACGGCGGCTGATTCGCTCGGGCGTCATGCGCCGCGGTCCAGACAAATCCGTCCAGGGTGGCAGTGGAGGAAAGTGGGTTATGGAAATTCCAGTCTACGTGGTCTTCGTTCCATGACGGACTCGGGTTCTCGACGCACATCGAAACCATGTGGAAGGACTGCACCTGCGGGCTGTTGCCGTCGACAGTACAGTCATTCGGAGGAAAAGCAAATCCTGGGTCGCAGCCCGGATTCGTTGGAACTGGCCCCGGAGATGGATTGAATTGTGGCAGGCCATCAAAAGCTTGATCTGGAATGCTATTGGCGGCCCAGTACTGGCGCATGGCTCCGAAGTGGTGATCAAAGCCACGGTTTTCCTGGGCCATAAAGATGATGTGATTGATGCTCTGCAAACTATTGGAAGGATTGCCCTGGTTCCCAACAAGCCCTCGGCACCCGCTCAGTATTAGCGTCAGCCCCAGGACCAATCGCAATGAAAGCGCAGGGATCTTCGGCTGGCTTTGCGGCCGTCGAGCTATTTTCTGGTGCTGTAGCATTGCAGGCCAGCTTGAGATGGTTTCTGAAGGCAAAGCGTTGGCCGAACCGGCCGCGAGTGCCAGCTTCGGGACCTGTTGTCTTCGTGCTGAGCCGCATGCGATGTACTTCCGAGTAGGTTCTACGGCATTTCCAGGTTGACCCTGCCGCGAACCCTGTATTACTGTTCCGTCAACATCGCTGAATCTCCGGATCGAAACATTGATCAGCGAACTGCAGGGGCAGTCTCCCGATCGCGTCGGGGCTAGTCCACTCCATAGGGCAATTCAGAGCTTGCGATTGCCGCAAGTACGCGTTTCAAACCAAATACCGGAGGATTTTAATGAAGACCGCCTGCTTTGCTGCCTGCGTTTTTTTGATGCTGGGCACGTCCGCGTTTGCCAATGTCTATGTCAGCAGCCCGACCAATGGCGCGACAGTCAGTTCGCCCGTGCATTACGTGGCGACGGCGACGACGAGCACCTGTTCGAAGGGTGTAGCGTCCATGGGAATTTACGTGGATAACAGTTTGGTGTACGTGGTAAACGCGGCGAAGATGGATCACTATGAGTCCATCAGTTCAGGAAAGCACCACACCGTGGTGGAAGAGTGGGACCGCTGTGGCGGAGCTACTTACACTCCTGTTGACATCACGGTTCAAGGTGGCGGAGGACATGAACTCGATCATCTCCAGGCCAGCGGTGGATGGAAGAGTTGGGGTGAGTTACCTCCTGGCTATGGTATTTGTTCCTATCCGTGCCCAGGTGTTACATGGTCCATGCACCAGGGAATCAAAACACCCTCGCTGAGCGGCGATGCGACCCAGTTCAATATCGGCGGTACCAAGCCTTATGCGGACGTTCTCTGGAGCAATCCTCTGATCGGCCAAGGATCCACGCAAGGCCTGCCCGACAGTAATCACACGCTGCTGCCGACCCTGCACAATTTCACTTACGACGTCTACTTTTATCCCACGAACCTCGGAGTCACGCAGGTCCTGGAGTTTGACATCAGCATGTACTTTAACGGGCTGGGTCTGATCTGGGGCAACCAGTGCAACATCCTGGGCGGGCACGTGTGGGATATTTGGGACAACGTCGGCCAACGATGGGTTTCCACCGGCGTAGCCTGCAATCCCATCAACAACGCCTGGAACCATCTCACGATTCAAGTGCAGCGGGAATCTGACAACTGGCTCCTGTTTCAGTCAATAACGCTGAATGGAGTTACCCATCCCATCAACAAATACTATGCGCCGGGTTCTGCTCCAGGGAACTGGTGGGGAATCACCGTGAACTACCAGATGGATGGAGACAGCAATCAGTCGGCGTACACCACGTATCTGGACAATTTCAGCTTCGGATACTGGTGAAGAGCAAGCACGGGGCACGTATTGTGCCCCGTGTTCTTCCCTGAGTTCTTCACGACATTAGCAACTTAGGACGGCGAACGCGCCCCTACTGGCTGGCGTTGAGGACGGGTGTGCGTCCAGTCGCCCGCTAAAACTGACAAATTATTACAAATCCGGGTCATGGACTGACACCCCCGTCGATCCGCAGGAGATATTTATGCGCCCTTTGTCTATTGCCGCAGCGACTCTCGTGTGCCTTCAGATGTGCTTTGCAGCAGATCTCACAATTAATCCAACCACCACCCTGGCGGCGCAAACATCCAACAACACCAGCGCGTCGAGCAGTTTCAAAACAGCCTCCGATGGAAATCTGGATGCCACCAACATCAGCAAGGTGAACACTCATTCATTGCTGTACCCGGGTGCCCAGACTAAAATCTTTGCCCACCTCGAACTCTGGTGGGGCGTGCCCGGCCACATTGACATTGGGTACAGTTCGACCGACGCTGCGCATGTCAACCAGCAGATCGAAGACATGATCAGCCGTGGCATCGATGGCGTCGTCATGGTTTGGTACGGGCCGAACAACCCGATTGATCAAGCAGCTCAATTGGTAATGAAAGGAGCCGAATCGCACCCCGGTTTCACCTTTGCCCTCATGATTGATCACGGCGCAATCCAATGGGACTCCTGCAATGGCTGCGCTCCGCCGCAGGCTCTTATTGCCCAACTACAGTATCTCGAACAAAACTATTTCTCTTCTCCTGCGTACTTGAAGATGAATGGCCAGCCGGTGGTGACGGACTTCGACATCGATCTTTTCTACCAGATTGATTGGACAGCGGTGAAGCAGGCACTATCCAGCAACCCCGCATTCATATTCCAGAACGACAGTGGTTTCAGCCACGCCGAAAGCGACGGCGCCTATTCGTGGGTGATTCCGACCATCACGGATTACGGAGCCAGCTACCTCGCAGATTTCTATTCGACGGGCGCTCAATTTCCTACCAAACAAACCTGGGGGGCGGCCTACAAGGGATTCAATGACAGCTTAGCAACGTGGGGAATGCATCGGATTATAGGACAGCAGTGCGGCCAAACCTGGCTGCAAACGTTCGCCGAGATCAACAAGGTCTACAGCGCGAATGATCCGCTTCCTGCGATGCAGTTGGTCACCTGGAACGACTACGAAGAGGGTTCAGAAATGGAGTCCGGGATCGACAACTGCGTGAGTCTGTCGGCGAATCTGTCAGGCAATTCTCTGCAGTGGACGATAAAGGGCAACGAAAATACTGTCGATCACTACACGGTGTACGCCAGTTCTGACAGCCAGAACCTCATGCCGCTCACCGATCTGGCAACCAATTCGCACTCTCTAGACATGTGCAATTACGCGCTCCCCGCTGGAAACTACTCTTTGTACGTTCAGGCGGTCGGCAAACCGAGTCTGACGAACCACATGTCGGATGTTGTTCGCTACACCGCCAACTGCCTCGCAGCTTCGGCGCCTCCGCCCCCAGCTCCAACTGCGACGTTAACGATGGCGGCCACGCCATCCTCGGTGAATCTGACACCTGGCCAGGAAGCTACCTCCAGCATCGTCGTGAACGCCCAATCGGGATCCTTCAATCAAGCGGTCTCGCTTTCGTGCTCCAACCCCCCGCTGGGGCTCACTTGCGCTTTCTCCCCTGCCGTTGTCACGCCCGGTTCGAGTGGTGCAACTTCTGTTCTTACTTTTTCCACCAGCACAGCCTTCGTGTCACTCATACGGCCGTTCTCGAAACCAGAGAATTCAGCCTTCAATCCGTACCTCCTAAGTTTCGGCATAATGGGATTCGCGTTGATGGGAGGAATCGACAAAAAACGTGCCCTCAAAGCGTTAGCACTCTTTTCCGTGATCTGCCTTGCGCTCCTCTGCAGTTTCTGCGGTGGAGGCGGTAAGACGTCAACTCAGGCGCTTTCCCCCAGCGCTGCCGCCCTGAGTCCGGTTACGGTTACCGTGAGCGGTGCCGCTCGATCGACCCAGGCTTCTACAACAGTCCGCATCAACATACAGTGATGCGCTTGGGAAAGAAAGAAGGCGTTAACTTGGTTTGGGAACGCTAGCCATGTTTTGCGTGGCCAGGGAGAAGCGCTGCGATTCGTCAGGGGGAAACGTCGTCGATATTTCGCCCAAGACTCGCTGCGCAGCTTCAGCGACTGGCAGCGGAGGAATCACGGTCATTTGCCCAGCCATCTTGCTGAGAGTCAAATAGGCCGCGCGATTCTGATGGAGGAAGTCGACGGGGTACTCGGGCTTGCGTTCTCGAGCCTGCACCGGGTCCGCGTCCAATAAATAAGCGACGTCTGGCTGCGGGGTCATTGCCAGGAGCAGGCGGGCGTAGATACGCGAGAACCCATTGTTAAGGTTCAAGTTCGCAAGTTCGTCGTGGAGATATCGGTCAAAGATGATTACATCGGCACCGGCTCTGCGTTGTTTTGCAGCCACGAAGCAGAGCGAAATGGCGTCCAGAAAATAAAGCCCAAACCGCACAACCGTCATGTACCAGGACCGGACATTCTTGTCCCGGCGGTTGACCGGTTTGGTCGGGGACCCAACCCCTCTCTCGCCCTTAAACAAGGTAAGACCACTGAATTCGCGGACGCCCGTCAGCATCGCCACGTCGTCCCAAAAAGCAACCAGTGATACTCGGAAGCCAGCCCGGTTCAACCGGTCACGCAGCAGTTCAATCTGCGTGCTCTTGCCGGCACCGTCCATACCTGAAAAGCTCACAAGTCTGGCGCGCCGATTACTGTTCACAGCAGTCATAGGATGTAGTTTTTCCGGCGGAGTATCTAGCGAGCGCCAGGCGGCCGGCTCGGACTAGCACTGGATAGGGCCACAACAGTTCCAACTGCAACGCTCGCGCCGACGATAGCGCTGACTTTGATCAAGAAGGACCGGGTTCGCCTCTGCTTTGCCGGCGCAATTGCCGCTCCAGCCGGTTTCGAAGCTGCGACCCCTGTAGTCTCTACCGACCCGGCCGCGGCTGTACCCACTGGCTCTTGGGCTTGTTGCTGTCCTGAGGGTGTCTGCTGGGCACTAAACTGCGTGTTGTTTTCGCCTGCCTGCGGACGCGACGACCCTGGACTGTTGGGAAAAGCTTCAGGCTGAGATGGTTGGACTTGAACCGGCGCCGCTCCCCCTTGTCCGGCGGGGGCTTGATTTTGATCTTGCCCTGGTAGTGGCGCCGCGGAAACGAATGGAACAAACAACAACAATACGAGACTGCCGGCAATCAGTCGCATCAGCCCCTCCCCCGACAATTATTGGCCGCTTTACGCCACACTCTCGGATGCAGGAGTGGGATACTCTGGTTGTAGCAGTGGCTGAAATGCGTGCACCGGAGAGTGGTAAAAACTGTTTACCGCGTCTGAGGGATTGTCAAAAGCCTCGAATAAACTATCTACTTTTGTCAGCTCAAGAACTGACGTTACCGCTGAAGGGACTGCCGCAAGTTTGACATCGCCATTCCGCTTCATCGCTTCTTCCAGGCATTGTAAGAGCACTTGGATCCCGGCACTATCAAGGTGGCGGACTCTGGAGCAATCAAACACAACTCGCGGACGATCGGTCTTCAGGCAGGGCTCCACCTCTAGAAAGAAATTATGGCCTTCTACCAGACTCAACTTCTCGGGCAATTGCTTCACCAGCACAGGTCTTCCACTTATCATGTCAATTCACCAGGGCTCCAAAATGCCGCACTCTCGTCCCGGCGGGAGGAAGCACGGTTCTGTACACAGTGCTTAATCTATAATCCCAGCGGTCTAGGGTCTATCCAGTGCTACCTGTATAGAGGTGCAGGTTTTACACTAGTGCGAAAGTATGAAGTTTCATTCATTTATGAGCTCTGCAAAAGTCGCTCGAGTTCAGCTTCGGGATCATGCACCAGGTTGGTCAGCCGGTTCGCACCATACCGGCAAAGGGTTGCAAAATTTGTCTCGTACCAGCAGCATTCGGCCATCCTGGGCGACAATCCGCAGAGGAAGCGGAGCTTTTGCATGGCTTCCGGCGAGGTCAGGGTTGCCGCTACCAAGCGGTGGTTTCCATCCAGAATCGTAAGCGGTTCGCTCTCGTTAAGGCCAATCAGAAGCACCGCTCCCGGTTCACTCTGTTTACCCAGCCAATCACGCAGCGAAGAAATCTTTGACAGAAATGTCTTTAACGCGACGTCCCGGCTGCGACAGGTACGAATGCGTTCGGCTACTTCGGTGATGGTGAAATTGCCGCGCGCGAGTTTTCGCCACAAGGCGCGTGGAAATACCCGAACCTGACTCAAATCGGCGGGCCGGATTTCCACCTCGAACCATTCCGTACCCTTGGGCAGCTCTCTCCACAAAGGAAGATGCCGAATAAACAATAAGGCACGTCGCTTTGCATTTTCTCCGGCGTCATCGAGACGCGGTTTCATTACCAGCTCACGCAAAGATTCCTGGTAGTCGTCGAATGCAGGGTTCTCAAAATCGCTTTTCAGAAACTCCGCGATGACTTCGTCTTCCGAAACCCGGCCGATTATTCTTATCCCCCGCGCGGTCGCCACCGCCGGCATTTCGAAGTCCTCGGAGTTCATCAGCATCTTCCACAGGAACGGCACGGCGAGAACGATGAGCAGAGCCAACATCAGCACCAGTTGTATCCAAATAACTTCCTGCAGAGATGAGTGGAACCGGCAAATCCCTGCGAAGAGAACACCGCTGAAGGCCAACTGTACCCAGCTGGTGTTCGCGATCTTGTAAGACATCTCGTAAGCAATAATCACAACACTCAGGCAGTAAACGACCGTGGTGGCTGCGTACAAGGCCAGTAGATACGGAAGACCGTATTTCCCCGCGATGGAGAACTGCGAGCCGAAGAGCGCAGTCCAAATCCCCGCCGGGGCCAGCCGAAGGCCGAGAGCTATGATTGAGCCGATCCCTAACACGAGCAGTAACGAAATTACCAGGACGCTGTGGCCCTTTCTCTGTTCACTGCGACTGCCTGCCATAAGGGGAAACATGGTATTTATCACCGCCGAGGAGAATGCAAACACCACACGACCGACCAATGCCACCGCAGCGTACAAGCCGGCCGCTGTAGAAGGAAAGAAATGCTTCACCAGCACAATGTCACAATTGTTGATCAGCACCTGCCCCGCAAAGAAGACGATTGCCTGCAGTGCCTCGCGAAACGCGTCGGGTAGATGGAGCTCAGTCGGAACCACGGGCGCTAGTTTAGGTGCAGCGGCGAAATAAGCCACGGCAACTGCCGCAGCATTCGCCGCAATCACACCACGAACTCCGAAGCCTAGCTTGATGCACAGGAGAGATCCGCCTAGCCGCACCAGCCCTTCCAGGACCAGATTAGTGGCGAGCCGATCGAAACCATATGCGCCTTGAATGTAGCCTCGGCGGCTTCCCAGAGGAACGTAAAAAGCCACTCCTATTGCGAGCAGGACAACCAGGATGGGGCTCGGCAAATTGAGGTAGCCCGCAATTGTTTTCTGGAACAGCAGCAACAGCAATGCAACCACGATGCCGCACTTCCATGCGCCCTTGTGGAATCCTCGATAGACCGCGCTTTTCCCCTCCAGAGAACTCTGCTGCGCCACAACTTTGGCGGAAACTATCTGGAAGGAAAGCGTAACGGCCGAGATGAGGATGAGGAGGGTGTAAACCGCGGTGGCATGACCAAAGGCTGTGGGACCAAGAAATCGCGCGACTGCGATGTTGTACGCGAAATTGATCGCAGTGACTAAACCCGAACCGGTGAGCAAAACGAAACTGCCAGAAAGAACGCGTGCCTGCAAAGTCTTTGATTCCGGCTTCAGCGCATTCAACACGTTCCTAAGGCTCCAGCTAACCAAACGGTAGAAACTAATGGGTAACCATTTCAGGTCTCGCAGTGCTCGGCGCATGCTACCGCGAAACTCTGGCAGGTTTTCCTCCTTGGCAGCCATTCAGATGCGGAAACGACTCATCAGGCTGCTTGTGAATCCGAGGTTTAAGCCCCTTACTTGCCTCAGCTGTGCGACAACCCAAGGTACTCTTCTCGACTCTAATACCGAGATCAGCATCCCCTATGATGAATCGTTACCGGGTGATTTCAGTGTTGTTGTTTGTTCTGCTGCTGGAGGGATGCACTCATCCCGGCCTGCGCCAGACGTTGCAGCAAGGTATTCCGGCGACCGAGGCTTCGCCGCAGTTGTTGGCCGTTTACGAGCCTTGGTTTGGGCATCCTAGGCACATCTCCGTCGGCTATTCATCGCAAGACCCTGCAGTGATACGTAAACAGATTGAACAGGCCAAGGCCTTTGGAATTTCTGGCTTCGTGGTGGATTGGTACGGCGATCGCGAACCCTTACTGGATCATGCCTATGCGCTGATGCAAACCATCGCCGCCGAGAAGAACTTTCACGTTTCGATGATGTATGACGAAACGGACTATGAAAGTGCCCAGGCGACCGACGACGCGCTTACGTCTTTCGATAAGTTCCGTGAAACCTACCTTTCTTCGAATGCTCCTGGGCATCAGGCTTATCTCACGTACAACGACCGTCCCGTGATCTTCATTTTTCCCAAGGGAGGGCACACCGACTGGAACCGGGTACGCGAAGCCACCGACCGGTGGAACCCAGCGCCCTTGCTTATCTACGAAAATCGCTCGACTCCTTTCGCGGCAGCATTTGATGGTTTTTACGCATGGGTCAATCCTGGGAAAAAGGGATGGGCCGCAGACGGCAGCAACTGGGGGGAAGACTACCTTCGTGATTTCTATCGCAAAATGCGTTCGACCTATCCTGACAAGGTTGCGGTAGGAGCGGCTTGGGCGGGTTTCGACGACAGCAAGGCCTCTTGGAGCCTTAACCGACATATATCTCAGCGGTGTGGCGAAACCTTTGCCGACACCATGAAGCTTTGGCACGACTATTATCCGCCAGATCAGCCATTGCCTTTCCTATTAATTGCCACCTGGAACGACTACGAAGAGGGCACCGCAATCGAGCGCGGGCTGGCCAAGTGCGGCTCCGACTCTCAATCGCGGGTTGGGCAATAAGCCTGCCGGACGCGTCATCAAACCAATGACGGTTTTTCTCTGCAAATAAGAAAGCCGCGCACCTACTTGTGCGCGGCCTGCGTTTGAACTTAACGGGAGCGAGCTAAGCTAGCCGGTACACCCTTTCCCGATCGCCATTCTGTCGGCCAATGGCTACCTGCACAGAGTCCAACTGCGACGCATAATACACTTTGTTGATGATCGAAAGCGGCCGGCTGCGGACTTCGTCATATACCCGACCCAGATACTCGCCAAGCACGCCTAGAGACAGCAGCACAAGCGATCCCACAAAAAAGATCGCGGAAGCCACTCCGAATCCCAGAGGACTCAGGGAACCGTTCGCAAACATGCTGGAGATCGCCAGGATGCCAGCCATAGAAATGGAAAGCCCCGCTAATACGAAACTTAGCCGGAGCGGTTTGTAGCTGAAACTCGTAATCGCGTCCATCGCATACTTTATCCGGCTCAAGAATGTGAGTTTGCCATCGCCACCTGCACGATCCTGCCGATCGTAATAAACGATTCCAGTTTTGTAACCTACCCAGGCTCGCAGTCCCGGTAGATACCGATTCCCTTCCCGCAACGAGTTAATGCAATCAACGGCTTGTCGATCCAGGAGACCGAAAATTCCCGCGTTGAGCGGAATAGGAAAGTCAGAGAGTGCTCCGAGCACCCTATAGAAAAGTGGGAAGAGCTTGGCAAGAACCTTCCGCCGTTCCTGCCGGCTTCGTCTGACTGCGGTTACGACTTGCGCACCGCCGCGCCAGGCAGCCACCAGTTGCGGCACAACTTCCGGAGGATCCTGGAAATCGCCGTCCATCAACACAACGGCGTCGCCACGCGCGGTTTGCAGACCCGCAGAGATCGCGCCCATATGTCCCCAGTTACGCGAGAGGTCTACCACCACCACATGCGGATCTTCGGCTTGCAGTTCTCGCAGCAGTAAAAGAGATGAGTCTCTGGAGCCATCATTTACATAGACTGCCTCCCAGGCTTCGCCCAGGTTCTTCATGGCATCGGTAACCGCGGCGTGAAATAAACGTATGAGTTCCTCTTCATTAAAAATAGGCACGACCACAGAAATCATGTGAGGCTCCTTGAATTAGCCATCAAAACCATTTCACTAGCCGCCTTTTACCATGTCGACTCTCGTTGTCTCCGAGAGTTCGAAACAGGCCCGTCATTCGGACTCTGCCTGGAAGACGCGCACCTTCCACTGCACTTCCGTCGGAGTTAAGACTGCAACGTAGCGCGCGCGAACATGCTGCGTTGTCTGAAGCTTTTCGTGGTCGATGAGTTGCACGTCATATTCCACTGTGTCCACAAGTTGGATAGAAAGGCCTTCGGGCGAGTAAAAAACCAATCGAATCTCGTGCTTTCCATCCTGATAACGCGTTTGAATCCCTAGTTTTGCTTGCTCCTGAATTGTGTCTGTCAGTTTCTCTTTGGCTGTCCCCACGAAGTCACGGTTCAGCAGATCGGGTCGGTTCTGATCGAGTGCGCCGCTGAGGCTCTGCCAGGCTTGCAAATAATCACGAACCACCGCCGTGGCGGTTTCCTTTTCCAGAGTCCGCGGTCCAACGGAATCCGTGGGCGCTACGCGCACCGCAGGCTGATCCGATCCCCACATCAATAGCGTGGCCAAGACCGAGCATACAAATAGAAGAGGCTTCCACACCGCTCGTCCTTGCCCAGTCCTTTTCATCATTCTTTTCCCCAATGAATCTCGTTACCCATGACAACTCCGGTTGCGACGGAAATTGTCGCGCCTTTGTAAGCCGGCATTTCAGTCCGAGCGATCCCGCGTTTCAGCGGTACATCCACCGTAGCTTCACCGCCGTTGTACATTTCGGTGAAGGTGACGATGGTTCCATCAGGCACGGCATTGCCGCTGCAATCGCGCACCGGTTCCGTTTCGAGCGCAAGTCTCTGCCCTGACGGCCGCACGTTCATTCTTAATCTGCACGGATCCCCCGGAACCTGCTGGATCACCCGTGTATCGGAAACATTTCCAACTTGAGCTACGAACTGAGCAGCGCCCTCTTTGGATGCGGAATCCATCTTGGTCCAGGCAAGGCCGTTGTGCGTAGGCACCGTTCGTGTCTGAGGAGCGCCTGCCACGCCTGCCAAGTGGAACGACACCTGCGTGGGTTGCATGACAAGGTTCTGAAAGGTGTCGAAGACATACGCAACTCCGCTAATGCCATCGTGCAAATCAACGGGAAGGCGAGAGGGCTTAGCAATAAAACTCAAGGCCGTGGGTTGATGTGCGGAGGTGACATCGAACGCGCCGTTTTCTGTGGAGGACGATCCCACCAGAACGACCAGATAGTGACCGGCATTATGGAGATCCCCAGCCGCGAAGGAGGTCGTTTCTCCCAATTCCACATCGCGTCGCAACACTTGCGCGGGTCCCACGATGTATAGGACTGCTTTGCCGCTACCCGCAGTCTGTATCGAGAACGCCACGCCCGCCTCGACTGTCTTAGGCAAGCGCAAATTGATCTGGGCCATCGCCAGTTGCGTACTCGCAACCCAAATCAGTCCGAGCCAGAATATGAGTTTCGCTTTCATTGGAATCGGTTCGAGCTATATGTTGTAGTGACCGCCCGCTCCGTCTTAACTCTGCTTGCGATGTCCGGGGGAACCGAGACTGCGAACGCCACCGGCGTCTCGGGCAGTAACGCACGCTCGATGTACCCGTCCGAAACCCAGATCAGCTGGCCGCTGTTGTCGTAGAACGTCCCCAGAACATGCGCCACGTTCACCACCTGACCGCTCTGGTTAAGCAGCTTTCCAGTCAACGACGGTTGGGGCCCCGCGTTCAGGTGCTGATCTTCTATTTCGACCACCGGGTCCGCCGACGCCGCGACCAGAGTGGATGCCGGTTGCATATGTACGCTGTCTACCTGCGACAACGCTATATTGTGAAACTGGATGAGGAATGGCGTAACTTGCCGGGGCAACAGAATGTGAGAAATCTTGTCGAAGCTGTCTTCCGTCGCGATCGCTGACCCATCTTTCGCAAGGAGTGTTGCCTTGACCGTCACAAAGGCGGGAACGACGTCTTCATTCAGAAGTTCACCCAATATGACCACCCCTCCGCCGCGATCCACAGGATGCATGTCGACGATGCGCACATGCGGGGACTCGACATCCTGCGCTCCCCAGTCATCTCCTGCGCCGCGGTAGATCACGTCCCAGCGCAAATAGTTCACTGGAATCACTTGTGGCGGTACGTGAGGTTCCTTCACGATGGGCCACACCACGGCCCACCGGTCCCCTGTCTTTGTAACCCGCAAGTCACGAGTATCCAAAAACATGCCCACAACGGTGGACCAGCGCAAGTTGAGTCGAACCTGGGCGTCGTCCGCAGAAGCGTGCTGCGGACGAACATCGAAGCTGTCGAGGCTCGCATGACTGCGAAGGCTGGGATAACTTCCGGCCAAGTCGCGTATGAAATCCGTCTCTGTGAATTCGCTCTTGTTAGCGAGATTGGAGTACGCCGTATCCCAATCCCGACGGGCGATTTCATCCGCCAGGTTTTCGACAGCTACCTGCGGAGATGAAGAAGAACGCAGCCGATCGGAGCCGGTGCCGGCCCCAGCCATGGCGAGTGCGGATTGAACGTGGCCAAGCGTACCCGCAACAATGAGCGCGACTGTCGCAAGTGCAACAATGAAAGCTAGGAGACGTCCACTGGTCACGAGATCATCCTCCCGAGAACAAGGTCCTCGTGGGCCGACGAAGGCGCGACGGCCGGCCGTTTATCCCATTGTTTTTCCGGAATGAGCGCAAGCAGCATCGCGAGGATACTGCTCGAGATAGGCAGAATGCCCCACAGCAGGCCCTGCCAATGAGGCGGGATCTGCGGCGCATTCACCGGCGTCGCCGGCGGCACATCTTCTTTGCTCCAAATCGTGATGGTTTTATCTTCCAGGTCATCCACTTTGCGCCAGCCTGCAAAAACCAAAAGCGGCTCGTAGTACGGATCCCGCAGGAATACCCATTTCAGGCCGTAACGATCTGCGTGGTGAAGGATTGCGTTGAGTGCGTCAATTCCAGACTTGCCAAAGTACTTGGAACTAGTGAGCGCCCCGGCCCCGTGCTGCGTCAGTTCGGGCAGCATACGGCCGGAATTCCATTCACCGTCCACGCTGCTGGCGTCCGTCAGGACGGCCAGTCGCGAAATCTTGTTGCCAAAACCAAGAGTTACATAGCGATACTTGTCATGGCCGTCACGATTGAGCCACGCAGCTGTAGAGTCCACGTTAAAGTCCACTGCGTCCGCCGGGTGATACGTGGCCCACGCTACCGCCAGCGCGCAACTCAGCGTTGCTGCGATGGCTAAGCCTATGACCGCCCGCCCGCGAAATCGGTCGACAAGTTCCTCAGCGAGGAGTCCCACGAAAGGTAGTGCCAGCAAAGTTGCCCAGTAGCTGAAGCGCTCCATAGTCAGCACTTCAAAAGCGCGGCCAAGCACTAGCCGGCCTACCGGGGTTGTGCCACCGAGGCCCACCATGAATGCGAGCCAGAAGCCGACGAACAACGGTCGTAATCGAGCGTTCGAAGAACCCCGCAAAAAGATGAACGGTAAGGCAAGAATCAGGGCTCCGTAAGGAATCACGAAATAGTTCAAGCCCCACTCCGGGCTCAATATGTAATTGGCGCGACTGGGATGCGGAATTGGAACCTGCGTGACCGGATAGTGAATAAGCGCAATCCAGAAGGGCAGAAGGACTACCGCGATTGCAGCCCCAACCAGCATTGCAATGCTCCCCGCGCGAAGCAGGAAGGCTGGAGTGGAAATTGGTTCGCCATCCTGGCGGTCCAAGAAAGCCAATACTAGAACCGGCAGCGCGAACAGAAAGGATCCGAACAGCAGCGTGGCGTGATGGGCGGCCGCGGCTGCTACGAAGAGTACCGCACCTTTAACAAACGACCGCCAATTGCCGTGCCGAACCCAGGTGTAGAGGTAAGGCAGTGCATTCAAGTAAAGCGGGGCGGCAAACGTCGTCGACAACTGGCCTGCGGAATAGACCAGGAAACTCTCGGAACCAAGAAACACACTGGCCAGCGCGGCGAACGACGCGGCGCGCCTATCTACCCAAAGCAAACAGAAGCGATAGACGCCCAGCACAAGAAGCAAAATGGCGACGAACTGAACCACCATATATGCCATGTCCAAGCCGATGACCCGCGATACCAGCGCCAGCCACTGCTGCGGCAAAGGAGGATACGTAGTCTGTGAAAAGCCTGCATACCACTTTGGATTCCAGGGATCGAACCAATTGTGGAGGTAGTGCGAGGCGAAGAAAATGTGGAAGTTCGCGTCGTACGTCTTCAGTGGCAGCTTCATGAGCAATAGCGGTGAGTGAACTGCCAGAGCCGCCAGAAAAATCATGCTCAGCGGTATCGGCTGCGTGGTAGGTGCAACAGATTCAACTCTATGCACAGCGACCTCCCGAGAAGTCTTGGATTCCACGCTCCTATTTCGGGTTGCACTAGCCCGACCGTTACTGTTACTTACCGAACAGAATGCAGCCAACGTCTGGGGCGGTTTCGGAATCGAAGAGCCTTGGAATCGATTGACTTGGTGGTGAGACTTTGAGCTCAGCGTTGGGGCGCCTGAAGATCGTGCTTGTGTGTGTGCAGATCGGAGCCCTGGCCTGCTTGGTCCGGGCCCAAACGTATAAAGTCGGGGACGGTTCTTCACAGAAACCGCAAAGCAATGCGACCGATCAAACGCCATCTTCCGAGAAATCTCCCAACAAGCAATTGGGCTGGGGGTCGAATATTCAAAATGCACGTCTCGCCCGCGCCGCCGAACAGGCGCTGAAAAATCGTGATTTCGCTGCAGCGGTCGACTACGCACAGCGGGCTGCGCAGGGAGCTCCGAACGATCCTCAGTTGTGGTTCCTTCTGGGTTACGCGGCGCGACTGGACGGAAAGTTCCAGGTCGCCGTAGATTCCTACAATCGAGGTCTTCACCTGAATCCTTCCTCGCTGGATGGCATCTCCGGTCTAGCTCAAACTTACAGCAGCATGTCTCGAACCGATGAAGCCATGCATCTATTGAATCAGGTGCTGACTGCCGATCCAAAGCGAGTCAATGATGCGGTGCTGCTCGGGGAACTCCACATGCGGTCCGGAGATTACGATGCCGCTATCAACGTGTTGGGGCGCGCGGAACGGGAACACCCCTCTACCCGGTCAGAATTGCTATTGGCGCTCTCTTACCAACATCTGAAGCAGTTCGATCAGGCAAACCGTTATCTTGAGTTGGCAAAGCAGCGTGACCCGAACAATCCGGAGGTCCAACGATCGCTCGCAGGCTACTACCGCGAGACGGGAAACTATCCCGCAGCCATTGCCGCGCTTAAGTCAATCCACAATCCGAAGCCGGATGTAAAAGCCGAACTCGCGTACACCTACCAACTCGGCGGTAAGCAAGAGGAGGCCGCGAAGCTTTACGCCCAAGCAGCCAATGCCGCACCGTCCGATTTGGCTTTGCAGCTTTCCGCAGCCCAGGCCCAAGTGAGTAGCGGTTCAATCGATCATGCGAAGCCCTTTCTGCAACGTGCAAAGGCCATCGATGCCGAACATTATCGTCTGCACGCTGTCTTGGGGGAGATTGCGCGTCTGCAGGAACACACTGAGGAAGCCGTTCGCGAGTACACCGCGGCCGTGGCTCATTTACCCGAAAACCCCGTAGAGGGACCGCTATACGGAATTCAGCTGCACATGAATCTCGTGGAACTCTACAAGAGTTTGAAGGATGAAAATGCTTCGCATCAGCAACTCGAAATCGCCCAGACGCAGATCAACGCGATGGATGATCGTGGACCCAGCCGACCGCAATTTCTCCGTCTCAGAGCCTTGGTCAAATTGAATACAGGAGACTTCGATGGCGCCGGAAAAGACATTAACGAAGCGCTGGCGATCAACTCTCAGGATCCCAACAGTCTTCAACTTAGCGGAGATCTGCTGGCAAAGCTCGGCCGCCCCGACGACGCAATTGCCATATATAAAAAGATACTTGCGATTGATCCTGTGAATCGGTACGCCCTCACTTCGCTGGGCTATGTGTCGCGCGAATCGGGCCATGACCAGGACGCCGAGAAATACTTCCAGAAGCTCGAGGCAGCCTATCCAACTTTGTACATCCCCTACCTTGCACTCGGCGATATGTACGCCGCGCGCAAGGATTTCGCGAAAGCTGACGCCTCGTACAAGAAAGGTTACGAACTCGCCCCCGCCAATGCTTTGATCGTCGCCGGCGGCATGAACGCTGCCATCGAAGCACACCACTATCCTCTGGCAGGGGAGTGGTTGAGCCGCGCAAACGATGAAATGCTCCAAGAACCTCACGTCATGAGAGAGAAAGAGAGGTACCTCAGCTTTAACGGCGACTATGAGCAATCCGCAGCCATAGGCCGCGAAGCGATCAAGCAACTTCCCAGGGATAGGGATGTGGTTGTCTATCTTGGCTACGACTTGCTCAATCTGAAGAAGTATGACGAACTGCTTCAATTAACCTCGCAATACGACCAGATACTGCCAAAGGAGCCAGACATTCCACTGCTGGCCGGGTATGTGCACAAGCAGGCTGGACAATTGGAGCAGGCGCAAAAAGATTTCACCGAGGCTCTGGATCGAGACCCTAACGTAACCACCGCTTACGTGAACCGCGGATATGTGTTGAAAGATCTCCATCAATCACAAGCAGCCGCTTCAGATTTCGAAGCAGCCCTCAAACTCGAACCTAAGAATGGCGAAGCTCATCTCGGACTCGCTTATGTCAGTCTCGACATGCATCGTCCCCGTGTAGCGCTGCGACAAGTGCAACTGGCGGAAGAAGAAATGGGCGATTCCCTTCCCGTCCACCTGATTCGCGCCACGGCGTATGGGCAAAACGGAATGTTGATGAAATCAGCTAGCGAGTATCGCGTAGCCCTGAAGATGTCGCCCAATGACGCAGGCCTTCACCTCGCACTGGCGGATACGCTATATGGCCTGCACCAGTACCACGAAGCAATTGATGAATTGCAAGCTGCGCGGACTCTCTCGCCCGACGATCCCGTGATTTATGCAGAACTTGCGCGCTCCTCCGCAGAACTGCACGAGCGCGATCAAACTCTGCAATACGTGCAACTGGCCGAGCAAAAAGCCCAGTCGATGCCCCCCAACAAGGATTCGAAAAAAGGAACGAGCGCTGTATTTGTTTCCACTGGCCAAGCGCTAAGCGCGCTGGGGGACGAGAAGGGTGCCATGGAGCGCTTTGAGAGGGCACTCAATGCGCCGAACAGTGACCGCGTGAATGTACGTCTCGCAATCGCCCGGCTGATGGCAAGTCAAGATCATGGTGCCGACGCTCAACGACAAATTGCATTAGCTTTGATGGAAGCTCACACCGGAGAGACATTGCCACCCACGGGCGAGCAGTTGATGGAGGCCGCGGACGTATTCCTCAATCTTCACGAGTACCAACTGGCGCAGAGCTACCTTCAACTTGCTCTGGCAGCGGGCGCCCCCGATACATCCGTGCGGATTGGTCTAGCGAATACCTACTTGGCGCTAGGGGACACCACCAGGGCCAACAACCAGCTGTCAGCAATCAGTAGTTCAGCCGATAGCGAACCAAATTATCAGTTCCTGCTGACCAAGGCCGCTGTGCTCCGCCAGGAACATCAAAACACCCAAGCGCTTACGGCCTTTGCTCAGGCTGAAAACGCTGCCGGCGAAGATCAAACTGCAGAGCAAGATATGCTTCAGGCGGCGGCGAACGAAGGACTCCGGCTCAACCGCAGAGTGAGTTTTCTCTCGGATTTTTCGGTGGCGCCTATTTTCGAAGACACAACGGTTTATCCGTTGGACGCCAAGTTGGACGTCCCCCATCCTCTACCGGGCCGTCAGTCACTGCTGCCGCCCCCGCGTTCCTCACTCGAGACGCAATGGACCGGCGCATACCATCTTCACCTTAGCAACTTACCGGATGTGAGCGGGTTCTTTCAAATACGGAACGCTCGTGGGCAAATTTCGTTGCCCAGTGCGGACGAAATCGTCAACCGCGACACAACTGATTACTCTTTTAACATCGGTTTAAATCCCTCGTTTCATCTGGGAAACAATGTATTCACCTTTAACACCGGAATCCAGGAAACTATTCGTAGGGACTCGTTATCTCCGGTGGAGATGAATCAGAATCTGTTTCGACAGTTTGTGTACATGACAACAAGTTCATTTTTCAATATGGTTTCGGTCAGCGGCTACGCCATTCGTGAAGCGGGACCGTTCACCTTAAGCAACCTGAGTTCGCGCGATCTGGCGGGTGCGCTCGACTTCCGTGTAGGGCGGCCCTGGGGCAAGACCGCGCTGGTAACAGGATGGGGGGCTCGCGATGAACAATTTTTCCCTGTGATCCGCGAGTTTTATTACACCTCCGCTTATATCGGCATCGAACGTAAGGTTTCCGAGCGGCTGAACTTCAGAGTTCTGGCAGAGGACCTCCGGGCCTGGCGCGTTGAAGAAACCAATTGGGCCATTGCCCAGGCGCTGCGTCCTGCTGGAAGCATTCAGTTTTCGCCAACGCGCAACTGGAGTCTGCAGGCTTCAGCTGCTTATTCCCGGAACATGGGTTTCCATGTTTACGACGCGGTGCAGACTGGCTTCTCAGTTTCGTATGCGATGCCAATTCACCACGGGTTCAAAGACCAGGGTGGGCAAGTTGAACTGAAATATCCGATTCGTTTTTCGGCAGGAATGGCGGAGCAGAGTTTCTACAATTTTACCGGCGGGCAGAACCAGCAGTTCAGACCGTATGTGCGCATTGATTTGTTTTGAGATTGGAATCCGATGAAAATCTGTTTAGTTGCGACGTTTCCTCCTAGCGGCCGGCAGTTGAACGAGTACGCGTTTTACATTGCGCGCGAACTTCAGCGCAATGCTCGTATCAGCCTGACCATTTTGGCCGACGAACTGACCGATTATGAATTTGCCACCGATCAGGACGGGAACCCAATAAAGGCGAGCCAACAGCCTGAATTGCCGGGCTTCGACGTAATCCGCTGCTGGAAGTTCAACAGCCTCTCGACCCCGGTACGTTTGCTGAACACCATTTCGAAAATAAAGCCAGATGTGGTGTGGTTCAATCTCGTGTTCTCCAGCTTTGCAACTCAAGATCACCCGGTCGCCGCCTTTGGGGGACTCTGTGTCCCGGCGCTCACTCGAGCCCTCGGCTGCTACACCCACATCACTCTCCATCACATCATCGAACACGTCGATTTCGCCCGAGCCGGAGTCCGCCAGGAAAAGATGTTCCGCGTCGGCAGCGACATTGCTACCAGGGCGCTGCTGAAGGCAAATTCCGTGTCCGTATTGCTTTCCGGGTATCGCCGCACGCTCATTGAAAAGTACTCCGCTGAGAATGTTTTATTGGGATCGCATGGCACCTTCGCGCCTTGTCCGAGTTCCCCGGATTTCTCCAAACGGGGTAATCCGGATCATCGCGTGCTAGCGATTGGCCATTGGGGCACCTACAAACGCCTCGAGACGCTCGTAGAAGCCTTTCCCGCCGTCCTGAAGAAAGTCCCGAATGCCAAGCTGATCGTCGCCGGATCCAATCACCATACCAAACCTGGCTATTGGGAATCGATTCGCGACTCCCACAATCTGGGCTCAAGAGTGGAGTTCCGGGGATATGTACCGGAAGAAGCCATACCCGACCTGTTCAGCACGACCAGTGTGGTCGTGATGCCCTACGATTCGGCAACCGGATCCAGCGGCCCCGCCCATCAGGCGTGCGAGTACGGAGTTCCGATCGTATGCGCGGACATCGCCGACTTGCGTGATATGGCGACGGACGAAGATATGGCAGTGAATTTCTACAAGGTGGGGAACGCAACAGATCTCGCCGACCAAATCTCCGGAATACTGCAGAGTCCGGCGCAGCAGCGTCGGATGGCGGAACAGAATTTCTCCGCAGCGATACAAATGACGCTGCCAAGCGTCGTCCGCAATTACCTTCGCTGGTTTGAGCTCAACCAGCGCAAAAAGGCCGTCGCGTCGTTGCCGTATCCGAGAGAGCGTTCCTTGTGGCAGCGCTTTGGATTGCCGCGTTTTGCTGCATGGTCCCCGAGTTGGACATTGCGTCCAGACCTATTGGCCGGGAGCGAAAGGAATCTCGATGACCACGAGCAAACAGAAAATCCCCCGCGCTCGATCGAACTGACGAATCCTGGCTGGCAAAGATCGGGAACCGGCGACTAAGTATTCTGTAGAGACGTAGCTAGCTACGTCTCTACAGCAACAAACTCTTGTCAAAGCCTTGGCTTCAGAAGGACGCCGAGGCGGCTGCCTGGCGCCGGCGACGAAACAACATCGCCCCGAAGCATGACAGTCCTGCCAAAAGCAAGTACATCGCAGCGGAACCGCCTTCGGGCACCGTCATGAAGAACTCCTGCCCTGGGCAGGACCCCGGTCCGTTAGTGCAGCCTTGCGGCGTCAATATCACGAAGTTGGCGAACTGACCAGGCGTCAAATTCGACGGAACTTCGCCCAGCCATGCGTTCACACCATCCACTTGAGTTTGACTCAAGCCATTGAGCGCACCCTTGTAGAACAGCGACCAGATCGCGTAGGACAAATATCCCACCTGCGTAGCGTTGTTTGGGTTCCCGTTTAAAGCGAGCATCTGCACAGTCAGCCAAGCCGCCGCCTCATAATTGCTCGTCTGGTTTCCCCACAGCGCGCTTCCCAGCGTTGAAAAGTTATTTGCCGTAAAATTCCACGAGTGCCCAATGTAGCTGTCGTCCACAAAGTCATCGCAAATCACAGCCGTATTCGCAACTCCGTTGACCGTAGCATAATAAGGACCGACGTACACTCCTCCCATGACGTTGTTTCCCGCACCTGTCATGGTCAGACTGCTGTTAGCGAATGCGCCAGGCGCAAAGCACAAGAGTGCGATCAGACCCGCACCCCACCACTTCTGGATTGAGTTGATCATGTTTCACCTAAGCCGTTCAGGCTTGAAGAATTTCTGGATTCTGTCTTCTATTTGTGGGGGGAATTACCGAGTTGGTGACATCGGAGGGGGCCAGTTTCACCTAAACTGTAAACCACTGCATGCAATGTAGCTTGCCGGCCAAACGCAGTCAAGACTGATAATTATTGCAACCGTTGCAATGACTTGCAACTATCCCTTTAAGTGCTTCTTCACCGCCTAGATACGGATGCATTGCAAGTTTCGCTGCGAAATCCGGGTGCCCCAGGTCTGGCGATTCTTAGAGAACTGGGCCGAGCCGAACCCGCTGAAAGCAAGGTAAAATCGAGAATCACAGGAATCTAGATTATCGAGAATTTCGGACAATCCGTTGAACTGGACCCGATGAAAGCCGCTGTATCCACGTCGACCGGCCGACCCGACGAGCGTGACTCCACCGCGCGCAACGTCGCAAGCGTGGCCGACACAATTTCCTCAAACGGAATTGGAATTTCACCTCGGCCGCGAACTGCGGCAGCAAAAGCCTCCAACTCCCCACGATGACCTTTGTCCTGGCGGAGTAACGAACGGAACGTTTCTTTCCGGCCATGCCGCACGAGATCGAGGCGCCGAAAATCGTCGAGCACAGCCACGGCGCCTCCGCCAAAAACCTCGACTCGCTCCTTGGAGTAAGATCGGTCGCCGTTCGCCAAATAGCTGATCGTTCCCTGCGATCCATTCGCAAATCGGACCGAGATGATGACATTGTCGTCAGAGTGCGCTCCGAAACTGTTCACGCCGCGCGCCTGCACTTCGATTGGCGGAGCATCAGCCAGAAAAGTCAGGAAGTCTACAAAATGGCAGACTTCCCCGAGAATCCGTCCGCCACCTTTCTCAGGGTCATTCACCCAATGATCGCGTTCGATGAAACCAGCGTTGACGCGGTAATGCATGGCCAGCGGTTCCTGGACTTGTTGCAGAAACGCCTTCATCTTTATTGCCATGGGAGCGAATCGACGGTTGAAGCCAACCATCAGCAGGACATGGCGGCGAGAGTAAGCGCGAACAATCTCCGCTAAATCGATTTCGCTTAGACAGAGCGGCTTCTCACAGAAAATATGCTTACCGGCGGAAAGCGCAGCCAACACTTGGGTCGCGTGCAAATGATGACGAGTGGCGATCACAACCGTATTGACCTGCGGATCGCTGAGAAGTCTGTGCTCCTCGGTCGAGCAATACCGGAACCCAAACTTCTCTGCGGCATGACGAGCATGCGGTCCAGTGGCAGCGCACACCCCGACTAATTCCGCTCCTCGAACGCGCTCGATCGCCGGCAGAAGCGTGCGCATGGCAAAGTTGCCTGCACCGAGAACCCCGATCGCCATCGAGTTCCTGCGGGGAACAACAGGCGCAATTCCCTTCCCTGCCAGTTGCAATTCGCGGCTCGCTTCAGTCGTCTCAGGATAGGTGATCAACACTCCCAGGAAAGGTTCGCCCACCTTTCCTTTGATTAATTCATAGGCACCCAGCGCGCGTTCAATAGGAAAACGGTGGGTGACCAGCGATTTCACGTCGATCTTGCCTTCCGACAGGAGTCGAAGAAACGCTTCCATGTTTCGCGTCTCGGTCCAACGCACGTAGCCGATAGGATAATCGCACCCGTTTTGCTCAAACGCTGTATCGTAACGGCCCGGTCCGTAGGAACGCGAAATCCTGAAATCCAACTCTTTTTCAAAGTAGAGCTTGCGTTGGATGTCCATGCCTACTGTGCCGACCGCAACTACAACGCCACGATCGCGGGCTACTTCTCCAGCCAAGTCGACGGGTTCACTGCTGGTTGTTTCTGCCGTGATTAGAACCGCGTCGACACCGTATCCGTTCGAATGTTGCAGGCATAAATCGCGCAAGCCATCACGCGAAATACTCACATCGTCCGCGCCTAGGCGCAACGCATGTTCGGCGCGATCCGTAGCAATATCCATCCCCAACACGCGGCAACCGGCTGCTTTCAGTATCTGAACCGTAAGTTGCCCAAGAAGCCCGAGTCCGATGACTGCGACGACGTCCCCCAGTTTCACATCCGCCGTGCGAACCCCGTGCAAAGCCACGGCGCCAAGCGTGGTAAAAGCCGCCTCCTCAAAGCTCACCGGTGAGTCCGGACGAATCCTGGCAGCCAGCAGGCGAGGGATGCAAGCAAACTCAGCGTGTACTGCGTGACTCGCTCCCGCGCAGGCCACACGATCACCGACATTGAGATCGGTGATTCCTTCCCCAATCCCGATGACAGTTCCAGAGCTGCTGTACCCCAAAGCATTAGGCTGATCGAGTCGATCCCGAACTGCAGCGACTGCTGAGAACACGCCGTCTCGTCGAATTTTGCCGATGACTTCGCGAACCAGGTCCGGGCGGGCATTGGCCTTCTGCAGCAGGTTCTTGCTGGCGAACTCGCAAGAGGCGCGTTCCGTGCCAGCTGAAACCAGCGAAGCTGCCATCCGCATCAGAACGCATCGTGGAAGCAGTTTAGGCGCGGGAACGTCCAGCACTGCAATCTCGCCCGTGCGTCCCCGTTGCAGTATCTGTTTCACGCTGTAGCCACCTGGTTGCCATCTTAATCGGAATTGCTTGTTTTTCTGGTGGGACAGTGGGCGCGGCTGGTATCAAAGCTGGTAACCCCGCTTAAGGCAGGGTTTGCTTCCACGTTTCAGACAGCCTCCGCGGGTCGACTCCGTGATGCTATGTCGGCTTTGTATTAAGGATGGAGACGGTTGCCGCTAGAAGGCTTTGGCTTGGGAGTCCTGAAGATCGAGTTGCAATTGCCGAAGTCTGGTTGCCTTTGCCGGATCCATTCCCGGCTGCAGATCGGTTTCTTCGATAAAGTAGCGCCATCCCGCGCTACGGTCTTCCTGACTCTGACCCCATTCGAAATCGTTGAGCGTTCTTTGCGCGCTCTCAGTTCCTTTAACGACGGCCATAACTCCGCCCGAAATGTACGTCTTCTCGTTGAACCGAATAATCGCGAACGAATGCTCAGAGTTGTTTCTCATTTTCTGATTTCCGAGTAGGAGGATTTGAACCGGCCAAAGCTTTCATCGATGAGAACGCCGCGAACTTCTCAACTCACGCCGCGCCAATCGAAGCGCCTTGCCCAAAAACTCTTCGATGTCAAAATACTTTTTCCCTCGGATTTCGTAAATGGCCTCTTGGTGTTAATGACGTAGCACCGCCGGGGTAAGAAGTGCGAACGAAGGACCACAAAGGTAAACGAGAGAGAGGAGATGCGGCAAAGTGCTTGAAAATGGGAAGAAGGTGCAACCGGAAAAGGTAAAGGCCGTGATATTGGTTATGCTCTAGCCGCTAGCTCCTGCGAGGGAGCCCACGACGTGGAGTATGCACCATCACGGCCTTCGATGCGATCACTGCTTTCGCAGTTCCAAACCCCAACTACACCTCGCAGAGTAGTCGGTTTTTTCGGGTCTGGTCGTTCCTTAAGTCACCCCAAGGAACCGATCACCCAGCTTACTTTGGACTGGCCAACGTTTCTTTTGACCAACCCTTTCAGCCGTCGACGGGGCAAAGGTAAACAGTTGGCTCGTAATTGTCAACGCCGATTATTGGTGCAAAGTGCGTATTGAAAATCATCAAAGACGAAGAGCGCAGCTCATTGAAGAGCCAGTGGTTACAAAACGTCAAAATAGTTTTCCCGTCTTTTCCACACTCTTATGCACAGTGACTCACGAGGCAGCGCGCGCATCAAATCACATGCCAGCTCGAACCAACAAACCATCTTGACGACTCAAGGGTGGGTAACGCATGTTGGTTGAAGAGATTTAGGACTCAATGCCGAATCTGGTGGCGTACGTGGACGGCGGTTCTCTGGGAAACCCGGGGCCGTCTGGAATTGGAGTCGTGCTTGACCGCTCTGAAGGCCCAACGATCAGAATCGCCAAGTGGATTGGACATCAAGACAACAACGTGGCCGAGTATGTCGCTCTGCTGGAAGCACTGCAATGCGCTCTGATACTTAAAGCCGGGAAGCTTCACGTCTATTCCGATTCCCAAGTGGTGGTCCGGCAGATGAACGGCGAGTACATCTGCCGCAGTCCGCGTCTCTATTCCCTGCACTGGATCTGTCGCAAGCTGGCCCGCTCACTCGACTTTTCGATTTCGCACGTCCCTCGCGAACACAACACCGAAGCGAACCATTTGGCGAACTCCGCTGTACGAAAAAAGCTTTCGCGGCCCCCGCTAATTCACCCGATTCCCCTGGTGGACTCCGAAAACATTCCGCCTGGAAGCGAATCGGGCCGTACCATCTACGATCTGTAGTTTCTGGACTCACCCCGCCACCTAGTGGTGCCAGGTCCAGACTGGATTCCCTTTCTCGTCTCGCAGCACCCGCGTGTCCGAGCCTTTCACAACTTCCCGCGCGAGTATCAGATCCGCTCCGCCATACTTCACCTTCGATCCGGTGAAAGCAAGCTCGTCGCCTTTGCTGAAACTCACACCCATATCGTCCATAAACGATTTCGGGCAGAAGTACAGGTCGACAACATCGTCCCCGTTTTTCATCAGCAAGTGGACCACCTCTCGCTCATTCCCCTTAGTCGGCAGTTTGACCTCATTCACCGTGCCTTTCATCTTGGCCTCGGTGTGCAGGTCATATTTGGGCGGCCCGGTCTCGGCACTCAACAGCGCACCCCACGCCAGCGCAAGACTGACGACCGGAATGAAGAGTTTCTTTTGATGGATCCAAAGATTGGGCTTACTTGGACAATGCATGGCTCCCTCCTCGATGGAATAATCAGAAGCTTATCGCTACAGACTGCGGCAAGGTCTGATTTTCAACTTCCCATTTCTTAGGTAGGATTAGGCCAGTTCGTAAACCGCAACCATCCTACTCCTCTGGAGTCGGTTGTCCAATATTTCTTGAACCAGCACAGTCTGAGGCGTCGGAGGCTACTGCGTGGCCAAATACATCGGAGCAATTGATCAAGGTACAACCAGTACCCGGTTTATCGTCTTCGACCAATCGAGTAGTGTTGTGGCTTGCGCACAAAAAGAGCACAAACAAATCTACCCGCAGCCTGGATGGGTTGAACACGGCCCGGAAGAAATCTGGCGGAACACGCAAGAAGTGATTGCGGCAGGGATGAGTGAACGTGGTTTGACTCCGAACGACCTGGCCGCAATTGGCATCACTAACCAGCGCGAAACAACCATTCTCTGGAATCGCAGTACTGGAAAACCGGTGGCGAATGCCCTGGTCTGGCAAGACACCCGCGTTGCCGACTACGTTTCGGAGCTCGCCACCGATGGCGGACAAGATCGTTTCCGCGCGAAAACCGGACTGCCCCTAAGCACTTATTTCAGCAGCTTGAAAATTCGCTGGCTGCTGGAACACTTGCCAAGCATCAGGCAACAGGCAGGAGACGGTGAAGTGCTGTTCGGGACGATCGACAGTTATCTGGTTTGGAATCTGACCGGAGGACCCAACGGCGGAATTCACATCACCGACGTCACCAACGCCAGCCGCACGCAGTTGATGAACCTGCAGACGCTCGCATGGGACGAGGAACTGTTGAGCGCGTTCGGCATACCAAGGCAGATGCTGCCGCGCATATGCTCCAGCAGTGAGGTGTACGGGATTGCTACGGTAGGCGGATTGAAGGGAGCAGCGGTTGCGGGAATCCTGGGCGATCAACAGGCGGCGTTAGTGGGACAAACCTGCTTCAACTCAGGCGAGGCGAAAAACACTTACGGCACTGGATGTTTTCTGCTGATGAATACCGGCGATCATCCGATGCAATCGAAACACGGACTGCTCACAACCGTGGCTTACAAGTTTGGTAAGCAGCCCGCAAAATACGCGCTCGAAGGCAGCATCGCCATCACGGGCGCGCTGGTGCAGTGGCTTCGCGACAACCTCGGACTCATCCAGACCAGCTCTGAAATTGAACCTCTCGCGCGCAGCGTCGAGAACAATGGAGAAGTTTATTTCGTCCCCGCCTTCTCCGGCCTGTATGCACCGTACTGGAAGGAGAACGCCCGGGGCGTCATCGTTGGCCTCACGAGATACGCGAATAAAGGACACATCGCCCGCGCCGTCCTCGAGGCAACCGCTTTCCAGACCCGCGAAGTGGCGGAAGCCATGGAAAAGGATTCCGGCATCAAGCTAGACGTGCTTCGAGCAGATGGAGGCATGGTAGAAAACAACTTGCTGATGCAGTTTCAAGCCGACATTCTAAATCGCACCGTGGTCCGCCCGAGGGTAAGCGAAACCACATCGCTAGGCGCAGCCTACGCCGCAGGCCTGGCAGTCGGCTACTTTAAAGACATCGACGAGCTAAGGGCCAAGTGGGCAGCAGGCCACACCTGGGAGCCGCATTTGGAGAAAGTGGAGCGGGAGAAAATGTACCGTCGGTGGAAGCAGGCCGTAACCCGATCTTTTGATTGGGCCGAATGATCGTCTCCCTCGTCAACCTCCCTGACTCCGGGGCAAACGCCGCTAGTATAGTGCGAACTTCCTGGAATCGCCGGGAAACAAGTGATGATTGCCGATGAATTCGCGCCTTTAATTTTTGTAAGTTCTTGGAGGACAGAAGCCTGCTCTGCCAACTCAACAGTTATCCCAGTGGGAAAGAAGGTGCCGCGGGAGGCACCGGATTCAAGGCTTGCACGAGGCCGATCAATCTGCTGCATTTCAAGTTCGCGATGGTCTGTTACTCCTTCGCGTCGATCGGGCTCAGCATCGATGGGATGCACGAAAACCGTTCTATATCCTCCGCTTCTCGATCCTCGAACCCAAAGAACTCACTGGGCACTCGATTGCCGGCCGCCTTTATTGCACCCCGCGAGCACTGTGGAAACTCAACTGGTTTCTGCGCGACTTCGCTTACGACTCCGAACTGCTCGGACGGGATGAGATCGAAGAAAAAAGCTTGAACGGCCTCCGCGGAATTCTGAAAATCAGCCATACGATCGTAAACGGCACTTCCCTGCTCAATCTCGACGCCTTTGCACCTGCTGTTCAGTGGGAACAACATTCGAGCGCATCGCCCGTGAGCCTCGCGGTAGGGGAGGCATCAAAGTGACCTACAGCTACACTCAAATCAGCCAGTCCCTCAGCTGCCCCCGCCGCTATCGCCACCGCAGACCAGACGACCTATTTGATGATTTGCCAAGGCAGACATCGCGAACAGAGGTCTGATTCAAAAGGACAGTATATTCCGCTGGGACCTGCGTCCTTAGCTGCAACCTATGATCTAGACCATTCGCATCAGGCAGCGAATCTGGATATCAGAGCAACGGCAATCCAATTCGGTGCGCAAACAAGCCCCACAGAAGATTAGCTAAGTCCGCCCGAGCGAGCATCCTATTAATTGAAGCAACTTAAGCACTTGATTCGAACCGTGTCTCCGGGAGCCCTAATCATCCAGAGAAACCCTAGGTAATTCTAGGCAATGCGAATCTCACACTCCGCGCACCCGTGGTGTAGACAGTTGGGCGGCAACACGGAACAGAACCTGCTTCGGGCTATTACCACTGAACACCCGGATAAAGACTTGGAATCCTCTGACCCCTATAAGCGTAACGGCCCGTAACCTGCATCTGCCAGATTGTTTGCGAACTGCTATCCGGTGTTACCTCATAAATCCACCCCGTCGTCCCCGGGCCACCTGCCGCTTCGCAGAACTCGACGTGTCCGTTTTTCAGGACCTCCGCATTCCCTCCGAAAAACGAGTAGGCGGGTGTAATCGTATGAAATGCGAGCGTGGCTGTCATGGCCGTCTCGTCGAGCTGTAGAAGAGGCACTGTACTGTAGAGACATGGTGGTTCTCCCATGGCGCCACACGTTACACCGGCTGGGAAAACGCGGTCGTCTCCATTGTCGAAGAGCACGAGCGAGAATTGTCCGGTAGTGTTTGGGCTAACAAATGAGGGGCCGTGCTGCGCGTAGAACCAGTCCGTTGGATCAATCCCCCCTGCCAGTGCGAAATCGCCCTGGTAGCCGAGTTTCCATAGGATGTCTCCTGCGCCCGTTCCATTCGCGTAAGCCACCTTCACCAGCCAGTTTTGGTGCCGCATGGAAACAATCAGGTTGCCGTCGTCAGGAGAGTAGAGGACCGCATTAGTGTGCGTCCAGTCGGGAAAGGCGAGAGGGTGCCGATTGACGTCCAAGTGGTCGAATTCATTCCAAAGCCAGACGGGCTTGTGGTTCTGATCCAGATCGATAATCACGTCTCCAGTCACGGTCGTTCCAGAGATGTCTTTCTCGGTGGATGCAATCACAATCAAGTGGCCATTGGGTAGCATCGCGAAATCGTGGTGCGTTCCCACGACCGTGATATTGCATCCGGCACACGTGCTAGCAGCCAGTGCCGCATTTAGGTCAGCAGCCGTCATTTGCCAAATCAGAGCCCCCGTAAGGTCCACCTCCTGCAATACGGAGTTCAGGCCATCAACACTACCTTCACTAAAATTAATGAGGAAGTGGCCATTTGCGAGCAGTTTGACCGGATTCGGTACGGTTCCGCCAGGCACCGAATAATAGATCCAAAGAATATTGCCACTCAGGTCTGTGACGGTCGGTCTCGAACTTCCAGAGGCTAGATCTAGTAACTCGACGCCGCTCTGCGGTGTCATTCCTGCGGTGGTGGTGGCAGTTATCGTCGGGGTTTGGGTGGCATCAAGGACACCTGTTGTGAACGAATGGTCGCCATCTACCAACTCCGTCCCATCCCCGAGCTGCACGATGGCTCTCATGTGATATGGCGTGTTAGCTTTCATTCCCGCGACGAACAAGTCAGTCGTCCCACCCGGCGCTGTCGGCTGCGCCCACGTCGTCAATCCATAGTTGGTGTCGAGTCCAAACTGCACTGAGACGCTTCCCGGCGCACCTGTCGAAACGGAGTACAGCGCCACCTGTGGGTTAGCTGTTGGGGATACTTTGCCAGCGACAGAAAAAACTTGATTACCACAGCCTGTGGCACAAACGATCAGGCACAAAAGAGAGCATAGGGACACGGATTGTAGGCGCATTTGAAGTTTGTCGATGTTCTAAGAACGCAGGCTCCTTTTTTTTTTCAAAAAAGACAAACGTTGTATGCTGGTTACTGGTATTTGCAAGCGCGAATGAACTACATCTACGGCCGCATTTCGGCTGCGTCCATGACGATCGCTTGCTGAACTTTAGCTACGTTACAGTTGTCTATTCTCTGCGGACTTAAACCGCCTCAAAGTGACGGGCAAAAAATCGCTTCCACTTTTGGCATAGCGTTCAATGTTCTTAATAATAGCAGGTTCCTTGGAGCGGCAAAGTGGGCGCATCGAAGCTTTTTGTATGGATACTCTTCATGGCTCTCTCCCTTTGGGGAAAAGCTATGAAGCACCCGCAGTACCCCGTTTCGCCGCTTGTGTGGACGGGAATCGCGACAATGCAGCGAGCCAATAATGTACACTCAATGCTTTCGCAGTTGGAGTTCGCAAGTCCACATTGCTCTGGACCGTCCCCGCCGGGATACACCCGCATTTTCATCGCTGACCGAAGCGATAGTAAACCCGGCAACGGCAGTCCATCCGACCCTTTCGACGGCGGCACTGCAGAAAAGTTCGACGCGCTGTTACGTAGCCGATCTGAAAGCGGTGTCACTGACCTAATAGTTTGCATAGGTCCTGGCGCGTTTCAGACAGAGGGCGTCCGCGACTACCTCCTGGGTCAAGGCCATCTGGACAAATCTCATCCCGGCGGGTTTACCGTTAATAAGGGTTGGAAACTTCATGGTGCCGGGATGGATCGAACCATCCTCCGTCTTGCCGACCTAGTTCCCGATCCTTCAACGGGCAAATATCTTCAAGGAATTATTATTGGCACCTATAACTTCGACTCGTCAGGAGTTGAGGTCTCGGATTTGACGCTGGATGATAATTATCCTGCCCTTAAGCCGCACTATCGGTCCGATCTCCAACTACTGGCTGTCATGTTGCGCTCGAATAACGGACATCAGTGGATCCACAACATTCACGTGCTCAATACCGCCGGAGAAGGGCCAGAAGATTTCCCAGTCGGAATCACCTCGCCGTCCCTGAACCCGAAGAATGAGGGAAATCTCATCGAATACGTCACCATGGACCATTGGGGCGGAGGCCTATGTACTGCGATCGTAATCGCCGGCGGTGAGGGAGAAGTTAGGTATAACACGGTCACCGGTTATCACATTGCTTTTGGCGGATGGAGTATGTCAAATGTAAAGTTTCACGACAACAAAGCGATTGAGACAACTTACGGCTTCAACATCGATAGCTGGCGAAATATTGGCATCGAAATCGTTCATAATCAAATCGTGCATCCTCTTTTGTACGGTCTGGTAGTTGGCGGACACGGAGACTTCTCTGATTTTTCCATCACGGATAATACCGTGACTCTTGCAAGCACAGATCCCAGAAAGGCCGTCTTCGGACTAATTTTCCAAGGAAACGTAAAAGGCGCCTATGTTTTGCGGAATAAGATCGTCGCTGATCGGACAGCCGCAGGTACCAATAACTTTGGTATTTTCGAGAAAGGCACCCAGAACGTCGATAACGTGTTTCAGGAAAACATCATAACGGGTTCGTTTCAGAATTCTCTACAGGAATCCCCGTGCCTATATGCGAACGTAAGTGAGACTGGGCAGGAATTGCGCAACCTGCGCAACACCCAAAAGACACAATGTCAAGGGCGGCAGTAAACCGACGCGGATTTCACTCCACACTGCCTAGTCGAATTTCACGACAGCATCGGTCTATGGCGGCGCGGCTTCTCAGGCTCACGGAACAAATCAAGACCTATTCCCAAGCTGCAAGCGCCTCCCTTCACAATTTAGCAACTAAATCCCCACTCAGGGGTTAGAATTGCCGTTACTACTTTTTACCCGAGTGCGGTTCGGATCTCTTGCAATCGCACCTTTTCAGGAGTACGCGCGATGAAGACTTCGTCGCTCTTCGCTCGCGTGGTTCGTGTAGTCACCATCCTTTCGTTGCTCGGCACGATCGTTGCGCCCTGCGCGCAAGGCCAGATCAGCTTCTTCGCCACGCCCACGTACCCTGGCACTGCGGCGGTAATCGGAGACTTCAATCACGACGGCAACCTGGACATCATCAACTCGGAGGGAACGGTCTTGTTGGGGAAGGGCGACGGGACCTTCGCCCCGGGCACCACCCTCAGCAACGTCCCATCCTTCGTTGCTGATTTCAATGGTGATGGCATACCTGATGTCCTTGCCTTCACGCTGGATGGTCATCTCTTCGTCTATCTTGGGAACGGAAACGGTACTTTTCGGACACCGCAGGATACCTATACCGGGGTTTCCCTCGGCGGCGGGCAGGCAGTTGCGGATGTGAACGGCGACGGTAAAGCCGATGTTTTGGTGATAAACCCGGCTGGCGGAGTGCTGGTTTTCCTGGGCAAGGGCGATGGCACTTTCGCTGCGCCTGTAAACTATTCGGCACCAGCGGCGAGTGGGCTGTTTGTCGGAGATTTTAACGGCGATGGCAAGCCCGATGTTCTCACGGAAAGCTCTTCAGGGAATCCCAGCTCCGTGTTCGTTTTACTGGGCAACGGTAATGGCACGTTTCAAGCTCCGATCACAACGACTTATTCGGGCAGTTGGGATGTCGCAGCCATCGGAGACGTAAATGATGATCAGAAGCCTGATCTGCTGCTCAATCTCTTTCTTGCCACGACCCCCACAGAAATGGCTGTGATGATTGGCAATGGAGACGGTACATTTCAGGCGCCAAGCAACCAATTCGTCCCAACCCTCTCGAGTAATCCTTTTTCCTTCTTTAATCCCACTCTGGCTGATATCAATGGGGATGGAAAATTGGATCTACTGGTTCAACTTTTTCCGTTCCTGCAAGTTTACCTTGGCAACGGGGATGGCACATTTACCGCGGGCCGAGCCTATTCCTATAACTCGGTCGGTCTTGCGCCTTCGCCAAATATCTTGGTTGGGGATTTCAACGGTGATGGAAAGCAAGACGTAACGGCGGCCCAGTCAGTACTGTTCGGCAACGGAGATGGAACCTTCCAGGCATCTCCTGCGGTGGTGTTGCCGGGCGGAGACCAAATCACGGCCGAAGTGATCGCTGATTTCAACCGAGACGGCAGGTCGGACCTGGCTGTAACCGGAGCCAGTGGAAACTTGTACATCTACCTGGCGGATGTTAGCGGAACGTTTTCCTTGGCCAACACATACGCGATTTCTGTTGCTCTCCCCGCGTCCTTGCAGACTGGAGATTTCAACGGCGACCGCAAAATCGACCTCATCACCACCGTGAACTCAGGAGGAACACTTTTTTGGGCGGTGCTCTTGGGAAACGGAGACGGCAGTTTCGGCGCGCCAGTGGAGTCCGACGTATGTCCGCCATCAGCCTCACCCGGCGCCGCAGTCGCCGACCTGAACGGCGATAACAAATCTGATCTTGCCCTCCCCAATGGTCAGTCGCTTTCCATCTGCGTGGGGAACGGGGACGGAACTTTTGTTTCGCCTGTAAATTATTTCTTCGGCACCGGAGCGCGGTCGGTTGTAGTCGCTGATTTCAATAATGATGGCAAACCCGACGCCGTCGTCGGCGGTCAGGCGGGAGCAGCCCTTTTCTTGGGTAACGGGGACGGTACATTCCAGGGGGCAAACTATGTACTTACCACTCTAGCCTTCGAAATAAGTCCGGCCGCTGACTTCAACCGGGATGGTAATTTAGATCTGATTATCGATGACACGGTTTATTTAGGAAATGGCCAGGGAGCGTTTCAGCCGCTGGGTCAAACCTCCTTGTTGGTCGCTACGCTCGTCGATCTCAACGGCGACGGCTACCTGGATCTGTTGTATAGCGGCACTTATTTTTCCACCATTATCTCGGCAACGACCATATCGTGGGGGAAGGGAAACGGACTTTTTGAGGCTCCCCTCTTGCTCGAGAGTGGTGGTTTGCTCTCGACATTTGGACTACCTGGAGATTTCAACGGAGACGGCCGCCCGGATTTGGCGGTCTCGTGGGGCTATTTCATGCAAGGGATCATACCGGCAGACGTGGCTGGCGTCCAGATCTTACTGAACATGACCCAACCCGCACCGGGTGCAAGCGTATCTCCCTCGACCCTGACTTTCCCATCACAAGCTGTTGGAACCGGAAGTTCCCCCCTCAGCGTGACCGTGGACAACACTGGCAAAGGAGTTCTGACCGTGTCGACTGTAAAGGCCACTGGAACCAACTCCAGCGAATTCAGCCAGACCAACAACTGCGCCAGCGTTCAGCCGGGAGCCAATTGCACGATCAAAGTTGTTTTCACTCCAACCGCGGATGGCAACGCAAGCGCGAACCTGGCCATTGCCGATAATGCCGTAGGCAGTCCGCAAACCGTCGCCTTGTCCGGCACGGCCACGGGGCAAGATTTTGCTATAGGTCCAGCCTCGGGATCTTCGAGTTCTGCGACCATCACGCCAGGACAAACGGCATCCTTCAATCTCGCGGTTACTCCCACTGGATCATTCAGCGGAATGGTCAATCTAACTTGTACCGTTACCCCTGCCGTCGCGTCAGCGCCGACGTGTACGGTGCCTGCCTCCGTCACCGTGACCCAGGGCACGGCGGCGCCAGTGACGGCCAAGGTTTCCACGACTGCGGCCGGAACCGCCGGATCAATTTCGTCGGCCGACTTCCCGTCCGGCATGATGCCCGTCCGGTGGACGATAGTTCTCCTTGCCTCTGGCTTGCTGTGCCTCGGCTACTGTCGGCGGATTCCCGCACTGGCGATCCCGATGGTTTTTGTGGCGTTCTTCGGCATGGCAGCGTGCGGTGGCGGTTCCTCCTCCGCAACCACCACGCCGGGCACCACTGCCGGGACATACACTGCTACGGTCACCGCTAAGTCCGGAACCCTTAACCACACTACAACCCTCACAGCAATCGTGCAGTGAGAGAGGAAACTCGATAGCGGTGACACCTGCGGCGCCGTCGCGGGTGTAGCCGATGAAAATTAAAAACCAAATGTCTTACGAAGTCGGCAAGAGACTAGCGATTGGGCTTTCGTGGAAGGAATTGCCTTCAACGGTAACACAGAGCGGCGAATGCTGCAGGAAAAGCCACCGAGAGGGTGCGGGAGGACATGAGGAACAACTTGTCCACGCGGAGGGAATTGGAGCGCGGATCGGTTAGAGACGTGTTAATTTTTCAGTTCAGTTGGACAGCAAGACTACGATGCGACGACAGCCTCTTGATCTGCTTGCATCGAGTGCTCTCCGACCTTCCAATAAACAGAATCGTTGTCAATTTCGTGGATTTCAGGATTCAATCGACGGCTATCCAGAAAATCGTGTACCGCCCTACGGCAGCCAGGCCAGCCCTTATAGTCGTCGACTATCACGTAGCCTCCCGGACTTAGCTTGTCGTACAAATTTGTCAGTGCATCCATTGTGGAATTGTAGAGGTCGCCGTCCATGCGTAGAATTGCAAGTTTTTTGATCGGGGCCGCGGGCAGAGTATCCTTGAACCACCCCTTGAGGAATTTGACTTGATCGTCAAGCAGCCCGAACCGGGCAAAATTACGCTTAACATCTTCAATCGATACCTGGAGCTGTTCAATTCCGCTCATGTCCCAACCGTCAGATTCATTCTCTGGCACCGGCATTCCCTCGAACGAGTCAGCGGCCCAAACGACCCGATCCGTCACTCCATATATCTGCAGCATAGCTCGCATGAATATTGCTGATCCCCCACGCCACACCCCAGTTTCAATAAAGTCGCCCGAAACGTTCCTTTCAAGAACATCTCGAATGCACCACTCGATATTATCCAATCTCGAGCGGCCAATCATCGTGTAGCCGAAACACGGCCAGTCCTTCCCTGCCGCTCGTGCTAAGGGGTCAAATGGACGCATCCGAACCAAGAGAAGGCGGTGTTTGCGAAGTTGGGATATAACAAAGCGGCGAATGGCGATCAAGGGAGTCCATTTAAATGCACCTTTTGGCGCTTGCGGCGCAGCTTCCACAATTCGCCAAGCGCTTTCTTCATAAATCGATGCAGCTAGGCAATCCTTCAGTAGGTTGAGATACGTCTGTTCGCTGATACCCATGGCTAAGTCTCGCTTGATATACCCTCCTAGCTTTTCTCTTGCTGAAGGGAACTCACTGAATAGGTTGCAAACGCTGCTGCGAGCCAGCAAAGCGGATCGGAGCGAGTTACCCCACCCTGGCGGCAAGGGCGTCGAGGTGGGCACATCATTGCTTCCTCGTACTAGTCAATCCTCAGCGGCGAATTAGGAATCCTCTCGTTGCGAACGAGAAGCCAAACTTCGACTCACGATCGCCGTCGTAATTGTAGTCTTTCGGCCACTGCTGAAAGTATTCATGGACGGCTTCGAACGGGCCTGGGCCATGGGTTGGGTACACAGGATGCCCGTTAACGCTGGAATCCTCAACAATCAGGTAATCACCAGACACGAGCAAGGGCCTGAGCGTCTTCAATTCCCCGAGGACGTGGGCCTTTGAATGGTCACTGTCCAAAATAACAAACACGGGACCAGGGTACTCCCTCCGCAAGTCGGCGATTCGCTCACCTACTCTCGGATCCAATGACGACACAGTGAGCAATTCAATGTCTGGATCACGGCGGGTTTGTTCTGATACGGTCTCTCCGTCAATGTCCACGGAAAGCAACCTAAATCTGCGCCCAATCTGGCGCATGACAGCAGCAAAAAACAATGCAGAACCCCCGTATCGGGTCCCAAATTCAATGACTAGCGAGGGCTTAAGAGAATAAAGAATCTCCTGGTAATTCCACATATCGGAAGGAGACTTTAAAGTTTTTACGCCGATCCAGGTTGTTGTATCCCATACGCGATTACGGTAGTACCAGAGGTGGTAGCGGGTTCCAGCGGAACGAAAGACGCCCAGTCTCGCTTGAATCCTTTTCACAAGTTTCATGTATCAGATTTTACTCGATTGACCATTCCATCGCTGTTCTCATCTTCGTTAAGCCAAAACTTAGGCAAGGCGCTTTTTCGATAGTCGAAGCAATGGTTACTGCAACTGAGTCTTTTAGACGGAGATCCTACCGCCACGCTCTGCGGATCACCTCTCGTCACGTCAGGAAAAAAGTGAACTCTTGCGCAAACCCTTCGGCACCCGTATAAACCGTTCCACGACCTGCAAGTCCAAGTCATCAAAGTAGTGTAGCAATACAAGCACGGAGCCATAAACTACAGCGATAGCCAGGGAAAAACCGATCATTTCCCTCCAATTGAATTTACTAATAGGAAACAGATCAGCTGATAATCCGGCCAAACACAATCCTAGGACAGCAGGTTTTGCATATATCCTCAGCAGTCTCCGCTTCGCGTAACCTGTCTCCTGGTGGAAAAGAAACACGAGATAGGCTGCAGCCCCTAGCACGGAAATGCTCGTACCGTACAAGGCACCGGTAAAACCGAAAAGTGCAATCAATGTTGTGCTTACGAGGAGCGTTCCCGTCATGCCAATCACCGCAAAACGAACGGCGGGTCGGAGAATTCCTTTGCCGATAAGTATGAATAACGCGGGGGCGCACGCGAGATTACCAACTTGTACTCCGGTTAGTACTATCAATGCACGAGCAGTCCCGGTAAAACCCGGGCCGAGCCAAAGTTCGACAAAACGGTGGGCTTGTAATGCTACGACCAAGAACATGCCTACGCCTACAAATGCAAGATATTTGTGCGCTCGATAGTAAAGTTCCTCTGCTCGGTCATGATCCTGTCGCGCATCCAGTTCAGAGGCAGCGGGCATGAGAGGTGTCATCAACAACGCCGGGAAATTCCGGATTTTCATCGCTAAGTCATTGGCGATGTCGTACCATCCAGCTGCGGTAAGCCCGGTAAAGTGAGCGAGCAGAAGCTTTTCCGTATGGATGTATACCGCTGTCGCCATTTGCGTCACATATATCTGCGTGCTGAAAGCAGATAACTCTTTAATGTCACTCCACTGCACTGACGTGGGTTGAACACGAAGTTGTGGAAGTAGATGTCGAGCCGTCCATACATTGAGCACAAACAAGACGCTTGACGTCAGGACAATAGCGTACACCAACCCCTCGATCCCGAGCCCCAAGCTGACAAACAGGGCGGCGCCGGACGCAGTAATGACCGTATTAAGAGCCCAAAGCAAGTTTACGACGTCAAGACGCTGCAATCCAGAGATCACCGACGAAAACGGATAGGACAATAGATTCAGCGCAATGCTGGCAGTCAAAAGGCGAATCATGAACTGAGATTGGGAGTGTGATACCAGTAAATTGCGAAAAAAAGCAGAAGCTAGCAGGCCTGCCGCTAAATTGACTGCCAAAACACCTAGGGATGCAACTACGAGAAATATTAGAAGTCCTGCATTCACAACCTTGTTCAGGTTCGTATAGTCCTGGCGCGTATAATGCTGGGAAACATGTTTAGTCAGCGTTCCCATAACTCCAATATCAGCAAGAGAGGTCAGGCTATTAATAGAAAGGAAAACAGCCCAAGCCCCGAACCCTTGAGTGCCAAGGTGTCGCAACAGAAAAGGTGTCAATAGGAATGGGACAGGAGCGACTACGACCAGTCTTATGAGACCGGACGCTACATTGTGGATAATCTTGGTGCCAATCGGCCGCTGAAGCACGTTTGAGGGAGGCGGAGGCTCTGCAGAGAACAACGTCGGCATAATATATTTACAGGAAAGAAATTGCCACGGCTTGTTTCACAAGCGTAGAAGTCATGTTTCTATGCACCTGGAAGGAACTACGGGCCGCGGCCGGTTGAGAGAATAATCTCTGTGCCGTATGCTCCGGTTGACGGTTTGGGTTACTAGGACTGAGCATACGTCGTCGGGACATGCATTTGTTGTTCAATCCGAGTCGCAAAGGAGCAAGCTTGGGATCTCCGGCCAATCTTTGGTATCCCGAGCCGCGCAAGTGACTGCCGTGCATCGTGTGCCTCAAACCGCGTCCTGGGACATCCCTTCCCGGTCGAACGTCTGCGCAGTCGTCGTGACCCACAACCCCACGCCAGAATTCGAGAACAATATTTGCGCTTTGATAACACAACTAGAGCAAGTAATCATCGTCGACAACGAATCGTCCCAAACAAGCCGACATTTCGTGGAGAATATCGCCGCCACTTATAAAATCGAAACGATTTGGAGCCAGCAAAACTTAGGAATTGCGTCAGCACTGAATGCCGGAATTGATCGAGCTATGGTTACCGATGAATGCCGATGGATACTGATGTTGGATCAGGACAGTCAAGTGCCACCAGATTTCGTCGAGACGATCGCCAATGCTTACGAGGCCTGTCCCTTTAAGGACAAAGTTGCCCTCATTGGTGCCAATTACAAGTTAGCGTTTCGGCCGCTGCACAAACTTCGCGCACAAAGAGACAACCAGACATTCCGAGATGTAGTGACGCTGATGACCTCCGGTACTGTTGTAAAGCGAAGCGTTCTTATGGATTGCGGAAGGTTGGATGAATCCTTCTTTATGGACTACGTCGATCACGATTTCTGCTTACGAGTTCGACGTCACGGACTTCGCATCATTCAGGCCAACAATGCCATCCTGCAACATCAGCTAGGCACGCCGACTCTACATCGGCTATTTGGAAAATATTTCACAACACCGAACTACAGTCCAAACCGACGATATCACAATGCCCGTAACCGAATTATTGTCTATCGACGATACTTTTACCATGAGACTTCCTGGATTGTTTGTGATTGTTTTAGATGGTTTAGGGAAGCTCTTAAGATGATACTGGTCGAACATGATCGGAACAGAAAGCTTCGCAGCATTGCACGCGGCGTGTTGGATGGCTTCAAGGCAGCCAAGTGGTCCAGATACTCTGGGGCGAGCACACACAACTAGAGCCTGCCCGTAAACTGGCGAGGTTTCCTCGCCTTCACGAAGAACCGAAGTGCACGAACTTCGGTACATTAACCGAAGACAGCATGACCCCAGACCGCGGGAAGATTTCCCGCTATCGCGTGACGATGAACGATTTAGGCAAGCCCAGAAACCGTTCAGTCTTTATGGTGCATCCTGGAAATATTTGACGGAGTTTCCTTTTAGGCAGCCAAACGACGTCATACTCGTATGGACGCCGGAGCAACCAGCCATTGAAAGTAAAGTAACGCAGGACGGTCGGTGTCAAGAATGATCGGGGCAGCCAGTGTAAGAAAAATGCTGACAGATGGGGATCAATCGGAAACAGCCGACAAGGTGTTTGACAGTATAGTTGCTTACCTACACGCAACATCTCCGCCGCGAATTGCGCCTGGCTTTCAAAACTGCCCACATGCTCAATGGCTGAATTGGAAAAAGCGAGATCTATCGAGTGATTTCGAAAGGGCAGTCGTCGTCCATCGCCGAGCACGTAAGGAGTTTCGTCTCGATCAGCCGGAGCCCACACATTAAGTACAATCACCCCTTTCTTCCGCCCGATTAGTTTCCACAGATTATGATCACCGCCGATGTCAACAATAGTGTTGCACCCGGCAAAACGCTCGAGGAAGCCCTTGAACCGGCGCTTCCGAAAGAAACGTCGCACTGGCTCCTGGAATGAATAAGGATTCGTCAAACGCCTATTCCACCCATTCTCGACTTCACGAGCATCTTGGTGCACGCTGGCCTTATTTCCGAGATCTCGTTCACACTCTCAAGAGAGCATAGACAAATCGGCGCCTTCCGAAATGGTTCGTTGGTTTTCACTGTACTGTCACGGAAAAGAAAAATTTTACGGTTAGCGAAGTTGTGTCCGAACTGGCGGTCACTACCGGGAAGTAGTAACTCGGCGGATCCCCGACGTTCCTCTTCTGAGACGACGCGCCACATCCTAGGCAGCCAAGCATCAAAATCAACACACCTGCCAATAGTGCAAGCACCTTGACTGGTTGCTCACTCTTCGTACGAGTCAGCGGAAGCAACGTTCCCATCCAGCCGAATGATGCCAGTGCAAGATAGGTCGATCCAAATAGGCTAGGCTTTGAAGTCGATAATGTGCTCGCCCTCGAAGTAATCGAAACGGTAACATTAACTCCATTCGGACCATTCACCAAGACATTACTTGGAAGAACAGAACAGCTGACTTCAGGGGCACCTACTGCACACCCGAAGTTCACACTCCCGGAGAAGCCATTTTGAGGAGTCAAAGTGAGGTTGGCGGTCCCCGTTTCTCCCGGAGCAATAGTGAGGTTCTCTGTGGAGGACGTTAGGACAAACTTTGAAGCAGCGGAAGATGATGGCGCCCATTGGGAGATCGGAATCCAAGAAGGCACTTTGCCAAGATCGCTTACGATGAACGTAATGGAGCCCGTCACAGTGACAGAACTTGCTCCCAGCAGGTTAATGTTGCCGCCAGAACCAAAGGTAACGGGACCATTAATGGCATAAAAGGTTGCCGTCTCTCCAGCTCCGAGATTGGCTTGTATGGTTGTGATAGGTAAAGTCGACGCAATCAGACCCACAGTGTGTGCGCCACCAATGTTTACTATAGAGGCCGCAGTCACTTGAGTCGTGATGCCGCTGGTGACTGGGAGGTTAGTGCCGCCGTAGAACAAATTGTCCTGATAAACGATGCTTGCGCCGTTCGCTACACGCACAACGGTATCTGCGGGACCCATAATATGATTATGGATGAAACGGATGCCGGATGCAGCGGGTGTGACAACGTTTAGTAGGTAGCCCGATCCATTGTTGGTTCCGCTTGTCTGGAAGCCGGCGTCGGAGATTGTCAGTCCCGAAACCGGACCCAAATCACTTGCGACCGAATAGACGCCCCAGACGTATTCATGGTGAGGACTGTAGAATGACAGCGCCCAGCCCCCGTCGATCTGGACCGCCGTGGCTGCGTTCTGAGAAGTCAAGCCTCGGAAATTAATGTCGATGGGGACTGCGTAGTGATTGGGAGGACGACCGCCTATAAAAATGTTGGTTCCATCACCTGGTCCCGAACCGTCGAACTCACAATCATTAAAATAAAGCTCATACGCGGCACCCTCGATTCTTAGTGCGTTGCCTCCGCCCTTCACCCGGAAAACGACAACCCGGTTAAATTCGGTGAGTTGGCTCAATCCTGTAAAGTCCGCATTCGTCCCCTTGAGATGGATCCCGTTCCCGCTAAATCCGGTTATGACAATGTCTTGCAGCTGGGAATACCACACTCCGGAGTTAAAGTAGCCGCTAGAATCGAAGAAAATGGCGTCCTGAGCGGTGTTGCCGGATGCACCATAGATATGGAATCCAGAGAGAAGCACTTCCGTTGCGGCTCCGTTGACAGCTTGCGGAATTACCACGACTGGTTTGCTACCGTCCGTCGATTGCAGAAACGTGACCCCGGCACCCATTCCGATTATCCTTAAGTCGTTCTCCAAGGTAATCTGGGTGACCTTATATGTGTAGGGCCCAAGATACAGTGTGACAGCTTTCTTCCCAGGGTCGATAGTGCCTAAGTTGAGATTGGTATTGGGAGAGTACGCGTAGACAACGCAGCCGGCAGCGGGACAAGCTTGGATGGCATCCGGGACCCCTCCGGGAAACTGATCAGCAAACAGAATATTAGCCAGATTCCGCATTCCCACCATTCCGTTGAAGTCCGTAATCTGGGAATTAACGATGGAGGTAGTAGAGCCGAATTTTGGGACAGCGTTAACAGCACCGCCAGGTGTCGTTACCGTGGATTCGGAAGGTTTGGGCGAACCTGACTTTGCTGATGCACCCGATGAAGAAGAACCTAATGCGGCAACAGCAGTAGTGGCCTGGCCGGAAGCCGAAATCGGCGCTCTCAGGAAAGCCGAGGCCGGAAGTCCCTGAAGAGTTTCCGTATCCGCAGCCTTTAGAGCGTATGGGACACTCACCAAGACGACCCGCGAGTGTTCCTGCTCCCCATCCAACTGTGGCCAAACTCCCAGCCACCTGGGCTCGGGTGAGTTAAATACCTCCACCGGCATGCCTTCCGTCTTGGTGACACCGAGCAAGACAGCGTAACGTCCCTGCGGGTCGAGGGGAACGTTCTGAGTCTCTTGCCACAGTGGTGCACCGCCGCTGGCCTGACTGTAAACTGAGAAAGTCACGCCTACCGTACCATTGCGCGGATGCCCGACGCTATCGGCCAGCACTCCTGTAAAACGTATGAGCCTTGGTACGGAGGAACAACCGACGTTGGTGTCGGCGCATGGAGTCTGCGCGGCTACGCTTGCGCATAGCACTAGCAGAGCAAATAGCACTCTGATCGAAAGTCTCATCTTAGAACCTCAGATATTGTGTCGCGCAGTTAGACTTTCGCGTGTCGGTCATTTTGGGCTGCCGAAGTGCGATCTTCACTGTACCTTCAGCGTCAATGCGATTGGTTGGTTAATACTCCCCGACGTGGCGTTGACATTGATCGTATAGGTACCACTCGGCGTCCCGGTAACCTGACTGCTGCCCCCACCGCCGCATCCAAAACCTATGCTCAAGAGCACGAGGCCACCGGCCCCCAGCAATCTCTTTCTGTTGCTTTTGCCGAACAGTCCAACCGGTATCACCGTTACGAACATCAATGCGCCAGCCAGCGACCTGAGCAGTGGTCCACGATGTAAGCGCGCAGCGCCGTTCTGCCCCATCCCGAGTTGAGCAGTTGTCTGTGCGGTTGTTGCCACTGCAAGCGAAGCATTGGTTGGGTTGCCTCCGGTCACGTTCAACGGATTGGGAGACACCGTGCAGGTTGACGCAGGTGGCGCACCCCCACACGTGAGTTGTACGCTGCCCGAGAATCCGGTGCTGGCAATTGCCGTCAAGCTGAAAGTAGCCGTGACTCCTGCGGTCACCGATGCCGTTTGAGTAGGAGCTGTAATCTCGAAACCAGTCGTCCCTGTCCCCCTCAACGGGATCGATTGCGGGCTCCCAGCCGCATTGTCACTGACTGAAACCCCGCCCGTGGCCGCCCCAGTTGCGGTCGGAGTAAACGTCACATTAATAGTACACTGCTGCTTGGGTAGCACCGGAGCACTGCAAGAATTGTTCTCGCCGAAAGGTCCAGTCGTTTGGACGCGAGAGACTTGAAGATTGACTGCTCCACTGTTTGTAATCGTAATCGTCTGCGATTTGCTTGTAATACCTACTAATTGGCTGGGAAACGAGAGACTGGAGGGCGACGGAGTCGCGGTCGCTTCATCTTGGAGACAAAACCGTTGCCGCTAGTTGGCTGGGTCGCCCCCACGACACCCGGAGTGGTCGGAAAGTTGGTGGAGTTTGTGTCCCCCGCGACATATAAATTCCCGGATCCGTCCACTGCTACAGCACCTGCGGAACTTCCCCCGCCCTGGGCTCCAAATCCGCCGCCAAGAAACGTTGCATACACCAGCACTGGATCGATGACTAGCGTGCGGGCCAGGTCGTAACGGCCTACATGAAAAAGCGCGTGCCCATTCCGCAAAGCGTACGCGGCTTTAACTTCAAGTTCCTTGCCCGCAATCAACTGATACGCTCGCGGCCTCTGTAGCCGAAACTCATCACCGCCGGCGCGCAGTACAAGTTCGCCCTCTGCGTTGACTTTAGTCTCGTCCACACCGGAAAAGCCAAGAGAGATTTGCCTGGGATCGGCTCCCGGACGAACTACGAAGTCATCCTCCAGACGGTTCTGATTTCCGTGATGGACGACGTCGATACCGGGATAGACATTCGCATAGCGCACCTTGGCGTAGTGGAAAACGTTGGTGAGCCACTTGTCCGGATCCGAACCGAACAGATAGTTGGTATAACCTGGCAACTTGTCTTCGGCCAGGAGTTGAATCCGTCCAGTTGTTCCGAGCACGCGAATCCCAACTTCGACATCGTTCGCTGCTTTCGTCACAGCTACGCCATCGTGACCAGAATCACTGCGGCGCAACGTAACCCGTCCAGGTCGAAGGTAAACACTATAGCCCTTGGCGCGCGCGACAAAATCGATACCAGTTTGTGCCTGCCCGCGAGTGACCTCGAAGGCCATGGGCAGAGCCAGACTGTCCACGCTTTTCGGCGATGCCAGAGGCACTGGATGCGGTAGCGTCTGCGCGTGACCGGAGCAACCGCAAGAGCCAGAAGAATCAAAGGGCGAAGCCTCATTCCACGCATACGGCCTCTCCAAGGCAAGGCACTATTTTCTTCCCCCAAACCGCAGCCACACCGAAAGGTAGCGCGCGTGCCAGTAGCGTAAGGGAAGTCAAGCTTCTGCGCAATAGACGGTATGGAGCGATCGTATCAACAACACGGAGCTTGTTCCCGGGTTCGAGATGGATGTGCCTTAACCCTCATGCACAGACCCGATGGTAAACGCCGATCGTCTCCTCTGCCTTCCGCGCCTCGGTGAACTGACTGGCCCGATGAAGCCCCTTCTCTGTTAGCTCGCGCGCGAACACATCATCAGAAAGCACCTTTTCCATGCCGTTTGCGATTGATGCTACCGAGTAGGGGTCGGCGAGAACCGCTGCGTCGGCGGCGACTTCTTCCAAGGAAGAACCGAAAGAAGTAACCACCGGAACTCCGCATGCCATAGCCTCTACGAGCGGAATTCCAAAGCCCTCGCAGATTGATGGATACACAAAGAGATCGGCACCGTTATAGAAAACCGGCAGATCATCCGCCGGGACGTACCCGACAAATCGCACTTTTGATTCCAGCGACAAGTTGCGAACTTTCTGCATAACCCTACCGGCCATCCAGTCTTGCTTGCCAACAATGACTAACTCATGAGCAAAACCTTTGCCGGATAACATGGCTACCGCCTCGACCAGCCTCTCCAGATTCTTACGGACGTTGATTCGGCCTACATATAGAATAAATGGGACGCGGATATCATACTTTCTGGCAAGCATCTCGCGGCAGTGATGAACATCCATCCGCTGGAATTCCTGGCGGGGTGCCTCGTAGACCACAGTCACTCGCTCCGGATCAACATGGTAGCGGGTAACAATATCATTCTTGGAAAACTGGGACACAGTAATGATGTGATCAGAGCGGCGCGCAGACCACGGGAACAGGATTCCAAATTTCACCCTCTCCACTGGATTGTAGAGTTCCGGATAACCTTCAAACAGAATGTCTGCGATGGTGGTTACCGAGCGGGAACCGCAGAAGGGGGGGACAATGTATTGGGCGTGGAATACGTCTAGCTTTTCCCTGCGGCACTCAACAGGGAAAGCAAAGGGAATGCGGAAATACGGGTTGGCCGGCCAGATGCGCTTTACGAAGAACTGATCACTTAATGGGATCTGCTTTTCGCCATCGGCGTGCGTGAAATAAATGATGTAGCGATTGCCGTTTGAGGGACTGCAAGCCAATGCCCGGAGTAGCTGTAGATAATAACTTTCGTTTCCTGCGGACTGACTACCCAACGCGTGCGCATCAATACCGATTTTCATGACATGGTTTTGCGAACATCACCCGGCGCCTCCTGACGATAGCAAATCCCTGGGCCGGACGGCGCCAACCCGTTACGCACTGCGGCCTACTCCCACTGCGGTCCGGCCTGTCTCCAGCGGTTCATACATTCCGAATTGCCGATCCAAAGCAGGCTTTTCTCCGCGCACACGGCGCTCGAAATAGTCTTCATATTGATCAGTGATATGGTCCCAAGTGTATTCCACTAGAATGCGGCTTGGTGCTTTCCGCCGATAGCTGGCGGCTTCCTCCGGGAACGATTCAATGCGGTCCAAATGTTTCGCTAAATCCGACGGATCGTTCCCGAACAAGATCCCGCAATCCTCAATGACTTCCCGATTGAATGGGTTATCCAGAGCCAATACGCAATTGCCATATCCGAGAGCCTTCAGCAGCGCGGGATTAGTCCCGCCGACGCTGTGTCCATGGATGTATGCAAAACAGTTACAATGGAGTTCCTTCACGTGATCGCTGTTGTCGACATGCCCCAAAAATATCACACGAGGATCCCTCGTACGCTTCAAAGAATCTACAAATTCGCTACGATAATTGGCGTCTCCAGCGATTACGAGAAGTCTTTCGGTTTTGCTCTGCTCGAAACCCTTCACGATTAGACCGGCGTTGTTTTCTGGAACTAAACGACTGGCGACCAGATAGTATTGAAACGGTTTGAGCCCATAACGCTGGAGCACACTGGGGTCAGTTGAAGTCTCCAAGTTAGCACCATACGCGATCGAAACGGAACGTGTCCCAAATTCCTCAAAATAGATCTTCTGCATGGCAACTGCATCCGTGATGACGCCATCGGGACAGATTGTTCCGGCGAGCCGAGCATTCAGATAGAAGTATTTTCGCCCGAGTTGACTCCACTTCGAGCGCCTCCACTCCACGCCGTCAACATTAATGGCAACCTTTTTTCCAAAACAACGGGGGATTATACAGTGCAAGGAATTAGCCACATTTGTGACCAGCATTATGTCAACTTGGCGAAAGAGAACATCCAAAACGCAAAATAGTGTGTGACTCGGGGTCGTCAGGTTCTTGGTTTCGATGCTCGGCAGGTATACCAACCGGACTCCTCGGTATGTCGCGGGGCGATCACGAAAAAGGCTCCGACGACAATAGACGATTACATCATGGCCCCGCTCCACCAAGCGAGGCGCTAATTCACCGAAGAACGTCTCTGTGCCGCTATAAGTGCTCGGTATACCTCGACCGCCAAAGAAAGCAATGCGCAATTCGATGTTCCTCCAACCTCTCAGGGAGCTTGCCAAACGCTAGCCCGATGGAGTCTGCCACGACCTGGGGGCGTATTCTACTTTACTTCAGTTTTTGTGCCATTGCCGTAGGCTCTAAGACGCGGACCCCATCCCGGAAACTCTCAGGAGCCCCAAATGCTTCAGGCAATGTAGAGACATTTGGATGCAGTAGCATTCGCCAGAATGCGGCTAACCCGCAGAGCAGGCCCCAACATGAACCGAAGTCTCGGCGAAGGATTCTGGCAATCAGCGTGCGTGGTATGTAATAGCCCAAAAGAGCAGGCCAACAAGTAAACCAGTGGTAAAAACGGGCATGCTTATGCAGAACCCACAACGTATTCCGCATGAACATAAAAAAACGAAACCGCTCGCCAACATTCTTCCGGAGATCGACGCCCTCGCGGTGCCAAACGCGCGCCAAGGGCACATAGCGGATCACATATCCGGCCTCCCGGATGCGCAGCGAAAGGTCGACATCTTCAGAGGTCGCGAATATCTCTGCATCGAACAACCCAACCTCGCGCAGAGCCTTAACGCGCAATAGCATTACGCAACCGGTTGCCCAATCAAGGTCGCGAGCAGAATCATATTGCCCTTTGTCCTGTTGCCGACGACCTAAGTGCGACGCCATGCCCGTCCACGGGCTGTAGGTACCTCCAGCCCACCATAAGAGGTCACGCGGCTCGTAATAATAGATCTTTGGTGAACAAATAGCCGCCTTTGGGCAGCGATCCGCTTCCTGCACCAGTTCGGCAAGTAAATCAGGATCGATGATAGTGTCATTATTAACCAACAGGATGTAATCGTACCCTTGCTCTTTTAGGGCTTCTTCCATCGCCACGTTGCAACCGAGAGCAAAACCAAGATTCTGTTTGTTGGCGATGATCTGCACATCAGGGAACTTCTGCCTAATGGTCTCAATCGAATTATCGTTAGAGCCGTTATCGACGACTGTAATGTTATATTCTACGTGCGACATTGCCATCAAGCTGTGAAGACAGTCCACAGTCATGTCTTGACCGTTCCAGTTAAGCACGACTACGCTCACGCGCGGACCGGATTTATCCGGAGAGTGTTGATCACTCACGATCATCTACCCGAATCACACAAGTGTTGTGGCGACGCATAATTCTCCTCAAGACTCTGCGACATCAAATGCTGCCAATCGACGCCGGGCGAAAGTGAATGGACATCTAGATGTGTGGCGATTCCGGGAACAGGCACCCAAAGTTTCAGCCTCTTACCGAATAGAATCTGACGCCAACAGTGCAGCCAAGCCTTAACGATAATCTTCCATTCAAACCAACCGCCAGTGAGACTGCGTAAGAGAAACAGTGGGTTGTACACTCGCTGCTTCGTAAGACTCAGCCACAAAGAACTATCAAAGTTACCATTGACGTAGCTGTAGAAAACTGCCCAGTAATTGGCCAGCGTCTCCTTGCGAGTTAGAAACGTTAGACAGGTTGACGAAGCGGTTCTCCAATGACGGCCAGTATACGTCTTTATCCACTTTGGCGTGCGGTGTAATGGGAGCCGATAACAATCCAAATGATCGAATGGGGATAAAAAATGAACATTAGGGTCCGACCTTAGAAATTCGACCATTCTGCAGAACTGATTGGCAAGATAAAAGTAGTCGTCTTCAGCAAAATATACGAGGTCAGCATCAGACTGTTTGAGAAGTACCTCCATCTGAGTAGCGAAGGTACGCTGATTTCCTACGCCGCCTAATTTGAGAAAGACCAATTGTGAATCATCAAAGTACTTGCGGAACAACCCTTCATATTCGGGAGGACAACCGTCCAGTATCGCCCATACCTTAACATGTAAACTGCCAAGCGACTCCTTGAAGGACCTTAAACACGCTTCGGAAAGACAATACTTGTCATCTCCGAACACTAGATCAAGGGCCGGTCTCGACACACTGGGATATATGCGATAAGCGATCGCTAGGTCATAGCTCTGGCAGCTAGTCATTGTGCAAGACTCTGTACAGGGTCAGCGGAATCCGTTGCTACTGCAGCCGCTGCTGCCAAAAGACCAAGATGAATCCAAGTGAATGTGAGAAGCGTCGCCTCAGTCGCCTGAAAGGTAATAGCATAAAGTATTAGCCCGGCCGAAAGCGCCACCATTGACACTTTCGTCGAAGGAGTCGCGACTCGACGTGCGCGGTAGGTTACCCTAGCGAGGGTACCGAGAAATACCAAAAAGATGGCCAGTCCGGCTATTCCAGTGTCGTGTAAGATGCGCAATGGCGTGCTACTGATCCAGCCAATGTCGTCGTCCTCGTAAGTCACGGCAACTCCAAGATCCGACAACTTGAAGAGCAGTTGAAAACTAGCGGTCCCGGTACCAAAAACAGGGTGCACCTTAACGTCTTCAAGAGCAGCACCCATTTGAAGCAACCGGCCAGCGGTTGACACATCTTTAGACACGTCGGAAACGCCGATCGTACTGAAGCGCGTACTGACATATTCAAGCACAAATGGGCTGAGCATCACCAGTACTAGGCTGACTCCAACTGCCAGCGGCAATAACCGGCGCAATTGAAATCGTCCTTTCTTGGCTGAAATCCAAAGCAACGCAAAAATAGGAAAGGGCAGGCCTAACAGCACTGACCTGGCCAAACTAAAAAAGGCCGCGGCCAGACACCACGCTACGCCCCACCCATACCATGAGTGACCGCGTTCCTTACTCAGCAAATAAAGCGCCAAAAACATGATAGCCGTGCAGGCCGTGTAGCTCCCGAAAAGATTGGCCTCGTACTGCGTTCCAAACGTTCCAGGAATCGCACCGTATTGACCCAATTCCACGCCCCAAGTTGTACCCCAAACATGGTTCGACACAGACGCGAAGGTGCCATAGATAGATTCGCCCAGCCCCACCCAAAGCAAGCTTTGAAGCGCTAGCCACACTTGCCGATCATCCTTGACTAGTAGCCGAACCAGGAAATAGGGAATTACCACGAGAGCATTAAGGGTAGCCCAGCGCAGCGTCATGACTGGTTGCGGAGAAGTCAGTGCAGACGAGAAAAAATTTGCCGCAACGTAAGCTAACACCCAGTAGTCAAAATTTCTTGGTCGGAAGTTGAGCGCGATCTGTCCTCTTAACAACTGAACTATGATAGCTAGAATTGCGATCGACGTCGCTACATGCTCAGGACGTACGTGGAGGCTAAACAACATAATTTTAAATCGTGGCATGGCTGCTCCGATCGCCAGCACGACAATACAGCCAATTGGCCAATCCTTAAAAACAATTGCCGCAATAACAAAGAGCCCCGCGACGACAAGGATTAGGACGCCTAGCTGACCGAGATCCTCAGTGGCAAACAACCATGCCAACACCAAGAACTCGCATGTCAGAAGCGCTGTCTTGGCCGCACGATTAGTGAATGCCAGAGTCATGAGATGTAAAGATGTCTATCCGACCTGCATGGAACTAAGACTGCTTGGCTGGGGCACAAAAACCTATTGCTTCACATTTGGCTTGCAACTCAAAACCGAACTCACGCCTCAATTTCGGAGTCCACCTTCGCCCCCTGCCCTGCCATTTCTTGCATGACCGCGATTTCTGGAGACGCCACGGTCTGAAATCGACTCCCGTTGCCCCAGTAACCGTATCGCAAAAGTAAGGGGGCGGTAAGTACGGAAACAAGAAACCTACCGAGCCAAGGCAGGTGAACTGATCTGTCTGCGATCCTTGTCGGCCCACTCTTAAGCTTATCCGGATTACTGCCCAGCATGTGTTGAGGCCCCAGTTCCGCGACACATCCCGCCAGATACGGTGACTCCACGACCCCATAGCCCAAGTCCCCTGTAATGTCTAGAATTGCGCGTCTCGGCTCCTTCACAAAGTCCTCGTAGCGCAATCTGCGCCAATTCCGCACCCGGGTTCGCAAGTATTCACTCCCTAGCATTAGGCCTAGCCAACGCATCGTTGCGTGAAGCGGAGATGCGCCTGGCAACCATTGTTTGGGCTGACGGCTGCTGGCCACAACGCTTCGCGGGTCTCTGACGAGAAAGACAACATACAGATCAATATTCGGAACCCAGGACAACAGCCTTGCGTGGAGCGGATTCTTGGAAGAATCCACAATCACTTCCGCTCCAGACCTTCGGGCAACCGTATCGTAGAAATTCCCCAGCGAGGCTATCAGTCCGCTAATTTGCTGCGGGTACCGCCGACAGTAAGCGCCCAGAAAAGGAGTTCGACGCAATCGCAGCCAACGCGCCGCAAATGGCGCCTCCTCAAGGGGAAGAGACGTCCCCTTCCAGAACGAGCAATCTTGCACGCTCAGTCCGCATCCACAGGGAACATGGTCTTCCGAACTTCCACAGAAAAAATGAACAAGACCCTCGCCAATGGCGAAATAACCAGGTAAGTCTCCCAGAACTCGGGCTAAAAGAGTGCTACCGCACCTGTTGGAACCAACGATGTACAACACCTTGGTCTGCCCCATATTTCGACGAATACATCGCCCCTTTTTATGTATTCACTTAAGCCAAAGATGGACATATGCACAAATTACTTAAGAACAGCCTATCGGCATGGTCATAGCCGGTTGGGACACTAATCGATGCCCTCGGCCGGACATAATGGTACTTTAATTTGCTCCCGATGACGAGATGACCAAATCTGTTGTCCCTCAAAATCCGAAAAACTGAGAAGACCGAAATCATCCCATCTATTCCGATGAACGCGATTGCATTTTCGCAAGCGTGCGGCATGTGTGGAGGATCACAGCGCCTCACTCGCCTAAGTCAGACTTAAGACCTTCAACGTATAAGCTCTCTGACGCACGGTCGGGACTGTCTATGGTGAGCTCCGTCAGCATCGATCTACCAAAAGACTGCTTCCGGATTTCAGAAAAACCATACCGGCGTAGCAGAAACTCCAGGGTCGGGAAGTCATATGCAAACTTATGCTCGAAATACTGCCTAAACATCGCATTCAACACTTCCATCTTTGTACTGAATTTTGAACCAAAGTGAACATCGGAGTGGTCTGGATTGAGCGGACGAACCCGACTAAGATCCTCCCAGCCTTCGGCGCAGTAAGCACGTACGTATTTTTCGGCGTCAGGAACAATAATACGAATCACTCCACCCGGTTGCAGAACACGGTTGCATTCCGAAAGAAAGGAGGGCACTTCTTCGGTGTAATCGATGTGCTCAAAAAAATGCTCAGTAAATATCCCTTTGACCGCGTTGTCAGCAAATGGAAGGCCAACTCTGCAGTCATAGACGCAATTTACGTTTGGAGAATTATAAATGTCTACGTTTTCCCACCCGGGCTTTCCACGTTCTCCACACCCAATGTTGACCAGCAGGTTCCGGCGGTTTTTGTAAGATTCGCGCACGCGTTTTGGTCTATTCGCCAGTCTTCGCAATGCAACGTTAAACTCGGATATGAAAGGGTGATAAGCATGCCTAGGAATGAATGGAAGCGCAGTCATCGCGAGTCGAGCGAGACCGCTTTTGTTAAGCAGTCGATGCTGGAAATTCGGATAAATGTCGAGCGCGAGGATCTGCTTATGTGTCATAAAGGAGTGTTGGAGCAGCAAAAGCTGAACTAGCGCGCTTAGGAAAAACGCAGGCTGTACTTATTCGTTTTTCAAGCGATTCCGTCGTAGTCCCTTCAGCCGATCCCAAGGCAAGCGCGCGACAAATGTGGTTCCGGAATCAACTACCGATTGACGTATATTTTGCAGGAACAACTTAGTGGGATCGTCGTAGCTAATGCCCTGCCAACGCTCCGCCGCTAAGATCCACACGACTCCCAACGCGACGCACATCAGAGTGGAAGCAATTATCAGCACCAGTCTGGGAGGGAATGATTTCCTTTCGGGCAAGCTCGCCGGATCGACGATGTTTAATACCGGCGTCTCCCGAGCTTCCTCCATCCGGGCTAGCTCGTATTGAGTAGTCAGCAACTGGAAGACGGTTTCCTCAACTTTTACCTCGCGATACAAATCTGCCCATTCCACACCGAGAAGGGGCAACTGCCGAATAGGCGGATAAAGCTGCTGGTCGTTCGCGCCCGATGGGCGAGGTGCGGCGCTGCCTGTGGTTCCTCCCATCTGCTGTAGCTTCCGCTGCAATTCGCCTAGGCGAGCTTGCGCCGTGCGCACACGGACATTGTTAGCCGTATAGATCTGCTGCAAGCCCTGGAGTTCAGACTGTGCAGCAATTACCTGAGCTTCCAGAATCGCACCGGATTCGACCATGGCGCGGGTTTGCTCAGGCAGGTCCAGAGTGGCATTCTTGCTTGCATACTGACTAAAGTTTTTTTCCGCTGTTTCGAGGTCTTTTTTTACCTCGACTAATCTCTGCTCAAGAAACAAGCGTTGTTGGCCCGCTGAAGAAGTAGTGACATGGGCCAGCAATTTATTTAGCTCTTCGACATAACCTTGCGCGAGGTCGCGTGCCCGCGTCCGGTCATGATCAGTAACTATGAGTGTTATAACAAAACTCTTGCGGTCTTCCGTGACCTCCGTGTGCTGGTCGAGGACTTTTCGGGCACCCTCGAGATAACCAGCATGGTAAACCTTCATCAGATCGAAGCGTCGAATCAAGTTTTCCTGTACCGTTCGACTGTGGAGGAGCGCGACGTAGAGCGCGCCATTATTCTTTGTGCCCAGCGCCTCGCCGGCTATATCAAGTAAGCTTGAGGATGAGGATCCCGAAGAAGAACCGCTGATACCAGCTAAAGTGGAAAGCATACCACCCGTATGGGGAATCGAATCGGAGGGCAAAACCCGAGTAACCGATTCAAACCTAACTGGAATCAGAAACACCAATATCGTGCTTACTATGAGAGCGCGCCCCCCCCATTTGACTAACATGCGTCGCTTTTGCCAAATCTTCCATAAACTCCCGACCATTCCGGCCTCACGGGGCGGACCCACACGATCACCGCCGCCGCTATTCGAAAGGGGTTCCAATTCCTCGCGACGGTTAACGATGGTCTCGGTAGAAATACTTTGCATTTAGCTTCTTAATTCGGGAATGGGTCGGGTGTGTAATGGTTCGTGGGCCGTCAATCGACCGCTTAGTAACATATCTGGCTCTTTGCTCACGTGCATCGCTTGAGCGCGTCCAAGCGAATTAACAAAATATCTGTGGATGTGGTCAGATTCCGCGCATCGCAAAAACTGATGTATGGAGCAAGATTGCTAGATCCATGAAGAAATTGCGATGCTGAAGGTAATAGAGATCATACTCGACATTCTGGTGAATGAGATACGCGCGATCTCCACTCAGCTGCCATAGACCCGTAATTCCAGGTTCGACCTCCAGCCTTTGCTTTTCCCTGTCGCTATATTGCTGTACGATGAAGGGCATCTCCGGGCGAGGGCCCACCAATGACATCTGCCCGAGTAATACGTTGAGAAGCTGCGGTAGCTCATCCAGGCTTGTTCTGCGGAGGAATCTCCCGATGCGCGTAATCCGAGGGTCGCTTGGCACACTAGGAGAATAGTCGTAGGGCGCTGCATTGGCGTGCATAGTACGGAACTTGAACATGTTGAAGTGTTTTCCGTTCTGTCCTACCCGCTCCTGGCGGAACAGTGCCGGCCCCCGAGAATCCAGCTTAATGCATAACGCCAGAAGCAGAAAAATGGGCGAACCCAGCACTGTCAACGCAAGTGCGCCCAAGAAGTCGCATACCCTCTTTGATACCTCATAGCCAAGTCGACGAACTGGCTTGCCCAAAGAAGCTAGCAAGATACCGTCCAGATCCCGATAATCAATCCAAGAATCCGAAGGCAGCAAATGACTCGCGACAAAAGAGACTCTCACGTTGGCAGCCAAGGCTTCATCTAGAGTGCGAACAAATTTCTCTCTGCCGATGGAGGGAATCGCGACGATCACGAGATCCACACCATAGTTGGCAATCATCTCGTCATTCACGGGACCCAGAACGATCGGCATGGAGCGCCGTCTTTCATAAGCCATTTCAAACAACGTGGTCCCAGTTTTGTTTGGATCATCGTCTGCAATGGCGACCGGATCAAGCCCGAGTTTCGGCGACCGTTTCAAGACCGAATAGACTCGTCGGCCCGTGCAGCCGGCCCCGTAAATCAGCACTTTTTCATTGCCATAGCCACGTGAATGCAACGCATGAACAAGCAAGTACATCAGGCTCTTTTGTAGGAAAAGCAGTAGTGGAACTAATACAAGACAGACCACCAGGAGCCAACGCGAGAATAAGAAACTGGTGAAGAAGCTCACGGCGAGCACAAGCAGGAAGGCTTCAGCCAGGACCCGCAGAATCTGCTCCGTTTCCCGTACCCGCAGCAGACTATTTCCTCTGCGATATGCTCCCACGCGATCCAACATTAAAACTAGAACGATGGCAAACAGAAAGGCCGCAGCCGCAACGACTCTGATTGGATAGTAAACGTGCCGGCCGAGGCCCAGGGAATCGTAAATCAGATACCCGAAGGTCACGCCCACGGTAATTGTGAGAAGGTCCGCGATCACTTCACAAAGCACGATGAATCGCCTGAAGCTCACGGCCGTTTGTCGCCTTTCGGCCGGCCTCACCAATTGCAGATCCAGGCCTAAAGGCTCTTCAACCAACGTTTGTGGAGGTTTGCTCAATCCGACGGAAGATTGCATATAGTCACTTCTGCTTGCTTCGATCTCTATCCAACGAGGATATCAAAATAAGTCCAACCGCGATGAATGCGGCGCCGTGTCCAATGGCGCTCTATTTTTGAATTCGCGAATTCAGTTGAAACGCAACTGCCCTTGAGCCGTCACGTCGGATGGGCGCTCAGGTGCAAGAAAGGAATAACGTCGACCCTCATTTGCTTAACTCCCCAAAACTTCCTGCACTCGATACTGTAACTGGACTTTCGCCTTTCGACAGGGTACGGAACCAGAAGTTTAACCAGCCTTATCCACTCAGGCTGGCAGTCGATACAAATCCGCCTTAATTCTTTAATTTCACTTCCCTACGCGCCAGTGCGGATAAAACGTCATTTGCGCGGAAACCGTCACGTCGGATTGACGCGCTGGACTGATAATCGGGAACCTCCACTGCTCATACAGAAGGAGGCCAGAAATGGACACGTCGTGTCGAAGCATTAACTGGGTCTGCGCGGAATAGTCGACCAGCCGACCACCTTCTATAAACGCAGGAGAAACTGTCTGCAACCGATAGCCTAACTGCAACGTATTGCGAGGCGAGAACGAGTAGGTCAGCCAACCCTGCCCACCCCGCCCTGCTCGGCCAACCCAACTCCCCATTAAGTTGCCGTCATTAACGTAACCGGAACGATAGCGATCGGCGTTGTAATAAACAAATCCCGGGGGAAACTCCTTGGTCCGGGATATGTTGACACCCTCCGCGCGAAATTGAAGCTTGGGGATTTTCGGTAGACGCGGCATGTAAATGCCCGGATTCACGTTGGCACGAGTCGAACCTATTGGAGAAACTTCGTCCCACGTCATGGCGTCCATATAAAGCGTAAGCCAGCTTCTTATACCGGGCACTCGATAGCTGAAATCAGCAGCCGAAACTCGTTTTCCAGGATTCTGAGCTGGAGTGGTGTGAACATAGTAAGAGCGGAAAAAAGTACCGAATGTGATGGGCAAACCCGGTCCGCCAAACATGGCGGTAATGCCCATGCCGAATTCAAGATTCGGAGTCGGTTGAAAGCTGATTTTCTCTCCATGGATCAATGGTTGCGGTGAGATGCTGGGGCCAACCACACCTGGGGATCCGGGATACGATTGGCACGTGGGCAGCAAGCAGAGTTCCCAATGCTGGCCCGAGAGTTGTCCAATGAAGAACTCGCCCCGGACTGGTCCTAGGATTCGTGAGAGGCCAGGAATTTCGTGTGGCACAACATCATCAATCTTTACCATCGGGAACGGAGCGGCATTGTTGCTCATCAGGAGCGATCCCGACTCTCCCGGGCCGAGCCACACACTCTGGTTTCCAACAGAAATCTGGAGATTGTTGACATTAACGGAAGCCATACTGTCGAGCAATTGAAACCGGCTGGTCTCGGCCGTCCCATTCGCCAGGGGCGGGGTGAAGTCGGCCGCCGCAGTTGCCGCTAGCACCGGCGCGGCATATGAAGGCATCGCAGGAGCGTGCTGGTACTCTCCCCGCAGGTAAAACGACACAGGCCCTGCTTCAGCGTCCGCCGTCAAGCCCGTAATGTCATTGAAACCCGTCCAGTAAGGCCGGCCATAGTCATTGATGATGGTTTGCCCAAAGTGGTCGCTGTCGCGGAGCGGAGTCCCCGAAATGCCGGTCATTCTCGTATAGACGGACTCGACTTGCGCCCCCTCGTTAGGAGCTCCGTCTAAGCGTGCTAACTCCGCAGTAAACTCTTGAACAAGCGATTTGTAGATCATGCCAGCTTCGACCGAATCATCGTCGCTATTTTCGAGTTTCTCTCCGGCTTCGTCCACCATCCGAGCGCATTGCAGGCGAGTCCAGGGGCGCATACCCAGGACGTTGGACTTCATGTAGCCCAAAGCGATCAGACGCTCTAATGAGGGATAGATCCAGCTGTCCAACGGTACGTACGGCGAAGCCATGTAGGCTGGATTGCGAACTTTGTCGCCGGTATTCTGATCAAGCAGACTCCCCCATGGGGAACCGCCCGCTTCCGGATCGTGGTGCGCGCGGTAGACTTGGCGGCCGAAGTACCAGCCCAGCGCACTTCCGACTACCACGTCGGAGGGGAAGTGTTGCTGAGCGGTCACGCGGGTAACCGTAATCGCGGAAGCCAACCCGTACGCGGCGACTTGGCTGAGCCAGCCGGGATACTCATGTGCCCAGACACTTGCGATCGACCAGGCGATCGCAGAGTGCTCGGAGGTGAACGAAGCACCTCCTTTGAAAAAATCGCCGTTCCTGTTGCCTTCGAGGGGACGCTGTCTCTGAGTAATCTCTTTAAACAGGTAGGTAACGCCCGTGCTGTTGATTGCCGCCTCGCCGGCCAGAAGTCCGGTTTCCTGTAAATGATCGTTATGCGTCAGGTGCCCGAACAGGAAAGATGCTCCGCCCAAACCGATCAGGGAATACGTACCGTAATCTGAGACGTGCAGGCTGGTTTGCATGTGACTGGGGTTCACCTGCTTTGCCCACCAGCTATCGCTTGCGATGAACGCCGCGGTGATTCCTGCGGCGGGCAAGATCCACTTGAGATCTCTCGTGCGAAAGCGCGTTGGACTGGTCCAGAACTGCTTTTGATCGGCCACAATGTGTTTGAGAAAGGGTGAGACCAAACGATTGTCAGGATCCTCGCCGGGTTGCAGTTCGTAGGGGTTGTCGAGAGCGGTCGTCGTCGACTGTGCGGAACCGCTCTTTCCCGTGCCACTGTCAAGCTTTGAGTTCGAAGCGGATGGCGAACCAGATGTAGCCGTTTGGGCGACCGCACACGTCATCATGGTCAGCGACATTACCAGCCGAAAAGTCGCACCCTGAACTCCCGAAAGGATCAACCGACGTCCTACTCGCTTAGAAATTCTTGGCGTATGAGGCACTGATAGCGATTGCGGTCACAATCTGAGCGGCCGTCGCTGTGTTTTCCCATGCGCGGCTGATGGTGAATATCTTCTCTGGCACAACCACCATGTCTCCTGGTTGCATCGCAGCACTTTCTGCTCCTCCCCCAAGGAGACCGCTAGGTCCGCCAGCCACTGAACCATCGGCCCGGATCACGAAGACACCTTTTTTGTTGGCGGTTCCAGTCGGTCCGCCAGCCTGTCTCAAATACCACCCCGCGCTCTTACCCGGTTTGAATGTAATTCCGGTGGGATTGTAGACCGCGCCATCCACTAACACGACACTGGGTTTCTTCGGCACATAAATCGTGTCGCCCGCTCGCACCTGGACATCAGACGAAGTATTCATCCAATGCTTCAAGTTGCTGGAGATGTGCACAACCATCCGCCCTTGCGGAGGAGCATTCTGCAGCTTTTGCAGGGTCACTTGATACTGTTCCACGGCGGCCTGCTTGGCTAAGATGTCTTTCTGATTTTGCTCGGGAATACTCTTAATGTCGGCGGCTTCACTTTGCACTCGATCCAGCAAGTCGGCGCGGTTTTTTGCCTCCATTTCTTTGATCTGTACGCGCTCGAAGACAGAGCCGAAGGGATAAGCGTCACTACGGAAACCGCCGGCACGCTGAATAATGGAGCTTAGGCGCTCGCCTTGCTGGATACCGTATGTCCCGGGATGGACAACTTCTCCGGTGACCGTAATCATCGCCCCGACATCTGTCCAACCGCTGAGCTGCCGGATGGCGAGAACGTCGCCGTCGCGGAGGCGGACGTCAGCATCGGGCTCTCCCATCATGGCTTTCGCAATCGGCACGCCCACGTGGTCACTGACAATTTTGCTGCCTTGCGCGATTTCGTAGCGCGTCAGGTCCGCTTCCTCTTTATAGGCGCCGCGTTTGAAGCCGCCCGCGAGGCGAACCAAGGCGGCCGCGGTCATATTGTCGCCGAGCGGGTACTTTCCGGGACGGGCCACTTCTCCTTCGATGGCGACCGTCGGCGGGTCAAGCTTGTTGAGATCGCGATGAATAAAGATCCGGTCCTTGGGTTCAAGAGCGATATTGTCTTTCACGTCGCCTTCGAGCGCCTTCTCGAGGTTGACGTTGATTACTTCCAACTTGCCATCGCTGGTCTTGCGGAAGACCTGAGCATCGTCAAGCAGCGCATCCCTGGTTGTTCCGCCTGCCAGGTAGACAGCATCACGAAGGTGGGCGACTCCGTTCGTTAAATGATCTCCGGGATCCCGCACTTCTCCCGTGACTGTGATCACTGGCGGATCTTCGAAATCGAATCTTCCGAAGACGCGCACGATATCGAAAGGCTTCAGCAGTAAATCCTGATCCTTGCCCGCCAGCGCATCGGCTAAGTTGAACGTCAGCACCTCGGGCGCGTAATCAGGTTGGGAGAGGCGAATGATTTCTGCGTGTGTGATGGAAGGTTCGGGTAGGAGATCTTTGTACGACTTGATCAGGTCAGTAACTTTCATGCCGTCGCTGTAGGCAAACTTGCCGGGACGGGAGACGTGACCATCGAGATAAACGGTTTTGTCAGCGTAGGGCAGGATCGGAGTAATCTTGATTTTGTCTCCGTCCTGCACCGCGAAATCTTCGAGTGCTTTGTTCACACCGGCGTCGCTGTCCGTCTCCGGAATGTCGAGTCGCAGCATGGTCCGGCTCTCGTGACTCTCCACGCGCTCGACATCCACGTGCCGCAACGTGCCGGAAGGCAAAACGCCTCCTGCCAACTCCAGGACTTCCGCGAGACCTTTTTCGCCATTCAACTCGTAGATCGCTGGCCGTCGCACCATGCCCTCGATCGTGACTTCACCCTTTAACGGCGGAACCTGGATGGTGTCTCCGGCTTGCAGCCTTTGAACGTCGCCACGAATGCCGTGGAGCAACAGGTCGTAAACGTCGACCTCCTGAATGAGCTGCTTGCCGCGATAGTGTCGGAGGATTCGCAACGAACCACCCGATGTCGGCCCGCCAGCGATGTAGAGAGCATTCAACGGCGTCGAGAGCGAACTGACATCATAGGCGCCGGCACGCTCGACATCCCCAGTCACATAGACACGAACCGTGCGGATTCGGGAAAGAGATACGTCGGCATCAACCCCGCGGAACTGGCCGCGCAGAACGGTCTGCACGAGATGTTGCACATCACCCAAACTGCGTCCGGCCACCTCGACGGCTCCGGCTTCGGGCAACGCAACGCGTCCCTCGCGATCCACGACGCGCTGCAGACGTTGCGAAATCCCCCCAGTGAGACTGATCGTCAGCCCATCCCCCGGGCCGACTACATAATCTGGCCCTGCTGGCAGATCCATCGGAAGCTCATCAAGGTTTCCGGTACCGTTGCGGAAAACATCCTGTCCGAAACGTTCTAGCCTGGGTGAACGCTTCGAGTACTGGGCGTACAAGTCGTAAAGCGAGGGCACGTCGGCATATGGGTTGGGCCGATGACGCAGCATTGGCTGCTGCTGTGGTTTGGGAAACGAATACTGTTGCAGCGGGAAGCGGTTCTGATCCTCTAGACGCGCTTGTTGAGGAAATCCTGAAGCCCCGTTCTGATTTCCTAATAAAGACCCAAGTGAAGAACCGAGAGGAGAGCCAAACGATGAACCTATGTCGGGAATGCCGTTCAAACCCGCAGCACCACTCGCGCCCATGCCCCTTTTCCCAAACCCTGAAGGAGCGCCGTTTGTCTGGCTCGCGTTCAGTAGACCTGGAAGCTCATCGGGCTGGATACTCGCCATCTCGTTCTGGTCACTGTCCATGCCAAAGTAACCTTGGGATGGCTGCGTCTGCGTCAATTCAAGCTGGCGGCGGTAATCATTGGACGGACCTTGCTGTGGACTCTGCGACGGTGGATATTGTTGCTGAGGATACTGCTGTTGGGGGTACTGTTGGCGCGACGGATATTGCGACGACGGATATTGCTGCTGAGAAGGCGATTGGGTGTACTGCGGTTGTCCGGTTGAGTAAGGCGCCGTGCCGTAGGGAAGGTACTGGGTCAAGTAGCAATCTAAATCATTCTCGTGCTTGAGCCAGTACGTCTCCTCCTGATTCGGAATCCGCCTGGGGGTGTTGCTCGAGGATGACTGATCCGGTTGTTTCGCCGTAAGAGCGTCTGTGCTAGTCGGCATCGCCTGCCGACAAGGCAAGTCTCGCGCCAGTTCTTCGCGTGTTGGTTTAGCTTTGATGTAAGAACGATCTTCGATCTCGCGAGTCGCAATCACACGGATATTATCGTCTTCACGAATCAGATTGAACAGAGCGTCGTCTGTAAGGTCGTTCGGATCGAGCATCCTGCCCTGTTCAAAGGCTTTTCTGACCAATGTCTTTTTGATTTGAAGCAGCAATCCTGGTTCTTGGCGCAAGATGGTTAGGATTCTGTCGGCTGAGAGCGAGACCATTTGTTCCGCTTCACGTTCGGCGCGAGAGTTCGCTTGCTCGATGGCAGTGCTGTGACTGTAGGACGTCGGCTGCTGGCTCCATGCAGCATCAGAAAATACCAATCCTACGCACAGCAGTCCCGCCTGTATGCGGCGGCGAAATGTTGGGGAGAATCTACTCATAGCACCTCTGCTTGGAGCAACGTCTGGTTGGGCACGAGCGAGCCGTCCGATAATATTTGAGGGCAGTCCATGTGAATTTGCGCTGTAATACTTCAACAGGGCTCGACGTCAGCCTCATCCACTTCCACCGCGACCGAACGCATGATCAGGTCGATGGAAAGGACCACGCGAAATTTATCTTTCCGGCGCACCAGGATGCCTTGAGTCCCAGCCAAGGGACCATACTTCACCCGCACGCGAGTTCCAGCCTTCAAGTACGGATGCGGTTCGGCGCGGACACCCTTGGCCAATCCGTTGACGAGAACCTCAATCTCCTCGTCAGGGAGCGGTGCGGGGTGGCCGTTAAAACTCACGAACCGGACCACGCTGGGCACCTGCAGTACCCGCAAGCGGTCCTTCAGATCGAGGTGGACGAAAACGTACCCTGGGAAAAGCACCAGGTCGAGTTCCTTGCGGCGGTCTTTCCATCGGCGAACGCTGCGATACACAGGCAAGAAGCAGTTGACATGGCGCTCTTCTAATTGCCGGGCGACTTGCTTTTCGTGACGCGAGCAAACATGAGCCGCGTACCAGTGAGCTTGCAACTTAGCCGCCGTGTGCGAACTGGGGTGCAAAGACCCATCTTGAACAAGATCAGAACTTTGCGTCAAATTCTCCCGCTCCGATTTGAGGCCACCAGATATAGCTTCGCCCCCTCACTTACAGGGCATCTGTGAGCTAACCCGTATAATTCGCTGGTTTACCGGTCTTGCATGGTGCGCGACCCAGTTGCTGATCGCTCTCCCGCAGAAGCCGCCAGATCCAACGTCGTATCCAAACCCCTGTCTACACACGAAGTCGCGGAGGTGAGCACGAGCGGCTTACAACTCCGCGACCTGGAGAACTCCGGATAGGCAGCCTGATTTAATTCCGCGACTGCCTCCCCTGATCCCGTCTTATTCGTATCCCACATCCGCTCGTCTAGATGCCAACCAGTTCCGGCTTGTTGCGCAAAACACTCAAAATGCCCTGTTCTGATGATTCCACATGCCGGGAGCGAATATCCACAAAAGCCCAATAAAAAATGCCGCTATTGCGTTCCGCGGCTAGCGCCAATATCTTCATTTCCGGATAACGGCCCAGAAGAAACCCGCTCAAGCCGGGCCGAACTTCGGGATTCTCTAACGCGATGATCAAGTAATCAGGACGAGTGCGTTCAACCAATTCCGTGATTTCGGCTTCGTCCTGGGTTTCGCCGACGACTTCGATGTCGGGTTGGTCCCCTATGATCGCAAGAACCAAATCCTTCATCAAGCGCGGCCGGTTCGCAACCAGCACTCTGATTTTTTGCACGACCCTCTCCGTGCTGCACAGTGTCTCCTGTTCCTCCTAAAAAAGTAAGACTCAAATCGGATTACGGATTCAAAAGAGGCAGTACCAAGAAGGTTCTGCAAAGGGCCAAGGATTCCGTCCGCAGTCGGAGCAGCAAAGTACCCTAAAAGTACCGGTTTTCAAGCTCGGGCATTGGATCATGCCACCGCTCCGGGCATGCGGCAGATTTCCACGGCGCCGAGCCGGTCGGTTGCACCGAGTTTGCGCAACATTCGATGGATGTGGTTTTTGACCGTCTGCTCCGAGAGGTTCAGCTGTGAGGCTATTTCCTTGTTGGTGAGTCCGCGGCCAATCATTTGAACAAGTTGCTGCTCCCGGCGGGTCAGTCCGAGATTGTGTTTGAGTACAAAGGTCGCAGGTTGAGCGCTCTGATCGGCAACGCGCTCAAACAAAGCTAAGCACAGAGTAGGCGGACACACAGCCTCATCGTTGGCCACGGAGCGAACCGCGGCCGCCACCTCCATCGCGGAAGCATCCTTCAATACGAAGCCCACAATCCCATCCCGCACAGCGCGTAGAAAAATTTCCCGGTCTGCGTCCATGCCGATCATAACTACTTTGAGTCCGGGGATGGCGGCACGCACTTCTGTGACCAGTCGCAGGTCCGATAGCGCGACCGCAGCGGAATCCGACAGTAAGACGTCTGGAGAGACGCTACTGATCTGTTCTACAACATCAGGAGAAAAAGCGGATGCGCCCACTACCCTTATGTCGCTCTTTTTACTCAAAATGCGCGTAAGGGCTTCGCGCAAAAGGCGGTTTTCCGCCAAGATAAAAACTTGTACCGTCTCAGTCGTATCAGACATGACAAACCTCGTAGACTTCGCATGCGCCCCCCCACGCGATGTTCTTGCTGCTCTAAAACAATGAAAACAGTTTGTGCGTTCAAGGATATACGGTTTCCCTGCAAAATGCGAGAAAGATAGCAGTTAACTTTTGTTCACTTCCTGATGCTGTCAGTAGGATCGCTTAGTTTGCGTGGGACTGGAATACACTGATCGCCTTAGGGGGCTAGTAAAGTCTTAACCGTTTCTAAAATCGAACCGCTAATCCCGAGACCAAGCGAAGGTTTCGTCGCTCAAAGGCCGGAGACCCAGTTTTGACTTCGTCGGCCTGTATGCGCCATGTCAGGAGCCGTACAAACTCGAAATCCAGCCCTCCGCCCAAGGCTTCAGCAAACGATGTATCAGACTTTAATACCCCGCTTCCCTGGGCGTTCACTGCTCCAAACAAGGCTTGCGCAAACGGCCGGAACCTTCCGATCGAGGCTCCGCCCCGCAGACCAAAGAAGAAATTTCGCGTGCTCACGCTGCCCGACTGCCCGCCGAAATCCGCAACCGCTCCGAAATAGCGAAGATATTTTTTCTCTACCGATGCATTCCAGCCGTTAAGGTTGGCGGCCTTGGTTGAAAGCGGATCGCAGACAACTCTGGTGGAGGAGAACAACGCCTGGCAGCGAGCCGCACCGATGCGAGAGAATCCGAAAAATAGATCTCCATGGTTAGGAGTTTGCGTTTTCTGGGTCTCACCAGGTAAGACCGCAGTCCTCTTGCCACTGACAAGGCTCATTTCTTCAGCATCTCGGGAAGCGCGATACCAAGGATGCTTTCCGTGAAGAATGTTGGCCGCTCCCCGAATCGGATTGAGGGCACAGCGAGCGGAGTCAATCAGAAACCGGTTCTGAGTTGCGTCCTCCACGCGCCGCACGATCTTGCTGTCCAAAAAGTCTTCGCCGATCAGCCAACCGGTGCCGCCCACCGGTGTCATCACAATGTCAATTTGGCCAACGCCGGTCACGCAATGTCGTGAACAGGGATACGATCCGTTGTAATTCCACGGCGGCCTTTGTTTCGTGCCGTATTTTTCGCCTGTGACCTCGCTCAATGGTCCCAGATTCCATTGTGTACTATAGGCCGCGTTCCACAACGCGGCCTTAAACCGACTCCACCAATACGCCTTGGTTCTGGAAAATTCCAATTTTCGTCCCTGAGGGTCATTTTGGATTTGGATAAACCCGGTCAATGCTCCCTGAATCGGGTGCCCCACATAACCGAACCAATTGGGATCGCCGTCGTTCCACCCGGAATGCACCCACTCGGAGAGCGACTGCTTGTAATCTCGCCAGAAGTGATTGAATGGTATTCCGTTTTCCGACACCACCCAATTGAAGTCGGTGTGCACAACATAAGCCTGTTCGATGACCAGGAAAGTAAACGATTCCGATAAAGCCCGACGCCAATGAAAGCCTTCCTTGTGCAGAGGCACACTAACCATTGCGGCTCCGCGGGAAGCTGGTTCAACATCCGTCGCCGCGCCCGAGTTCTCCGCTGTATTTAGATCGAGAGAGCTCCTCTGAAATGTTGAGGCTTCAGCCTGTACAGGCTCAAACTGTGTCAGGAACGTGCAGTCCTGAAGAGTGTGGTTGCTTATATCGCAACGCGAGGATGGAAGTTGACCAAGGCAGACCGCAGACAAGAGCGGTGCAACGACTAGAACAGAACTGGCTGCGTTAATTCTCATCGCCAACCAAATAGGTGATACGGAGGCCGTGCCCTTTTTCGCCCGCGGCCACTTATACTGAAATACCTCTGCAATGCAGACCCTGGGCGTCCCTGGCGATTGCAGACTTTCTACCGTGCACGTTTAAACGGAAGTGTTAGATGACAAAACATCCAAGTTGCGCTGTCCGGCGACTAAATTCTTCTGGAAATTGATATGGTGCTGATAACCGCCCTGGTCGGCCTGCTTGTCCTATTGCTGGTGGGCTCGTCGGTTTATTGCGTGCTGACCGCCATCGCAGCGCGTCGTTACCTCGCAGTCACCCCGCCAGCTCTGAAGACAGCACTGCCAATCAGCGTTCTGAAACCCCTTTGCGGACAAGACGATCGCTTGGAAGAGAATCTGCGCAGCTTTTTTATGCAGGATTATCCAGACTACGAAATCCTGTTCGCAGTTCACCGGCTTGACGACCCAGCAGTTGCAGTCGTGGAGAGAGTAAGCCGTGACTTTCCGCGGGGGCCGAAAACCCGGTTAATGGAGACCGGCGAACCGACCGCGCCCAATCCAAAAGCACACAGCCTGAAGCAATTGGTGGCGGAAGCCCGGCATGGCATTCTCGTCATGAGCGACAGCGATGTCTACGTCCCACGTGACCTGTTGCGGCGCGTCGCAGCCGAGTTCCAACAAGACCAGGCCGTGGGAGTCGTTACGTGTCCTTACCGCGCTGTCCCTGGACCGGGTTTTTGGTCGCGCCTTGAAGCCATCGGGATGAATACGGAATTTCTAGCCGGCGTGCTGGTAGCGTGGCTCATCGGCGAGATGGATTTCGCCCTTGGCCCAACCCTCGCCGCACGCCGCGAAGTAATCGAAGCTATGGGCGGATTCGCCGAGCTTGGCCATTACCTGGCCGAAGATTTCGTGATCGGCAACCGCGCCCCTCGCCTGGGATACCGCGTGGTCCTATCTTCCTGCGTAATCGAACATCGCATTGGCAGCCAAACCTTCAAAGGAAATCTGCAGCATCGTGTGCGCTGGGCACGAAGCACCCGGCGCTCGCGTCCTGCCGGCTACTGGGGCGGAATCTTCACCAACCCTCTTCCACTCGCTCTGCTGCTTTGGCTGGCAATGCCGAAGCTGTGGCCCTTGGTCGCGATCACCGCCGCCTTCCGTGCGCTAGCCGCCTGGAGCACGGCCGAGAGGGTGCTGCACGACCCGCTCACCAGTCGCAGATGGTGGCTAATTCCGCTGCAAGATCTGATCAGCGCCTGTGTCTGGGTCGACGGCTTCTTTGGCAACACCATTGATTGGCGGGGACGTCGATACAAACTTTTGCGCGACGGCCGCTTTCAATTCCTCGGAAGTGTAACCACAACTGGAGAAACCCGACAGGTTTATCACGCCCCCACAGCCGAGTTCCATCAACCAGACATCAACCCTCAGAAAACGAACGGGGAGATTCTGTGACAGCAGGGATTCCGTTTAGTATGGGCTACCCTGGCCAACCTGTTACACCATCGCTGCAAGCGGCGCGGTTATCCGGCTCGCATGAAGTGCAAGACCCCCAGCTTCGGTTCTCGCGGGCGTGCACAAACGTACTTCTCGCCTTTGGGGTTTGATAACCTTGTTGATCTGGACCAATCGATGGAACAAGCAACCGCCACGAGCGAAGATCAGCATGCCAAACCCACTCTTCGAATCGCTCGACCAGGCTGGATCGTCACCGCGGCGGCCTGCCTAGTTTTCCTCTTAAGCATAGCCAGTCCTCCTCGTCTCATGGACGACGTGGACGCGGTCCAGGCGCAGGCCGCCCGCAACATGCTCGCGTCCGGAGACTGGGTGACTGCCCGCCTCGACGGTGTTGCCTATCTCGAAAAGGCGCCGCTCAATTACTGGATGATGGCGGTGGCGTATCGAATCTTCGGCGTCCACGACTGGTCCGCGCGACTGCCTCACGCCATCGCAGTGGTGCTCTTGTGCTGGCTGACCTATCGCTTCGGGCGCTGGGCTTTTGATGAGACCGTCGGCCTCTACGCCGGGATCGCTCTGAGCACTTGCGTCGGGCTTTTTCTCTTTACTCGAATCCTGATTCCCGACGCCGTCCTGACCCTGTCTATCACTGGGGCCGTTTGGGCCTGGCTCCGCCTGCTCGAACCGGATGAGCAACATCCGCTCCGCTGGTCATTCCTGCTGGGTTGTTGTTTGGGAGTGGGTCTGCTGCTGAAGGGTCTGATCGCCGCGGTCTTCCCAGTAATGGCGGGGTTAGCCTATATGGCGCTAACTCGCAGCTTGTTTTCTTGGATGGCCTGGCGTCGACTTCATCTCGTACAAACGATTTTAGTTACGCTGGCCATCGCCGTGCCCTGGTACGTGCTGGCCACTCTGCGCAATCCGCCTTATTTCGCGTTCTCTTTGCATAGCGGGCCGGGAGAGTACCGTGGATTTTTCTGGTTTTACTTTTTCAATGAACACCTTCTGCGTTTTCTGGGATTGCGATATCCGCGCGACTACGATACCGTCCCCAGGTTCTGGTTCTGGGTGCTGAATCTGGTCTGGATTTTTCCCTGGTCGTTCTATCTGCTCTTAGCGCCGACCCTCGACTCCAAGCCAACGTCGCGCGCAGGCAGGACCAGGTTGATGGCGGTTTGCTGGATCGGCGTAGTAATGCTGTTTTTTACCTTCTCAACGACGCAGGAATATTACTCGATGCCCATTTATCCAGCGCTGGCGCTGCTGGTGGGATCGGTTCTCAGCCGCGGCGGCCGCTGGGTGCGAGCGGGCACGTATTTTCTGCTCGCTACATGCGCGATTCTGTTTGCCGTGCTTGCGGTTGTGCTCGTATCAGTGTGGCGCGTTCCTGTCCACGGCGACATTTATCAGGCGTTGACCCAACATCCTGAGGCTTACACACTTTCCCTCGGGCATATCCGGGACCTCACGCTCAATGCCTTCGCCTACCTGAAGTTGCCTCTGGGCCTTGCCGCGCTTGCCTTCGGAGGGTGCGCTCTTGCGCTGGCAGTCTGGCGAAATGATGTTCAGAGAACGGTTCTCGCTGTCGCCGTCAGTATGATCGTCTTTCTCCAGGCTGCCCGGATCGCCCTCGTGCGCTTCGACTCTTATCTCGGCTCTTACCCACTGGCGGAACGACTGCTAATGAGTCCGCCGGGCCAATTGATCGAAGCTGACTCTTACTATGCTTTTTCTTCTGTCTTTTTCTATACGAATCGAACCGCGCTGCTGCTCAACGGTCGTAATAACAATCTGGAGTATGGCTCCTACGCCCCTGGCGCGCCGGACGTATTCATTGATGATCGCAAATTCGCGTCGCTGTGGACCGCAGCGCCTCGTTGTTACCTTCTGGCCTACGGCGCGGACATGCCACATTTGGAGGAACTCGTCGGCCAGGCCAACTTGCGCGTTGTGGCGGCGAACGCGGGAAACTATTTGCTTACCAACCGCCCACTACCCTGAACCACAGATAAGGGTGGGCCACCCTAGCCACTCCTATCACCCACATCTCGAAAATCCGCGAGATGTGGGGCACCCGAAAGACGATTCGCGGGCATACGCCGCTCGAGCCTTGGATTCCAGGCTTAATAAGGGCGGAAGCATTTTGGGAAGGAGAAGCGAAGCAGGTGAAGTCAGCGGGTACGGCTGCCAGTGTCGGCAATTCTACCTACGCTCTTGTTGGGAAGAGGCCGGAGCGAAGAAACGCGCCTAGCGCCGATTTGGCGGATATAGCGGGATGAAGTTGAAGCGGTAAAGACGCGATGTAACGGGATTGAACTGCTAGGAAGCGGTGGCGGCGATCGATTGTGCTCGCGCTGGCTGGACGGATTCCCACTTCATTTCTGATGCCCTCAATCGTGGGTGGGAGACCAGCAGATGCCAGATCACTGCCTGAAAGGATTCGGTGTGCGGAGTAACCGTTTCCGGATTGACGGTTGGAACGACGACGCAAGCATCGCAGACGCGAGCTGTGAACCCGCCGTCTCGTCCTACAATGCCGCAGATTTTTGCTCCCACCTGCCGGGCGTACTGTAGAGCGCTTACCAGATTCGAGCTGATATTCCGCTCGGCATCGCCGCCACCGACCGAGAAAACAAAGACAGCATCCTGCTCTCGCAGTTGGCTTCCCTGCAGCCAGTTGCGATAGGCGGTGTCCCAGCCGTCATCGTTGATGCGGGCGGTGAGTTCCGAGACGTTGTCAGTGGGTGCGTAGCATTCGATGCGGGCAATTTTGCGAAAGTCGTTGACCGCATGGGAGGCATGTCCGGCGCCGCCTCCGACTCCGAGGAAAAAAATACGGCCTTTCTGGCGGCGGACTTCGAGCAAGAGATCGAGCATGCGCTCAACGGCCTTTTCATCCATCAAGCGAACGATCTGAATACTTTCCTCGAGATATTGGGATATGTAGTTCATGGGGATTGCCTCTCTTTGAGTGGATATTAAGTACCTGGCTTGAGACGTGAAACCAGCCGAGAACAAAATTAATGCAGCGCTTAAAACCTTGAATTGTCGCTTAGGCCGATACTTCGCGGTTTTCCCGCTCCGTGGGTGAGAGTGTGGCGAACGTGGACAAATACTTCAGCAGCCGCTGGGCGGTTTCAGGGTCTTTCAATGCATAGGCGAGGGAAGCTTGGAGATAGCCGAATTTATCACCGGCGTCGTAGTGCGTGCCTTCGAAACGATAGGCAAAGACCGGACTCCGGTCAGAGCACAACGACAAAGAATCGGTCAGCTGAAATTCTCCACCGTATCCGGGTCGAGTGTGGTCGATACACGAAAAGATCTCGGGTTCGAGAATGTATCTTCCGAAAATACCGAAGCGCGATGAAGCGGATTCCGGCGAAGGACGCTCGGTCAGTGAAACCACTCGAAGAACACGTCCTCCGCAGCAGGGATCGTGTACCGGAACCAAGTCGAGAATTCCGAAGCGGCCGACGTCGGCGGACTCTACCGTCTTCGTTGCCAGCACACAGCCGGGGTGGTTTTCATAACAAGCCATGAGCTGGGCGATGCAGGGTCGGTCGGCGTCGATCAGCGCATCGGGCAGAATCACTGCGAACGGTTCATCTCCCAATGGCGCGCGCGCGCAACGAATGGCGTCGGCGAGTCCGAGCGGGGAATCTTGCCACACCGTGCGAATCTCAGCCAATTTGGATAACCGGCGAATCAACTCGGCACCCTGGGGATTGCCGCGAGCGCGGAGCAGATTCTCAAGGTGCGGGTCGCGATGAAAATGTTCCGCCAGCAGACCTTTGCCGCTGCTGATTACCAAAATCACGGTTTCAATGCCACTCGCTGCTGCTTCTTCCACCGCAAATTGGATGAGCGGTTTGCCCGCGATGGGTAGCAGTTCCTTGGGAACTACCTTGGTGGCGGGAAGAAAGCGCGTGCCCAATCCGGCGGCGGGGATGACAAGCTTACGAATTCGCGAGGCGGAAGTCATCCCATCTTGCGGGCCGCGAGCATGGTGGAGTAGCCGAGCACGACTCGCCCTAACGAAGCCAGGTACAGGCACTCCGAGAGACCATGCAGCAGGATTTTTGCAACATTTTTCCAAACGTCCTGGTTGATGATCACGGGAGCATTGCGTACACCGAGCGTCTGAAACCCACATTTCTCGGTGAGTTGCGAGATGGTTTTCGGCTCGAATGAACAAAGATGGGCGGGAGGATCGAATCCAACTAAAGGATGTTTGCGGGTATGCATCCAGAAGGGATCCCCAAAACCCAGTTTCTGCCTTGTCCCGCCGATAAGAGAGTGCAGCCGGGCATCGGGCACGGCAAGTATGAGCAGCCCACATGAAACCAGCAACTCGCGCAGGCCGGTCAGAACTTGTTTGGGATCCGGTACGTGCTCAATCACATTCAATACCGTAATCACATCGAAGGGTCGACGGGTAGGAGCAGCCAAAAATTCTTCGATAGTTCCGGTGTAGCTGTCGATGCCATTCGCGGAGCGGGCGAACTCGCTGTTCTTGGGCGACGGCTCCACGCCAAATACCGAAAATCCGGCGGCTCGCATGGCGAGGAGAAAATTACCGCGCGAACTTCCCACATCCAGCACCGATCCGCTGCGGCGAAACTGAAGCACAAAGTCGCGCATGGCGCGATCAAAGCGCTCCTCGCCATCGCCTCGCCAGGTGCTGTCGAGATCGAATCCAGCATAGAATTCCCGCAACTCCCGGTCCGTAGGTTGTGGGTTAATGTAGCGCAGGCCGCATTCGAGGCACTCGACGATCTGGTATCCCCGGCCTTGCAGGTAGGGGAAGAAGGACGAACTACCGCAGATTCGGCAGTCGACGGTGGCGCGGCCTTCCATAGTCGCTAATTGCGGTGCAGCCATATTTTTCCTTTAGTAACAGGCTTGAAGTGTGTGCTGTTGACCTGGCTTACGTATCGTTCGGGCAGACTTTCTTGTATCTCCTTGAACGTCTTGCTGAATCAATCGCGCAGCCTCAAGAAGATCTTTGGCCACGAAGGTTGGCCGCAACCCGAGGGGACGGATGAACTGGCAATGCTCGCATTTCCACCGGCCCACGAAGATGGTTTTACAGGCCGCGCGATTGCCCGCCTCGACGTCGGTGAGCCCGTCCCCCACCATATAAGAATGTTCGGGCGAGAGATCCAGATCTCGAGCCGCTTGCGTCAACATGCCAATCCCAGGTTTTCGGCAGGAGCAGCGGGTTCGCAGGGCTTTCACGCTGGCGTCGGGATGGTGAAGACAGTAGTAGGTCGCATCCACGTGAGCTGCGCTGGGTGTGAGTGCAGCCTGCAGGCGTTTTTCAAATTCACCCAGCACTTCGGCATTGAAGTGTTGCTTAGCGATTCCGGGCTGGTTGGAAACGATCACTACCGGCAGACCCAACTGGTTGAGCAGACGAATTGCTTTGGGCACACAGGGAAATACCTGAAACTGGGCAGCGGTGAATGGAGAGTCCACGATGTCCGCTTCTTTGTGGTAAATGAGGCGGTTAATCACGCCGTCTCGATCAAGAAAAACTGCTGGGGTATTGGACATCAGATTCCAAGTGGAGGGCAGCCAGGCATCTCAGGCGTGGGCAACGAGAGCAACCCCGCGAGAGTGATTGTTCCGCTCCTGGCGGTGAATGTGGGCCAACCGGCCGTCGCGCGAGACCATGTCAAAGACGACCTTGCTGCCTTCGAATTCAAAGCGGAAATTGAGTTCGTGCAGGCCGGCACGCCGCATGGTATCTCGAACGCAAGCCTTGTTCTGTTCGCAATAAAGCATGAGGAATCCCCCGCCGCCAGCGCCGCAGATTTTCCCGCCGATAGCGCCATTTTGTTTCGCCAGTTCATACCAGGCATCGATCTGGCGGCTGCTGATGCCTCCCGAAAGCCGCTTTTTGGTTTGCCAGTGCACATCCAGCAGTTCGCCGAAACGGCGAAGGTTTCCGTGGACAATCGCGTCTCGAATCTCGATGCCGATGCTCTTGATTTCGCAAAGACTTTCGACAACCGCGTTGCTTTTCTGCTTGGTGTCCCGGTCCTGCTGATGGAGAACCTCGGTCGCATCTCTGGCCGCTCCGGTGTAGAAAAGAAGCATATTGCTCTCGAGCGCCTCCAGCAGTTCCACCCCGAGGCACAGACGAGTTGCCGTGACCTGTCCATCTTTTTCGATATGCAGCGCGGTTAGGCCGCCGAATGCCGCCATATATTGGTCCTGTTTCCCAATGGGCTTTTTCAGACGGTCGAGTTCGATGTGGCAGGCTTCTTCCGCCAACCGATCTGGGCTGGTAGGCGTCTGGGTCAGACTGTGCATGGCGTTGAGGAGTCCAACCAGGTAACAACTGGAGGAACCGAGCCCAGTGCCCGCTGGAATATCCGCGACCGAAACAATCTCGATGCCGTTTTCAATATGGAAATGATGCAGCGCTTCACGGGCCAGCGTGTGCTGCACCTCGTCCACATGGCGGACCAGTTCCGTCCGGTTGTACTGGACGCGGATGGTGTCATCGAGAATCGGCGTGTTCACATTAAGGTACATGTATTTGTCGATGGCAACGACACTGCGGATTTCTGAGTCTTCTTTAATTTCGCCGGCGATCTCGATGTCCGGCTGGTCGAAAATCGTCGCCAATACCAACTCCCGCATCAAGCGCGGACGGTTAGCTACCAGGACGCGGAGTTTTCGCACGGCAAACCTCAAGCGGAACTTTTGCAGTATGGGCTCTTGCGGAGCAGTGCGGAAGGATCAAAGTTGTGCTGTACGCAAAGGCCCAGGAATGAGTACAAACGATGGCGAAACCTGTGCCCATCTAACGTCGAAACACTAACTGGTGTACCAGATTTGTACTATCTCATCACGCAACAAACTTGGATGGTCTCTTGCGAAGCGTATGCGAAGAACGGTGAAGATAGCGGAATCCAGAACTGGGCCTGCAATGAAAACGCTCAAGACTTGTTTCCGGATGAATCTGGCAAACCTCAGACTGGCAGACCTTGCATCCTGCAGATTTCCACTACAGCTAGTCGATCTCCCGCACCCACTTTGCGCAGCATGCGGTGGACGTGATTTCGTACGGTCTGCTCCGCCAGTTGCAACTCACTGGCGATCTCTTTATTAGTAAGACCGAGTCCTATCAGCCCCACCAATTGCTGCTCCCGGCTGGTGAGACCGAGACTGGTTTTCACATGGAGGCTGGGAATTTGGTTCAGTTGGCGCGTGGCGTAGTGGAACAGTGATGTACTCAATTCGGGGGGACAAACCGCCTCCCCACCGGCGACGGCCCGAACTGTAGTTACAACCTCGACCGCAGAAGCGTCCTTGAGAACGTAACCCAGAGCCCCTTGCCGCAGCACGTACATGAAGGTTTGCTCATCCGGCTCCATGCCGATCATGACAACTTTAAGTTGTGGCAGGTGACGCTGCGCGTCGCGAACGAATTCCCGGTTCGGTCCGTCAGTGTTAATGGAGTCCATGACGAGGACATCCGGCGCGGCCGCAATGATCTGTTCCATGCTGATCGCGGAGAGGGCACACGCCCCCACCACTGCCAGATCGTTCTTCTTGTCCAGAACACGGGCCAAGGCCTCGCGCAGCAATCGGTTCTGCGCGAGCAGAAAGATTGTCGACGGACCCGAAATTTTCATAGCCGCTGTAGTCATAAGGTGGACAAGTTCCTCCTATGGACACTAGGCCCAGCTCTGTTTCTTCGGAGACTATAAGAAAAGGAACGGACGATTGTCTGTGATGCTTGAAGATGGGAAGCTGTGGAAAAAGATCATCGACAATCACTGGACCTCAAACCAGTTCCGAATTGGCACTGCTTGGCGCGAACTGGACAAGCTTGAATCTGCCGGAGCTAGAAGCGATCACAAGAAGTATGGGTGTATGCTTACGGCAGGCTAGGCGTGGGCCGACCCTATCCCGCACGTCTAAAATCGCGAGGTGTGAGGCGCCAGCTCTGCAAAATCTGACCGAAGGATGCCCCTCAAGTACCCGGTAAATCTGCTGCCCAGCGCGCGTTTATGGCGTGAACACGCCCGAAAATCGCTACGAACTGACCGCACGAGTGTCGAGATGATCGAGAAATACTATGCGGCGCACATCAAGAGGTCGCTCGACGCCGCTCCGATCAACCAATGAGGCCCAAAAAAAACAGGAAAGCCATCCAGCAAACTCAGGCGTCAAGGCAACCTCCAGATGACGAAACGGATGTGTAAAATCTGGCAACGTGCCCTATCATGGGTAAGAGAGCCGCGTGCGGGCGTGGCGGAATGGCATACGCAGCGGACTTAAGGAAACTTGAGTGCTCGTCTGGGAAACCGACGATGCAGAACTGCTCAAATTCGGGGAAACCTTAAATGGCAATCCCGAGCCAAGCCCGGGGAGACACCAGCCGGGAAGGTGTAGAGACTAGACGGGCAGCACCTAAGCTTCGGATTTTCCGGAGGAAGGTGAAGGGATAGTCCAGACCGCAAACCTGGCGTGAGCCCACCAAAGGCCTCACCTCCGGGCGGCGAAAGCCGTAGACGGTATGAAAATCCGCAGGGCTTAAACGGCCCATGAGGGTTCAACTCCCTCCGCCCGCACCACCATGACGCTCCTCAATAGATGAGCTTTAACGAAAACTGAATTTGCCGGGAGGTTCCCGCGGTCTTGCTGATCATGCCGAACCCTGTACCCTCGATGATGTTCGCGGGTAGCCCCATGTTGACGATGTTGAACAGGTTAAATAACTCCCCGCGGAATTGCAGGTCCGCTCGCTCCAAACCGCTTTGCCGGTGGCCAATCGGAGTCGTCTTAATGAGCGCGAAATCGAAGTCATAATATGCCGGGCCGCGAAATGTATTACGGCCGAGCGTTCCAAAGCGCCCGGAGTTTGGTCCGGTCCCGCCCTGGATACCGATGGGAATGGAAAAGAAACTTGTGTTGTTTGCGCCCCGCCCAAAATAATCGTCGCGCGGTCGCGTGGAACTGCCGGCGCTCGAAAGGTCCGGTGTTCCGGTCGCGTCCGGCCGGTCCGCGCCAATCGTTCCCGCACCCGTTTGCTGGATTCCCGAATACACCGTAAACGGCGAACCACTAGTGATCGTCGAGATGCTCAGCAACTCCCAGCCCTTTGTCAACAGCTTGGTTCGATCCGACTGAAGTCCCAAATGCTCGAAATGTAAGCCCTGGGCTGCGCTCAATGTGAAGGCGTGCGTCACGTCAAAGCTTGACGGCCCTCTTTCGGCTTGTGTATCGAACGGGTCCTGCGGACTAAACAGCGTCACAGCGCCGGTGGACCCTGTTCCTCCCAGGATGCCGCTGACATCATCCAGAGATTTACCCCAGGTATACCCTGCTTGCAATGACGGGCCGCCGTGTCCGACATTTCCCGACAGGGAGGTCTGCAAGGCGTTGTACGACGAGTGCGACGTCCCTGTCAGCACAGACTCGAATCCGAAACCCCCGGTCGCCGCTCCGCTACCGTCGAAGTTTGTAAACCGAGCAAATTCCGAATCCGCTCCGGGATACGCGTTTGGATAGGACATTCTGGGAAGTCGAAACGCCGATGTTCCAACATACCCAACATCCGCCGTGATGCCGCCGAAAGCCCGTTCCAACCCCAGCGTCCAAGTTTGCAGGTAGCCATTGCCGAAGCGCCGGTCGATCCCGGACAGACTCAGCAGCGAGAGCTGATGACTCGGCGCCAGCGCTGC